>Ga0308160_10000172_pt1 | contig 165596 bp, 149 predicted proteins | sample PhyFR1_FD_201036 | JGI IMG/M metagenome (GOLD analysis project Ga0308160, IMG submission 201036) | Phyllosphere microbial communities from UC Gill Tract Community Farm, Albany, California, United States - DLSLF.R1 | ecosystem: Host-associated > Plants > Phyllosphere > Unclassified | place... | reverse complement strand
ATGTTGCTCGTTGTCGCTGAGTGCAGGCATATTAATGGCCACGCCCCGTTTGGTCAAGGAAGCACGGCCAAAAATATGAAAAAAGTTAAGCTTTCTCCAGATCAAAAGCTTTATGCAGGGCGCGTACGGCCAGCTCCATGTACTTCTCGTCGATCAGCACCGAAATCTTGATCTCCGAGGTCGAGATCATCATGATGTTGATGTTCTCGTCGGCCAGGGTGCGGAACATTTGCGAGGCCACGCCGACGTGGCTGCGCATGCCCACGCCCACGGCCGAGACCTTCGAGACCTTGGCGTCGCCCACGATGCGGGTGTAGCCGAGCTGCTCGCGCTGGCTTTCCAGCACTGCCAGCGCGCGCTGGTAGTCCCCGCGCGAGACCGTGAAGGTGAAGTCGGTCTTGCCGTCCACCGACTGGTTCTGGATGATCATGTCCACTTCGATGTTGGCGTCCGACACCGGGCCCAGGATGTGGAAGGCAACGCCAGGCCTGTCCGGCACGCCGATGACGGTAATCTTGGCTTCATCACGGGTGAATGCGATACCGGAGATGACGGCTTGTTCCATGTTGGTTTCTTCCTCAAACGAAATCAGGGTGCCCGATTTGGCTTCCTCGGCCAATGGCATCAGGGGATCGGTCAGCGACGACAGCACGCGCGTCGGGACCTGGTAGTTACCGGCGAACTCGACCGAGCGCGTCTGCAGCACTTTCGAGCCGAGCGAGGCCAGTTCCAGCATTTCTTCGAACGTGATCTTTTCCAGGCGGCGCGCCTCGTCGACCACGCGCGGGTCGGTGGTGTACACGCCGTCGACGTCGGTGTAGATCAGGCATTCCTCGGCCTTCAGCGCGGCGGCGATCGCCACGGCCGAGGTGTCGGAACCGCCGCGGCCCAGGGTCGAGATATTGCCCTGCTCATCCACGCCCTGGAAGCCGGTGATGATCACGATCTTACCCGCCTCGAGGTCGCCACGCACGCGCTTGTCGTCGATCGACTGGATGCGCGCCTTGGTGAACGAGGAGTCGGTGCGGATGCCGGCTTGCCAGCCGGTGTAGGAAACGGCGTCCTTGCCGATGGCCAGCAGCGCCATCGCCAGCAAACCGACCGACACTTGCTCGCCGGTCGAGGCGATCATGTCCAGTTCGCGCGGGTCGGGCTGGGCCATGATTTCCTTGGCCAGGCCGATCAGGCGGTTGGTTTCGCCCGACATCGCCGACGGCACCACGACGATTTGGTGCCCTGCGTCATGCCACTTGGCGACGCGCGCCGCAACGTTCTTGATACGGTCCGTCGAGCCCATCGACGTACCACCGTATTTGTGGACAATTAAAGCCATAAAGTAAGCTTCCCAGCTTGAAAAGGATAAAAGGGAACACTTACTCTAGCATGCTGCATCGCAAGATCACAAGGGAGGGGAGTCGGAAAAGCTATACGGAATGAAAATAAAGTAATACGTTTTACGCATTACGACCCGTCTGTTTTCGACTCCCAGCGCAGGGCAATCCGCGCCTCTCCGCCATTGCCGAGGTAATGGCAATCCATGCCGAGGCCGGCGGCAAACAGCAATTGTTGACCGCTGCTGACGATCGGCAGGCGCGCGCGTTCCCAGGCCGGCACGTCGGCCGCCTGGTAATGCGCCTTCAGGCTGCGCGTCGGGCGGTTCGCGGCCAGCTTCAGGCGCTCGCCGCCCTTGCGGAAGTCGATCACCAGCGGCTGGCCGCGCAGCCAGGACGCGTCAAAACCCGTCTCGGCCGCGTCGAAATGCAGCACGCCGCCATAGGCCGGGAAGGCCAGCGCGGCTTCGCCCTGCCAGCGGAAGGACTCGCCCCGCTTCTCGATCACGCCCTCGTCGTCGGGGTCGCGCATGCCGGAGAGAATCGCCAGCTTCGGCGTGATCAACAAGCGGTCGCGGTGGCGGCGGATGTGGCAGGCCGGGTGGGTCACCAGCAGCTGGGCGTCGTGGCGCGCCTCGATCAGTTGCGCCACCATCTCGCCCAGCCAGGCAGTCGACGGCATCGCCAGGCCCTGCTGGCGGAACCAGTGGCGCAGCATGTTGTAGGCGCGGTCCAGCGACATCGTGCGCAGGCGCGCGACGTCGACCGCGCCATCGGCCAGGCTGGCCGCCAAATCCTGCTCGGCCAGCTCGTCGAGCAGGCGCTGGGCCGACTGGGCATGGGCGGCGCTGCGCGCAAACCGCGCCTGGAAACCGGGAAAGGCTTGCGCCAGCGCCGGCATCACCGTGTGGCGCAAGGCATTCCGGGCATAGCGCTGGTCGAGGTTCGATTCGTCCTCGACCCAGGCCAGGCCATGTTCCAGCGCATAGGCTTCCAGCTCGGCGCGCGCCAGCGGCAGCAGCGGCCGCGCCATCACCAGGTCCGGATGACCCAGCAGCTCGGGCGCGCCGTTGGCGGCATCCATGCCCGACAAGCCGGCCGGGCCCGAGCCGCGCAGCAGTTGCAGCAGCACGGTCTCGGCCTGGTCGTCGAGGTGATGGGCGGTCAGCAGCACGGGTACGCCGTGCGCGCGGCACATCGCGCCCAGCGCGCGGTAACGCAGCTTGCGCGCCGCCGCCTCGATGCCGGCGCCGCCCTTTTCCACCGCCACGCGGCGGTGGTCAGGCACGGCGCCCAGGGCAGCGGCAGCGCCGTCGACGTGGGCCAGCCAGGCATCGGCATGCGGGCTCAAGCCGTGGTGGACGTGGAAGGCGAACAGGGGAATGCCATGCTGGCGGCACCAGCTCGAGGCCAGGTGCAGCAAGACCATCGAATCGAGGCCGCCGCTACAGGCAATGGCAAGGGAGGAAGGGGAAGCTTGTTCGCGCAGCGCCGCCAGGGCGCGCGCGAAAGTGGCCGGGACGTGCCCGGCGGATGTACGACTCACTGCAACTCTCTGGTGATGACCGATTATTCTTCGGTCGGCAGGGTTTCCTTGAACTTGCCGTAGGCCATCAGCTTGGCGTGACGGGCGTCGAGCAGGTCCTTGGTCTTCATGCCCTGGAACTGGCGCAGGGTGTCGGCCAGCGCGCGCTTGAGCATTTGCGCCATGTTCTTCGGGTCGCGGTGGGCGCCGCCCAGCGGTTCGGTGATGATCTTGTCGATCACGCCCATCGCCTTCAGGCGGTGCGCGGTCAGTCCCAGTGCATCGGCCGCGTCCGAGGCACGCTCCGAGGTCTTCCACAGGATCGAGGCGCAGCCTTCCGGCGAAATAACGGAATAAGTGGCGTATTGCAGCATCAGCACGGCGTCGCCGACGGCGATCGCCAGCGCGCCGCCGGAGCCGCCTTCGCCGATGATGGTGGCGATCAGCGGCACTTTCAGCTCGGCCATGACGTACAGGTTATGGCCGATCGCTTCGGACTGGCCGCGCTCCTCGGCGTCGATGCCGGGGAAGGCGCCTGGCGTATCGACGAAGGTGAAGATCGGCAGGCCGAATTTCTCCGCCACTTTCATCAGGCGCATGGCCTTGCGGTAGCCTTCAGGCTTGGGCATGCCGAAGTTGCGCATCGCGCGCTCCTTCGTGTCGCGGCCCTTCTGGTGGCCGATGACCATGCAGGCCTGGCCGTTGAAGCGCGCCAGGCCGCCGATGATCGACTGGTCATCGGCAAAGGTGCGGTCGCCGTGCAGCTCGTGGAAATCGGTGAAGATCGCGTTCACATAGTCCATGGTGTACGGACGCTGCGGATGGCGCGCGATCTGCGACACTTGCCATGGCGTGAGCTTAGCGTAGATATCCTTGGTCAGCTGCTGGCTCTTCTTGGCCAGGCGGTCGATTTCTTCCGAAATATCGACGGCGGAATCGTCCTGGACGAAACGCAGTTCTTCGATTTTCGAATCGAGCTCGGCAATAGGCTGCTCGAAGCTGAGGAAAGTTGTTTTAGTCATTCTACCTCCGGGGTTGTTCTGTGGCCGCGCCGGCGCGGGGCGGGCGGACCAATTTGGCGCTATTCTACCGCAGCCTAGACCGTATCGGATGCGCCATCGGCCCCATTTGCGGGGTCGAGACTGCGCCACAGGTACCAGGTGGCGACGGTGCGCCAGGGTTCCCAGTTCGCCGCCACTTCGCGCGCATCGCTGCGCGAGACCGGCTCGCCGGAGAAATAATTCTGGCTGATGCCCTGGATCAGGCCGGCGTCGTCCAGGGGCAGGACGTTCGGGCGCAGCAGGTTAAAGATCAGGAACATCTCGGCGGTCCAGCGGCTGATGCCGCGGATCTGCACCAGCTCGGCAATGACGGCCTCGTCGTCCATCTGCGACCACAAATTGGCGTGGACGCGCTTGGCCTTGAAGTGGTCGGCCAAATCGAGGATGTATTCGGTCTTGCGCTTCGACAGGCCGCAGGCGGCCAGCCCCTCGCCGCCGAGCTTGATCACTTGCGCCGGGGTCAGTTTCGGGCAGGCCAGGCCGAGCTTGGTCCAGGCGGCGTCGGCGGCTTTCGGCGTGACTTGCTGGCCGACGATGGAACGGGCCAGCGTCGTGAACGGGTCCGGGTGGCCCTTCAGGTGCATGTCGCCGAATTGCGGGATGAGGCGCTTCATGATGCGGTCGCGCCGCATCAGTTCCGCCTTGGCCTCGGCCCAGTACGCGGGAACGTCGAGTTCCGGCGCAGGTGCGGCAATGCCGCCCTTGTCCTGTTCGGCTGCCATTATGCGCGGCGCCAGTTCGTCGTGCCGTCTGGCTTGTCTTCGAGGATGATCCCGGCGGCAGTCAGTTCGGTGCGGATGCGGTCGGCGTCGGCGAAGTTGCGTGCCTTCTTGGCGGCGGCGCGCCCCTCGATCAGCGACGCGATGTGGGCTTCGTCGAGGCCGCCCTCGCCTGCGCCGACGCCTGCCTGCAGGAAGTCCTGCGGCGCGCGTTCGAGCAGGCCGAGCACGCCAGCCAGCGCCTTCAGCTGGCGCGCGGTGGCAACCGACTTGGTGCGGTTGACTTCGCTCGCCAGGTCGAACAGTTCAGCCACGGCCAGCGGGGTGTTGAAATCGTCATCCATCGCCTCGCGCAGGCGCACGGCGTGCTCTTCGGACCAGTCGACTTCCACCGCGTCGTTGCCGAGCTCGACGCTGGCCAGCGCCGTGTACAGGCGCGTCAGGGCGCCCTTGGCATCGTCGATGTGCACGTCGGAATAGTTCAGCGGGCTGCGGTAGTGGGCGCGCAGGATGAAGAAGCGCACCACTTCGGCGTCGTATTTCTTGAGCACGTCGCGGATGGTGAAGAAGTTGCCCAAGGACTTGGACATCTTCTCGTTATCGACGCGCACGAACCCATTGTGGATCCAGTAGTTCACCATCGGCACGCCGAAGGCGCCTTCGCTCTGGGCGATCTCGTTCTCGTGGTGCGGGAACTGCAAGTCCTGGCCGCCGCCGTGGATATCGAACTGCTGGCCGAGGGTGGCGCAGGACATGGCCGAGCACTCGATGTGCCAGCCCGGACGGCCCTTGCCCCACTTCGACTCCCATTTCGCTTCCGCCGGCTCGCTGTCCTTGGCCGCTTTCCACAGGACGAAGTCGAGCGGATCGCGCTTGCCGGTATTCACGTCGACCCGTTCGCCGGCGCGCAAATCGTCCAGCGACTTGCCCGACAATTTGCCGTAGCCCTCGAAACCGCGCACCGCGTAGTTGACGTCGCCGTCCTCGCTCTTGTAGGCCAGGCCTTTTTGCTCGAGCTGCTCGATGATCGACAGCATCTGCGGCACGTACTCGGTGGCGCGCGGCACGACCGTGGGCGCCAGGATGCCGAGGGCGAGCGTGTCTTCGTCCATGTATTCGGTGAAACGCGTGACCAGCGAGGACAGGGTTTCGCCGTTCTCGACCGCACGCTTGATGATCTTGTCGTCGATGTCGGTGATGTTGCGCACGTAGTTGACGTCGTAACCGGATTCCATGAGCCAGCGGTAGATGACGTCGAAGGCCATCATCATGCGCGCGTGGCCGACGTGGCAGTAGTCGTAGACGGTCATGCCGCAGACATACATGCCGACCTTGCCGGCCTCGATCGGGGTGAATACCTGTTTTTCGCGCGCCAGCGTGTTGTAGATCTTTAATTGGCTCATTGGTGGTGATGAATCTGAGGGGACGGGACACCCGCGCAATGCCAATGCGGGCACGGGACCGGAAAGTCGGCGTGCGCCGGGAGCTGCCTTGCGCCGGGATCGTCAAGACCCTCGTTGTTGTTCTTCTTGATAGAATGGGACGTTCTGCGCAAAGTATAGCATTGATAAAATCCCGACTGGCCGCCTACGGCTCAGGTTTATTTTTCTGTAAAAGACTTGACACGGCCTTGCGCCACGTCCACCGAGGAGACGCCTTGAAGACCGCATTCGCACTCACCCGCACCAGCCTGTTCGCCCGCCTGGCCGCCGCCGGCGCCGCCCTGATGATCTCCGGCAGCGCCCTCGCCTTCGAAAACCCGCAGGTCGCACTGAAGACCACGATGGGCGAGATCGTGATCGAACTCGACGGGGAAAAGGCGCCGAAAAGCACCGCCAACTTCCTGCAATACGTGAAATCGGGCTTTTATAAGGGCACGGTCTTCCACCGCGTGATCGCCGACTTCATGATCCAGGCCGGCGGCTACACCGAGAAACTGATCGACAAGCCGGGCGTGCGCAAGGCCATCGCCAGCGAGTCGCAGAACGGCTTGTCGAACAAGCCCTACACGGTGGCGATGGCGCGCACCGACAACCCGAATTCCGCCACCTCGCAGTTCTTCATCAACACCAATGACAACGCCGGCCTCGATTACCCGGGCCAGGACGGCCATGGCTACACCGTGTTCGGGCGCGTGGTGAAGGGCCAGGAAACGGTCGACAAGATCAAGAACGTGCTGGTCGACGACATGCGCGGCATGCAGAACGTGCCGGTGGTGCCGGTCGTGATTCAGAACGCGACCGTCCTGTCGGGCGATAAGCTTGTAAAATAACGCTTGTGCATTTCGCATTCATACACGAATTTCAACAAATATAGGAAACCACATGACCTCCGTACTCATGACCACCAACAAGGGCAACATCACCATCGAGCTGGACGCTGAAAAAGCACCGAAGACCGTTGCCAACTTCCTGGAATACGTGCAGCAGGGTCACTTCAGCAACACCATCTTCCACCGCGTGATCAAGGACTTCATGATCCAGGGCGGCGGCTTTGAACCCGGCATGAAACAGAAAGCCACCGACGCCACCGTCGAGAACGAAGGCAAGAACGGCCTGAAGAACGACAAGTACACGGTCGCCATGGCCCGTACCTCGGCGCCGCACTCGGCATCGGCCCAGTTCTTCATCAACACCAAGAACAACGACTTCCTGAACTACCCTGGCCAGGACGGCTGGGGCTATGCCGTGTTCGGTAAAGTTACCGAAGGCACCGAGATCGTCGACGCCATCAACGGCGTGGCCACCTCGCGTTCGGGCATGCACTCCGACGTGCCTGCCGAGCCGGTGATCATCGAGAAGATCGAAGTCGTCCAGTAATCTTTGTAGATAAGTAAAGGCGCGCGGGAAACACCAGCACCATGATGTCCACTCCCGCGCGCACGCTCGCGCTTTTCATTTCCGACCTGCACCTGCAGGAATCCCATCCGCGCACGGTCGAGGCTTTCTTCCGCTTCCTGGAAGACCATGGGCGCCATACCCGCCAGCTCTACCTGCTGGGCGACATCTTCGAATACTGGGCCGGCGACGACGATCTCGACACGCCCCTCCACGCCCGCATCGTTGCCGCATTGCGCGCGCTCGCCGACAGCGGCGTCGAACTCTATTGGATGGCCGGCAACCGCGATTTCCTGGTCGGGCAAGGCTTTGCCGACGCCGCCGGGCTGACCCTGCTGCAGGAACCGCATGTGATCGACGCCGGCGGTCGGCGCATCGCCCTCGTGCACGGCGACGCCGAATGCACCCTCGATACCAAGTACATGGCATTTCGCGCCATGGTGCGCCAGCCAGCCTGGCAGGCGCAATTCCTGGCCATGCCGCTTGCGCAGCGCAAGGCCATCATCGCCGGCATGCGCGAAGGCAGCCGCGAAGCCCACACCACCAAGTCCTACGACATCATGGATGTCACTCCAAGCGCGGTCGACGCCCTGTTCGACGCTACCGGCGCCCAGGTGCTGATCCACGGCCACACCCACCGGCCCGCCCTGCACCATCACGGCGAGCGCCTGCGCTACGTGCTGCCGGACTGGGAGCTCGATGCCGAGCCGGCGCGCGGCGGCTGGATTGCGCTGGCCGACGATGGCCTGCTGTCGCGCCACGCCATCGACGCCGGGCAGGCCTGAACCCCACAAAAAACTTTGCCATTGGCAATAGTTAGTTAGTTTTCTCGCAAGCAAATCCTCTATCATTGCCGGCTGGTTCACAGCGTGCTGGAGGAGTTCGGTCGTGCCCATATTTGCGTTTCGTTCGCACGGTCCAGCGCGCTTTTCCTGCCGCCCACCCCCGTTTTCTTGCAGCTCGTCGCATCCCCCTGGTTGCGCAGGATGCTGGTGTCATACTCCACTACAACACCAACGCATTCATCCACCAGGAGCCAGACATGCAGAACAGTGCAGCAAGCAAGGCACCAGCGCGACAGGGAGGCCGGACATGAACATCGGCTGGAACGACAACGCACCGATCTACCGCCAACTGAAGGACCGCGTCATCGGCATGATGCTCGACGGGGTCTTGAAAGCCGGCGACGCCCTGCCCTCGGTCCGCCAGATCGCGGCCGAATACCAACTCAACCCGATCACCGTCTCCAAGGCGTACCAGGAGCTGGTCGACGAACACCTAGTAGAAAAACGAAGGGGAATTGGCATGTATGTCACTGAAGGAGCAAGCGAAAAACTGCTGGCGAGCGAGCGCGAGCGCTTCCTGAGCGAGGAATGGCCAGCCATGGTCGAGCGCATCCGCCAGCTCGGCCTGAACGTCGAGCAATTGCTGCACACCACGCAGCCGGGAGGCACAGCATGAACGCCGTCATTTCCGCCAGGAACCTGACCAAGAAGTATGGCAAGCAAATCGCCATCGACGGCATCGACTTCGAGATCCCGGCCGGGCGCATCGTCGGCCTGATCGGCCCCAACGGCTCGGGCAAGACCACCACCCTGAAGGCGGCCCTCGGCCTGATTCCTTTCGACGGCGAGCTGCGCGTGATGGGCCTGGACCCACGCACCCAGCGCGACGCCCTGATGCAGGACGTCTGCTTCATCGCCGACGTGGCGATCCTGCCGCGCTGGCTGAAGGTGCGCGACGCGGTCGACTTCGTGGCCGGCATCCACCCGCGCTTCGACCGTAGCCGCGCCGAGCGCTACATCGCGAATACCCGCCTCAAACCCGAGATGAAGGTCAAGCAGATGTCGAAGGGCATGATCGTCCAGCTGCACCTGGCGCTGGTGATGGCCATCGACGCGAAGTTGCTGGTGCTCGACGAGCCGACCCTCGGCCTGGACATCCTGTACCGCAAGCAGTTCTACCAGAACCTGCTGGAAGATTATTTTGACGAGAACAAGACCATCGTCATCACCACCCACCAGGTCGAGGAAGTCGAGCACATCCTCACCGACCTGATGTTCATCCGCGACGGCAAGATCGTGCTGGCCGCCTCGATGGACGAAGTGGGCGAGCGCTACGTCGAGGTGATGGTGCCGGCCGATAAAGTCAACGCGGCCAACGCGCTGCAGCCGATCGACCAGCGCACCGTGTTCGGCAAGTCGGTGATGCTGTTCGACGGCGTCTCGCGCGCCCAACTGTCCGCCCTCGGCGAAACGCGCAATCCCAGCGTCGCCGATCTGTTCGTGGCAACCATGAAAGGAACCTACGCATGAATACGATGAAATGGCTGCTGCGCCGCGAGTTTTGGGAACACAAGGGCGGCTTCGTGTGGGCGCCGCTGATTGCGGCGGCGATCATGGTGGTGCTGGTGGCCGGCGTGGTCGGCTACGGCGTAAGTTCAGGGAAGTTCCAGGGCGACAGCATCACCGTGCGCGTGGGCGGCGAGGAAGTGCACCGCACCCAGACGGCGGCCGACCTGCTCACGGGCCACAGCCGCACCGAGGTGGCGAGCGTGGCTGCAAACAACTACATCGCGATCGGCGCGCCGATCTTCATCGTGCTGCCGGTCGTGGCCTTCTTCTACTGCCTGGCCGCGCTCTACGACGACCGGCGCGACCGCAGCATCCTGTTCTGGAAGTCGCTGCCGATTTCCGACGGCGCCACCGTGGTGTCGAAGCTGCTCACCGCGCTGGTGCTGGCGCCGGTCATCACGATCGGCATCGCCAGCGCGGCCGCCTTCCTGATCCTGATGATCGCCGGCGTCGCCGTCAGCGCCCAGGGCGTGAACCTGTTCGGGCCCGTGCTCGGCAACCTCAGCCTCTACCTGTCGCCGGTCTACCTGCTGGCCATGATCCCGGTCTACGTGCTGTGGGCGCTGCCGACCGTCGGCTGGCTGCTGCTGGTGTCGAGCTGGGCCAAGTCGAAGGTCTTCCTGTGGGCCGTGGGCGTGCCGCTGATCGCCGCCGTGCTGCTGAAGTGGATGGACTATATGCTGGCCCTGTACGGCACCACCATCAACGCCGACTGGATCATCAACAACGTGCTCGAAGCCGCGCTGTTCGGCCTGGTCCCCGGCACCTGGTTCATGGATGGCGGCACCGCGCTGCCGATCAATAACGGCCAGGGCGTGAACATGCTGTCGGTGCTCGGCGCCTCCTGGGGCAGCTTGGCGCGGCCGGAACTGTGGGTCGGCGCCGCGGCCGGGGTGGCGATGATCCTGGGTGCGATCCGCCTGCGCCGCTGGCGCGATGAAGGCTGAGGGTGTGCACGTGCAGCGCGCCGCCGGCGCCTGCACCCCGGACCATCCAACAATCACGAGAAGAAGAACATGAACAAACTACTGCCTACCCTCTTGTCCGCCGCCAGCCTGGCCTGCTGCATGCCGGGCCAAGCCCTGGCCCAGGCTGCGGCGCCGGCGCCTGCGCCGGCGCTGGCCAGCGAACAGATCGCCGTCGGCGCCAAGCCATATCACATGCAGGTCGCCAGCCTGGGCAGCGGCCGCTACACGGTGCTCTTCGAATCCGGCTTCGGTACCGACCTGCGCGCCTGGCGCAAGGTGGCGCCGGAGGTAGCGAAGTCGGCGCGCGCCGTGGCCTACTCGCGTGCCGGCCACGGCCAGTCCGAAGCACGGCCCGAGCCGCGCACGATCGAACAAAGCACGCGCGAACTGGAACAGCTGATCGCGAGCGCAAAACTGGCGCCGCCCTTCATCCTTGTCGGGCATTCGTATGGCGGCCTGCTGATGCGCTCCTTTGCCGCGCGCCACCCGGACCAGGTGGCCGGCATGGTGCTGGTCGACCCGAGCGACGAGCGCTTCAACCCGGCCCTGCGCCAGCTCGACGCCGAGCGCGCGGCGGCCGACGACCGTGCCTTTGCCGCCATCGTGCCGCCCAAGTTCCAGCCCGAGCTCAACCTGCTGCAGCCGGTGCTCGACAGCGGCAAGCTGCCCTTCGCCGCCAAGCTGCCGGACGTGCCGACGGTGGTGCTGACCTCGAGCCAGCAGGCCGAAAAGCCGGAATTCTTCCTGGAGACGCCGCAGGCGGTGGCCATCAAGCAGCGCCTGCATGCCGACTTCCTGCGCCAGTTCAGCGACGGCTCGCAGGTGGTCACCGACAAGAGCGGCCACAACATCCAGCTGGAAGAACCCGCGCTGGTGATTGCGGCCGTGAACAAGGTGATCGCCGCGGCCGACCAGGCCGGCGCGCGCGCGCAGCGCTAGGAGCCTGTCCCGGTAGGCACGGGGAAGCGGATGGCGTTAGCATGGCAAGCGCGGGCAAGGCGCCAGGAGGCCGCATGGCGAGCCATGCAACGACGAGCAACGCCGCCCCCCGCTTGTCAGGCGCGCCAGCAGCGACTCGGGCCTACCGGGGTAGGCTCTCAGACCTTACTGGAACTGCTGGCGGAAGGCCTCGAACTGGACCTTCAGGTCGGCCACTTCGGTGCGTAGGGCCGCCACTTCGGCTTCCAGTTGGCCGACGCGGCTGCCCGGCGCGGCTGCCGGGCTGGCGGCGGCGCCAAAGGCCGAATCGTCGCGCGCGACCGAGATCTCGCCGCCCAGCAGCTGGCCGTAGCGCGATTCCTTGGTGCCCGGTGCCCGCTCCAGCTTCGCCACCAGCGGCGGGTATTTATCGATCAGGAACTGCAGCGCCGCCTCGGCATCCCCCACGCTCTTGAACTCGTGCAGGCGCCCGGTGCGGGTGCGGATCTCGCCGGCGGTCTGCAGGCCGCGCAGCATCAGCACGGTCAGCACCGCCACCTTGTCCTGCTCGAGCGTCCACTTGATGCGCATGCGGTGTTCGTACTTGGTGACGCGCGCGCCGGCCTGGGTGATGCCGTTCACCAGGCGCCGTTCGATCAGGCGCTGCAGGGTGTCCTGCACGGTGTCCTCGGACAGCTGCATCACCGGGTCGCGGCTCGAGAGCTGGTTGCAGCCGTTGGTGATCGCGTTCAGCGACATCGGGTAGTTATCGGGCGTCAGCGCTTCCTTTTCGGCGAGCACCGCGAGTACGCGGATCTCGAAGGCGTCGAGCACATCGTTCGTTTCGTCAGTCATGGGTTCCTCAGTCGACCAGCCGGTTCAGTTCGGCCGAATCGAGTTTATCACCCTCGCGCACGTTCGGACAGGCGATGCCGGCCGCCTCCATGGTGGCGGTCAGGCGTTCCAGCTGCTCGTCCTGGCGCGCCACGTGGTCGATCAGGCCGCGCAGGGCTTTCGACAGCGGGTCGTCGCCGTTCGGCGTGACGCCGTAGGCGGCGAACATGCGCGCGCTCCTCGACTGGTCTTCCTTGCGCATGATGTGGGCTGGGTTGCCGACCGCCGTGGCGCCGGCCGGGACCGGCTTGACGACCACCGCGTTCGAGCCGATCTTGGCGAATTCGCCGACCGTGAACGCGCCCAGCACTTGCGCGCCGGCGCCGACGATCACGCCGCGCTCGAGGGTCGGGTGGCGCTTGGTGCCGGCCACCAGGGTGGTGCCGCCGAGCGTGACGCCTTGGTAGATGGTGCAGTCGTCGCCGACCACGGCGGTTTCGCCGATCACCACGCCGAAGCCGTGGTCGATGAAGACGCGGCGGCCGATGCTGGCGCCGGGGTGGATCTCGATGCCGGTCAGGATGCGCGCGACGTGCGAGACGAAGCGGCCGGGCCATTTCAGGTTCATGCGCCAGCAGGCGTGCGCCCAGCGGTGCAGGACGATGGCGTGCAGGCCCGGGTAGCAGGTCAGCACTTCCCAGCCGTTGCGGGCGGCCGGGTCGCGTTCGATGATGTTGCGAATATCTTCGCGCAGTGAGGCAAACATAATGTGGTCAGAAGCGAAACAGCGGCCATGGTAGCGTATCCGCGCGCTGCCTGCATGGCGAGGGGGCGGTTTCCCGGCCCCGCTTCGGACACGGCCTTCACTGCGCCACTTCCTCGCCGAACTCGGCGTCCAGCCAGGCCGCGAGTTCCTGCCGGCCGTTCGCATCCAGGCTGGGCGCGAGTACGGCATACCAGCGGCGGCCGCGCTCCTGGCCCAGCACGGCGCGCACGAAGGGCCGCGTGTTGGCCAGGAAGGCGCTGAAGAACGGCATGCCGCGCAGGTAGAGCGCGGTCGAATCGGTGATGCCCAGGTCGGCGTAGTGCTGGCGGATCTTGTCCAGGTAGGGCATGGCGGCATGGTGTTCGCCGGCGTGGCCGAGGGCGGTGACGAAGCCGATCCAGACCTGCACCTCCGGCATCTCCTTGGCCTGGGCATTGCGCTGCGCGCAGGCCTCTATCCATTCCACCCCGAGCGCCAGCTGGCCGGCCATGACGGCGCTGGTGGCCACCTGCAGCGCATTGTGGGCCGAGGCCTCGCCCTCGAACAGCGCGCGCCAGTGGGCCAGGGCTTCGTCCCAGCGGCCCAGGCGCGAGCAGACGATGGCGCAGATGCGCATGGCATCCGTGCGCAAGGCAGGATCGTCCGCGCCGGCGTGTGCCGCCGCCGCCGTGAGTGCCTCGGCGTCGCGTCCTTCCTCGAGCCGGGCCAGCGCCCCGGCCAGGGCCGCCGGAACCGGCCGCGCATCGCCTGTGCTTTGCGCATCCGGTACGGCTGCCGCCCACTGCGCCAGCAGCGCGTCGAGGTCAACGCCGTCCAGCCGCAGGTAGTCGAACAGCAGGGTTTTCTTTTGCTCGCTGCGCCCGCGCTCGCCCGGATGGGTGGCGACGGAAGTGAGGCTCAGGTAAGCCTCTCCTCCCCGGCAGCGGTAGAGCAGGAGTTCGAGGTAGTCGGGGGCATCGCCTGCCACCGGACGCATGTGCTGCGCCAGGCGGGACGGCGCATCCGCCAGTGCCTGCACATCCTCCTCGTCCAGCAGCGCGAAGCGCTGCCCCACCTTTACCTCCCTGGCCCAGGTGCCGGAGGCTTCGCAGAACGGCCGCCTGGCGCGCATGCGGCCCAGCTCCGGCGCCATCATCACGTGGATCCCGAGTTCGCCCAGCCAGAGCAGGCCGAGCACCACGGCCGGCACCCGCCACTGGCCCAGGTGCAGGCTGCCGCTCGTGCCGAGCTCGAAGGCGAAGCGCGCCATCGCCAGCGGATCGGCCAGGGTAGCGAGGAACAAGCCGGCAGGCGCCGCGCCGGCCAGCTGGCTGATTTCGCGCACTGATGTGAGTGCGATCCAGGCCGCCCACTGGCCGTACCAGGCCACCAGGGCCAGCGCGAGGCCGGCCTTGCCCATCCACGCCGGGTTGCGCACCTTGGCGCCTGCCGCGACGCCGTTCGCCAGGATGCCGATGCAGCCCGCGTAGCAGAAGGCAAGGAAGAAATTCAGCACCAGCGGTGCGCGCGTGATGAGCCAGGCATAGGCCCAGGCCAGCGGCAGGATCGCCAGGCAGGCCAGCAGGAAGGCCGGGACCAGGGTGAGAGGCACCCTGCCCGATGGGTGGTAGGTCGTGGAAGACATGGCCGGCTCCGCTTGTTCCGAGGTCCTCCATTATGGATTCAGAGAAACAAACAGAATTGCCAATAGACAATAAAAAGCGCCCGCGAGGGGCGCTCCTGATGTGTGCCAAACATCGGCACAGGCCGGACGGACCGGCGCCGGATCACACGCCGCGCTGGCGCCGTGCTTCGTACAGGCAGACGCCCGAGGCCACCGACACGTTCAGGCTTTCCACCGAGCCGAACATCGGGATGTTGACCAGCAGGTCGCAGGTTTCGCGGGTCAGGCGGCGCATGCCCTCGCCTTCGGAACCCATCACCAGCGCGGTCGGGCCGGTGAAGTCGGCCTGGTACAGGCCCTTGTCGGCGTCGTCCGAGGTGCCGATCAGCCAGATGCCGCGTTCCTTCAGGTCGCGCATGGTGCGCGCCAGGTTGGTCACCGTGATGTAGGGCACGGTCTCGGCGGCGCCGCTGGCGACCTTGGCGGCGGTGGCGTTCAGGCCAACCGCACGGTCCTTCGGCACGATGACCGCGTGCGCGCCGACGCCGTCGGCCACGCGCAGGCAGGCGCCCAGGTTGTGCGGGTCGGTGATGCCGTCCAGGATCAGCAGCAGCGGCGGACCCTCGATGGCGTCGAGCAGCTCGTCCAGGTTGCGCGCCAGCGCCAGCTGGCTGGCAAAGGCGATCACGCCCTGGTGGCGGCGGGTGCCGACGATCTTGTCGAGACGCGCGGCATCGACCGGCATCACGCGCACACCGGCGTCCTTGGCGGTGGCGACCAGGCCCTTCATGCGGGCGTCGTTGCGCTCGGCGTCGACGAAGATCTCCTCGACCGACTGGGCTTCGTGACGCAGGCGCGAAGTCACTGCGTGGAAACCGAAAATCATTTTGTTCTTCATGCTTTACTTCTTTTCTTGCTCGTTTTGGATGCGGTGTCGGCCTGGCTGGCCGGCTTGGTATCGGCGCTGCTCTCGGCGGCGGCGCTCGTGCGTTTTGCTGCAGGTTTTGCTGCGGCTTTCGCTGCAGGTTTTTCCGTGGCTTTCGCTACGGCCTTCGCTGCAGGTTTTTCCGTGGCTTTCGCCGCGGGTTTGGCTGCAGGTTTTTCCGCGGCTTTCGCCGCGGGCTCGGCTGCCGGTTTTCTTGCAGCTTTCGCGGCGGGCTTGGCTGCCGGTTCTTCTGCGGCTTTCGCTGCGGGCTTGGCTGCCGGTTCTTCTGCGGCTTTCGCTGCGGACTTGGCTGCCGGTTCTTCTGCGGCTTTCGCTGCGGGCTTGGCTGCCGGTTCTTCTGCGGCTTTCGCTGCGGACTTGGCCGCCGGCTTGGTGGCGCGCTTGGCTGCAGGTGCGGCCACCGCCTCGACTGCCACGACCGGCGCAGCGGCTTTCACGGCGCGGGTGCGACGCGGCTTGGCCGGCGCTTCGACGGCGGCGATGGCGTCGGCCATGCTCGGCGCGGCCTCGGCGATCGCAGCCACCACAGGCGCGGCGGCTTTGCTGCGGCCACGCTTGGCGGCGACCGGCGCGGCTTCCACCACAGGCTGGGCCTGCGGCGCTGCCGGTTCCAGCACGGCCTTGACGGCCTTGGCTGCACGGGTGCGCTTCGGCGCAGCGGCAAGCGGCGTTTCCACCGGTGCTGCCACTGCAGCTGGTGCTGGAGCTGGCGTTGGAGCTGCTGCCGGCTGCGGCGCAGGCGTTGCGGCCTGCTCCGCTGCCGCCTTGCGCTTGCGCGCTGGCTTGGCAGGGGCTGGCGCCTCGGCAGCGGCGGCTTGCACAGGCTGCTGCTGCGGGACGACCGGTGCGGCCAGCGGCTGGCCTTGCGGCTGCGCCTGGACCTTGTCGACCTGCACGCCCTGGCTTGCCTGGGCAGCGGCTGCCTGGCGTTCGGCCGCGGCTTTGCGGCGGGCGCTGCGGGAGCGCTTCGGCTTGCCGCTGCCTTCGGCAACAACGGCAGGCGCGGTGGCGTCGGCTTGCGGCGCCGGTGCGCGGCCGGCCTGGCCCTGCTGGCGCGCCAGCTCGGCGGCTTCCTTGCGGGCGCGGCGCGAACGCTTGCCCTTGCCGGCCGGCTTGGTTTCTGCCAGGTCCTCGGACTGCAGGCGCGCTGCATCGCCGTTCGCCTGGACCGGCTTGGCGTCACGCACCTTGGCCCGGGACTTGTCCTTGCCTTCGCGTGCCGGCTTGCGATCCTGGGCCGGCGCTGCGTCCGCGCCCTGCCCATCGGCCAGCACCAGGTCGATCTTGCGTGCTTCCAGGTCGACTTTGGCCACCTGCACCGTCACGCGGTCGGTCAAGCCGAAGGTCTTGCCGGTGCGCTCGCCGCGCAGCAGATGGCGCGCTTCGTCGTACTGGAAGTAATCCTGGCCCAGGCCGGTGACATGCACCAGGCCTTCGACATACAGCTCGTCGAGCTGGACGAAGATGCCGAAGGTGGTCACGCCGGCCACGGTGCCGGTGAAGGACTCGCCCAGCTTGTCCTGCATGAAGTAGCACTTCAGCCAGTTCTCGACGTCGCGCGAGGCTTCGTCGGCACGGCGCTCGTTGGCCGAGCAGTGCACGCCCAGGGCGTCCCAGATGGTCAGGTCTTTTTCGTTCTTGACCTTGCCTTCAAGCTTGTCCTTGGCCGCCTGCTTGCGGGTGGCGTTTGACACGGTCGTGTTCAGTTTGCCGAGGTCGATGCCCTTCGGCTCGTAGCGCTTGCCCAGCAAGATCGCCTTGATCGCGCGGTGGGTCAGCAAGTCGGGGTAGCGGCGGATCGGGCTGGTGAAGTGGGCGTAAGCCTCGTAGGCCAGGCCGAAGTGGCCGACATTGTCCGGGCTGTAGACGGCTTGCTGCATCGAGCGCAGAAGCATGGTCTGGAGCAGCGCGGCGTCCGGGCGCTCCTTGATCTCGCGCATCACGGCGGCGTAGTCCGAGGCGGCCGGCTTGCTGCCGCCACCCAGGTTCAAGCCGGTCTGCTTGAGGAAGGTGCGCAGCTGGTTCAGCTTTTCCTCGGTCGGCACCGCGTGGATGCGGAAGGTGCCCGGGTGCTTGTGGCGGATCAGGAGGTCGGCGGCGCAGACGTTCGCGGCCAGCATGCACTCCTCGATCAGGCGGTGCGCGTCGTTGCGGGTGCGCGGGATGATCTTTTCGATCTTGCCCATCGGGTTACAGACGATGTAGGTTTCGGTCGTCTCGAAATCGATGGCGCCGCGTTCCTGGCGCGCTCCCAGCAGCGCATGGAAGGCGTCGTTCAGGTTCAGCAGATGCGGCACGATGGCAGGACGCGCCTGCGCTTCCTCGCCCTTCGGATCGGCCAGCACGGCGGCGACCTGGTTATAGGTCAGGCGCGCGGCCGAGTGGATCACGGCCGGGTAGAACTGGTAGGCCGTGACTTCGCCCTTGGCGGTGACCACCATGTCGCAGACCAGGGTCAGGCGGTCGACGGCCGGGTTCAGCGAGCACAGGCCGTTCGACAGCTTCTCGGGCAGCATCGGGATCACGCGGCGCGGGAAATACACCGAGGTGCTGCGCTCGATGGCGTCGGCATCCAGGGCGTCGTTCGGCTTCACATAGTGGCTGACGTCGGCGATCGCCACCAGCAGGCGGTAGCCGCGTTCGCGGCCGAGCATCACCGGTTCGCAGTAGACGGCGTCGTCGAAGTCGCGCGCGTCTTCGCCGTCGATGGTCACCAGCGGCACGTCGCGCAAATCGACGCGGTCGGCCAGGTCGGGATCATGCACTTCGTTCGGCAGCTTGTTGGCTTGCTTGAGCGCGGTCGGCGAGAACACGTGCGGCACGCCGAACTTGCGCACGGCGATCTCGATTTCCATGCCCGGGTCGTCCAGCTCGCCGAGCACTTCGACGATGCGGCCCGTCGGCTGCTGGAAGCGCGCCGGCTGCTCGATCAGCTCGACGCTGACCACCTGGCCGGCTTTCGCCTTGCCCGGCCCGCCCGCGACCAGCACGTCCTGGTTCATGCGCTGGTCTTCCGGCGCGACGATCCAGACGCCGCCTTCGTTGAGCAGGCGACCGATGATGTGGGTATTCGCGCGCTCGACGACTTCGACGATCGTGCCTTCCGGACGGCCGCGGCGATCCAGGCCCGTGACCTTGGCCAGCACGCGGTCGCCATGCAGCACCTTCTGCATTTCCTTGTCGTTCAGGAAAAGATCGGGGCCGGGTTCCTCGGGAATCACGAAGCCGAAGCCGTCGCGGTGGGCGGCAACGCGGCCGGCGATGAAGCCGCCGCTGTCGGCCAGCGAATAGATGCCGTCGTCGCCGGCGTTGATCTGGCCGTCGCGCTGCATGGCGTTCAGGCGGCGCCCCAGGACTTCCTGGGCGGCAGGCTGGACCTGCAAGGCGCGTGCGAGAGAGACCGCGTCGAGTGGCGTACCGGCATCGCGGAAGACGCCGAGGATTTCCTCGCGGCTAGGAATAGTATGAGTAGGTTGCTTCAAATCGTTTTCTTGAATTCTTCTATATAAGCGCCGGACCGGCCGGCACCATGGTTGGATTGACACCTTGACAGGCGTAGTGTAACGGAGGACCGGTCGATTCGCCTAACGAAGCGTGCTAGGTGGCGCGCTATATAGGCAGATGAAATCGCGCCCTCTTTCCATGGCGCTTATGGTCCGCAGAAACCCTTGCAGCTGGGTCTTTGACTTTTGCAATCCTTCCGCTATAATCTCGGCTCTCTCGCAACGACACATGTTGAAGCGAAAGAAAAAGAAGCAGCAGGATCAGGAAGTTCTACGCCAGGCAGCGAAAGTTGACCTAGCGAAAAATAGGAAAGCCTGATATTGTATCAGCTTCAGCAGTAAAGCAGTAGCGTGTGCTCTTGAGCGCACAACTCATCGCCAGCATGATGTTGACGATAGCAGTAATAAATGCCCACGTGGCGGAATTGGTAGACGCGCATGGTTCAGGTCCATGTGCCGCAAGGTGTGGGGGTTCGAGTCCCTCCGTGGGCACCAACTACTGGCAGTACTCCGCAGTTAGCAGCATCGTAGCGTGTGCTCTTGAGCGCACGACTCATCGCCGGCATGATGTTGACGATAGCAGTACAAATGCCCACGTGGCGGAATTGGTAGACGCGCATGGTTCAGGTCCATGTGCCGCAAGGTGTGGGGGTTCGAGTCCCTCCGTGGGCACCATCTACTGGCAGTATCCCGCAGAAGTCAGCAGTACCATTGATCGTAGGGTGGGCACACCGTGCCCACGCGGAAGGTAGATCGGTGTTAGCAGCATTCGCAGTACCGTAGGCCCACGTGGCGGAATTGGTAGACGCGCATGGTTCAGGTCCATGTGCCGCAAGGTGTGGGGGTTCGAGTCCCTCCGTGGGCACCAAAGGCTTTTCCCGGTTATCCGGTGCAAAACGCCGCAATCCTTATCCAAGGTTTGCGGCGTTTTTCATTTCTACTTCCCTATTCTCTATTGCGCTGCCAAGTCATCCAGGATCGGGCAATCCGAGCGGCTGTCGCCATGGCAGGAGGCCGCCAATTGCTCCAGCGTGCGCCGCATCGCCTCCATGTCCGCGATCTTGCGGTTCAATTCGCCGATATGTTCACGCGCCAGTGCCCGCACGTCGCTGCTGGCGCGGCCCTTGTCCTGCCACAGCGCCAATAAATCGCGGATCTGGTCCAGCGAAAAGCCGAGCGCGCGCGCGCGGTGGATGAATTGCAGTACCTGCACATCACGCGCCGCATAGACGCGGTAGCCGGCATCGGTCCGGCGCGCCGCATCGATCAAGCCGATCGCTTCATAATGGCGGATCATTTTCGCCGACACCTGCGAAGCGCGGGCGGCGTCGCCGATATTCATGCTGTCCATGCTTGTATTCTCCCGTCGAGCGAAAAGCATACACCTTCCCATCGTGGGAAGCGCAAGAGCGGATACCCGCCCGCGCCTGTGCTATGCTCGGCTTCAATGAAAACCGCATCCTTCGCCTTTGGCTGCCTGATCGCCGCGGCCTGCGCAAGCGCCCTGGCCAAGCCCGCTCCCTGGTTCCAGTGGCGCAGCAAGGCCGACGGCGCCCTGGCCTGCTCGCAGACCCCGCTCGGCCGCGGCTGGGAACGCGCCGCGGGTCCCTATCGGGACGCCCGTTGCGAAAAGCTCATCGTTGCTAAATAATAGGCTGCTCGTCTCATACTGAGCGCAGCAGTCGAGCCAGTACGTCGTCCGTCGTTCCATACCTATACCGAGGAGACATTGATGTTCACGAGCCCAGAGCAATTCGCCAGCGCCACCAAGACCTTGTTCGACCTGCAGATGCAGACCTTCGACATGCTTGCCAATAAAACCGTCAAGGGACTCGAACAAGTCGTCGCGCTGAACATGGCGACCGCCCGCAACACGATGGACCAGACCCTGGCCGCCAGCCGCGACCTGAGCCAGGCACGCGATGCCCGCGCCGCCTTCGACGCCCTGTCGAGCCGCATGGCGCCGGGCGCATCCGACAGCGCCGAGTACCGCGCCCAGCTCAAGACCATCATCGAGGAGATGCAAGGCGAATTCCGGCGCGCGGCCGACGTCCACGTGCAGGAAGCGAAAAGCACGCTGTCGGCGCTGATCTACGACGTGACCCAGAACGTGAAACCGGGTTCGGAAAACGCGGTCGAGATCATCAAGGCCGCGATCGAGAATGCCTTCAAGGGCTACGAGCAGGTGACGCAAGCCACGCGCCAGGCGGTGCAGAACGTGGAAGACCAGATCGCCAAGGCATCGTCGATGGTGAACCCCGGCATGGGCAAGGCCGCCGCGCCAGCGGATAAACCGGCCGAGTAAGCGCCCAATGACACAGGGCGGCCTCCCGGCCGCCCTGGAATCATCTTTCATGACGAGGCGTTTCGTGAAAGATTATTTCATTTCTCTTTTTCTCCTTCCCGCTCGATGCCCAGCAGTTCATCGACATGGGACAGCGCCGCCGCATCCTTCACCACCGTCTTGAGCCACAGGTGCAAGGGCTGCTCGCCCCAGCTGGCCGCCTTGTCGGCCAGGTAGGCCACCGGGCTGTGCGGTTCGGTGTGGCGGAAGAACGCCGCCACCGCGCGCAACTGGGCCAGGGCCTGCGCCCGGCTGTGCAGCGGGCCGGAGGCCACGCTGCCCGCGCTCGCGGTCGGGAGCGCCAGCGAGGCCTGCGGCTCCGGCTGGGCTGCCGACGATGACGCCGCGGGCGCCGTCTTGCCGGCCGCCGGCGTCACGAAATGGACCAAGTCTTGCAGCGCCGTCCTGGCATTGCTGAAACTCGGGCCATCGCTGCCGAGCAGGCCGTCGATGGCCGCCTCCATCCCGGCCAGCATGGCCAGGCAATACTCGCCATCGTCCAGCAGCTTCGCGGAAAACGCCGTCGCGGTGCGGCTGCGCGCGGCCTCGACATCGGCGATGGCGTCCGCGCCGTGGGTGCGCGCCGCCGCGATCGCGCGCATAGAAAAGCCCGCGCCTTCGGTCACCGGGCATTCCGTCACCAGCTGCGGCACGCGCGCCGCGATCCAGCCCAGGTTGCCGATACGCTGCTCGTAGCCGTCTTCATCGGGCAGCGGATACAGCCCGTCCCAGTAGCGTTCGCACAGCGCGCCGATCAGCTGCAGGGCGTCGCCCAGGCCGCGCAATCCGGCGGTCTTGGCGTTCGCCTCGGCCAGCCACACCGCCAGCTGCAAATCCTTGCTGCGCGTCTCGATCAGGGTCGCGCAGCGCTTGGCAACGAACTTCCAGTCGGCCTCCTTCAGCGTGGTAATCCAGGCGCCCTGCTCGAGCGAGGGATCGTCGGCCTTGCGCGCCTGGGCGATGGCGTCGAGTTCCGGCGTGAACGCCAGGCTCTCGCCGCAAGGGGCGGCTTCGCTGATGGGTGTGAGGAGTTGTTCGAGGGTGCTCATGCTCGCTCCTCAGGCCGGCTCGATGGTGTACTTGAAGCGCCCGGTTTTGGTCGCCCCCACCTTGATGCGCGCGATTGACCCGCCCTCGGCCATGCGCGCCAGGACCGTGTCGGCGATCTCGGGCAGCAGGGTGCCGTTCAGGATGGTGTCGACATTGCGCGCGCCGGAATCGACCTCGGTACAGCGCGCCAGCACCGCGTTCACCAGCGCGTCGTCGTACTCGAAGGCGGCCTGGTGGTTGTCGCGCACGCGCTTGCCGATGCGGTTCAGCTTCAACCGGATGATATTCGCCAGTACTTCGTCGCCGATCGGATAGAAGGGCACGGTGGTCAGGCGCCCCAGGAAGGCCGGCTTGAACTGCTTCATCAATTGGGGGCGGATCAGTTCGGCCAGCGCGTCCGGCTTGGGCAGCTCGGCCGCGCTCTTGTTCAGGCACGCCCCCATCATCGTGCTCGACGCCGTGTTCGAGGTGAGGATGATGATGGTGTTGCGGAAGTCGATCTGGCGCCCTTCGGCATCGTCCAGCACGCCCTTGTCGAAGACCTGGAAGAAGAGTTCGAGCACATCCGGGTGTGCCTTTTCCACTTCGTCGAGCAGCACCACGCTGTAGGGATTGCGGCGCACCGCCTCGGTCAGCACACCGCCTTCGCCATAGCCCACATAGCCCGGGGGCGAACCTTTCAGGCCAGAGACACTGTGTGCTTCCTGGTACTCGCTCATGTTAATGGTAACGAGCTTCCTTTCGCCGCCGTACAGCAAATCGGCCAGCGCCAGCGCGGTTTCGGTCTTGCCCACGCCCGAGGTGCCGACGAACAGGAACACGCCCTTCGGCTTGTTCGGATCGTCGAGATTCGCGCGCGCGGTGCGTACGCGCTGGGCCACGGCGGCGGTGGCGTGCGATTGGCCGAGGATGCGCTCGTCGAGCAGCGCCTGCAGCTGGAGCACGGTCTTGATCTCGTCCTTCACCATGCGCCCGAGCGGGATGCCGGTCCAGCTGGCGACGATGGCGGCCACCGCGTGGCCATCCACCTGCACCGGCACCAGCGGCGCCTCGCCCTGCAGCGTGCGCAGTTCCTCCATCATGGCCTTCAGTGCCGGGCTGTCGCCGCGCCCGGCTTCGAGCTCGCCGCGCATGGCGGCGATGTCATTGGCCAACGTGCGCTCGCGTTCCCAGCGCGCCTGCAGGCGCTCCTGCTCGGCCATTTGCAGCGCGCGCTCGTCGCGCAGCCCGGCCAGCAGCGCGCCATGGTCCAGGCCCGCGCTTTGCTCGCGGGTGAGTGCGGCGGCCTGGGCGTCGAGCTGCTCGATGGCGCGGGTGCAGGTTTCCAGCAGCGCCGGCGTGGCGCTCTGGCCGAGGGCCACCTTCGCGCAGGCGGTGTCGAGCACGCTGATCGCCTTGTCGGGCAGCTGGCGGCCGCTGATGTAGCGGTGCGACAGGCGCACCGCTTCCGAGATGGCTTCGTCGAACACGCGCACCTTGAAATGCCCTTCCATCAGCGGCGCCATCGCGCGCAGCATGGCGCAGGCGGTGGCTTCGTCGGGCTCCTCGACCTTGATCACCTGGAAGCGCCGCGCCAGCGCCGCGTCCTTCTCGAAGTATTTCTTGTATTCGCTCCAGGTGGTCGCGGCGATGGTGCGCAGTTCGCCGCGCGCCAGGGCCGGTTTCAGCAAGTTGGCCGCATCGTTCTGGCCGGCCGTGCCGCCGGCGCCGATCATCGTGTGCGCTTCGTCGATGAACAGGATGATCGCGTGCGGGCTGCGTTTCACTTCGTCGATCACGTTCTTCAGGCGGTTCTCGAATTCGCCCTTCACGCTGGCGCCGGCCTGCAGCAGGCCCATGTCGAGCGTATGGATCTCGACGCCGCGCAGCACTTCCGGCACATCGCCCTGGGCGATGCGCAGGGCCAGGCCTTCGACCACGGCGGTCTTGCCGACGCCGGCCTCGCCAGTGAGGATGGGGTTGTTCTGGCGGCGCCGCATCAGGATGTCGATCGCCTGGCGGATCTCGGGGTCGCGCCCGATCACCGGGTCGACCTTGCCGCCGCGCGCACGCTCGGTCAGGCAGGTGGTGAACTGGTCCAGCGCCGGCGTCTTGCCGGGCGCTTGCGCCTCGAGTTCGCCGACCGGGTCGCCGCCGATGGCCGCAGGCGCGCTTGGCGCCACCGCTTCGCTCGAGCCGCGCGTGAGCTTGTCGAAGTCGTGCTTCAGGCGGTCCAGCGGAAACTCGGCGAACAGCGGCGAACCACGCCGCGCCAGTTGCGCCAGGCCCGGTTCGGTGAGCAGCGCCAGCAGCAGGTGGCCGCTGCGGATCATGTTCGGCTGGCCGTTGCCGAGCGAGGCGATCAGCCAGGCGTGCTCGAACAGCAGCGGCAGGTGCTTCGAGAACACCGGCGTGCGCGCGCTGCCGGTGGCGAAGCGCGCCACCTCGCGCCGCAAATCGTTTTCCAGCGCGGTCAAGCTGATGCCGCAGGCGCGCGCCGCCACCACGAAGTCGGCGTCGGGCTGTTCGAGCAGCGCCAGGAACACGTGCTCGATATCGACTTCGTACTGGCCCAGTCCGACGCAGATGTTGGCGGCGCGCGTGGCCGCGGTGCGCGAGGCGTCGTTCAGCTTGCCGATCAGGGTCTTGAGATTGATGTCCATGGGTGTCGGTTCCTTGGTAGCGGGAGTGGAAACTAGCGCGTGCGCGCCGTGCGCTTGACGGCGTAGTGCAGCGACGAGGGCTGCAGCACCGCGCTGAAGTTGACGGCGTCGCCGGCGGCGTCGGGCGCGTCGGGCAAGGCCAGGCGGGCGTGGATGACGAAGTCGAGCCGGTTGACGCTGCCGGCCAGCGGCACCAGGCTGGCGCTCACGTCCCTCAGGCGCGGCTCGTGGGTGTCGATGGCGGACTTGATGCTGGCGCAGATCGCGGCCCGGTCTTCGGCGCTGGTGAGGCAAAAGGCGGCGAAGTCGAGCAGGCCGTAGTTCAGGATCGAGGCGCCGGCCAGCGGAAAGCTGTCGAAGGCGCCGGCGGGCAGCGCCACGCGGGCATTGAGCAGGGCTTCGAGATCGCGCGCCACCAGGTCCTTGATGCCCTCGATCGTCAGCTCGGCGGCGCCATCCGGGCGCTCGTTCATGAGACGATCCAGCACGCCGGGTGTGAAGCCGTTCATGACGCACCTTGAAGGAAAAGAAGGACCGGCAGGACGCCGGCCCTTGTGCTGCGGATGGTGCGGATCAGACCACCTTGTTGCTGGCCAGGTCCCAGCCGCCCGAGGTGTTGCCGCCGGCGCCGCCGGTCACCTTTTGCTGGGTGTACTTCCATTTGATCTTCGAGAACTTCAGGCCCACCTTCTCCTGGATGATCGCGCCCTCTTCCACCTTCGGCTTGATGGCGCCGATCAGCACGTTCTCGAGCTCGATCTCGAAGTACTTGATGCGCTCGCCCTGGCCATCGGCGCGCATGAATTCCAGCTTCGCTTTCGGGATCGTCTTGCCGGCCGAGCAGGTTTGCAGCAGGATCGGCGAAGCCAGGTCGGCCAGCTTGTCGATCACGACTTCCTCGTGCTCGCAGCGTTCGGCGGTGTGGCCGCCGCCGGTGGACGCGGTGGCCGAGCGCGGTTGTTTCACGCCCCAGGTCACCGAGGTGCACTCGATCCAGTCCTTGTGCTTGTCGTCCATCGACTCGCCCTTGATGCCGTCGATTTGCAGGTACACGTCAATTGCCATTTTTATTTGCTCCAGTTTTCAGGTTAAAAGTACATCAGCTTTTGGTCGACTGCGGCAGCTCCGCGACCAGTCGGAGAGAAACGGACAATTCGTCGAGCTGGAAGTGCGGGCGCAGGAAAGACACGGCGCGGTAGCAGCCCGGCCGGCCCGGCACTTCCGACACCTGCACGCTCGCTTCGCGCAGCGGGAACTGGGCCTTTTGTTCCTGGCTGGCGTTGTCATCCAACAGCACGTACTGGGTCAGCCAGCGGTTCAGGTAATCCTCGACGTTCGAGGCGGCGGCGAAGCTGCCGATCTTGTCGCGCATCATGGACTTCATGTAGTGGGCGATGCGCGACACCGCGAAGATGTACTGCAGCTGCGAGGACAGCATGGCATTCGCGTTCGCCGCCTCGTTGTTGTACTTCTTCGCCTTCTGCGCCGACTGGGCGCCGAAGAAGGCGGCGTACGAGGTGTTCTTGCAGTGCACCAGCGAGATGAAGCCCAGGTCCGACAACTCCTTTTCGCGGCGGTCGGTGATCGCCACCTCGGTCGGGCATTTCAGGGCCACCTCGCCCTCGTCGGTCTTGAACGTGTGGGTCGGCAGGTTCTCGACCAGGCCGCCGCCTTCGACGCCACGGATCGCCGCGCACCAGCCGTAGTCCTCGAAGGCGCGCGTCAACTTGGCGGCAAAGGCATACGAGGCGTTACACCACAGGTACTTGTTGTGGTCGGTGCCGTCGACGTCTTCCACGTAGTTGAAGCCTTCGGTGGTCTGGCCGTCGACCGGATTGAAGGGCAGGCGGCCAAGGAAGCGCGGCAGGGTCAGGCCGACGTAGCGCGAGTCTTCCGATTCGCGGAATGCCTTCCACTTGGCGTATTCGACGGTGTCGAACACCTTGGCCAGGTCGCGCGGTTTCCCCAGGTCGCCGAAGCTCTCGACGCCGAACATGTCGGGCGCGGCGGAGGCGATGAAGGGCGCGTGGGCGGCGGCGGCCACGTGCGACATCTGCTCGAGGAAGTACATGTCCTCGGGCTGGCGGCTCATCTCGAAGTCGCCGATCAGGGCGCCGTAAGGCGCGCCGCCGAAGGTGCCGAATTCTTCCTCGTAGATCTTCTTGAACAGCGAGGACTGGTCGAATTCGAGGGCGGCCTGGAAGTCTTTTACCAGTTCGCGCTTGCTGGCATTGAGCATGCGGATCTGCAGGCCGGCGCTGGTCGAGGAATTCTTGACCAGGTATTGCAGGCCGGTCCAGCTGCGCTCGAGCTTCTGGAATTCGGGCGCGTGCATGATGCTTGATAACTGGGTCGAGATCATGCGGTCCAGCTCCGCCAGGCGCGCATCGATCATCGCCGACAAGTTGTTCGACACCACCATCGTGCCCGACATCACCTGGGTCACCAGTTCCGAGATCAGGTCGCGTGCGCGTGCATGCTCGCTGTCGGAACTCGCCACGCGGCTTTGCTCGACGATCTGGTCGAGCAGCGAATTGTCCAGCTCCACGGCGGCCGGCTTGGCGGCTTGGTCCGCAGTTGCGTCGAGGATCGCCGCCATTATTTGTCCTCCGTCTTGCGCAGGCCTTCCAGCTTCTCGGTATTGCCCAGCACTTCGCTCAGGATGTCGTCGAGCTTGTCGTTGCCGGCCAGCTTGTTGCGCAAGTCGGCCAGCTTGGTGCGCGCATCGAGCAGTCCCTTGAGCGGCGCGACCTGCTGCACCACGGCTTCGGGGCGGAAGTCGGCCATCTCGCGGAACTGCAGCTGCACGCCGAACTGGCCGCCCTCTTCGCTCAGGTGGTTCTCCACGCGGAACTGGGTGGCCGGCGCCACGGCGCCCAGCACCTCGTCGAAGTTCGAAGCGTCGACGTTCACGAACTTGCGGTCCTTGATGCGCTTCTTCTCGGCCTCGGGGTCGGCGCCGAAGTCGCCGATCACGCCAACCACGAAGGGCAGCTCCTTGTTTTCGATGGCGTCGCCGATCTCGACGTCATAGGTCATCTGCACGCGCGGCGCACGCACTTTTTGCAGGCGTTTCTGCACGCTTTCATTTTTTGGCATGTCGACTCCAGGGTGGGAAAGACGGACCGGCGCGCGGCCGGTCCACGGGGATTTACTTGAATACGCCGAACGGGTCGCTCGACGCGGATGCGGACGTGGCGGCCGGCTTCTTCGTGCCCGATGCCGGGGTCGTCGCCTTGGTCCGGTTCTGCGTCTTCGACCTGTCGGCGCCGGGCACCAGCACCTCTTCGCCCAGGCTGGTGCGCAGCAGCTTGGCCAGGTCCTGGGCCTCGGACTTGACGTCGCCATTCAGTTTGTTCTTGCGCGTCAGGTCGCCCAGCGCCTTGCTGGTCACGCGCAGGCCGCTGACGGCGGCGATGCTGTTGGCAAGCAGGTCGTCGGGGTCGCGCTCCAGCGCTTCATGCGCATGGACGATCGCTTCGCCGTAATCGTTGGCGTCGAAGCGCATCTGCGCCATGCGCACCCAGGGGGTCTTGTCGGTCGGAAAGGCCAGGCTGGCGCCCTTGAGCAGCGTGTAGGCCTGGTCGGGCTTGCCAGCGGCGACGGCGGCGTCGGCGCCGGCCATGGCGGCGGCCACGGTGGCCGGCTTGGCCGCGCCCAGCGCGCCATCGCCGGGGCTGGCGCAGGCCGCCAGCAAGGCAGCGCAGGCGACAGCCGGAATCAGTCGTTTCCACATCATCTCGTTCTCCAGTACGTTGAACCAGCCGCCATTATTCGGGAAGCGATTTCGCGAGAGTTGCGCCGAGTCAACAGGACCGCGCTTGTGTGGCGCGGTGGAATATGTGCCCCCCGCTTGCGCTGCCTCAGCCGCATCGTTTGACGCTACTGTTAAATGAGCGATGGTTTTATTTACGAAAGGCAAGAACGCCATGCGCTCCCTTCCCTGCCTGATGCTTGCCATCGGCACCGCCCTGGCCGGATGCGGCGGCCTTGCCGCCCTTGCCGGCAAGGCGCCCGAGATTTCCGAATCACAAAAGCCGCCGCGCAACGTGGCGATCCGCCTGCACGCCGCGCCGAAGCTGAATGTCGACGCCAAGGGCCGTCCGCTGGCCCTGGTGGCGCGCGTCTACAAGCTGCGCCAGCACGCCGCCTTCGAAGCCGCGCCGTATTCCGCCTTCCTCACGCCCGGCGCCGAGAAAGAGGCGTTCGGGGCCGACCTGGTCGAAGTCAAGGAGCTGACCCTGGTGCCGGGCCAACGCTACGAGACCCTGGAAAAGGTGACGCGCGAGGCCGGCTACGTGGGCGTGGTGGCGCTGTTCCACTCGCCGGCGCCGCAGCGCTGGCGCCTGGCCTTCTCCGCGCTTGATGCCGAGAAGGCCGGGCTGACGGTGGGGCTGCATGCCTGCGCGCTGTCGGCCGGCGCCGGCGCCAAGCCGACAACTGCCGATGTCAAGCCCCTGGCTACTGCGCGATGTCAATAAGCGAGCGCGGCATTCGATCAAGCTGAATATTTTCCTAGAACCAATTCGCGAGGTGAACGTGACCATGCCATCGAAATTGCTGTGGGGCGAAGGCTTGTTCCTGCGCCCCCAACATTTCCAGCAGCAAGACCGCTACCACGAGGCGCGCCTGAACCAGACCGCGCGCGCCCTGCATCCGTATTGCTGGGGCGTGCGCCGCATCGGCGTCGACCACGAGGCCCTCAAATCGGACACGCTGCGCATCGACGCGCTGTCGCTGGTCTTCCCGGACGGCGAGCTGTACCGGGCGCCGGAATCCGATCCGCTGCCGCTGCAGGTGCGCCTGGGCGAGCTGCCGCCGAACACCCAGTCGATCACCTTCCACGCCGCGCTGCCCGCCCTGAAACCGCACGGCGACAACTGCGCCGAACCCGACGAGGAATCCGGCGAGGTCCGCTTCGCCCAGCACGAGCGCGATACCCAGGACCTGTTCACGCACGCGGCCGACGCCCCGGTGGTCTACCTGCGCAAGACCGTGCGCCTGGTGCCCGACCTCGATGCGCTGGAAGCCTACGACAGCTTCCCGCTGCTGCGCCTGCGCCGGGTGGCGACCGGCGGCTTCGAGGTCGATCCTTCCTTCACGCCGCCGAGCGTGTCGATCGAAGGCGCGCCCGGCCTGCACAACGCGGTGGCGCGGCTGATGGAAAAGCTGCTGGCCAAGGTCAACGCTTTATATGGCCACATGCGCGAGCCGAGCCGCAACGTGGTCGAGATCCGCGGCGGCGACATGTCCTCGTTCTGGCTGCTGCACACGGCCAGCACCGGCTACGCGGCGCTGTCGCACTACCTGCATCACCCCGAACTGCATCCCGAGCGCCTGTTCGGCGATTTGCTGCAGCTGGCCGGCGGCCTGATGGCCTATTCGCGCAGCTACAAGCTGGAAGACTTGCCGGCCTACTCCCACCTCGATCCGGGCCCGGCCTTCGCGCGCCTGGTCGACATCCTGCGCGACTTGCTCGACACCGTGGTGTCCTCGAAATACTTCTCGATCCCGCTCTCGAACGACCGGCCCTCGTACCACTTGGGCGCGCTCGACTCGGGCAAGATCAATGCCCAGACCACGCTGTATCTCGCGGTATCGGCCGACATGCCGGCGCTGCAGCTCGTCGACATCGTGCCGCTGCGCTTCAAGCTCGGCGCGCCCCAGGACGTCGACAAGTTCGTGCTCTCGGCCATGCCGGGCGTGCGCCTGGTGCATGCGCCGCAAGTGCCGGCGGCGCTGCCGGTGCGGCCCGATACCTATTACTTCGCGCTCGAGAATCGCGGCGCCCTGTACGACAGCATGCTGAAGGCGCAATCGATCTCGATCTACGTACCGAACGGGATCCGCGACCTGCAGCTCGATTTGATCGCGGTGGCGGCATGAGCGGCCACGTGGAACGGCGCGCCGCGCCGCAAGCCGGCAAGCACGGGGCGGCGGGCAGCACGCCGCAAAACCTGGTCGATTTGATGTACGAAGGCTTCTATGCCCTGTTCCTGCTGAAGAACGGCTGCGGCCCGCACGACAAGACCGCCTTCGCCGACCACATGACCGCCTTCCTGGGCGACGTCGACCGCAATGCCAAGGCGCTGGGCGTGGCGGCCGAGGATGTCACCGCCGCCAAGTACGCATTTTGCTCGGCGGTCGACGAAATCATCCTGCGCTCGAATTTCGAGGTGCGCGAAGCCTGGGAAACCCGACCGCTGCAGCTGCGCGTGTTTGGCGACCAGCTGGCCGGCGAACACTTCTTCCACCGCCTGGAAGACCTGCGCGCGAAAGGCAGCGTGCACCTGCAGGCGCTCGAAGTCTTCCATATGTGCCTGCTGCTCGGCTTCCAGGGCCGCTATGCGCTCGACGGCCAGGACAAGCTCAATTATCTGGTGGCGCGCCTGGGCGACGAGATCGCACGCATGCGCGGCAAGAACCGCGGCTTCGCGCCGCACGCCGAGCGGCCCGACCAAGTGACCAACACCCTGCGCAGCGATTTGTCGCTGTGGGTGCTGTCGGCCGTGTTCGCGCTGGCCGGGCTGGCGGCCTACGTGGGCTTCCGCGCCAAGCTGTCGCACGACACCGAGGCCACGCTGGCAAGCTACAACGACCTGGTCAAGCTGCCGCCGCGCGCGGCGAATGTGACGATCACCCTGCCTTAGGCCTGGCGGGTGCACACGGCACGGCAAAATCCACGTGGTAATGTTCGTCGTGCCGGATCCAGGGCTTGCCCTTCATGAAGGGCAAGCCGCGCAAGTCCTTGCCGCGCGCGGTCTTCATCAGCGCCGGCATCAGGCCAGGGTCGAAGATCACGAGCGCGATGCCGACTTTGCGCTTGTGCGCCGCTTCCTTCAGCTGGTACAAATGCTCGGCCAGCGCCGCGTAGTCGATGCGCAGCCCGCCAGCGCGGCCCTCGCCATCGAACTCCAGGCCGTAGCCGAACTTGTTCAGTGGCGAAGACGGCAGCGGCACCGAGTGCCCTTTCGCATCCAGTACCGGCACCATGAAGTCGACCGACAGGCCATTCTGGTGGGTACGGTGCGGGCGCATGCGGCCGCCTTCCTGCAAGCCGGTTTCACCGTACACGTAGTGCTTGCCGGGCGCGCTGCGCGCCAACGCCGCGTAGGCGTCGAGCAGCACCTCGCGCACGCGTGCGTGCACGTGGGTGCGTCCCATCTGGACGCCGAGGCGGCTGTAGGCTTCGAAGTTGGCGCCGCTCGCAGGGAGGGCGACGGCGCCGGCGATGCTGCCGGCGCCGGGGCGGCCGTAGCAGGTGCTGGCCTGCGCCGGCGCGGCGAGGAGGAAGGGAAGCAGGACGATGAGGAGGGATCGATGGCCTGGGTATGCGGTCACTGGACAACCTTGAACTCGATGCGGCGATTGCGCGCGCGGCCCTCGATTGTTCGGTTATCCGCCACCGGCCGGTCCGGTCCCTCGCCCGACACCGCGATCAGCTCGCCATTGATGCCGCGCGCGACGACGTAGTTCTTGACGGCTTCGGCGCGCGCCTGGCTCAGCGACAAATTTCCCGCGCGCGAGCCGGCGTTGTCGGTGTGGCCGATGACCTCGACCTTGATGCCGCCCAGTTTTTTCAGCGCTTCGCTCATCTCGTCGAGGATGGCAGTGCCCGACGGCGTGAGCGCCGCCTTGCCCGATTCGAACTCGATGATGCGGTTCGCCAGTGCGGCGTCCAGCACGCCCTGCTGGGTCGCGGCCACGCGCAGGCCGTTGTTCACCGTGTAGGTCGGGTTCAGGTTGGACGCGATGTCGCCCGCGATCTGCTGGCGCTGGGCCTCGTTGGCGACGTCGCCGCGCAGGCTGACGTTGTTGCCGTCGACTTTCAGCTGGCCGCGGCTGATCATCTTCAGGTTGGGGCCGATCAGGCGCCCCACGTAGTCGTTCCAGTTGGCCGGCGCCGACACCCGGCCGACCGCGAGCTGGTCGACCACGCGCTCGGCGCCATACACCGCGCGCAGGCGCGCCAGCAGGCTGGCCTTGCTGGCGTCGTCGGCGACGGTGCCGGCGACGACGATCGGTGCATTCGGGGCCGCAGGCGCGGGCGCCTGTGCGGAGGCCGCACCGGCAAGGAACAAGGCTGCAATACCCATCAGGGAGTGGTTCACGGTGCGCCTCCAATAAACGTCTTCAGGAACAGTTCGCGCGCCATCTTCAGCGGCAGCTGCGGCTGGTCGAGGTAGCTGGCCAGGGCGCGCACGTCGACGTCCAGGCCCAGCTGCTCGTCGATCCAGCGCAGGTCGGCGAAGCGCACCTGCTGCTCGGCGCCGGCGAGCGGATCGATGATGCCGTGCAGGGTCTGGGCGGCGGCGCCGCAGAAGCCGATCACCAGCACCGGGCGGCCATCCTGGCGCGTCAGGAACAGGGCCAGGTCGAAATCGGTGCGGCGCACGAAAGGCGCGACCAGCTCCAGCCAGAACGCCGCCACGCGGGCGCGCTGGGCGGCGTCCTCGGGCAGCGGCAGCACCAGGCTCTTGTCGACCTGGCTAGGCTTGCTGTGCATGACCGGCTGCAGCAGCAGGCCGAGGGCAAGGATGATGCGGCTGGCGTCCGGCCCATCGAGCATGCCGGACAGCGAGCTGACCGTGCCGGCGGCGAGGAAGGCGGCCAGCGCGGCATCGGCTTCGCCCAGCGCAATCGCGGCTTCGCTGATGCCCTGCAGGTGCGGCGCCGGGTCGCAGGCGGCCAGCACCTGGGGCGCCGCCGCTTCGAGGAAGGCCCAGAGCGGCGCGAACGCCAGCGGGCAGCGCGCGACAAACGCCGGTGGATCGGCCACGTCCAGCGTGCGCATGGTCAGGAAGGGAAAGCGCCGCCCCGGCGCATCGTGGCTGGCGACCAGGTGGCCGGCCACCGCGTGCCGGCGCGCCGGGCCGACGAAGGCGAAGCTGACCGGCGCCATGGCGTCGTAGTCGATCTTCCAGCGCGCGCTGGCGGGCAGGCGCTGCATCACGGCGGCCAGCCAGTCGTCGAGCATGCCCATGGCGGCCGCGTCGTGGGCTACCTTGACGAAGTCGCCGCGCGCCGGGACCTTGCCGAAGTAGCCGATCCGGTCGGAGACGGTGCGCATCATTGCACACCTCCGGCGGCAGCCATGGCCGGCGTCTCCAGCGGACGCCCGACGATGGTCACCGGCAGGCGCATGCCCTTGAAACCCTGGCCGGCGCCGGCATTTGCGCCGGCATTCGCCTCGGCGCTGCTGGTGATCTTCAAGTCCACCGCCACCGATATCGCGCCGCCGGCGCCGCTCCAGCGCAACTCGTGTACGCCGCCGTCCTTGCGCTTCCTCGCGGCCGCTTCCATCATGCGCTTCAGGCCGAACTGGCCCGGCTCGTTGAACAGTTCCACGGTGCGCCCGTCGAAGGTGACGGCGCTGATGCGCGCGCCCGAGGTGCCCGGCCCCGGATGCACCATGTTGAACCACACCGGCGGCGTGTTCCGGTAGCGCAGCTGCTGGCCGTCGATCTCGATCGTGTACTCGGTGGTGCCCGGCGCCGGCATGGCCTGCAGCTGGAACACGGTCTGCGGGCCGGACGCCGCGGGCGAAGCCACGCCGTTGGCCGACAAGGGCGCCACCCAGCCGGGGAAGGACTGCACGGCCGCCGGCGCCAGCGTGATGCCGATGTCGGCCCAGGTACGCGGCGAGAGCACGTCGCCGCGCCGCACCACCAGCGGCCCCATCGACGCGTTGACGAACTTCGCCACCGCGCCTTCGGGACCGAACACCTGGCCGATCTCGGCGCCGCTGGCTTCGATCTTGCTGCCCGGCGCGAACGGGTATTTGTCGGCCAGGGTCTTCTGGAAGGGCTCGACCACCTGCGCCTGCCAGGTCTTGTTGATCTCGGATTCCGAGGGCTGGACGATCATCGCGAAGGTCTGGACCAGCGGACGCACCAGCAGCGGACGCAGCGAGGCCTTCTGCGGCTCGCTCATCCCGGTCAGCATCTGCTCGTCGACGTATTTCAGGGCGTCGGCCAGTTCCGAGCCGCTGCCTTCCAGGGTCTGCTGCATGAACTGCTTGGCGCCGGGGCCGGGGTCGCCCTGGTTCTTCAGCGCGTTCAGGCGGCTGCGCAGGCGCGACAGCGAATCGAGGTAGCCGTTCATCAGCGAGGCTTCGCGCTCGCGCGCGCCGACCAGGCGCGCCACGCCGGCGAACTCGCGGCCGATCGGGCCCATGGCGCCGGGGTTGCCGGCAGCGCCCGGCGCCAGCGGCCCGACGGCGTCGGCCAGCGTACGCGCATCCGCCGGCGCGCGGCGCAAGACCACTTCCTTGAACCAGCCGATCAGCCCGCGCTCGGTCTTGCCCAGGTTCGCCTGCACGGCGCCCGGATTGTCCCAGGAAGTCTCGTCGTAGATGGTTTTCAGCAGGCGCGCCAGCGGCGAATTCTGCGGGTCGCCCAGGCGGTTCATGGCCTGCACGCTGGCCTCGAAGCCTTTCAGGTCGGCCACCGTCACGCCCTGCACGAAGCGGCCCCATTCCTTTGCATACTCGGCCTTGTACATGTCGACCAGGGTCTTCTGGATCTGCTCGGGGCTGCCCTCCAGCGTCAGGTCATCCTTGGCCACGGTCTTCAAGACCCAGTCGGTGCTCGACAGCTCGCGGTTCGAGGCGTCGCGGATCGCGCCCTGCACGTACTTGAACCAGGCGTCGCGGGTGAAGGCGCCGCTCACCGCGTGGCTGCCGGCCAGCAGGCCGCGGTCCTGGCCCTCGGCCTGGTCGCCGACGATGCGCGCCACCGTCACCGCCGGGAAGCGGGTCGCGGCGCGGGTCTTGATGTCGGCGTACACGCGTTCGCGCGCCGGCGTGCCGCGCACCACGCGGCGCAGGTTCTCGCGCGCGCCGTCGAGCAGGCCGAGCTTCAGCGTCACCTGGGGCCAGGCCTGGTCGTTGATCTGGGCCAGGTGGAAGCTCAGCAAGCGCTCGGCGCTGCGGATCATCTGCTCGCGCGGCATGGCGCCGCGGTTCGCCTCCAGCCAGGTGCGCCAGTAGCGCGTCAGCTGGTCGTTCAGGTGGCCGGGCTCGGCATGGCGTTTATCGCCCAGCATCAGGTAGGTTTTCAGGGCGTTGTAGGCGTCGGCGACATTCGTCGGCGATGCGTCCTGGTAGGGCTGGCCCGGCTTCACGGCGGTCGGAGCGGCGGCTAATTCCTGGCTGGCCGGCGCCGCACCATTGGGGTCGAGCGCGGCGGCATTCGCGTTCACCTCGGCCAGCATCGTTTCCAGCGCGGCGGCGACCGGCTCCACCATCACCGCGCGCACGCCGGCGAAGTATTCGTCGCGCAGCTTGCGCTCGACCTTCTCGCCCTGGTACAGGCCGAAGGACAGCGCCCAGGGCTGGTCGGCCTTGTATTTATCGAGCTGCTCGATGCGGTCCTGCAGGATGTCGAGCGCTTCCAGGCGCGACTGCAGATCGATGCGCTTGTCCTGCATCCGCATCACCTTGTCGAGGTCGGCCTGGACATTCGCCACCAGCTGGCTGTTGCCCATGTAGGACCAGCTCCAGCCGCCCAGCGCCGCGCCGAGGGCGATGGTGGCGGCGAAGAAGGCGGCGTATTTCAGGCGCGCGCTGGCCGGGTGCGTGTAGCGCTTGACCAGCTCGCGGTCGGCGAAGATGACTTTCCTGAACAGCTCGAGCAGGAAGTAGCCGCCGCCCTCGCCTTGCTCGGGGTCGCCCCCGCGCGGCTCGCGCAGCTCGAGGTCGAAGCGGCTGGCCACGCGCTTCGAGGCCAGGTCCTGCACCGCGCCTTCCTGCAGCGCGCTGGTGAAGTAAAAGCCGCGGAACACGGGCTTGAACTGGTAGGTGTTTTCCTCGAACAGGGTCGACAGGAAAGCGCGCAGCGGGCTGCGGATCGAGGCGAATTCGAGCGGGAAGGTGAACACCCCGGGCCGCATCTGCGTGCTGCGGTTGCCGGCCATGTTCGCCAGGCTCAGCTCCTTCAGGCCGTCGTGCAGCTCGTCGAAATGGGCGTCGAAGAAGGCCAGCACGTCCTGCGGCGTGCTGCGGCGGTTGTAGCGCAGCGTGGCGCCCCAGACCCGGTCGCGTTCCGTGCGCTCGCTGTCGTGGAAGAAGTCGGCGAAGCCGGCGATCAGGTCGGCCTTGGTGAAGATCACGTACACCGGCGCATACACGCCGAGGCGCTCGGTCAGTTCCTGGACCCGGGTGCGCAGGCTTTTCGCCAGCTCCATCGAGGCGCTGGCCGGGCCGCCCGTGAGTTCGGCCACGCTCACCGCAATCAGGATGCCGTTGATCGGCGCGCGGCGCCGGTGTTTTTTCAGCAGGTCGAGGAAGCTGAACCACTCGTCGCGGTCGCCTTCCTGTACCGAATAGCGCCCGGCGGTATCGAGCAGGATGCCGTCGGTGGTGAAGAACCAGTCGCAGTTGCGGGTGCCGCCCACGCCCTGCACCGCCTTGCTGCCGGGGATGGGAAAGGTCAGGCCGGAGTGCGCAATGGCGCTGCTTTTCCCCGCCGCCGGATCCCCGATGATCATGTACCAGGGCAGCTCGTAGAGGGCGGCGGCGCCGCGCGTCAAGCCCAGCTTCGAGGTCTTGATGGTGTTGATCGCTTCCAGCATATTCTTGCGCAGCACCGCGACTTCGCTGCGCCCGCTGTCGGCGGCGCCTCCCGCTTCGCCGGCGGCCAGGCTGGCCGTCAGGCGTTTCGCGGCGCGGATGCGCCACAGGCGGCGCGCGCCCCAGAACATGCCCCACAGTGCCAGCAGGGCCAGCGCCGCGATGAGTGCCCAGATCAGGCCGATTTCGAAGGTGTCGGCCCCCAGCAGCAGGAAGCCAAGCAGTGCGGTGATGCCGATCACGACGAGCACGCGGCTGTCGGTGAGGAACTTCCAGAGACGGGCCATGGCGGGAGCCTGTGTGGGTTATGGGAAGGGTCGGACAGGCAATGCTCGCACCATTCCCATGGGCAAAATTTGACCCATATCAAACTCGGAAACGGGGTGTGCTAGCGACGCATCACCCCTTTCAGGCGCAGTTCGGTATGGCCCAGGTCCATCATTTTCCAGCGTCCGCCCCAGGTCAGGCCGAGCTGCTCGGCCACTTCGCCATACAGCTGGTAGCCGCGCATGGCCCAGGGGTCTTTTTCGGAAATCACCAGCTTGCCGTCGCGCCAGAACGCGCAGTCGGCCGCCAGGCCGTACTGGTGCCAGCTCTGGAAGGCGCGCGCATTGGTGACGGCGCCGCCCATCTGCGCCAGTAAATCCTGGCGCGCCGGGCTGCGGTAGCCTTCCAGCAGCGCCATCTCGTAGCCATGCTGCTCCTTCATAATCTTGAAGGCGAGCAGCAGGCGCGCGCTGAAGTCGGGATGCAGCAAGCCCCAGTTGCGGCTGGCGTTCACCAGCATCGGCCGCACCAGCACCACTTCCTGGGTGGTAAAGGCGAGCGGCGGCGGCGCCACCGGCGGCACCAGCTGCTCGCCCTGCAGCAGCGCGGCGATCTGGGCGTCGGGCAGCGCGGCGGTCGGCACGTAGTCGGGCAGCATGTCGGGCGAGCGCAGCACCAGGGCCAGCAACGAGGGGATCGCCACCACCGGCACGCCGATGGCGAACACGATCCAGTTGCGGCGCGCAAACCTGGCTGCCCGGTCGAGCCGCACAGACCAATCGCGCCGGACATCCCTGGCCTGGGGCGCGGCTTGCGGCCGCCATCCCGGATTGCGCCGCCGCATGCGGCTGCGCAGGCCGAAGACGAACTGGCCGAGCATCGCCCTTCCGGTCGGGAAACAAGCCAGCCAGATCAGGGTACAGGCGACGCAAAAATACAGAAGTGCGAGAAAGATCAGCATGGCTTTTCCCAGATTGTTTCTAATCGGATTGGAAACGATGATCTTAGGAGTAATGCCGTGCGCCCATCAGACGAAAATCAAGCAGCCTCGACGCGACCGAACCTGATGTCGTCGCGCCGCGGCGCTGGCGAAGAAAACATCCTGGCCATGCTGGAGCGCGACTCCGCACGGCGCAGCGGGGCGCGCATGAGCAGTTCGCGCCTGGCCTGGTACTGCGCGGCGGCCGCCTTTGCCGGCATCCTGGTCGGCGCGGTGGCGTGGCTGGCCTACGACAACCGCGACACGGCGGGCGCGCTGCAGGTGCAGGTCCAGGCCGAGCGCGTGGCCGAGGAAGAGGTGGCGGCGCAGCCGGCGCCTGAGAGCCCCCACCCGCACACGTCGGCCGCGGCGCCCGAGGCCCCGGCCGCGGCGCTGATCGTCGACCAGCCGCCGGCCGCCCCGCCGCCCCTCGTGATGCTGGCGCCTGACGGGGCGGCAAAGGCCAGGCCGGCGGCCCCGGCGAAGGAAACGGCCCCGGTCCAGGCCAGCACAGCGCCCCTGCCACCCAAGGCAGCGCCGCCGCTGGAAGCGAAGCCGCCGAAAACCGACAGGCAGCCCGTACTTGCCAAGGCGGACAAGGCGGACAAGGCAGGCAAGCCTGCTGCGCGCGTGGCGAAAGCCCAGCGCCCTGCCGCCGCCAAGGCTGCCGCAGGGGCACGCGGCCGCGTCAAGCCCCTGTCTCCCGCCCCCGCCGAGCCGGGCGTCGACACCGACGTCGCCCTGATCTCGGCCATCATCGCCCATTCCGAGCGCCACCGCGGCGAACGTGCGCAGCCGGCGCCTTGCAGCGGGCCGACATGCCCGCCCCCGCCCAGCCGCCCCTGATGTGGCAAAAAACCACGGCCCCCTGTCCCGGTGTCTGAAAAAGCTGGGAAACAGGCGGTCCGCGACGTTATACTGTATATAAGCACAGTGGCGTCTCGAGATGAACAGGGTTTTGGAAAACGAGTTTTATTACCTGGATAACTTCCAGGCCGTCCTGGACTGGATCGCGCAGCGCTACCCCGACTTGCTGAGCGACGAAGAACAGGCCTTTATCGCAGCCTTCCCCGCGCTGGCGCAGCCGGCGCGCGCGCTGTTCGTGCGCATGGTCATGCGCAAGGGCGAGCTGTTCCGCGCCAGCAAGCTGCGCTACGCCGAAATCGGTTGCCCGGTCGAGGCGGCCCGCCACCTCGTCCCCACCGGCTGGGTCACGGGCGACCCCGAACTCACGCTCGACGAACTCTTCGACCTGCTCTCGAAGCCCGAGATCGCCCTCGCCTTCGGCGACCGGCTGCAGCACAAGAATGCGCGCAAGGCCGAGCAGCTCGACGCCCTGCGCGCCAGCCTCGGCGACAACGGCAGCGAGGCCGCCGCCGCTGGCCCCGGCAGCCGTCCCTTCTCCGCCTGGTACCGGGACTGCGACGACCTCGCCCTGCGCATCCACGTCAAGCCCCTGTGCGACCGCCTGCGCCTGATCTTCTTCGGCAATTTGCGCCAGGACTGGACCGAATTCGTGCTGTCCGACCTCGGCCTGTTCCGCTACGAGCAGGTCGAGTTCTCGGCGGCCTCGCGCGGTTTCCGCGAGCGCAGCGACATCGAGCACTACCTGGTCCTGCACGACTGCCGTGCGCGCTTTGCCGAGGGCCTGGAGCCGCTCGCCGACATCGTGCGCGACGTGCCCCTGCACGCCTTCGGCAACGACTGGCTGGAAAGCCGGCGCGAAAAGCTGCTGTTCCAGATCGGCCAGCAGCACGAAAAGCAGAAGGACTGGCCGAACGCCCACGCCGTCTACATGCGCTGCCGCTTCCCCGGCGCGCGCGGGCGTGCGATCCGGGTGCTGGAAAAGGCCGAGCGCTACCAGGAAGCCTGGGACCTGCTGGGCGTGGCACGCGCGGCGCCGGAAAACGATGCCGAGCGCCAGCACCTGCTGCGCATCGGCCCGCGCTTGGCGCGCCGCCTCGGCCACCCGAAGACCATCGCGCGCCGACCGGATCCCACCCGCCTCGACCTTTGCCTGCCGATGCCTGGCGGCGACTGGTGGGTGGAAGGCGTGGTGCGCGCGCACCTGGCCGGCGAGGACGCGCCGGTGTTTTACGTCGAGAACACGCTGGCCAACGCGCTGTTCGGACTGCTCTGCTGGCGCGCCATCTTCGCGGCCATCCCCGGCGCCTTCTTCCACCCCTTCCACCGTGGCCCTGCCGATCTGTACAGCCCCGACTTCCACCAGCGCCGCGCGGGCGAATTCGCCGATTGCCTGGCCCAGCTCGACGACGGCCGCTACCGCGCCACCATCCTCGCGCACTTCGCGGACAAGGCCGGCATTTCGTCGCCCTTCGTATCCTGGGAATACCTCGACGCCGGCCTGCTCGAGCTGGCCCTCGACTGCATCCCGGCCGCCCACTTGAAAAAATGGTGCGAACGCATCCTGGCCGACGTCAAGGAAAACCGCACCGGTTTCCCCGACCTGATCCAGTTCTGGCCGCAGGAAAAACGCTACAACATGATCGAAGTGAAGGGACCGGGCGACCGCCTGCAGGACAACCAGCTGCGCTGGATCGAGTACTGCGCCACCCACGGCATGCCGGTCTCGGTGTGCTACCTGCAGTGGGAGCAGGCCGCTTGAGCGAGGCGGCGACATCTGCGGGGACAAGCGCGGCAAAATACACGGTGGCCGTCCGCGCCCTGTGCGCGTTCACGGCCAAGCAGGGCGACCTCGACCTGCGCTTCACGCCCTCGCCCACGGCCCAGGAAGGCATCGCCGGCCACGCCGTGGTGACGGCGCGCCGCGGCGAGGGCTACCGCACCGAGGTCGCGCTGTCGGGCGAGCATGGCCTGCTGCACGTGCGCGGCCGTGCCGACGGCTACGACGCCCGCGAAAACCTGCTCGAAGAAATCAAGACCTACCGCGGCCAGCTGTCCTCGATGCCGGACAACCACCGCCATTTGCACTGGGCCCAGGTGCGCGTGTATGGCCACCTGCTGTGCGCCCAGCTCGGGCTCGACAGCGTCAATTTGTCGCTGGTCTACTACGAGATCGGCAGCGGCCATGAAACGGCGCTGCGCGAGACCCGCAGTGCCGAAGAACTGAAGACGCTGTTCGAGGACCAGTGCCGCCGCTTCAGCGCCTGGGCCGAACAGGAACTGCGTCACCGCCAGGCACGCGATGCGGCCCTGGCTGCGCTGCGCTTCCCGCATGCCGCTTTCCGCCCCGGCCAGCGCCAGCTCGCCGAAACCGTGTTCAAGGCCAACGGCAGCGCGCGCTGCCTGCTGGCCCAGGCCCCGACCGGCATCGGCAAGACCGTCGGCAGCCTGTTCCCGGTGCTGAAGGCAGCGCCAGGCCAGCGCATCGACAAGGTCTTCTTCCTGGCCGCGAAGACCCCGGGCCGCCAGCTTGCGCTGGACGCCGCCGCCACCATCCGCGCCGCCGATCCGGAGCTGCCGCTGCGCGTGCTGGAACTCGCCGCACGCGACAAGGCCTGCGAACATCCCGACAAGGCTTGCCAGGGCAGTTCCTGCCCGCTGGCGAAAGGCTTCTACGACCGCTTGCCGGCCGCGCGTGCCGCGGCGCTCGACGTGCCGGTGCTGGATCGCGCCGCCCTGCGCGAGGTCGGCCTGGCCCATGGGGTCTGCCCCTACTACCTGGGCGGCGAGATGGCGCGCTGGAGCGACGTCATCGTCGGCGACTACAATTATTATTTCGACGGCGGCGCCATGCTCTACGCGCTGGCCCAGGAACAGGGCTGGCGCGCCAGCGTGCTGGTCGACGAAGCGCACAACATGGTGTCGCGCGCACGCGCGATGTACTCCGCCGAACTCGATCGCGCCGCCCTGCGCCTGGCGCGCGCCGCCGCCCCATCCGAGATCGTGAAGAAGGCCTTGACCAAGCTTGCGCGCGCCTGGGGCGAGATGGACGCGCACGCTGGCCTGCCCTACCAGCTGCTCGATGCGCCGCCGGAAAAATTCCTGTCGGCCCTGCAGAACGCCACCAGCACCATCAACGACTTCCTGGCCGAGCAAGCGGTGCCGCTCGACCCGGACCTGCGGGCCTTCCACTTCGACGCCCTCGCCTTCGGGCGCCTGGCCGAATCCTTTGGCGAGCACTCGCTGTGCGACGTGGCGCGCGACGGCAAGGACACCACAGTCTGCATCCGCAACGTGGTGCCGGCGCCTTTTCTCAAGCCGCGCTTCGCCGGCGCGCATTCGGTGACCCTGTTCTCGGCCACGCTCAGCCCCTGGCATTATTTCGCCGACCTGCTCGGCCTGCCCGATAACACCGGCTGGGTCGACGTCGAATCGCCCTTCACGGCCGGCCAGCTGGCGGTGCACGTCGCCGGCCGCATCTCGACGCGCTACCAGCACCGCGCGGCCTCGCTGGCGCCGATCGCACAACTCATGGCCGACCAGTACGCGCAGGCGCCCGGCAACTACCTGGCCTTCTTCAGCAGCTTCGACTACCTGCAGCAGGCCGCCGAACAGTTCACCCGGCTGCACCCTGAAATACCGGTGTGGCGCCAGGAGCGGCGCATGAGCGAGACCGAGCGCGCCGCCTTTCTCGATCGCTTCCAGCCCGAGGGGCGCGGCATCGGCTTCGCGGTGCTGGGCGGTTCCTTCGGCGAAGGCGTCGATCTACCCGGCGCGCGCCTGATCGGCGCCTTTGTCGCCACCCTCGGCCTGCCCCAGCTGAACCCCGTCAACGAGCAGCTGCGCGCGCGCATGCAGGCCATGTTCGGCGCCGGCTACGACTACACCTATTTGTATCCCGGCCTGCAGAAGGTGGTGCAGGCGGCCGGGCGCGTGATCCGCACCGAGCAAGACCGCGGCGTGGTCCACCTGATCGACGACCGCTTCGGCCAGCCGGCCGTGCGCGAGCTGCTGCCAAGCTGGTGGCAGGTGGATGCCGTTACCGCATCAGCTCCCTGAGCTTGGCGTGGCCGCTGCGGCTGACCGGGATGCGCTTGCCGTCCTTCAGCACGGCGCACCAGCTGTCCTTGGTCGGCGCCTCGATGCGCGCGATCGCACCCACGTTCACGATGTAGGAGCGGTGCACGCGCAGGAACAGGGACGGATCCAGGCCCCCCTCGAATTCGGCCATGCTGGCGTTCTTCAGCTGGGTCTTGCCGGCGGCGCTGATGGCGACGTAGTCGTCCTGGGCCTCGATCCAGTCGATGCTGGCCGTCGGCACCACGTGCACGCGGGCGCCGTCGCGGATCAAGACGCGCTCCATGAAACCGCTGCGCCGGGACGCCTCCTGTACCAGCGCCTGCATCTGCGCCTGCGCCTGCCCGGGGAGTGCGGCGCGGCTGCGCACGGTGTCCAGGGCCTGGGCCAGGCGCTCGCGGCTGAAGGGCTTCAGCAGGTAGTCGATGGCGCGCGCCTCGAAGGCCTTCAGGGCGAACTGGTCGTAGGCGGTGACGAAGACATAGCGCGTGTGCGCCGCCGTGCCGGCGGCCAGCTCCACTACCTCGAAGCCGTCGAGCTTGGGCATCTGGATGTCGAGGAAGACCAGGTCCGGCTGTAGCTCGCCGATTGCTTTCACCGCCTCGAAGCCGTTCGCGCATTCGGCCACGATCTCGATGTCGGGCCAGGCGCCCAGGTACTCGCGCAGCAGCGCGCGCGCCAGGTATTCGTCGTCCACGATGATGACGCGCATGCGGCCCTCCTCAGTTCGTATCGGGTTGATGTTGGTCCGCCGCACCAACGGCAGGCAGGGTCAGGTCGACGCAAAAACGTCCCGGCTCGCGCATCCAGTGGATGCTGGCCTCGTGGGCGTAGGTCGCCGCCAGGCGCTGGCGCACGTTGGCCAGGCCGATGCCGCAGCCCGTCGCCGGCGCCGCCACCGTCTCGTCGTCGGCGTCGTTCTCGACGCGGATGCGCAGCAGCGAGCCCGCGCGCCGCGCCACGATGCGCACCACGCCGCCCTCGATCCGGTTGCCGATGCCGTGCTTGACGGCGTTCTCGGCCAGCGGCTGCAGGATCATCGGCGGCACCAGGCAATCGGCCGCATCGGCGCCGACGTCGTCCTCGAAGGCCAGGCGCGGCCCGAAGCGCACCCCCTCCACCGCCAGGAAGGCGCGCACCAGCGCGATCTCCTGCGCCAGCGGCACCTTGCGCTGGGCATCCATGCCCAGGCTGTGGCGGAAGAAGTCCGACAGCTGCAAGGTCATGCCGCGCGCCGCCTGCGGGTCGATCGAGGTCAGGGCGCTGATCGAATTCAGGCTGTTGAACAGGAAGTGGGGGTCGATCTGGGTGCGCAGCATGCGCAGCTCGGCTTCCTGGGCCGCCAGCCGCATCTCGAGCGCGCGCCGCTCCAGGCTGCGGGCGCGTTCGAACTCCAGCGCCAGGTACTGGCCCACCGCCGTCATCGCGTACAGGATCACGCCGAGGCCGAACATCAGGGCGGCAAAGGGGCGCGTTACCACGAAGAAGCCGGAAGCCGCGCCCTGCAGCAGCTCGCTCCAGGCGCTGCCGGCGGCCGTCCACAACAGGCTGGCGCAAAGCGCGGTGCCGGCGAACACCAGCAGCACCGAATACAGCGGCCGGCTCGCCAGCGGATAGGCGCGGCACAGGTAGTAGGACGAGAAACCGCTGGCGCAGCCATACACCAGCGCCAGCGGCAAGGCGAACAGCAGGCTGGCGCCCACCCGCGCGCCGGTGGCGGCCACGATCAGGCCAGCCAGCAGCAGGCCAAGCAGCAGCCAGGCCGCGAGGTAAAGCGCGATGCTGCGCCGCGCATGCATCAGCGCTTCATCCCCGCTTGCGTGATCTGCTGCGCCATCAGTTGCGAACCTCGACGCCGCCCATGATCGCGTAGCCGCGGATCACCAGGCGCTTGCTGGCGTCGGGCGGCGCCACGGTCTTTTCGTCGAAGCCGCCCATGATCGGCGTGCCCTGCAACACCACCGTCCAGTCGGGCGGGCACTTGATGGTGACGCCGCCCCAGAAGGCGAACACGTTGATCACCGCTTCGCCGGCGGCGATCGAGGCGCCGCGCATGTCGAGCACGGCGCCGCCCATCACGGCGGTCACTTCGCCGCCGCGGAAGTCCTGGCTGTGCACACGCCGGTCGAAGCCGCCGAGGATGGCGGTCACGTCGATCTTCTGCGCATCGTCGCCCGGCGCCAGGCCTTCGCCCATCTTGTCGTCGACCATGCCGTGCACCGTCATGCGCTTCCCGTTCATGGCGCGGTAGACCAGCACGCCGCCGGCGCCGATCAGGAACAGCGGCCAGGCCATGCGCCAGGTGAAGTAGATGATGCCGAGGCGGTTCAGGATCATCACGGTGCCGATGCCGATGCCGGCCAGGCCGATCAGGTAGCCGCTCGGGGTCGAGGTATCGAGCAGCTTGGCGACGCCGGCGAAGATGAAGACCAGCGGCCAGAAGGCCACCGCGTCGTGCAGGTCGAGGATGTCGAGGTTATCGAGCAGGAACAGCAGGCCGACCACGATCACCAGCATCCCCATCACCACCTGGCTGGTCATGCCGCGCTCGGTGCGGCGCGCATCGCGGCGCGCGCGGCGTGCCTGGCGGCGGGCTTCGCGCCCTTCTTCCATACCGTCCTTAACCATGGTCCTTCTCCTTGTTCGATGCGAAGCGGCGTGCGATCACGGGCTCGATCACCAGCTGCAAGCCCCACATCAGGATGAACAGCGGCCAGCTGTTGCGGAAGGTGAGGCCGAACAGGCCTTCGAACACCGCGAACAGCCACAGGCCGATGAACACCGTCCACAAGCCGCTCGTGAATTCCCTGGCGCTCGGGTAGCCGATAGTCTGGTTGATGCCGGCCACGACGAGCAGCAGCGGCCAATAATGCCACAGCGAGTGGATGTCGAGGATGTCCATGCGGTCGAGCAGGAAGGCGGCGCCGACCGCGATCAGGACCAGTCCCCACATCATCTGCTTGCGCTGCCTGTAACTGTTTTCGGTGCCCATGCCGTCCTCCGTGTTGTGATGGCTTGACGATAGCCGGGAGTGGCGGCCCAGGAAAGCGCCATTCGGCGAACGGCGGCGCGCGGTCGGTGAATGGCGAAGGGATCGGCGAACGGCGCGGCCGCGCATGGCTGACGGGATGGCCGGAAGGGGAAAAGCGGCAGGCGAAAAAAAGCCCGCCTCGAAGGGCGGGCGTTTCAGCAAACCTGGGACTCAGGCGCCGGCGGATGCGTTCAGGGCCGGCTGGTTCTTGACCTGGTTGCGGTACTTGGCGCTGGCTTGCGCCTTCTTGACGGCTTCGCGCGCGATGTTGGTGCGGCGGATCTCCAGGCGTTCCTGGATGCCGCGGTGCTGGGCTTCATGCTTGTTACCGATTTTCTTGGTCATGACCTTCTCCTCTGTTAAAACGGTGTCCGCAATGCTCAGGAGCGCTGGTCCATTTTCACGTCCGCCGGCATCCGCATTTCCCAACCGAGCTGGCGCCGGATTTCTTCCGGGGCCGGCGGCGGTTGCGGGTCGCGCGAACGCCGTGCCAGGTATTCGCGTACCACATGCTTCGGTGGATTCGTGGTCGTTGCAGACATGGCGCCTCCGCTTGCACTGCATTGCCGGCGCCCCATGGCGACGGCTGGAATCTGGTGCCGATCCTCGAGGCGACCGGCTAACCTGTTGAGGTATTTGGCTGGCCCGCCGAATCGAATCGCAGGCGCCTCACTCACACAGGTGCATCATAACGGGGGCGACCTACGCGCACCGTTAGCTGCCGCACACTGCGCGCAAGAACTCGGCAATTAAGGCAGGCTTAAGTGTCCGGCGCGGCCGCCGTGCCGGGGCATGAAAAAGGGGAGCCTCGGCTCCCCTCGCCTGTTCGCGCGAACCGCGCGCTCAGAACTTATAGCGCAGGTTCAGGTAGAACTGGCGCCCGCTCACGTCCAGCTTTTGCTGCTCTTCCTCGCTGTAGCGGTAGTAGGCGCGCTTCACGTTGGTGAGGTTGGTCGCGCTGAACGACAGCGACAGCTGCTGCGTGAGGTTGTAGCTGGCGTTGAAGGCGAGCGTGGTCACCGGTGCGGCCATGGTCGGCGCGGTCGGCATGGTGACGCCGTTGATCACCGACAGGCCCTGGCTGTTCGCCGTCGGCGACGGCGCCGTGGTGCTGTTCACGTATTCGCCGCGGTAGTTCGCCACCAGGCGCGCCGAGGCCTTGTCGTTCTCGAAGTACAGGCCCAGGTTGCCGGCCCATTCCGAGGCGCCCACCATCGGGCGGCCGTCGTCGACCTTGGTCTTGGCGCGGCTGACGTTCGAGGTGAAGCCGAACGGGCTCTGGCCGAAGGGCTGCTCGTAGGCCAGCTCGATGCCGGTGATCTTCGCGCCCTGCTGCGACGAGGTGTTGATGAAGAAGGTCTTCACCACCTGGTCGCGCGGATCGGTCAGTTCGATGGTCGAGGTGCCGACGGTGCCGGTCTTCACGTAGCCGTCGATCTTCGAGTGGAACAGGCTGGCCGTCACGTTCGAGCGGCGCGCGAAGAACCAGGACCAGGAGATGTCGACGTTGTCCGAGGTGAGCGGATGCAGGTCCGGGTTCGGACCCGTCACGCGGCAGCCGTTGACGTCGCAGCCCGGGGTGCCGAAGCCGCTGCCCAGCACGTTGTAGTTCTGGCGGCCGATGGTGCGGCTGGCGCCGAAGCGGGCGATCATGTCCGGCGTGATCTCGTAGCGCAGGTTCAGGCTCGGCAGGAAGTTCTTGAACACCTTGTGGGTCGGCGTCTTGTAGTACATCGTGCCCGACAGCGGGTTGAAGGTCGTGCCGTCGTAGAAGGCCACCGCATCGCCGGCATCGGTGATCGCGCCGGGATAGGCGGCGCAGACCGTGGCCGGCTGGCCCGGTGCGCTGCGCAGGCAGGTGCGCGGGTTCGGGATCGGGGTGGCGATCTGGGCGTCGACCACGGTGCGCACGTAGCGCAGGCCGACGTTGCCCGACCAGGCCCCGTGTTCCAGGTTGGCCATCAGGAAGGCCGAGCTCTGGCGCTCGCGCATGTCGATTTCCGAGCTCACGCGGCGCTCGAAGGCCTCGCTGGTTTCCTTGGTGTTGGCCGCGATGTAGGCCTTCAGCGCTTCCGGCGAATAGGTGAAGCCGGTGTTGTCCCAGTCGCCGCCGCCGAGGCCGCTGCCGAAGTTGCCCGGATACGGCTGCCAGCCATCAAGCGGCGTCACGGTCGACTGGATGATCTTGCCGGTGGCGTCGTAGGTAACGGTCAGCGGGGTGCGGAAGGCCGGGCCCCAGCGGCGGCTGTCGCGCTTGTGGTCGGCATGGCGCAGGCCCATTTCCAGCGACTGCACCCAGGCGTTGTTCAGCTTGTACTCGGCATCGACCTGGCCGCTCGATTCCTTGTCGGTGGTCTTCACGCCCGACGCGGTGCGGCCGACGATCATGTAGCCGCTGCCGTCCGGGTTGATGCCCGGCTGGTTGGCGCCGGCGCCATGGTACTGCACGTAAGGCGCCTCGTGCAGGCCGCGCAGGGCGTAGGACACGCCGGTGCCGTAGCGGGCGAAGGTGGTGCCCTGGTCGAGCGCGGTCTCGCCGACGCCGCGCGTGGTCGCGAACAAGCCCTTCAGGGTCAGGTCCGGGCTCACGCGGTATTTCGCGTCGAGGTCGATGAAGGAACTGGTGGCCTTGGCGCCGTCGCGGTAGAAGCCTTCCGAGTTGCCCACGTACTGGGGCGTGGTGCCGTCCGGGAACATGATGTCGGCCGACTTCAGCACCCGCAGTTCCTGGCCATACAGCGTGCGTTCGGTGACGATGACCGGATTGCGGATCTGGGCATACACGCGCTGGCCGTTCGAGGACGTGTTCGGCGAGGTGCCGGTGGTGCCGCCCAGCGCCTCGCCTTTACCCATCAGCATCGAATAGATGGCGCCCGAGGTCAGGCGGCCATTGTTGTTCGCGTTCATGGCCGAGTGGAAACCGGTCATGGTCACGTCGAGGTCGGCGTTCGGCTTGAACTGCATCGACAGCATGCCGCCCTTGCGGTCGCGCACGGACTCCACGAATTCCGAGCTCATCGAACCCGGCAGGCGCACGCCGTTCAGGTCGGCCGCTTTCAGGCCGCTGCCGGCCAGCGAGGCGTCGGTGATGCCGAGCATGGTGGCGGTATTGATCTCGCCCCAGCCGCTGCTGGTGCCGTAGGCAAAGCGCGAAACCGAATCGCGGCGCACATAGCGTTTCTGGGCGAAGCCCTGGGCGATGATGCCGAAGGTATTTGCTTCGTTCTTCCAGTTGACCGACACGTCGACGTCGGGCGCCGTCTTGTCCGGCAACTGGGCGTAACTGGCGCCGACGCTGGCCACGCCCGACAGGCGTTCCTTCTGGGCCAGCGGTTTGCGCGTGGTGACGTTGATGGTGCCGGCCAGGCCGCCATCGACGATATTCGCGTACGAGGTCTTGTAGACCAGGGCCTGGTTCAGGACCGAGGACGGCATCAGCGACAGGCTGGTCGAGCGCGAGCTCGAGCCCTGGTCGCCCACGTACCAGTCGCCGCCGGAAACGGTATGGCCGTTGAACAGGATCAGCGACATGTCGGGGTTGGTGCCGCGCATCGACACTTTTTCCGCTTCGTCGTAGTCGGTACGCACGGCCACGCCGGCCAGGCGCTGCAGCGAGTCGGCCAGGTTGCGGTCGGGCATCTTGCCCACGTCTTCGGCCGTGATGACCTCGACGTTGCCGGTGGCGTTCTTCTTGACGGCCAGCGACTTGGCCATCGAGGCACGGATGCCGGCAACCTCGACGGTCTGCATCGGCGCCTGCGCTTCGGTGTCCTGGGCCAGGGCCGGCAGCGCGGCCAGGCCGAACAATGCCGTCGATACGGCCGCTGCGAGCGGCTTCTGCTTGAACATGCTCTCTCTCCTGATATTGGTATTGGTGTCCTGCGCAGCCTGACTTCTCTGCCATCCTGAAAGTATTAGCTATAAGCAAATAACTTGGACAATCACTTGTCATCCTCCTGTCATAACTTGGGGGAATGTACCGGGCGCCCGCAACCGCCGGTTATGGCTGGGCGACGAATACTCATTGTCAAAACAACCCGACGCGCGTTAGCGTGGGCGCTTCGATTCCCAACGCCCATTGACCATGCGCTCACTTTCCCTGCTTCTCGCCGGCGCCCTGCTGGCCGGCTGCGCCACGCCGCCCGCGCCGACGGTCGCGCCGGCGCCCGCCACACCGGCGCCGCTCGCCTCCATCCTGCACAAGCCCATCTACCAGATGAGTCCGGTCGAAGCCGGCCGCTACGTGGCCTGGCAGCACGCGGCCGAGCCCGACCTGCGCAAGCGCATCGCCGCCATCGGCCGCAAGAACATCGGCCAGCCCTACATCCTGAATCTGCTGGGGGAATTTCCATTTGAGGTGCACGACAACCTGCCGCTGTTCAGCCTGGAGCAGAGCGACTGCGTGGTATTTGCGGAACACACTTACGCGATGGCGCTCTCGCGTTCATGGGAAGAGTTCTTCTGGATGCTGCAGCGCATCCGCTACAAGGACGGCGTGATCGGCGTGGCCACGCGCAACCACTACACCGAGCTCGACTGGAACGTGTCGAACCGCTGGCTGGCGACCGACATCAGCGCCGAGCTGGCCGGCGCCAACGGCCCCGCCTACGACCTGCGGGTCGACCGCGCGCGCTTCCTCAAGACGCGCCACGACACCATGCGCGACATCCCGGTCGAAACGAGCCGCCAGGCCTACGTGCCGAAGGAGCAGGTCGGCGCGATCGCGGCCCAGCTGCGCGAAGGCGACCTGGTGAACGTGATCTCGACCCGCGACGGCGCGCACTGGGCCTCGCACGTCGGCCTGGTGGTGCTCGGGCCGGACGGCGAACGCCACTTCCTGCATTCCTCGGAACCCCGGGTGCGCGAAGAAACCTTCGGTGCCTACATTGCGCGCGCCGCCGAACGCGAGGCGCAGAACGCGCGCGCAGGCAAGAATGGCCAGCGCCTGGCCGGCTTCAAGTTCCTGCGCCTGAACGACAACATCGTGGTGCCGCCGATGGCGCCACAGCCACGTCCGGGGACCTAGGCCTCCGTTCCACCCCGCCGTTCGCCGCTTGCCGGCGGCGGCGCGGGCTACAAGTTTCCTCCTTCCTTCCAGCCCGGCACGGGCCGCGCCATCCAGCCCGCCTCGCCGCGGCTTCGCGGCCACTCCTGCGCCTGCCTGTTCCCGGCGCACTATCTTTCTCGATGGTTCCATTAAGAAATCTATCGCTAAAAATCCCGCGATATATTTCTCATTTTCATTTCTTATATTTAACGACAGCCGTTTTTCATTTTAATTCGCAATTCGCGGTTGAGCAGGGTCAAACTCAGCATTCCAAGGCGGTCCGATAATAAACTTACTCAGCGGCGATGAGTCTAATTCTCGCTCATTGATTTAATTAATGCGGGAAATATTGCTGAGTACGTTAATCCTTTATCGAGCGGAACTGGATTACCTGCATTCCTGCAAATTATTTGATCGCGATTACCATGTCGACTCCGTCCACGAATATCCTGAGCCAGTTTTGCGCCCGCATGGTATCGCTGCACCGGACCACGAAAATCGCCTTCATGGTAGCCATCGACCTCCTTGCCCTTCCTCTCTGCTTTCTTATCGCCCTGCTGCTGCGGGGCGACATGCGCCTGGCCGCGCATTACGGACCCGCCTCTTATATATTGGTCGCCCTGGTCACCATTGCCGCTTTCTCGATGTCCGATCTTTATCGGGCCGTCATCCGTTTTATCGACCAGCGGCTATTAAGCGCCACCGGTTTCGCGCTCGGCATTGCCGTATTGTGCGCCTATGTCGTGCTGTTCGCCATTAACGATGCGGTATTTCCCCGCAGCGCATTGGCAATCTACTGGTTTATCGTTTTCTCGTATGTCGTCACCTCGCGTATTGGCATGCGCAATTTCCTGCGCAATCATACGGAAGGCCGTCCAGCCTCGGATGCCGTCGCCATCTACGGCGCCGGCGAACCCGGCGCGCGCCTCGCGCAAACCATGCGCAACAGCGACGAATACCGCCCAGTCTGCTTCTTCGACGACAAGCGCGCCCTGAACGACCGCACCATCGCCGGCCTGCGCGTCTTCCATACCGACCGCCTGGCCGACATGGTGGCCGCCCACGGCATCCGCACCGTCGTCATCGCCGTGCCCGCCATGCCGGCCGAGCGCCTGCGCGACATCATGCAGCGCCTGGCCCTGGCCGGCGTCACCACCAAGATCCTCAGCCGCCTGGTCGACCTGGCCGACGACCGCGTACGCCCGCGCGACTCGATCCGCGAACTGAAGTTCGAAGACCTGCTGGGCCGCCCGCCGGTGCCGCCGCGCCTCGATCTGTTCGCCCGCTGCGTGCGCGGCAAGACCGTGCTCGTCACCGGCGCCGGCGGGTCCATCGGTGGCGAACTGTGCCGGCAAATCGTCACCCTCGGCCCGTCCCGCCTGCACCTGCTCGACCACTCCGAATACGCGCTCTACACGGTGCGCCAGGAACTCGGCGCCCGCTTCCCCGACCTGCGCATCGACGCCCACCTCGGTTCGGTCTGCAATGCCGACCTGGTCGAGCGCATCCTGGGCGAACACCACGTCGACACCGTCTACCACGCCGCCGCCTACAAGCACGTGCCGCTGGTCGAGGCCAACATCGTCGAAGGCCTGCGCAACAATGTGCTCGGCGCCCAGGTCGTGGCCGGCGCCTGCGCGCGCCACGGCGTGGAAACCTGCGTGCTCATCTCCAGCGACAAGGCGGTGCGCCCGACCAACATCATGGGCGCCAGCAAGCGCATCGCCGAGCTGATCTTCCAGGCCGCGGCCGCGCGCGGCAGCCAGACCACCTTCTGCATGGTCCGCTTCGGCAACGTGCTCGGCTCCTCGGGCTCGGTGATCCCCCTGTTCCAGCGCCAGATCGCCAAGGGCGGGCCGCTCACCATCACCCACCCCGAGGTGTCGCGCTACTTCATGCTCATCCCCGAGGCCGCCCAGCTGGTCATCCAGGCCGGCGCCATGGCCAAGGGCGGCGACGTCTTCGTGCTCGACATGGGCGAACCGGTGCGCATCGTCGACCTGGCGCGCACCATGCTCGCCATGTCCGGCCTCACGGAAAAAACGCCGCACAACCCGGACGGCGACATCGAGATCAAGTTCGTCGGCCTGTTCGCCGGCGAAAAGCTGCACGAGGAATTGCTCACCGACGGCACCGTCTTCCCCAGCGAGCACCCGCGCATCATGCGCATGAAGGAAAACGCGCTGCGCCCCAGCGTGCTGGAAACCTGCATCACCTGCCTGATGATGGCCTGCGAGACCCACGAGCGCGCCATGATCGAATCGATGGTCAAGGCCATCGTCAGCGAATACACGCCGCAACTGCCGCCAGCTAGCCCCATGCCGCTGCCGGAACCGGCCCGGCTCAGTCTCATCAACAAATTCGTGCCCTTCCGCATCTAGCGGCGCGGCTCCGTTTTTCTTTCTACCGTGACGTTCACTTGAATTGGCGAGGATACCCATGCGCGACGAACACCAATCGGCCCATTTGCAACAGCTCACCGCCAAACTGCGCGACCGCACTGCCGTCGTCGGCATCGTCGGGCTCGGCTATGTCGGCTTGCCGCTGACCCTGCGCTACGCCGAAGCCGGTTTCCGCGTGCTCGGCATCGACATCGACGGCGCCAAGGTCGAGAAGTTGAACCGCGGCGAAAGCTATATCCGCCACATCGCGGCCGAGGATATCGCCAGCGCACGCGGCGCCGGCTTCGAAGCCACCACCGATTTCACCCGCGCCCACGAAGCCGACGCCCTGGTCATCTGCGTGCCGACGCCGCTGAACGCCTACCGCGAGCCCGACCTCTCCTTCGTCCTCGACACGGTCGACGCCCTGCTGCCCTTCATCCGTCCCGGCCAGCTGCTGTCGCTGGAAAGCACCACCTACCCCGGCACCACCGAGGAAGAACTGCGCCCGCGTCTCGAGTCGCGCGGCCTGGAAGTCGGGCGCGATGTCTTCCTGGTGTTCTCGCCCGAGCGCGAAGATCCGGGCAACCCCCACTTCGAGACCCGCACCATTCCCAAGGTCTGCGGCGGCAGCACCGCGTCCTGCCTGGAAGCCGGCGTCGCCCTCTACAGCGCCGCCATCGACCGCGTGGTGCCGGTCAGCTCGACCCGCGCCGCCGAACTCACCAAGCTGCTGGAAAACATCCACCGCGCGGTGAACATCGGCCTGGTCAACGAAATGAAGGTCATCGCCGACAAGATGGACATCGACATCCACGAGGTGATCCGCGCCGCCGCCACCAAGCCCTTCGGCTTCACGCCCTACTATCCCGGCCCTGGCCTGGGTGGGCATTGCATCCCGATCGATCCCTTCTACCTCACCTGGAAGGCGCGCCAGTACGGCGTGCACACCCGCTTCATCGAACTGGCCGGCGAAATCAACAGCGACATGCCGCACTGGGTGATCGGCAAGGTCACCGACGCGCTTAACCATCGCGGGCGCTCGGTGATGGGCAGCCGCGTGCTGGTGCTGGGCATCGCCTACAAGAAGGATGTCGAGGACATGCGCGAGTCGCCCTCGGTGGAACTGATGGAACTGCTGCGCGACAAGGGCGCCCACGTCGACTATTCCGACCCCCATGTCCCCGTCTTCCCGCGCATGCGCGAGCACCGCTTCGAATTGTCCAGCGTGGCGCTCACGCCCGACGCCCTGGCGTCCTACGACCTGGTGCTGCTGGCCACGGGCCACAGCGCCTTCGACTACGACATGATCCGGCGCTACGCCAACCTGATCGTCGACACCCGCGGCGTCTACCTGGAACGCCTGCCCCACGTGGTCAAGGCCTGAATCCACCAGCCGCCCCGGAGAACACCATGCGCAACTACCCCCCTGCCATCGTCGACCGCAAGATCCGCTTCGCCCTGGTCGGCTGCGGCCGCATCGCCAAGAACCACTTCGGCGCCATTGCCCAGCACCGCGAACGCTGCGAGCTGGCCGGCGTGTGCGACATCGACCCGCGCGCCCTGCGCGAAGCCGCCGACAAGACCGGCGCCCCGGCCTATGCCAGCCTGGACGACATGCTGGCGCGCTGCGACGCCGACGCCTTCATCGTCACCACGCCTTCCGGCCTGCACCCCGAGCAAGCGGTGCGCATCGCGCGCGCCGGGCGCCACGTGATCACCGAAAAACCCATGGCCACGCGCTGGGAAGACGGCAAGCGCATGGTGAACGCCGCCGACGCCGCCGGCGTGCGCCTGTTCGTGGTCAAGCAGAACCGCCGCAACGCCACCCTGCAGCTGCTGAAAAGCGCGGTCGACAAAAAGCGCTTCGGGCGCATCTACATGGTCAACCTGAACGTGTTCTGGACCCGCCCCGACGAGTACTACAACAGCGCCAAGTGGCGCGGCACCTGGGAATTCGACGGCGGCGCCTTCATGAACCAGGCCAGCCACTACGTCGACCTGATCGACTGGATCATCGGGCCGGTGGAAAGCCTGCAAGCCTACACCGCCACCCTGGCGCGCAACATCGAGGTCGAGGACACCGGCGTCATCAGCCTGCGCTGGCGCAACGGCGCGCTCGGCTCGATGAACGTCACCATGCTCACCTACCCGCGCAACATGGAAGGCTCGATCACGGTGCTGGGCGAGCACGGCACGGTGCGCATCGGCGGCGTGGCCGTCAACGAAGTGCAGCAATGGGAGTTCGCCACACCCGACGCCGACGACGACAAGGTGCGCGGCGCCAGCTACGAAACCACCTCGGTCTACGGCTTCGGCCACCCGCTCTACTACGACAACGTGATCAAGGTGCTGCGCGGCGAAGCCGAGCCCGAGACCGACGGCCGCGAGGGCCTGAAGTCGCTCGAGGTGCTGGTGGCCGCCTACATGTCGGCGCGCGACGGCAAGCGCGTCGCCCTGCCGCTGGAGTATTGAGATGAACGCCGGCATCCATTCCAGCGCCATCGTCGACGCCGGCGCCAGGCTCGGCGAGGGCACCCGGGTCTGGCACTTCGCCCATGTCTGCGCCGGCGCCCGGGTCGGCGCCGCCTGCTCGCTCGGCCAGAACGTGTTCGTCGCCAACGACGTCGTCATCGGCGACCGCGTCAAGATCCAGAACAACGTCTCGGTCTACGACGCCGTCACCCTCGAGGACGATGTCTTCTGCGGCCCCAGCATGGTGTTCACCAACGTCCACAATCCACGCGCCGCCGTCGAGCGCAAGCACGAATACCGGCGCACCCGCGTCAAGCGCGGCGCCACGCTCGGCGCCAACGCCACGGTCGTCTGCGGCGTCACGATCGGCGAGTACGCCTTCGTCGGCGCCGGCGCCGTGGTCACGCGCGACGTGCCCGACTACGCCCTGGTGGCCGGCGTGCCGGCGCGCCAGATCGGCTGGATGAGCCGCCACGGCGAGCGCCTGCCGCTGCGCCTGGGCGGCAACGGCGAAGCCCTGTGCCTGCATACCGGCGACCTCTACCTGCTGCAAGACGGCGTCTGCATGCTGGTTCCTGCAGCCCAACCCTGATACGTGGACCATCATGGAATTCATCGACCTGAAAGCCCAGTACGCCGCCTCGCGCGCCACCATCGACGCCCGCATCCTGGCCGTGCTCGATCATGGCCAATACATCCTCGGCCCGGAAGTCGCCGAGCTCGAGGCGCGCCTGGCCGCGTACAGCGGCGCACGCCACTGCGTCACCGTGGCGTCCGGCACCGAGGCCCTGCTGATCGCCCTGATGGCGCTCGGCATCCGGCCCGGCGACGAAGTCATCACCACGCCCTTCTCCTTCATCGCCACCGCCGAAGTGATCGTGCTGCTCGGCGCCACGCCGGTGTTCGTCGATATCGACCCCGCCACCTGCAACATCGCGCCCGGCCTGATCGAAGAGCGCATCACGCCGCGCACGCGCGCCATCATGCCGGTCTCGCTGTATGGCCAGCCGGCCGACATGGACGAGATCAACGCCATCGCCGCGCGCCACCGCCTCGCCGTGATCGAAGACGCCGCGCAAAGCTTCGGCGCCACCTACCGCGGGCGCCAGAGCTGCAATTTGTCCACGGTCGGCTGCACCAGCTTCTTCCCCAGCAAGCCGCTGGGCTGCTACGGCGACGGCGGCGCCCTGTTCACCAACGACGACGCAATCGCTGCCGCCGCGCGTGAAATCCGCGTGCACGGCCAGTCGCGCCGCTACGTGCATACCCGGGTCGGCGTCGGCGGGCGCATGGACACGCTGCAGTGCGCCATCGTGCTGGCCAAGCTCGAGCGCTTCGAGTGGGAGCTCGGGCAGCGCCAGCGCGTGGCCGACGGCTACGAAGCCCTGCTTTCTGGCCGCGTGCAGCTGGTCGGCCAGGCGCGCGACCGCAGCAGCGCCCACGCCCAGTACACCGTCGTGGTCGAGGAACGCGAGCGCATCCAGGCGCAACTGCAGGCGGCCGGCATTCCCACCGCTATCCACTACCCGGTGCCGATGCACCTGCAGCCGGCCTACGCCCATCTCTCGGCCGCCGACGCCTGCCCGGTGGCCAGCAGCATGGCCGCGCGCGTGCTCAGCCTGCCGATGGGGCCCTACCTCGACGACGCCAGCACGCGCCGGGTGGCCCAGACCCTGCTGCAGTCGCTGCGCCGTCCAGCCCAGGCCGGCGCGGCCAACGACGCGCACGCTGCCGCCGACGCCGACGCCGACGCCGACGCCGACGCCTTCGACGACGCCGCTGCGGCAACATCCGCAACAGCCTCCGCGCCAGCGAATTCCGCCACAGCATGAAACTGCATCCGCCGACCTTCTGGAAGCATGTGATGACGGTGCTGGGCGGCGCGCTCGGCGCCCAGGCCCTGCCCTTGCTGGCGGCGCCGCTGATCACGCGCCTGTGCACGCCGGCCGACATGGGCGCCTTCAGCCTGTGGCTGGCGCTGGTGGCGGTCACGGCGATCGGCGCCACGCTGCGCATGGAAACGGCGATGATCCTCGACCACGACACCGAGCAGCAGCGCACCTGCTTCGGCGTGGTGCTGTATTCGGCCACCATCGCCGCAGTGCTGGTCACCGCGCTCACCGTCGGCGCCCACCTGGTCGACGTGCCGGCCATCCACCAGCTCACCTGGCCGGCCCTGCTCACCGTCGGCATCGGCACCTGGCTGACCGCCAACATGCAGACCACGCTGGCCTATGCCACCTCGCACAATGCCTTCGGCAAGGCGGCGCGCGCCAAGGTCTGGGGCGCCGGCACCATCGCCGTGTCGCAGCTGGTGCTGCTGTTCGTCGGCGTCGGCGGCATCAGCCTGCTGGCCGGGCAACTGATCGGCCTGTTCACCGGCCTGGTGATGGCGCGCCTCTTCCTCAAGCCGCCGCCGGCGCGCATCGGCTGGACCCTGGGCCCCGAGGCGCGCGCCTACCTGGTGCGGCACCGGAATTTCTGGCGCTTTGCCCTGCCCTCGAACCTGCTGAACAACCTGGTCGGCCAGTTGCCGCTGTTCCTGATCGGCATGCGCCATGGCGCCATGGCGGCCGGCCTGTATGCGCTCACCCAGCGCGTGCTGGCCGCGCCGATCTCACTGCTGGCGGCCTCGGTGCTGGAGGTCTTCAAGCGCCAGTCGGTGCACGAATTCCAAACCGTCGGCAACTGCAAGCAGGCCTACCGCTACACCTTCAAGGTCTTGATGCTGCTCGGCCTGGCGCCCTCGCTGGTCCTGCTGCTGTTCTCGCCCCAGCTGTTCGCCTGGGTGTTCGGCCCGGCCTGGCGCGAAGCCGGCGAGCTGGCGCAGATCCTGGCGCCGCTGTACTTCCTGAACTTCGTCGCCAGCCCGCTCAGCTATGTGTTCTTCGTCACCGGCAAGCAGAACGTCGACCTGTGGTGGCAGCTGACCCTGTTCGCGATGACCGTCAGCGCCTTCCTCATCCCGGGTTCGCTGCACGACAATGTGCTGTGGTACGCGATCGGCTATTCGTCGCTGTACTTCGTCTACCTGCACATGTCCTGGCAGTGCTCCCAGAACCGGCTGGCCACCGCATGAACACCTACGCCGCCCACCCTGCGCTCGCGCGCCCCTCCTCCCGCCCCGCTTCGTCGCGGCGCGAGCAGGCCATGCTGCTGGCGGCCTTCTTCCTACTGTTCCCGGGGTTCTTCTTCTACCACACCCTGCTCGGCACCGGCACCACCGGCGCCTTCCTGGGCGGCTATTTCGCCCCGATCTCGCTGCTGTTCGCGCCGCCGCTGACGCTCATCTACATCAAGCGCATGCGGCGCGACCCGCGCCGCTTCCACCTGGTCGACCTGCACCTGGGCATGTTCCTGCTCTACTTCGCCGCCGTCATCGTCGTCAACGCGGCTTTTGGCGCGAACCGCACCATCGTCGGCAACCACATCCTGGGCTGCCTGTTCATCTTCAACATGTTCGTGATCGCCAGCTTCCTCGATTTCGCCGGACGCGCCTTCCGCACCGTCGGCCTGCTCAGCCTGGCGGCGATGTCGGCAGTCGCCTTTTCCTACTCGGTCGATGGCGTGTTCTACCTCGGCGCCATGGGCATCGCCAAGGATGCCGACGCCCTCGCCACCTACCAGGGCTTCGCCCGTTCCTACCTGATCACTTTCCTGCCGGTGGTCGCCTTTACCCGCTCGCTGCCGCTGCGCCTGCTGTTGCATGCCTTCGGCGCCGCCACCCTGTTCGTGAACACAGCACGCAGCGAGTTCGCGGCCCTGATGTTCGTGATTCCCATCATCGAGTTCTACTACTCGCGCCACAAGCTGCACTTCATCCTCTGCGGCCTGATCCTGTTCTTCGTGATCCACCTGTATTTCGACCGCATCCTGGCGGCGCTGCCCGACAACCGCATCCTCGAGCTGCTCGACTTGTCGCACTCGACCTCGGCCAACAAGCGCCACTACCTCACCGTGCACGCGGTGCAAACCATCCTGGCCCATCCGCTGCTGGGCGACTACGCCAGCTACAAGCCCGGCTACTACTCGCACAACGTGCTCTCGGCCTGGGTCGACCTCGGCTTCTTCGGCATCGCCTACTTGTGCCTGGTGACGGTCGTGCCCGTGATCCCGATGTTCATCCGCGAGTACTTCGCCCCTCGCCACTGCGGCAACTTCCTGCTCGGCTTCTCGACGGCCTGCGTCACGGTCCTGCTCCTGATTACGTCGCACTACTTCACCGACATGCTGATCGGCGCCACCCTGGGCGTCAGCTCCCGCTACTTCTACGAGAGGAAATATGCGAAAAATCGCACACCTGACCTCCGCCCACCCGCGCCACGACACCCGCATCTTCATCAAGCAATGTCGTAGCCTGGCGGCGCATGGGCATGACGTGAGCCTCGTGGTGGCCGACGGGGCCGGTCCGGAGCGCGCCGACGGCGTGCGCGTGGTCGACGTCGGGCGCCTCCCCGGGCGCGTCAACCGCATGCTGCGCACCACCCGGCGCGTGCGCGATGCCGCGCTCGCCCTCGACGCCGACATCTACCAGTTGCACGACCCCGAACTGATTCCGGTGGGCCTGAGCCTGAAACGGCTCGGCAAGAAAGTGGTCTTCGATTCGCATGAGGACGTGCCCTCGCAGCTGCTGGCCAAGCCCTACCTCGGCACGACCTCGGCCCACCTGCTGTCGCGTTCCTTCGGCGCCTACCAGCGCTACGCCTGCAGCCGCTTCGACGGCGTGATCGCCGCCACGCCGACCATCCGCGACAAGTTCATGCCGATCAACCCGCATTCGGTCGACGTCAACAATTACCCGCTGGTGAGCGAATTCGACGTCGCCGCCGACTGGCGCGGCAAGCCGGCCCAGGTGTGCTATGTCGGCAGCATCTCGGCGATCCGCGGTATCCGCGAACTGGTGCGCGCCTGCGCCCTGCTGCGCTCGAACGCGCGCCTGGCGCTGGCCGGGCAATTCGGCGATGCCGAACTCGAGGCCGAGGTACATGCCAGCGAGGGCTGGGACAAGGTCATCGCCCACGGCCACCTGGGCCGGGTCGGCGTCAACCGCGTGATGCGCGGCGCCATGGCCGGCCTGGTGACCCTGCACCCGGTGCGCAACTACCTCGATGCGCTGCCGGTCAAGATGTTCGAATACATGGCCTCGGGCATCCCCGTGATCGCCTCGCGCTTCCCGCTCTGGCGCAGCATCATCGAGCGCCACCAGTGCGGCGTGTGCGTCGATCCCGGCGACCCGGCATCCATCGCCGCCGCCATCGACCACCTGGTCGAGCATCCCGAACTGGCGGCGCGCATGGGCGAAAACGGCCGGCGCGCGGTCGAGCAGCATTACAACTGGCTGCACGAGTCGGAGAAACTCATCGCCTTTTATGAAACCGTCTGAAAGCGCTCTGTTTATCCGGAAATCAATTTATTTCGAACATGATTATCAGAAGCCTGGATTTTCCATTAAGAATATTTAAACAAGCGTCGCATTCCGCCAGCAGATTTAAGCAGCTTCAAAGAGCAATTTATCAACTGGATATATTGTGACATTACCTGCCGAGCCGACACCATGAAATCACTCCTGCACCATTACCGCCTGCTGTCCGATATTATCCGGCTCCCGGTGGCGCACCTGCAATTCGACTCGGCAATTCATCCGACGGATATTCGCACCACTTACCGTTATTACACCAAGCCGCATCCGCGCTATAAGCTGATCCGGAATAAAACCATCGGTGCGGCCCTGCTCGACCTGGGCGGCCTGGGTACGCAGGAGCAGTACCTCGATTTCATCAAGGGAAAGAACGCCGGTGCCCACCATGCGCGGCGCGCACGCACGCGCGGCTACCAGCTGCGCCACATCGACCGGAATGCCCTGATCGACCAGATTCATGCGGTCAATACTTCCCTGGAAGAACGCCAGGGCCGCCCGATGGATGCGAAATACCGCGAAAAGCCGGTTAATTTCGATACGCTCGGCCATTTCAGTTACTACGGCGTATTCAATACCGACAACCGCCTGGTCGCTTATGCCAACCTCGGCCATTACGGCAATTTCGCCGCATTTTCCCAGCTCATCGGCATCCGGAACAACGACGGCATCATGCACATGATGGTGGTCGATATCGTGTCCCAGTTATTCGACCAGGGCCGCGCCCGTTACCTGATGTACGACACCTTTTTCGGCGCCCAGCCCGGCCTGCAGACATTCAAGAAGATCCTTGGTTTCCGTCCTTATCGCGCCCGGTACACATTGCAATGATGAGTCTGCTAAATCGGCTGTATGCCGACTATTTCATGCCGACCAGGCTCGGCGAATACGGCGCCTTGCTGAGGGAGGCGCGCGACCGGGGCTATGCGCAGATCCCGGTGCGCAGCTTTTTCCGGCAGCTGGCCGCGCCCGGCGCCGCCGCCGGGGTGCTGCCCAAGGTGCTGGTGCACCGCCACGATATCGACAGCGACTTGCGCACGGCCCGCAAGATGTTCGAGCTGGAAAGCCGGCATGGCGTCAGCGCCAGCTATTACTTCCGCCTCAGCACCCTCGATTTCGGCTTCATGCGCGAAATCGAGGCCGCCGGCGGCGAGGCCAGCTACCACTACGAGGAAGTCGCGGATTTCGCCAAGCGCCACCGCATCCGCTGCGCCAAGCTGATCCGCCAACGCTTTCCCGAGATCCGCGAACTGTTCGTGCGCAACTTCACCAGCATCAGCGAACGGCTGGGCTTGAAGATGGTCACCGTCGCCAGCCACGGCGATTTCGCCAACCGGCGCCTGAACGTGATCAACCACGAGCTGCTGCGCGACACCGAGCTGCGCCGCCGCTGCGGCATCGAGTGCGAATCCTACGACAACGAGTTGCTGCGCCACTTCGACATGTACATCAGCGACCGCTCGTATCCGCATTTCTACTATCCGATGTCGCCCTTCGACGCGATCGAGCGGCACGAACGCATCTGCTTCCTGACCCACCCGGTCCAATGGGAAACCAACTGGATCGAAAACACCCGCTGCAACGTCCGCCGCCTGGCAGAGGAGATCGCATGGCGCGCCTGAACATCCTTCTCATCAACCATTACGCCGGCTCGGTACGCCACGGCATGGAGTTCCGTCCCTACTACCTGGCGCGCGAATGGGTGCGCCTCGGGCACCGGGTGCGCATCGTCGCCGCCTCGCACTCGCACATCCGCGCCCAGGCCCCCGAGATGGAAGGACGGGCCCGGCTCGACCAGGTCATTGACGGCGTCGACTACACCTGGTTCGCCACGCCCGCCTACCAGGGCAACGGCGCGGGGCGGGTGCGCAACATGGCCAGCTTCGTGTGGCGCCTGCTGCGCGAAGCGCGCACCCTGGCGCGTGAAGTGCAGCCGGATGTCGTCATCGCCTCCAGCACCTATCCGCTCGACATCTGGCCGGCGCGCCGCATCGCACGCCTGGCCGGCGCCCGCCTGCTGTTCGAGCTGCACGACCTGTGGCCGCTGTCGCCGATGGAGCTGGGTGGCTATTCCCGCTGGCATCCCTTCATCATGCTGCTGCAAGCCGCCGAGAATTACGCCTGCCGCCACGCCGATGCCATCGTCTCGATCCTGCCCAAGGTGCGCGAACACCTGGAAGCGCACGGCATGGCGCCGCACAAGCTGCACATCGTGCCGAACGGCGCCGATCCGGGTGAGTGGCTGGCGGCGGGCGAAGCCCTGGCCCCTGGCACCGAACGCGTGCTGGCGGCGGCGCGCGCGTCCAGCGACTGCATCGTCGGCTATGCCGGCACCCACGGCCTGGCCAACGCCCTCGACACCCTGGTCGAAGCCGCCTCGCTGCTGCGCGGCCGGCGCGTCGCCTTCGTGCTGGCGGGCGGCGGCCCGGAAAAGCAGCGCCTGCGCCTGCGCGCCCGCATGCTGGCCCTCGACAACATCCACTTCCTCGACCCGGTTCCCAAGCGCCAGGTGCCGGCCCTGCTGCGCCGTTTCGACCTCGCCTACATCGGCTGGCAGCGCCAGCCCCTGTACCGCTTCGGCATCGCGCCCAACAAACTGATCGATTACATGATGGCCGCGCGCCCCGTGGTCCACGCGGTCGAGGCCGGCAACGATCCGGTTGCCGAAGCCGGCTGCGGCCTGACCATCACCCCCGAGGATCCGCAGGCGCTGGCCGCCGCCATCCTGCGCCTGATGGAAACCGGCGCCGCCGAGCGCGAAGCGATGGGCCTGCGCGGCCAGCGCCATGCCCTCGCCCACCTCACCTATCCCGTGCTGGGACAACGCTTCTTGACCGCCTGTGCAGGAGACCTACGACATGGATGACCACCAGCTTGCCGCCGCCGACGCCGCTGTCACTGCCACCGGCAGCGTCGCCGCCGCGCCCTTCTTGCCTTTCGCCGTACCCGACATCGGCGAGGAGGAGATCGCCGCCGTGGTCGAATGCCTGCGTTCCGGCTGGGTGACCACCGGCCCGGCCACGCGCCGCTTCGAGGCCGCGTTCGCCGAATACCTGGGCGCCGATGTCCAGGCCATTTCGGTGAACTCCGCCACCGCCGGCCTGCACCTGGCGCTCGAAGCGCTCGGCATCGGCCCCGGCGACGAAGTCATCGTGCCGACCCTCACCTTTACGGCGACCGCGGAAACCGTGCGCTACCTGGGTGCGCAGCCGGTGCTGGTCGATGTCGATCCGCTCACCCTGAACATCTCGCCCGCCGCGGTGCAGGCCGCGATCACGCCGCGTACCCGCGCCATCGTGCCGGTGCACTACGCCGGCATGGCTTGCGCGATGGACGAATTGCTGGCGATCGCACGCGCCCACGGCCTGCGCGTGGTCGAGGACGCGGCCCACGCCTTCCCCACCCGCTACCACGAGCGCCTGGTCGGCACCCTCGACAGCGACATCACCGTCTTCAGTTTCTACGCCAACAAGACCATGACCACCGGCGAAGGCGGCATGGTGATCGTGCGCGACCCCGAACTGGCGCGCCGCATCCGCCTGATGCGCCTGCACGGCATCAGCCAGGACGCCTTCGACCGCTACGTTTCCAAGACGCCGGCCTGGTTCTACGAAGTGGTCGCCCCCGGCTACAAGTACAACCTGACCGACATCGCCTCGGCCATCGGCCTGGAGCAGCTGCGCAAGATCGACGGCTTCCTGGTACGCCGCCAGCAGCTGGCGGCACGCTACGACGCGGCGCTGGCCACGCTGCCGCTGGTGCTGCCGCCGCGCCCCGAGGACGGCAGCAGCCACGCCTGGCACCTGTACGTGGTGCGCCTGCGCGCGGATGCCCCGCTCGCCCGCGACGAGCTGATCCTGCGCCTGTCGCAGCTGGGCATCGGCACCAGCGTGCACTTCATCCCGCTGCACCGCCAGCCCTACTGGCGCGACAATTGCGCATCCGACCCGGCGCGCTTCCCGGTGGCCGAGGCCGCCTATGGCGCGATGCTGACGCTGCCGCTGTACACGCGCATGCGCGACGCCGACCAGGACCGCGTCATCGCGGCGCTGCGGGCGCTGCTGTCATGAGCAAGCGCCTCTTCGACCTGGCGGCCGCCACGGCCGGCGTACTCCTGCTGCTGCCGCTGCTGGCAACGATCGCATTGTGGGTGAAGCTCGATTCGCGTGGCCCGGCGCTGTTTCGCCAGATCCGCGTCGGGCGCGGCGGCCAGCTGTTCGAGATCCTGAAGTTCCGCACCATGGCGGCCGGGGCAGATCCGCGGCGCCAGCTGACCGTCGGGCGCGACCCGCGCATCACCCGCGCCGGCCATTTCCTGCGCAAGCACAAGCTCGACGAGCTGCCGCAACTGTTCAACGTGGTCGGCGGCTCGATGAGCCTGGTGGGCCCGCGGCCTGAGGTGCCGCGCTACGTGGCCTGCTATCCGCCGGCGGTGCGCGACCTGGTGCTGTCGGTCCAGCCCGGCGTCACCGACCTGGCCGCCATCCTGTACAAGGACGAAAGCAGCCTCCTCGGCCAGGCTGCCGATCCCGAACGCACCTACATCGAGACCGTCTTGCCGGCCAAGCTCGAGTATTACGTGCGCTACGTGCGCGAGCGGACGTTCTGGGGCGACCTGGGCATCATTTTCCGTACGCTGGGCGCGCTTGCCCACTGAGCGCTCGTGAAAAAATCCGCCATGGCTGCGTCCCGTCGTCTCGCCGTACACGCGCACTGTCTTCGGCGACGCGCCTCGCCCTGGCGTTGTTTTCACACACGCTAAGGATGCGCGATGTCCTGGACCCAATTATTCGAACTCGGCGACCTGACACTTACGCTGCCGCTCGCCGGCGCCATGGCCGCCGGCCTGCTCGGCGCACGCGACTGGCGCGCGGCCGCCGCCTGGTCCGCCCTGTTCGTGCTCGCGCTGGCGCTTGTCGGCGCCGCCAAGCTGGCCTTCCTCGGCTGGGGTACCGAACTGCCGGCGCTCGACTTCAAGGCGCCGAGCGGCCATGCGGCCGGCGTCAGCGCCGTCTTTCCCACCCTGTTCTACCTGCTGCTGCGCGGTGGCCGGCCGCAGCTGCGCCGTGCCGGCCTTGCGTTCGGCGTGCTGCTGGGGGCGGCGGTGGCGTCGCTGCTGGTGCTGGCCGGCGAACACAGCCCGGCCGAAGCCTGGGCCGGCTGGCTGATCGGCTGCGCCGCCAGTTTGGCCGCGGCCAGGCTGGCCGGACCCAGGCCCGCGCCGCGCCCGCTGGCCGGACTGGCCTGTGCGGTGCTCGTGTTTGCCGGGGTCGCCTGGGCCATGCAAAGGGCGCAGGTCGGCTACTGGATGATCAAGGTCGCCCTCGCCCTGTCGGGTAATGCGCGTCCATTTCCCTGGGACAGCTGCAGTTGAGCCGTCCCTATCCACCGAGGAGAATTGCCATGTCCATTCCCGCTTTCCACTGTCTGCGACAGAGCCAGCTGAACGAGAACACGATGCAATCGCTGCTGATGAACCTGCTTCGCGGGCTTGCCTCCCTGCAGGTGGCGGCTGCCCACCTGCGCGCGGAAATCTACCCCGGCCTGCGCGGCCTGGAAGAGCCCGGCCTGGCCTACATGGGGCTGGCCTTCTTCACCGGCTTTGCCCACCAGGCCGTGATGGTGTTCTTCCTGATCAGCGGCTGGCTGGTCGGCGGCAGCCTGCTCGACAAGATCGGCAAGCCGCAAGCCCTGCGCTCCTACGCCATCGACCGCGTGACGCGGCTGTGGACGGTCTTGCTGCCGATGCTGGTCATGATGCTCGGCATCGGCCTGGTGATCGGCACGGTGGCCCCCGAGCCGTCAGGACTGGGCGCGTCCGACGACTACTCTGCCGCCGCCTTCGCCGGCAACCTGCTCGGCTTGCAGACCATCCTGGTGGACAAGTTCGGCGGCAATTACCCCTTGTGGAGCCTGGCCAACGAAACCTGGTACTACATCCAGTTCCCGCTGCTGGTGCTGGTGTTCACCGGCCGTGGCGTCCTGCGCCCTGTGGCGGCCGCCGCCGCGCTGGCCCTGACGGTGGCCTTCCTGCCCTACGTGATGACCCTCTACTTCGGCATCTGGCTGCTGGGCGCCGCCTTCTCGCGCATCCGCATCGAATGCAGCTTCTCGACCCGCATGGCCGTGCTGCTCGTGGCCCTGGCCGTGTCCGTCTACTACCGGCTCACCGGTGTCAACGACGACATCCTGCCCGAATCCTTCGGCCAGGACCTGGTCTGCACCCTCCCGATTGTCCTCCTGCTGGCCTCGATGCACGCGCCGGTCGACCGCAATTCGGCCCTGATGCGCCGCCTCGGCACGCTGGGCAAGCAATTGTCGGAGTTCTCGTTCACACTCTACGTGCTGCACGTGCCGATGATCGACCTGGTCCAGCACATCGGCCTGACCCAGTTCGGCCGCGAAAAACTCGACCCGGCCAGCGCGGCCGACTTCGCGATCTATTTCGGCGTGCTGGGCTTCCTCATGCTGTCGGCCTGGCTGTCGTATCTCGTCTTCGAGCGCAACACCTACCGGGTACGCCGCCTGGCCAAGCGCCTGCTGCTGCAAGCGCCAGGCAAAACCGTGGCGAAGCCGATGCTGTTCCCGAAATAAGCCGCATATGGCAGGTTCGCCTCCGCGCCATGCGGGGTGGGCCTGCTGGCGCGTTGATCCCGCTGTCCATCGATGGCGCCGCTGCTTGTCTGCAGCGGCGCCATTCCCATTTCTCGTATCCCATCTCGTGCCGGGCCACAGGCGTTTGCTTGTGCTCGGCAGGCGGCATCTTAAACACGGCCAGGGCCAACGCCGGAGACGATATGACTGGGTCGGCGAGGCGGAATTTGCGGGTATCGGGGAGACAGCGGCAAGACATTGACGACGCCAGGACTACCGGATTTCATGCCTTGGGCTGGTCAACCGGCACGCTTGTGCGGACGTGCTGTTGTGCGGACGTGCAGTTTCGTGAGGCCGTGAAGTTCTGCGGAGCTGCGGACGTGTTGTTATGCGGTTATGGACTTATAACGCTCCCGGCAGCAGGCAATGCGGGGAAATCGTACAGCGCGCCCCGTGCTCCAGCGCCGCGCGTCAAGGCACCGGGCGGCGCAACGGCAGGTGCCGGGCGCCGCCCATTTACTGCTCAGGGTTCAGGATTCAGGCGACATACCCGATCTGCGCCGTCGCCGCGCCATATTGGGCGGCACTGGCCCCCAGGCGCAGCGCCATGTCGTTGAACAGCACGCCCTGCGGCGAAATCCCGGCGTGGTTCAGGCGCTTGACCGACTCGTTGATCTGCCCTTCGGTGGTCACGCCGGCGCGCGCCACGATGAACACGGCGCCGGCATGCGCGCCTATGATCAACGCATCGGCCACGGCCAGCAGCGGCGGCGGGTCGAGCAGCACCAGGTCGTATTGCTTGCTCACCGATTCGAGCAGGACGCCGAAGTTCAGGTGCAGCAGGAATTCCGAGCGGTTCGGCGGCAGCTCTCCGGTGGGAATGAAGTCGAGATTTTCCATCACGTCGTGGTGGATGATGTCCTCGACCGGCATCGAGCCTATGATCGAGCGCGACAAGCCACGCTCGCGGGCGACGCCGAAGTAGCGGTGCAGGTGGCCGTTGCGCAAATCGGCATCGATGAGCAGCACGCGCTTGCCGCTGGCGGCCATCACGGCGGCGAAATTCGCGGCGACGAAGGATTTGCCGATGTCGCGCGTGGGCCCGGCGAACATCACGATGTTGTTCTTGAAGTGGGGCATGGAGAACAACAGCGCGGCGCGGAAGCTGCGCAGGCTTTCGACGGCCGGGTCCTCGGGCAGGATCTGGGCCAGCAGCGGCAGCGGGCCGCCATCGCCGCGCGCCTTGCGCAGCAGCTTGTCCTGGTTGCCGCTGTGCGGGATGGTGGCGTAGACCACGCGCGCATTGAGCAGCTGCTCGATTTTCTGCGGGTCGTCGATGCCGCCCTTCATGGCCTTGCGCGCAAACGCGAGCAGCGTGCCGAGGAACAGCCCGGTAATCACCGCCAGGGCCACGATCAGCGGGCGGTTCGGCTTGAGCGGGCGCTCCGGTGCGATTGGCGCGTCGACCAGGCGCACGTTGCTGACGCGGCCCACGGAGATCAGGCGCAGCTGCTGGGCAGTGTTCGACAGCGCCGTGTACAGGTCGGTGTTCACCTTGATGTCGCGGGTCAGGCGCGCTTCGTCCTGCTCGAGCACGGGCAACGTACGGATGCGCGCGGCGATCGCCTCGATCTCGGTATCGACTTCCTTGCGCTGGCGGTTGACGGCGGCGACGATCGGGTGGTCTTCGGTGAAGCGCGCCAGCAGCTCGGTTTTCTTTTGCATCAGTTCGATCCGGCGCGCGCGCGCCGCGGTGGCCTGGGCCAGGCTGACACGGGCTTCCTCGCGCAGGTCGACGGTGCCGTGCGAATTGCGGAACTGGTTGTAGCGGTCTTCGGACTGCTCGAGCTGGCGCTTCAGGATGGGCAATTGCTTGTTCAGGAAGGCGAGCGACTTCTCGGCTTCCTCGGTCTTGCGCGCCAGGTTCTGGCGCATGTATTCGCGCCCGATCTCGCTCAGCAAGGCATTGATGCGCTTGGCGTTCTCGCCCTGCAGCCTGACCTCGATCACCCCGGACTGCTTGCCCTGCTCGGTGATCACCATGGCGGTCTGGATGGCCTGGATGGTGCCGAGGCGCGACTTGCGTTTCAGGCGGAAGCGTGCGCCCGGGTTGGCATTCATGCGGTCGACCTTGATCTCGACGGTGCCGTCGGGCGTGGGCACGCGGTAGCGCTGGCCGACGGTGCCCTCGAAGGCGACGCGCTGGCCGCCGCCGGAGAAGTGGTAGCGGTTGACGCCACGCGCGGTGAGCGTGAATTCGCGGTTCAGCCAGGACTCGGGCACATCGAACACCGAGACCTCGGCCCTCTCTCCGCCCCAGACATAGCCGCCGTAGCCGAACAGCCCAGGCGTGGCCATGGCGCCATTGTTCTGGGTGGCGAACCAGTAGCCGACCACGGGGAAGTATTTCGGCTGCACCTCGATGTAGAGCTGCAGGTTGTCGACCGCCTGCGACACGACCATGCGCGAGCGCAGCAGCTCCATTTCGGCGATCGCCGCCTTCTTGGTCTCGAACAGCGAGGACGCTTCGCTCAGGATGTTCTTCGACGCGTTAGGGCTTTCCTCTTCCACGTGGATCATGAGGTTGGCCTCGTAGACCGGCTTGGCCACCAGCGCGTACAGCACGGCCAGCAAGGTGATCAGCGCGGTGATGCCGCCGATCAGCCAGCGGCTATCGTAGAGCGTGTTGAAATGGCCCTTCAGGTCGACGGTCGGCTCGTCGGTGGCGCTGACCGGCGGGCGCGGATCGAAGGGCACGCTGAGGATGGGCGGGCTATGGGTCACGTGGGCCAAGGAATGGCCGTCGGCGGGCTTGGTCATGATGTTCTCCGAATGTCCAGCAAATGTTCACCAGTGAAGGCGGGCAGCCCTCCGAGCGTGTGAAGAAATCGTCAGGGCAAGGGATACGGCCATCCGGCGCAACGCCGAAGACAGTACGAGCGTACGGCGAGGCGGTGCAACGCAGCCCTGGCGATTTATTCACACGCGCTCAGGGGCGGGTGCTGACGCCGACCGCATTGGTCAGCGCGCCCGGGAACAGCAGGCTCAGGTGGCGGTTCCAGTTGGCCAGCGGCGACGCGGCGACGTAGACCACGTCTTTCGGGCGCAGCTCGAAGGATTCGGCCATGGCCAGCGAACCCGTGAGGCGGGCGTCGAGCTGGAAAACGCGGGTGCGCTCGGGCGTCTTGCGCACCACGTAGATCTGGCGCGCATCGCCGCTCAGCGGGCTGACGCCGCCGGTTTCGCCGAGCGCCTCGTTCAGCGTGAGGCGGCCGTTGTGCATCGTGAGCGCACGCGGGGTGACGACTTCGCCCGACACGAAGACCTTGCTTTCGTCGCGCGAGTGCACACGCACGACGTCGCCCGGCGCCAGCATCACGTTGCCCGGGTTGATGCCTTTCTGGACCAGCTCGCGCAGATTGATGGCGTAGCGGGCGTCGCCGCGTTCGAGCGCGATACGGCTCTGGTCGGCCGTGGGCAGCAGGCCGCCGGCGCGGTTCAGCGCCTCGACCAGGGTCATGGGGATGTCGTTGATGGCCTGCAGGCCGGGCGACTTGACCTCGCCGTCGATGTAGACGCGCTTGCTGCGGTAGGCTTGCACGCGCAGCGTGATGTTCGGGTTCGCGATGTACTTGGCGATCTTTTGCGTGAGCAGCGCGCGTGCCTGGTCCTCGGTCAGGCCCTCGACCGGCAGCAGGCCGGCGAAGGGAAACTGGATGCGGCCCTGGTGATCGACCACGAAGCCCGGCTGCTGCGCATTCGCGGTGGCGCCGGCGACGGCCACGGCGGCATCGAGCGATGCGGTGGCGGCGGTCATGCCGCCGGCGGCCAGCTCGGGATGGTCCCAGACGACAATGGAAAGGATGTCGCCGCGGCCGATGGTGTAGGGAGGCGAATGGGCGACCAGCAGCTTCGACAGGTCCTGGTTGCCGCGCGCGGCGGCGGCCTGCTGCTCGGCGGCGATCAGCTGCTCGGTGATCAGCTCGGTGGGCGGCGCATCGGCATTCCCGGCCTCGGATCGGAACTGCGGACCGCCGGTGCAGCCGGCGAGCAGGGACAGGAATGCGCACAGGAATGTGCACAAAAGCGCGCATGCAAACGTGGGCATACGGCCTGCGCCATAAATGCGCAGACGCAAAATTTCTGTTGGTAAATTCATGGGCTTGCCTATGAAAATAAAGCGCCTTGTCAGGCCGACCAAGTCAGCGTAAGGCGTCCATCACAGGCAGCTTTGCTGCATATCAAACGGCAGGCTCAGGTAGCCTGCGCAGCGCCCGCCACCGCCGCCACGCATTGCGCATGCGAGCGCCCTGCCCTCAGCGTACTTCCTCGAGCAGCTTGAGGGTCTCGGCGAATGTCCAGATGCGGCGGATCTCGATGACGTCGAAGCGCGCCGCCACGTTCGGGGGAAACGCGGCATAGCGCGCGTTGAGGTGGACGATGCGGCGCACCGCTTCGTCGGTATCGGGACGGCCGCTCGATCGCAGGATGACGACCTCGTCGATGCTGCCGTCGCTGCGCACCGCCACGCTGACCAGGGGGTCGTAGCGGGCCGGCGCCGTTGCCACGCGCATCTGGATCTGCGCCGCGGTGCGCTCGATCTTCTGGCGGAAGCTTTCCACGTACATGCGCAAGGGCACGTCGCGCTCGTTGGCGGCGATGGCGATGCGGCGCGCGTCCCTCTGTTGCTGGGCCGCACGCAAAGCGGGTGGTGGGTCGACCGGGATATCGATCCCGCGCATCATCTCGCGTGCGCGCAGGGCCAGGTCGCTGCCGAGCATGCCGCGCGGGACGGTGCCGCCGGCGCCAGCGGCGCCGTTGCCGGGTCCGGGAGTGGCGGCCAGCCCGTTATCGCCCACCGGACCCGCTCCCGGCGCGGCGCTGCGTTCGGCAAGCGCAGTCCGCTCGGCTTCGCGGCGCGCCAGGTCCTGGGCACGCTGGCGCTCGGCCTGCTGGCGCAGCTGGTCCTGGATCGCCTGTTGCGCCAGCTGCTCGGCACGCCGCTGCGCCGCTTCTTCCCGCTGCCGCTGCGCCGCTTCTTCATCGCGCTGGCGCTGGGCCGCCTCGGCCAGGCGGCGCGCGGCCAGCTCGGCTTCGCGCTGCTGGGCTTCCTTGCGCTGGCGCTCGACCACGGCTTGCTGTTCGGCCAGTGCCTGGACAGCTGCTTTCTGCTCCCGCTCCCGTTCCTGTGCCTGTTGCAAAGCAAGCTGGCGCGCGCGCACCAGTGCCGCGTCCCGGGCGGCCTGGGCCGCCGCTTGCAAGGCGGCATCCTGCTCGCTTTGCGCCTGTGCCTCTTGCGCCGCCTGCCGGGCAGCCAGGCGCGCGCTGTCCTCGGCCGCCTGCTGCTGTGCCAGGCGGCGCGCTTCCTCGGCACGCAGCTGGGCCGCGGCCTGGCTGGCCTGCAGGCGCTCGGCGTCGATCCTGCGCTGCTCGGCAGCGAGCCGCGCTTCCTGCTCGGCGGCACGTCGCTCTTCCTCTTCGCGCGCCAGCCGTGCGATCTCGGCCTGCTGCGCAGCAAGCTTCTCCTCCTGCTCGCGCGCCAGGACCTCGGCTGCCGCATCCGCATCCGCATCCGCATCCGCGTCGGCCAGGGGCGGCGCTTCGGGAGCGGTCTCGAGATCGGCCTGGGCCAGTTCCGGCGTGTCAGGCGGGGCGTCCGGCACCAGCTCCGGGGGCGGCAAGCGGAAGGCGGAATCGGGATCGTCCAGCTGGGCGATGACCGGCGTCTCGAGCGCGGGCCGCAGCGGCGGCGGCCCTGGCCGGGGCGCGGGACGGCGGCGCCTTGCCAGCTGGCGTGCGGGCTTGAACGGCGCCGGGGGTGGCGCGGCCGGCGCCGGATCGCGTAACTGGAACCCAGGCCTGCGCTCCTCGGGCAGGGGTGGCGCAAGCGCGGGCGCCGGCATGGTCGCAAGCGCGGGCGCGGGAAGCGGCGGCGACGCGTCGGGAATCCGCGGCAACGGGGTCGGCAATGGGGTCGGCAATGGGGTCGGCAACGCAAGCGGCGGCGCCAGCACGACCGTGATCGGCCCCGCGCTTCCGGCCTGCATGCCCGGCACCCCGAACTGGATCGCCAGCACCAGCGCATGGGCCAGCAACGACAGCGCCAGGCCAACGAACATGCGGCGGTTGGCGCTGGCGGAAGCGGTGCGTGCGGCGGCGTGGGGCATGCGCGTGGGCGGTATGGATGAGCTCACAGCTTAACGTTTACTTAAGGAACACTGCGCACGCTAGCAATCCCGACATACGTGGACGATACTGGGCACACGTTGGCGACGAAGGGAGGAACTGCATGCATCCAGGTTTCATTTTCGCGACAGGCATCGAGAACAGCAACCCCACCATCGACGGCGGCCGCACGCGGATGGACGAGCTCGAGAAATGCGGCCACTACCAGCACTGGAAACTCGACTTCGACCTGGTCCAGGAACTGGGCTTGCGGGTGCTGCGCTACGGCCCTCCCCTGCACCGCTGCTATCTCGGTCCCGAGCGCTACGACTGGGAATTCGCCGACCTCACCTTCAACGACTTGCGGCGCCGGAACATCGCGCCGATCGTCGACCTCTGCCACTTCGGCGTGCCCGACTGGATCGGCAACTTCCAGAATCCCGACTTCCCCGAACTGTTCGCGGCCTACGCCGGCGCCTTTGCGCGCCGCTTTCCCTGGGTGCAGATGTACACGCCGATCAACGAGATGTGGATCTGCGCCGTGTTCTCCACGCTCTACGGCTGGTGGAACGAGCAAATGCGCACCGATGCCGCCTTCGTCACGGCCATCAAGCACGTGGTCAAGGCCAACATCCTGGCCATGCACGCGATCCTGAAGGTGCGCCCCGACGCCCTGTTCATCCAGAGCGAATCGACCGAATACTTCCATGCCGAGGCGCCCGACGCCATCGGCCCGGCCGAGGTCAACAATGCGCGCCGCTTCCTGGCGCTCGACCTGAACTATGGTCGCCGGGTCGATTCCGAGATGTACGAATACCTGCTCGACAACGGGATGTCGCGCGAGGAATACCAGTTCTTCCTGCAGCACAACCTGAAGCACCACTGCATCATGGGCAACGACTATTACCAGACCAACGAGCACTACGTGTCGGCCGACGGCATGACGCGCGCGGCCGGCGAGATCTTTGGCTACGCGGTCATTACCCACCAGTACTACAACCGCTACCGCCTGCCGGTGATGCATACTGAAACCAACCTGTGCCAGGGGCCGGCGGGCGACGAAGCCGTGTACTGGCTGAAGAAGGAATGGGCGAATGTGCTACGGGTGCGCAACAACGGCGTGCCGCTGATCGGCTTCACCTGGTATTCGCTTACCGACCAGGTCGACTGGGACAGCGCCCTGCGCGAAAACAATGGCAACGTGAACGCCCTCGGCCTGTTCGACCTCGACCGCAAGATCCGCCCCGTGGGCGTGGCCTACCGCGAACTCGTGCGTGCCTGGGAAACCGTGCTGCCGACCAAGAGCATCTGCCTGCAGGTGCCGGTGGTGATGCCGCACGACTTCGACACCGAACTGTCCACCATCGACCCCGAATCCCCGGTCGGCGGCAGCCTGCTGGGGCAATGAGCGCCCGGCAAGAAACTCAGCGCGCGCGCGGCGCGAAAGGATAGGTCTCGCCGGGCGCCAGGTACACGACGCCTTCTTCCAGCCCGGCCGCCTTCGCTTCGCGCGCGAAATCGGCCAGCGGCGACTTGAAGACGTCGTAGTCGTTGTAATGGATAGGGATCGCCTTTTTCGGACGGATGACCTGCAGCATCTTCACGCCGTCCTTGCCGTCCATGGTGACCTTGAACACGCCCAGGATGCGCGTGCCGCCCAGGTGCAGCAAGGCCAGGTCGATGCCCGGGAAGCGCTGCGCGATGGTCCCGATGTCGTCGTAGACCAGGGTATCGCCGCTGATGTACATGCGGTAGTCCGGCGCATCGGCGTTCGCGCCGAAATCGAGCACGCTGCCCATCACTTTCGGCAGCAGCACCGCGACGCCGGCGGCACCATGGCGTCCGGGCGCAGCCGTGATGCGCACGCGCGCGGCGCCCTTCGTCACTTCCAGCCGGTCCCAGACGCTCAGCGCGAAGCGCTGGGTGAAGCCGAGGCGCTTCAGGGCTTCGCTGGCCTCCTTGTTGGTGACGATCGGCGTGTTGCGCGGCAGTTTTTCCTGGACCAGCTTGTCGAAATGGTCGTCGTGCATGTGCGACAGGATCACCAGGTCGATCGGGGGTAGCTGGTCGAACTCGATGGCGGGATTCGTGCGGCGCTGCGACGTCAAGCCGTAACCAAGGTGCACATGCTCGCCCTTGTGCAGGAAATTCGGATCGGTCAGGATGGTCAGGCCGCGGTAGCGGATCAGGACCGTGGCCGTGCCGATGAATTGCACATTCCCGTTCAGGTCGTCTGCCACCGCCGTGTCGCCGGCAGCCAGCTTCAGCGTATAGGTATCGGCGCCTGGCCCCTCTTGGGCGAACGCGGGGCCGGCAAGGTTGCAACCCAGGACGAGGGACAGGAAAGCGCTTCCAAGCAAGCGGCAAACAGACATACACACTCCGAAATGACCGAACCACACATGGGTTCGCGAAGTCGGCACGCTAACACGAAGCCCAGCGGTACGGCGTCCCTTTGCAAAGGGACAACTGATGACAGCGACGCGACCTCGCGCTGGCAAAGTTGCCGCTTGTGCAAAGCTCGGCGATACTTGCAAGGTTTTGACATTTCATTCACTCGAATCCTCGTCTTTACGGACCCCTTATGCCCATGACCCGCCGTCTCCTTTCGCGCGCAGTGATGCTCGCCAGCTTGTCGCTCTCCACCTCGCTCGCCCTCGCCGCCGGCCCGGCCGCTCCGGCCGCCGCAGCACCGATCCTGGACCGGATCTCGGCCACGGCCATGCGCGGCAACCTGGCCTTCCTGGCCTCGGATGCGCTGGAAGGACGCGGCACGCCCTCGCGCGGCCTGGACATCGCGGCCGAATTCATCGCCTCGCAATTCCGCGCCGCCGGCCTGGAACCGCTGGGCGACGAGCCTTATTTCCAGACCGCGGACTGGAACAAGATCAATCCACGCCGCGACAAGAACGCCGCACCCCAGCCGCCGGCCAAGGTGCGCAACGTGGTCGGCATCCTGCGCGGCTCGGACCCGGCCCTGAAGGACACCTACATCCTGGTGACGGCCCACTACGACCACGTCGGCATTAAGCCGGGCGAAGGCGACACGATCTTTAACGGCGCCAACGACGACGGCAGCGGCACGGTATCGGTGATCGAACTGGCCAAGGCCTTTGCCGCCAACAAGGAGCGCCCGAAGCGCAGCATCGTCTTCATGACGGTGTTCGGCGAGGAACACGGCCTGGTCGGCTCGCGCTACTACGGCGCCAATCCGCTGGTGCCGATCGAAAAGACCGTGGCCGGCATCAACATCGAGCAGGTCGGCCGCACCGACGACAGCGAAGGCCCGCAGCAGCGCGCCTTTGCCGTCACCGGGTATGACTTCTCGGACGTCGGCGAGATCCTGAAAAAGGCAGGCGACCAGACCGGCATCAAGGTCTGGAAGCATCCGGTGAACAGCGACAAGTATTTCGCCCACAGCGACAACCAGGCACTGGCCGACCAGGGCATCCCGGCGCACACGGTGAGCGTGGCCTATGCCTTCCCCGACTACCATGGCGCCGGGGACCACTGGGACAAGATCGACTACGAGAACATGGCGGCGGTCGACCGCACGGTGGCGCTTGCGATCTGGAACATCGCCAATAGCAGCGAGGCGCCGAAGTGGAGCAAGAGCAATCCGAAGGCGGCGAAGTACCTGGGCGTGCAGGAAGGACGGCGCTGATCGTGAGATGAACAAGAGTCCGGGCGCGCAATCGTCCGGCTCGCGCGCACGGTGCGGTGCCGTGCGCAGCCTGGGGCAGGACGTAGTAGAGGAAATGTACTGGCCTGCCCAGCTGGGTTCGAACCAGCGACCCTCAGCTTAGAAGGCTGATGCTCTATCCAACTGAGCTATGGGCAGTAAGCGATCCGTGCAAGAACTGACGGATGAACGAAAACGGGCCGTCTTGACGACGGCCCGTTAGTGAAACTTGGTCGGAGTACAAGGATTCGAACCTTGGACCCCCTGGTCCCAAACCAGGTGCGCTACCGGGCTGCGCTACACTCCGATGGCAAGCATCATACTCGCCGCGGCGACGTTCGTCAATGTGCGCTCCGCGTCGCCGCTACATTACTTCAGGCGGCGAGCTTGTCGGCAATGCGGCGCGCCATGCTGTCGGCCAGCTCGGCTTCCTTGGCCTCGACCATCACGCGCACCAGCGGCTCGGTACCCGAGGCACGGATCAGCACGCGGCCGGTGTCGCCCAGCTCGCGCTCGACGGCTTCCTTTTCCGCCACCAGGCCGGCGTCCTGGGTCCAGTCGAAGCCGGCCGGCACCTTCTTGTTGATCAGGGTCTGGGGATACAGCTTCAGCTCGCTGCAGCAGGCTTCCAGCGACTTGCCGCTGCGGCGCAGGGCCGACAGTACCTGCAGGGCCGAGACGATGCCGTCGCCGGTGGTGTGCTTGTCGAGCGCCAGCAGGTGGCCCGAGCCTTCGCCGCCGAGGATCCAGCCGCGTTCCTGCATCACTTCCAGCACGTAGCGGTCGCCGACCTTGGCGCGGGCGAAGCCGATGCCCATGTCCTTGAAGGCGACTTCGAGCGCCATGTTGGTCATCAGGGTGCCGACGGCGCCCGCCACCGGGCCGGTGGCCATGCGGTCGCGTACCATCAGGTAGAGCAGTTCGTCGCCGTTGTACACGCGGCCGGTGGCGTCGACCATGATCAGGCGGTCGGCATCGCCGTCGAGCGCGATGCCGAGGTCGGCCTTGTTGTCGACCACGGCTTGCGCCAGGGCTTTCGGGGCGGTGGCGCCGAAGCCGGCGTTGATGTTGAAGCCGTCCGGAGTGGCGCCGATCGACACCACTTCCGCGCCCAGTTCGTGGAACACGTGCGGGGCGATGTTGTAGGCGGCGCCGTGGGCGCTGTCGACCACGATCTTCATCCCGCGCAGGTCGAGTTCATTCGGGAAGGTGCTCTTGCAGAATTCGATGTAGCGGCCTTGCGCATCGCGCAGGCGAGTCGCGCGGCCGAGCTTGTCGGACGACACGCAATCCATGGGCTGGTCGATCGCTTCCTCGATGGACAGTTCGACGCTGTCCGGCAGCTTGGTGCCGTGTTCCGAGAAGAACTTGATGCCGTTGTCATGGAAGGGATTGTGCGAAGCCGAGATCACGACGCCGGCCTGCAGGCGCAGCGCGCGCGTGAGATAGGCGATGGCCGGGGTCGGCATCGGGCCGGCCAGCATCACGTCGACGCCGGCGGCCGAGAAGCCAGCCTCCAGGGCGGCTTCCAGCATGTAGCCGGAGATGCGGGTGTCCTTGCCGATCAACACGGTCGGGCGGGTAGTCGAGGCATTGTCCTTGGCCAGCACCTTGCCGGCTGCGTAGCCGAGGCGCATCACGAAGTCGGGCGTGATCGGCGCGACGCCAACTTCGCCACGAATACCATCGGTACCGAAATATTTGCGTGCCATGCTCATTCTCTTTCTTGTGGGATCTTAATCAATGGTCGAGGCGCGCCAGACCTTCAGCGCATCGACCGTCTCTGCAACATCATGTACGCGCACGATTCTAGCGCCCTGCGCCACCGCAGCCAATGCACCAGCCAGGCTGCCGGCCAGGCGTTCCTCGACCGGACGGCCGGTGACGGCGCCGATCATCGACTTGCGCGACAGCCCGATCAGTACCGGCAAGCCGAGCTCGTCGGCAATACGGCCGGTGTTGCGCAGCAATGCGTAATTGTGCTCGACCGTCTTGCCGAAGCCCAGGCCCGGGTCGACGCAGATGCGTTCGCGGTCGACGCCGGCCGCCACCAGGGCCTCGGTGCGCCCGCGCAGGAAGGCGATCACGTCCGCCACCACGTCGCCATAATCCGGCTGGGCCTGCATATCCTGGGGCGTGCCCTGCATGTGCATCACGCACAGGCCGCAGTCGCTGTCCACCACGGCTTCGACCGCGCCGGGTGCGCGGAAGCCGTTGATGTCGTTGATCATGTCGGCGCCGGCGATGATCGCCTCGCGCATGACTTCCGGCTTGCAGGTATCGACCGACAAGGCCTTGCCTGCTTCCTGCAGCGCATACAAGGCCGGCATCACGCGCGCCAGCTCTTCGGCGAGCGGCACGCTGGGCGAGCCGGGCCGGGTGGATTCGCCGCCGATGTCGATCAGGTCGACGCCACTGGCCACCATCTCTTCGGCGCGCGACACCGCGAACTCGAGCGCGTGGTAATGGCCGCCATCGGAAAACGAATCGGGGGTGACATTCAGGACGCCCATGACGAGGGGACGCCGCCCGAGCTCGAAACGGAAGCGCCCGCACTGCAGGAATTGACGCATAGGATAGTTCAGGTCGTTAACGAGCAAAAGGCACCCAGGGGATGCCTTTTGCAAGGGTATTACTGGCCGATCAAGCCGGTGCCGTTGCGTTGGTGGCAACGCCACCCGAACCGCTGTCGCCAGGAGGCGGACGCTTGGTCAGCACGCTGGTCTTCGGCGGATGCGGCTCGCGGCCGGCCATGATGTCGTTGATCTGCTCGGAATCGATGGTTTCCCAGTCGAGCAGCGCCTTGGTCATCATCTCGACCTTGTCGCGGTTTTCTTCGAGCAGGCGGCGCGCCAGGGCGTACTGCGTGTCGAGGATGGCGCGGATCTCGGCGTCGACCTTTTGCTGGGTCGCTTCCGAAATGGTCTTGGTCGCGCCGCCGAAGAAGCCTTCGTTCTCGCTGTCTTCGTAGACCATCACACCCATGCTTTCCGACATGCCGAAGCGGGTGACCATCGAGCGCGCCAGCTTGGTGGCACGCGAGAAGTCGTTCGAGGCGCCGGTCGACATCTGGCCGACAAAGATTTCCTCGGCAATACGGCCGCCGAACAGGATGGAGATTTCTTCCAGCATCTTGTCCTTGTAGCCGGACAGGGCGTCGTGCTCAGGCAGCTGCCAGGTCAGGCCGAGGGCATAGCCGCGCGGCATGATCGTGACCTTGTGCACCGGGTCGGCCTTTGGCAGCAGCTTGGCGATCACGGCGTGGCCCGACTCGTGGTAAGCCGTGTTGCGGCGTTCCTCTTCGCGCATGACCATCGACTTGCGCTCCGGACCCATGTAGATCTTGTCCTTCGCGTCTTCGAAGTCGTTCATTTCCACCAGGCGCTTGTTGCGGCGCGCGGCGAACAGTGCGGCCTCGTTCACCAGGTTGGCCAGGTCGGCGCCCGAGAAGCCCGGGGTGCCGCGTGCCAGGATGTCGGCTTTCACGTCGGCGCCGATCGGCACCTTGCGCATGTGCACGTTCAGGATCTGCTCGCGGCCGCGGATGTCCGGCAGGCCCACCATCACCTGGCGGTCGAAACGGCCCGGACGCAGCAGCGCCTTGTCGAGCACGTCGGCGCGGTTGGTGGCGGCGATGACGATCACGCCCGAGGTGGCTTCGAAACCGTCCATCTCGACCAGCAATTGGTTCAGCGTCTGTTCGCGCTCGTCGTTGCCGCCGCCCATGCCGGCGCCACGGTGACGGCCGACCGCGTCGATCTCGTCGATGAAGATGATGCAAGGCGAGTGCTTCTTGGCGTTCTCGAACATGTCGCGCACGCGGGATGCACCGACGCCGACGAACATCTCGACGAAGTCGGAACCCGAGATCGAGAAGAACGGCACTTTCGCTTCGCCGGCAATGGCGCGCGCCAGCAGGGTTTTACCGGTACCCGGAGGACCGACCATCAGCACGCCGCGCGGAATGCGGCCACCGAGTTTCTGGAACTTGGTCGGGTCTTTCAGGAAGTCGACGATTTCGCTGACTTCTTCTTTCGCTTCGTCGCAACCGGCGACGTCGGCGAAGGTGACGCTGTTGTTCGTTTCATCGAGCATGCGCGCCTTCGACTTGCCGAACGAGAAAGCCCCGCCCTTGCCGCCGCCCTGCATCTGGCGCATGAAGAAGACCCAGACGCCGATCAGGAGCAGCATCGGGAACCAGGAGATGAAGACCTGCTGCAGGAACGATGGTTCCTCGGGCGGCTTGACGTCGAAGCGCACGCCGTTCTCGCGCAGGTCGCCGATCAGGCCGCGGTCGAGCATGGTGGCGGTGGCGCGCACCTTGGTGTCGTCTGTGCGGGTGGCGGTGATGTTCGCGCCTTCGATCACGACGTCCTTCACGCGGCGCGCCTTGACATCGTCGAGCAGCTCGGAATAAGCGATGGTCTTGCTGCCACCGGCCGGGCTGTGATTGTCGAACTGCTTGAACAGCATGAACAACAGCAGTGCGACGACCACCCAGATGGCGGATTTGGAAAACATATTATTCACGAAAACTCCTCCGATGCGATCCGCACCATTACCAGTGAGATTGCCGATTTTACTCGCAATAGACCTGCTGTGCTACGAGGCCCTGCCCTGCGGCGAGCCTCAACATGCCATATTGCCACTTTTTTCAGTTCCGTGCGGCACGCCTGGCTTTACCAGGCACCAAACGGAGCATTACGGCGTGCATGTGTGGCTGCGATTTCAAATATCAAGGGCCGGATGGCGTTCCGCACCGGATTTATATTCCACTGGATTCTTCAGACCGCGTCCGAGCAGGAAGATTTCCGAAGACTTGTCGCGACTTGCTTTCGGCTTGATCTGTTTGACAGTCTTGAACTCGGCACGGAACTTCTCGACGATCTGGGTGAAGCCCATGTCCTTGAAGCACTTCACCAACAATGCGCCGCCGGGCTTCAGATGCATTTGAGAAAACTCAATCGCGAGATCGATCAAATGTTCCATGCGCGCAGCGTCGGCCGTGGGAATGCCCGACAAATTCGGGGCCATGTCGGACAGCACGAGGTCGGTCTTGCGGCCTTCCAGCACCTCGGCTAGTTGGTCTAATACAACATCTTCGCGAAAATCGCCCTGGATGTAATGGACGTCGGAAATCGGTTCCATCGGCAAGAGATCGAGGCCGATGATGGTGCCATTGATGCCGCCGCCTTCCTTGCCCGACAACTTGCGCCGGGTATATTGCGCCCAGCTACCAGGGGTGCAGCCGAGGTCGACAATGACCTGTCCGGACTTGATGAGTTTTTCGCTTTCGTCGATTTCTTTCAGCTTGAAAGCAGCGCGTGCGCGGTAGCCTTCCTTCTGTGCCAGCTTGACGTAGGGGTCGTTAATATGGTCGTGTAACCAGTTTTTGTTTAATTTGTTCTTGGCCATTCGCGTAGAATACTGCTTTTATAGGTACATCCAAAAATTATTATGCTTAAACTCACTCCGGCCGAGCGCAGCGCGCTGCGTGCGGAAGCCCACGGGCTCAATCCAGTTGTCATGATCGGCGAAGCCGGCCTGACCGAGTCCGTCATGAAGGAAATCGCTGCCAGCCTCGACGCGCACGGCCTGATCAAGGTCCGCGTCTTCGGCGACGACCGCGAAGCGCGTGTTGCCATGTACGAACAGATCAGCGCCGAACTCGACGCCGCGCCGGTCCAGCACATCGGCAAGCTGCTGGTGCTCTACCGCCCGAAGAAGGAAGCCGTCAAGGAACGCAGCAGCAAGGCCGGCAAGGGCATGCGCGAAGTCACCATCGTCAAGGCCAGCGCCAGCGGCACCAAGAAGCCGAGCGTGACCAAGGTTATGCTCAAGGGTAACGAGCGCGTGACCGCCGGCGGCAACATCAAGCGCGCCAAGCCGCGCCAGACCAGCAGCAAGAAAACGTCGCTGAACTAAAACGAAACCGGGGCATTCCCCGGTTTTTTTTGGCCGATAGTGCTTGATTTCGGCGCGGTTAGCGGCTCTTCAGCAGCAACACCGCCGCCAGCACGCTCTCGATCAGGTGGAACAACTGCGACACGCCATGCATGACGGCGAACCTGGTCCACTCGGGCGAGGCGCGGATGCCGGCCGGGCCGGCCGCTTCGCGCAGCGCCGCCATCGCCGGCTGCAGGCCGACGAACATCACCAGCGCACAGGCCAGCATGGCCAGCACCAGCAGGCTCAGGAAGCGCTTGCGCGCGCCATCGAGGTCGCCCGAGGCACGCACCAGCACCAGCATCAGCGCCGCGCAAATGAAACTGATCCACGCCAGCCGGTGCAGGAAAGACCCGACGATGTCGCCGGCCACCGTTCCCGACGCCGTCGAGAACACCGCCGGCGCCGCCACATAGCCCAGCACCCAGAGGGCGCCGGCCCACACGGCGGCGACCAGCAAACGCGCGCCAGCGCAGCGGGATGCGGCGCGCGCCGAAAAGGCCGCCATCAGATGTAGCGCACTTCCAGGATCTCGTATTCGCGCGGGCCGGACGGCGCCTGCACTTCGACCACGTCGCCGGCGAACTTGCCGATCAGGGCGCGCGCGATCGGCGAGGTGACCGACACTTTATTCAGCTTGATGTCGGCTTCGTCGAGACCGACGATCTGGTAGCTCACCTTCTGGCCATTGTCCAGGTCTTCCAGGTCGACGGTGGCGGCGAAGACCACGCGGCCTTCGGCGTCCAGCGTGGCCGGGTCGATGATCTGGGCGGCACTCAGCTTGCCTTCGAGTTCGGCGATGCGGCCTTCGACGAAAGCCTGGCGTTCCTTGGCGGCGTCGTACTCGGCGTTCTCCGACAAATCACCGTGCGAGCGCGCTTCGGCGATGGCGTCGATGACGCTGCGGCGTTCCTTGGTCTTGAGCTGATGCAGCTCTTCCTTCAGGAGTTCGGCGCCGTATTTGGTGAGCGGTACGGTATTGTTCATATCTCTGTCTCTGTCGCTTCTGCTAATGAAACCTCGACCAACCTGCTGCACGTCGGATTGCTGGCCTGCGATGCTCGCTGTACATCTCGTACAGCTGCGCTTCTCAGCCAGCACTCCTTCCGCTCGCGACGGTTATCGAGATTTCAGTTAATGGGGACGTACAAGTGAAAACCACAGAGGCGCGCGACGGGAGCCGCGCGAACTCTGTGGTTTGACGGGTAATACTTGACGCTTAGTTTAAGGTTTTATGCAGGCCTTGTAAATCGTAGACCCGAATCTCGTCGATGTAGCGCATCCCCTGGATCGCCGCTTCCGCGCCGGCGATCGTGGTGTAGGTTACCGCGCGTGCCGCCAGCGCCGAGGTGCGGATGGTGCGCGAGTCGGAAATCGCGCTGCGCTTTTCCTCGACCGTGTTGATGACCATCTCGATCTCGTGGTTCTTGATCATGTCGACCACGTGCGGACGGCCTTCGATCACCTTGTTCACCGCGGTCACCGGCAGGCCGGCTGCTGCGATCACGGCTGCGGTGCCCTTCGTGGCCACCAGCGAGAAGCCGAGCGAGACCAGGTCGCGCGCCACCTTCACGGCGCGTGGCTTGTCCGAACCCTTCACCGACAGGAAAACCTTGCCCGACTCCGGCAGCTTGATGCCGGCGCCCAGCTGCGACTTCACGAAGGCTTCGCCGAAGGTCTCGCCCACGCCCATCACCTCGCCGGTCGATTTCATTTCCGGTCCGAGGATGGTGTCGACGCCCGGGAATTTCACGAACGGGAACACGGCTTCCTTGACGCTGTAGAACGGCGGCGTCACCTCTTTGGTGATGCCCTGCTCCGCCAGCTTCTGGCCGACCATGCAGCGCGCAGCGACTTTCGCCAACTGGATGCCCGTGGCTTTCGACACGAATGGGACGGTACGCGAAGCACGCGGGTTCACTTCCAGCACGAACACGGTATCCACCGTCTTGCCGTCGACTTCCGATTGCTGGATCGCGAACTGCACGTTCATCAGTCCGACCACGTTCAGGCCTTTTGCCATCAGCGCGGTCTGGCGCTTCAGTTCATCGATGGTCTCCGCACTCAGCGAGTACGGCGGCAGCGAGCAGGCCGAGTCGCCCGAGTGCACGCCGGCTTGCTCGATGTGCTCCATCACGCCGCCGATGAAGGTGGTCTCGCCGTCCGAGATGCAGTCGACGTCGACTTCGATGGCGTCGTTCAGGAAGCGGTCCAGCAGCACCGGCGAATCGTTCGACACCTTCACCGCTTCGCGCATGTAGCGCTCGAGGTCGCGCTGCTCGTGCACGATCTCCATGGCGCGGCCGCCCAGCACGTACGAAGGACGCACGACCAGCGGGTAACCGATTTCCTGGGCCAGGGCCAGGGCTTCGGTTTCGGTGCGCGCGGTGCGGTTCGGCGGCTGGCGCAGGCCGAGGTCCTGCAGCAGCTTCTGGAAGCGCTCGCGGTCTTCGGCGGCGTCGATCATGTCCGGCGAGGTGCCGACGATCGGCACGCCGTTCGCCTCGAGATCGAGCGCGAGCTTCAGAGGCGTTTGACCGCCGTACTGCACGATCACGCCCACCGGCTTTTCCAGTTCGACGATTTCCAGCACGTCTTCCAGGGTCAGCGATTCGAAGTACAGGCGGTCCGAGGTATCGTAGTCGGTCGACACGGTCTCCGGGTTGCAGTTGACCATGATGGTCTCGTAGCCGTCTTCGCGCATCGCCAGCGCAGCATGGACGCAGCAGTAGTCGAACTCGATGCCCTGGCCGATGCGGTTCGGGCCACCGCCCAGCACCATGATCTTCTTCTTGTCGGTCGGCGCCGCTTCGCATTCCTCGTCATAGGTCGAGTACATGTAGGCGGTGTCGGTCGAGAATTCGGCGGCGCAGGTGTCGACGCGCTTGTACACCGGACGGATGCCCAGCGCGTGACGGCGCTCGCGCACCGCGGCCTGCGTGGTGTGCATCAGGAAGGCCATGCGTGCGTCCGAGAAGCCCTTTTGCTTGAGCTTGTACAGCGTCGGCTTGTCGAGCGACTCCAGCTTCTGGTGATCCAGCCAGAGTTCGATGTCGACGATTTCCTTGATCTGGATGAGGAACCACGGGTCGATCTTGGTCAGCTGATGGACTTCTTCCAGCGTGAAGCCCTGGGCAAAGGCGTCGCCCACGTACCAGATGCGTTCCGGGCCAGGCTCGCCCAGTTCTTCCTCGATGACTTCGCGGTCGCGCGTCATTTCGTTCAGGCCGTCCACGCCCACTTCCAGGCCGCGCAGGGCCTTCTGGAAGGATTCCTGGAAGGTGCGGCCCATGGCCATCACTTCGCCGACCGATTTCATCTGCGTGGTCAGGTGCTTGTCGGCCGCCGGGAATTTTTCGAATGCGAAGCGCGGGATCTTGGTGACGACGTAGTCGATCGACGGTTCGAAACTGGCCGGGGTCGCGCCGCCGGTGATCTCGTTGCGCAGTTCGTCCAGGGTGAAGCCGACCGCCAGTTTCGCCGCCACTTTCGCGATCGGGAAGCCGGTGGCCTTCGAGGCCAGTGCCGACGAACGCGAGACGCGCGGGTTCATCTCGATGACGATCATGCGGCCGTCTTGCGGATTGATCGCGAACTGCACGTTCGAGCCGCCGGTGTCGACGCCGATCTCGCGCAGGACGTTGATCGACGCGTTGCGCATGATCTGGTATTCCTTGTCCGTCAGCGTCTGCGCCGGCGCGACCGTGATCGAGTCGCCGGTATGGACGCCCATCGGATCCAGGTTTTCGATCGAGCAGATGATGATGCAGTTGTCGGCCTTGTCGCGCACGACTTCCATCTCGTACTCTTTCCAGCCCAGCAGCGACTCTTCGATCAGCAGCTCCGAGGTCGGCGAGGCTTCCAGGCCGCGCTTGCAGATCGATTCGAACTCTTCCTCGTTGTAGGCGATGCCGCCACCCGAACCACCCATCGTGAACGATGGACGGATGATGGTCGGGAAGCCCAGCTCGCGCTGCACGGCGCGCGCTTCGTCCATCGAGTGCGCCACGCCCGAGCGTGCCGAACCCAGGCCGATCTTGGTCATCGCGTCCTTGAACTTGGAGCGGTCCTCGGCCTTGTCGATGGCTTCCGGCGAAGCGCCGATCAGTTCGACATTGTATTTATCCAGGATGCCGTGGCGGTGCAAATCGAGCGCGCAGTTCAGCGCGGTCTGGCCGCCCATGGTCGGCAGGATCGCGTCCGGCTTTTCCTTGGCGATGATGCGCTCGACGACCTTCCAGGTGATCGGCTCGATGTAGGTGACGTCGGCCATCTCCGGGTCGGTCATGATGGTCGCCGGGTTGCTGTTGACCAGGATGACCTTGTAGCCTTCGTCGCGCAGGGCCTTGCAGGCCTGGGCGCCGGAATAGTCGAACTCCGCGGCCTGGCCGATGACGATCGGGCCGGCGCCGATGATCAGGATGCTTTTGATATCACTACGCTTAGGCATTCACTTCTCCTGCATTTGCTTTTTTTTCTTGGGCTTGCATCAGGCCGATGAAGCGGTCGAACAGATAGGCGACGTCGGTCGGACCCGGCGATGCTTCAGGGTGGCCCTGGAAGCAGAAAGCCGGTTTGTCGGTGCGGGCAAAGCCCTGCAGCGAACCGTCGAACAGCGACACGTGGGTCACGCGGCAGTTCTTCGGCAGCGTCTCCGGGTCGACTGCGAAGCCGTGGTTCTGCGAGGTGATCAGGACCTTCTTCGAATCCAGGTCCTGCACCGGGTGGTTCGCGCCGTGGTGGCCGAACTTCATCTTCATGGTCTTCGCGCCCGAGGCGAGCGCCATGATCTGGTGGCCGAGGCAGATGCCGAAGGTCGGGATGCCCTTCTCGATCAGTTCCGCGGTGGCCTTGATGGCGTAGTCGCAAGGCTCCGGATCGCCGGGGCCGTTGGCCAGGAAGATGCCGTCCGGGTTCAGCGCCAGCGCGTCGGCGGCGGTCGATTCCGCAGGCAGCACGGTGACCTTGCAGCCGCGTTCGGCCAGCATGCGCAGGATGTTGCGCTTGACGCCGTAGTCGAAGGCGACCACGTGGTACTGCGGGTTTTCCTGCTTGCCGAAGCCCTGGCCGAGCTTCCACTCGGTCTCGGTGAATTCGTAGCGCTCTTTCACGGACACGACTTTCGCCAGGTCCATGCCGGCCAGGCCAGGGAAGGAGCGGGCCAGTTCCAGCGCCTGCGCTTCGGATGGCTGGTTGCCTTGCGTACCGGTGAGGATGGCGCCGGCCTGGGCGCCTTTTTCGCGCAGCAGGCGGGTCAGCTTGCGGGTGTCGATGCCCGAGATGGCCACGACGTTCTCGGCCTTCAGGTAGTCGGACAGCGATTGGGTGGAGCGGAAGTTCGATGCCAGCAGCGGCAGGTCGCGGATGATCAGGCCTGCGGCGTGGACCTTCGACGCTTCGACGTCGGCGCTGTTGACGCCGTAGTTGCCGATGTGCGGGTACGTCAGGGTGACGATCTGACGCGAGTAGCTGGGGTCGGTCAGGATTTCCTGGTAGCCAGTGATCGCGGTATTGAAGACCACTTCACCGGTCGTATGGCCGGCGGCGCCAATGGAAACACCTTTGAAAATCGTTCCGTCTGCAAGGGCCAGGATGGCCGGGACGGCTGGGCCAGAAAAAAATGGCGGCAAGGGTAACTCCCAATAAAGTTACCGTAGCGGCGCCACGTCAGACCGACACCCAAAAACCAAGGATGCACGTGTGCAATCCGAGTCTGGAGATCGTTTGGAATGAGGAATGGAAGGTAGGCGCTACGGCAAGTAAGTGAATGGTTAAACCCCTCAATTATAGCGCGCTTCGAGGGCGCCGGCAATGTACCGACGGACCGAAATCGGGGCAAATGCGGGTTTTTACTTACTGCTGAGCGAGAGTTTTCTGGGGGTTAATGGTGAGACGTAGAGCGTGTGAAGAAATCGTCAGGGCAAGGCGCAACGCCGAAGACAGTACGAGCGTACGGCGAGGCGGCGCAACGCAGCCATGGCGATTTATTCACACGCTCGTAGGGTGGTCGGCTATACCCGGCGGCTGGCGGACACGCTGCCGGTGCGCCGCCCACGCGTTCAACCCGTGCTCGCCCTGATGCTGCCATCAACGGAGCCGATTGAACGCGTGGACGGCGCGACCGCCGCGTTCATGCACACAGTCGGGTGCAGCCGTCCACCCTACGATCAGCCCACCAGCGCCGCGATCCCCGCCTTGGCAATCTGCGCATCCTGCTCCGACTTCACGCCCGACACGCCCACCGCGCCGATCACATGCCCATCGACAATCACCGGCACGCCGCCTTCCAGCATGCCTTCGATTTCCGGCGCCGACAGGAAGGACACGCGCCCGCCATTAATTACATCTTCATACACCTTCGATTCGCGGCGCCCCAGCGCGGCGGTCTTGGCCTTGGCCGGGGAGATGTGCGAGGACACCGGCGGCGCGCCGTCCAGGCGCTGCAGCCACAGCAGGTGGCCGCCGTCGTCGACGATCGAGAAGGTCACGGCCCAGTTGTTGGCCAGCGCTTCGGCTTCGGCCGCGGCGGCGATGATTTTCACGTCGTCCAGGGTCAGGAATGGCTTGGTCTTCATATCGTTTCCTTTTTTAAACTGTTTAGATCGTCAAGGCTGCTGCAAGGCCTTCAGCTTGGCTTTCAGTTGCGGCATCACGGCGGCGGCGGCCTGCTCGCCCGCCAGGATCGCCAAATTGCGGCCGGCAAAGTCGGCGCTGCCCATCTTGCCCAGGGCCGGGGTGATGACGACATCGGCTTCCTTCAATTCATAGGAATTGATGCGCTGGCCCATGATCGAGAAGGTCTGCAGCAAGACATCCAGCGAGCTGGCCGTGGCTTGCGAATCGGCCTGGGTCGAGATGTTCACCGCGATGATGAAATCGGCGCCCATCTCGCGTGTGTGCTTCACCGGCACCGGCGCCACCAGGCCGCCATCGACATAGGTCTTGGTGCCGATCTTCACCGGCTGGAACACGCTCGGCACGCTCGACGAGGCGCGCACGGCCAGGCCGGTATTGCCCTTGTTGAAGAGGATGGCTTCGCCGGTCTTGATGTCGGTGGCCACCGCGCCGAAGCGCTTCTTCAGGCGCTCCATCGGCACGTTGGCCACCGCCTTGTTGACGTAGTTCTGCAGGGCCTCGCCCTTCAGCACGCCAGGGGATTTCGAGAACAGCGGCAGCGCCCAGTCCGAGATCGTCGCTTCGTCCATGCTCATCGCGGTGCGCTGCAGCGTGAAGCCGTCCATGCCCGAAGCGTACAGCGCGCCGACCACCGAACCGGCGCTGGTGCCGACCACGATCTCGGGGTGGATGCCCTGGGCTTCCAGGGCCTTGATCACGCCGATGTGGGCAAAGCCGCGCGCCGCGCCGCCGCCGAGGGCCAGGCCGATGCGGATTTTCTTGGGCGGCGCCGGGACTGCAACGACAACGGGAACGGGAGCGACGGGCGGCGGGGTGCTGCCGCAACCGGCAAGAACGAGCGCGCCGAGCGCGATGAGAGAGGTGCGTCGAGAGAACATGGGCGGGTCGAGAAGGACAATTCTCGATTGTACCGCGCAATGTGGTGGGATGGATGAGGCCGGGCTTAGGGGCGCGGTAGTTGAATGACGTAGGGTGGGCACTCGTGCCCACGCGTGACGCGGGCATGATGTTGGCAATCAAAGCGGGCCAACAATGTTCATCGGTCACGCGTGGGCACAGGGTGCCCACCCTACGATCAACCCGGCAGCGAGGTATTCGGCAGCGAAGCCGTGAAGCTGCTGCCTTCCCCCGGCTTCGAGCAAATCTTCAGCCGCCCGCCATGCCGCAGCAGCACGTGCTTGACGATCGCCAGTCCCAGCCCCGTCCCCTGCGTCTCGCGCGAGCGGCTCTTGTCGACGCGGTAGAAGCGCTCGGTCAGGCGCGAAATGTGCTGCGGGTCGATCCCGATTCCGCTGTCCTGCACCGAGAACTGCAAGTCGTCCTCGCCACGCTTCCACGACAGCGCGATGCGCCCGCCGTCGGGCGAATAACGCACCGCGTTCGAGGCCAGGTTGGCAAAGGCGCTGCGCAGTTCTTCCATGTTGCCCATCACGTCAGGCCCGTCGACCGCCACCACGATCTCGTGGCGCCCGCCCGACAAGGCGCGCGCCTCGGCGGCGACCGAATCCACCAGCCCGGCGATATCCACGCGCTCGCGGCGCAGCGGGAATTCGTCGGATTCCAGGCGCGATAGCGTCAGCATGTCCTCGATCAGGCGCTGCATGCGCCCGCCCTGCTCGGTCATCAGCTTGAGGTGCGATGCGCGCGTGGCCGCATCCATGCACGGGTCCGACATCGCGATTTCCAGGAAACCGACGATCACCGTTAGCGGCGTGCGCAATTCGTGCGAGGCGTTCGCGATGAAGTCGCGCCGCATCGCCTCGATGCGCTCGGTGTCGGTGGCGTCGTGCGTGACCAGGATCTGGCGCCGGTTCTCGAAGGGGATGATGCGGCACTCGATCTTGCGGCCGCGGAACGCGAGCGTCAGCGGCTGTTCGTAGCGCCCCAGGATGATGTAGTCGATGAAGTCCGGATGGCGCACCAGGTTGGTCACGCGCAGGCCCTTGTCGCGCTCCATGGTCAGGCCCAGGTGGCGCTCGGCCGCCGGGTTGCACCATTCCAGGAACAGCACGTCGTCCATGATGGCCACGCCTTCCGGCAGCAGGCTCATAGCCTGGCGGAAGCGCGCCAGCCATTCCACCAGTTCCGACTGGTGGCGCTCGTCTTCGCGGCGCAGGCGGTACAGGCGGGCGAAGACGTCGGTCCAGGCGCCCCAGCCGTCGGGCAGCTTGCCCGATTGCGGGTCGTCCAGCCACTGGCCGAGCTGCTGCAGGTAACGCAGCTGCACGGCCAGCACGGCGACCATGCCGAGCAGCGCGGCCACCAGGCCGGCCACCAGGCCGCCCATCCACCAGATCAGGCCGGCGGCAACGAAGATGGACGCCAGGCGCAACAGCGCCGGCACCCAGAACAGCAGAGTGGGATTCATCTGGCCTTCAAGGATTTATTTTTCCGAGAGCATATACCCAACGCTGCGCACCGTGCGGATCAGCCCTTCGGCGCCCTTCAGCGCCTTGCGCAGGCGCAGCACGTGCACGTCGACCGTGCGCTCCTCGATCACGGCGTGGTCGCCCCACACCTTGTCGAGCAGCTGGGCGCGCGAGAATACGCGCTCGCGGTGCGCCAGCAGGAACTTCAGCAGCTTGTATTCGGCATTCCCGATGTCGATCTGGCTGTTGTCGATGGCGACCGTGCAGCTGGCCGGATCGAGCACCACATTCCCCGCCCGCAGCGGCGCCTCGGCCAGGTGCGGGCTTTTGCGGCGCAGCAGCGCGCGCGACCTGGCCAGCAGTTCGCGCGGCGAGAACGGCTTGGTCACGTAGTCGTCGGCGCCGGTATTCAGGCCGGCCAGCTTGTCTTCTTCCATGCTCTTCGCGGTCAGCATGATCACCGGGATGTCCTGGAAGTCGCGGTCGCCGCGCAGCCGCGCCAGCAGGCGCAGGCCGCTCTGGTCGGGCAGCATCCAGTCGAGCAGCAGCAGGTCGGGCTTGCCGTGCGCGATGCTGTCCCAGGCCGCGGCCGTGGTGCCGACCGAGCGGATGCTCCAGCCGGCCTCGCGCAGCGAATACGTCACCAGCTCGACGATCGCCGGCTCGTCTTCCACCACCAGTACGCTCGTGTTCTGCATCGCGTGTCAGCTTTCCTGGATGGCCGGTTTGCTGTGGCGGATGTCGCGCCCTTCGACCACGTAGATCACGTATTCGGCGATGTTCTTCGCGTGGTCGCCGACGCGCTCGATGGCCTTCGCCACCCACAGGGTGTCGAGCGCCGACGAGATCGTGCGCGGGTCTTCCATCATGAAGGTGATCAGGTTGCGCAGGATGGTGCGGAACTCGTGGTCGACGATCTCGTCGGCCGCGATGATCTGCAAGGCCTGCTTGCCGTCCAGGCGCGCAAAGGCGTCGAGCGCATCGTGCAGCAGGTCGGAGGTGGCCTTGCCGATGGTGCGGATCATGTCGTAGTGGGCGAAGTTGGTCGCGCCGCGCGCATGCAGGCTTTTCGCGGTACGCGCGATCTTGGTCGATTCGTCGCCGATGCGTTCCAGGTCGGTGATGACCTTGATCGTGGCCATCACGGTGCGCAAGTCGTTCGCGGTCGGCTGGCGCTTGACGATCAGGTGGCTGCAGGCGTCGTCGAGCTGGACTTCGAGCTGGTTGACGGCGTGGTCGTCGGCCATGACCTTATCGGCCTTGACGGCGTCGTCGACGCGGAAGCAGTTCAGCGCTTCCTCGAACTGGGTTTCCACCATGCCGCCCATGAGCAGGACCTTGGAACGGATGCCTTCCAGTTCCTGGTCGTATTGCTTGGATGAGTGTTCGCCGATCATATGCTGCTCTCCTAGTCTTGTTCTAATAATCAGCCAAAGCGGCCGGTAATATAATCTTGCGTTTCCTTGCGGGCCGGGTTCATGAACAGCTGGTCGGTCTCGCCGAATTCCACCAGTTCGCCCAGGTACATGTAGGCCGTGTAGTCCGAGCAGCGTGCCGCCTGCTGCATGTTGTGGGTCACGATGGTGATCGTGTAGTCCTGTTTCAGTTCGCTGATCAGTTCCTCGATCTTGGCGGTCGAGATCGGGTCCAGCGCCGACGTCGGCTCATCGAGCAGCAGCACGTCCGGCTTCACCGCCACGCCGCGTGCGATGCACAGGCGCTGCTGCTGGCCGCCCGACAGCGACAGCCCGCTCTTGTTCAACTTGTCCTTGGCTTCTTCCCACAGCGCCGCCTTTTTCAGGGCCCATTCGACGCGCTCGTCCATCTCGCCTTTCGACAGGTTCTCGTACAGGCGCACGCCGAAGGCGATGTTGTCGTAGATCGACATCGGGAACGGGGTCGGCTTCTGGAACACCATGCCGATTTTCGCGCGCAGCGCATTCACGTCGACGCCCGGCTCCAAAATGTTGCGGCCGCGGTAGTTGATCTGGCCTTCGGCGCGCTGGCCCGGGTACAGATCGTACATGCGGTTCAGGGTGCGCAGCAGGGTCGACTTGCCGCAGCCCGAAGGGCCGATGAAGGCCGTCACCTGCTTGTCGTGGATGTCGAGCGAAACGTTCTTCAGGCTCTGCGTTTTACCGTAGAAGAAATTCAGGCCAGCGATCTCGATGGTCTTGGTCTTGGCGCTCGGGGCCGCGGTCGGGGTTGCCATAGCTAGTGTCATGGGTCGTCAGGATAGATTAACGTGGGGTCTTCTGGGTGAAGACGGTGCGCGACAGGATATTCAGGAACAGCACGGTGAAGGTCACCAGCAAGGCGCCGCCCCAGGCCAGCGAACGCCAGTCATCATAAGGGCTCATCGCGAACTGGTAGATCACGACCGGCAGGTTGGCCATCGGCGCGTTCATGTCGCTGCTGAAGAACTGGTTGTTCAGGGCGGTGAACAGCAGCGGCGCGGTTTCGCCCGAGATGCGGGCCAGGGCCAGCAGCACGCCAGTGATCACGCCGGCTTTCACGGCGCGCAGGCGCACCAGCATCGCCACCTTCCAGCGCGGCGCGCCGAGGGCGAATGCCGCTTCGAGCAGGCTGTTCGGAACCAGGCGCAGCATGTTGTCGGTGGTACGGACCACGACCGGGATCGCGATCAGCGACAGCGCGATGGTGCCGGCATAGCCCGAGAAGTGCTTCACGTTCGCCACGTACAGGGCGTAGACGAACAGGCCGATCACGATCGACGGCGCCGACAGCATGATGTCGGTCACAAAACGCGTGATCTGGCCGAAGCGGTTGGTCTCGCCGTATTCGGCCAGGTAGATGCCGGCCAGGATGCCGATCGGGGTCGACACCAGGGTCGACAGGCCGACCATCATCAGGCTGCCGAAGATCGCATTGCGCAAGCCGCCGCCTTCGCTGCCCGGCGCCGGGGTGTCGCCGGTGAACATGGTCAGCGACAGGGCGCCGAAGCCGTTGGCCAGCAGGGTCCAGAGGATCCAGGCCAGCATCGCCAGGCCGATCGCCATCGCGCCGACCGACAGCACGATGCCGATGCGGTGCGCCAGCAGGCGCTTGCGGTAGACAGGATTCGTGGTGTTCATTTCGTGCCTTCCTTGCGGGACATCCCCGCCAACATCAGTTTTGCAGCCGACAGCACGACGAAGGTGATGGCGAACAGGATCAGTGCCAGCGCGAACAGCGAGGACACGTGCAGCGGCGAGGCCGCTTCGGCGAATTCGTTGGCCAGGGTCGAGGAAATCGAGTTACCGGCCGAGAACAGCGACCAGCTCAGTTCATGCGCGTTACCGATGACGAAGGTCACCGCCATGGTTTCGCCCAGGGCGCGGCCCAGGCCCAGCATCACGCCGCCGACCACGCCGTTGCGGGTGTAAGGCAGCACCACCTTGCGCACCACTTCCCACTTGGTGCAGCCCAGGCCGTAGGCCGATTCCTTCAGCACGGTCGGGACGATCTCGAACACGTCGCGCATCACCGAGGAGATGAAGGGAATGATCATCACGGCCAGGATCAGGCCGGCGGTCAGGATGCCGATGCCCATGGTCGGGCCCTGGAACAGCTGGCCGATCACCGGCAGCTGGCCGAGGGTGGATTTGAGCAGCGGCTGCACGTGGTCGGCGAACAGCGGCGCGAACACGAACAGGCCCCACATGCCGTAGATGATGGACGGCACGCCCGCCAGCAGCTCGACCGCGGTGCCCATCGGGCGGCGCAGCCAGACCGGGCAGATCTCGGTGAGGAAGAGCGCGATGCCGAAGCTGATCGGGAAGGCGACGGCCAGCGCGATCAGCGAGGTGGCGAGCGTGCCCCAGATGGCGATCAGGGCGCCGAACTTGTCGTCGACCGGGTCCCACTCGACGGTGCTGATGAAGGCCGGGCCGAATTCCGCAAATGCCGGCGCCGCGCCGATGGCCAGCGAAATGATGATGCCGACCAGGGCGATGAGCACGCTGGCCGCGAACAGCAGGGTTACCTTGTGGAAGATGAAGTCCTGGATGCGCTGGTTGCGCATGGTCTTGCTGAGGGCGGCCTGCTGCTGGTCGGCGATGGCCGCGCTGGCTGGCTTGTCGAGGGCGACGGATGGGTGTGCGCTCATGTGATGTTCTTATGTGTTGGTGCTACAAGAAGCCGCCGGCCTGATCAGGTGCCGGCGGCGGGATACTGCTTACCAGACCGCCTTGCCCGACGCGTCCTTCAGGTTGGTCTTCCAGGCATCCTGCACCAGCTTGGTGACGGCGGCCGGCATCGGCACGTAGTCCAGGTCGGCGGCGGCGCCGGCGCCGTTCTTGTAGGCCCAGTCGAAGAACTTCAACACTTCCTTGCCCTTGGCGGCATCAAGCTGCGACTTGTGCACCAGGATGTAGGAAGCGCCGGTGATCGGCCAGCTGGCCTTGCCTGGCTGGTCGGTCAGGACCACGGCGAAGCCCGGGGCCTTGGCCCAGTCGGCACTGGCGGCGGCGGCCTTGAAGGCCTCGTCGTCAGGCTGGAGGAAGGCGCCTTCGCGGTTCTGCAGCTGGGTGTGCGACATCTTGTTTTTCTTGGCGTAGGCCCACTCGACGTAGCCGATCGAACCCTTGATGCGCTGGACATTCGCGGCCACGCCTTCGTTGCCCTTGCCGCCCACGCCCACGGCCCATTTCACCGCGGTGCCGGCGCCGATCTTCAGCTTCCAGTCGGGGTTGGTCTTCGACAGGTAGTCGGTGAACAGGAAGGAGGTGCCCGAGCTGTCGGCGCGGTGCACGACGGTGATGTCGTCGGCCGGCAGCTTGACGCCAGGATTGAGCGCGGCGATCGGCTGGGCATTCCACTTGGTGATCTTGCCCATGAAGATGTCGGCCAGCACGGCGCCGGTGAGCTTCACCTGGCCCGGCCCCACGCCTGGCAGGTTGACGATCGGCACCACGCCGCCCATGATGGCCGGGAACTGGAACAGACCCGCTTCGTTCAGGTCCTTGGCCGGCAGCGGCATGTCGGATGCGCCGAAATCGACGGTCTTGGCCTTGATCTGCTTGATGCCGGCGCCCGAGCCGACCGACTGGTAATTCAGGCCGGTGCCGGTGCTCGCCTTGTACATTTCCGCCCACTTGGCGTAGATCGGATAGGGGAAGGTTGCGCCGGCGCCGGTGATGTTCGCTGCCTGGACCGTGCTTGCCAGGGTGGTGGCGGCCAGGGCGACGGAGAGGAACAAGTGCTTCATACGCATATCGATATCCTTTCAAGGTGTGGTGCGGACTGCGTGCCGGTTGCCCGACTGTCATTGACGCGCAGTCTACTGCCTGAATATGACAAGTTCATGACAGCCCGAAAAGCCATGTCACGGAATCGATGACATGGGATTTTTGGCGTGTCATACGTGTGTTTCACCTACGTGTCGCCCGTGTGACAGGGGCGGGCGGCGCCCGCTGTAGCGCATCGTGCGCCATAGTGCCGCGATCCCAAGATGGCCGTCACACAATTGATGACACACACCGGCGAGCGTGGCGGGCCAGGCGGACGGGGCCGCAAATATCGGCCGGCCGCCATCTTGTAAATACGCCACCGGCTGCTATGCTCAAGGTGTAGTCATTGCATGGAGGGGATGCTGAAGAGCGTTTAGATGGGTATGTTCAACATGTTTGTGTTTGCAATCCTGAGCGGCATGGTTGGCTTGATTGCCTACGAGATCATCCAGGAGATCGGTGGCAGTTCGGAAAACCTGCACGACCACTATCACGAATAGTGTACGGCCCTTCCCGGGCCAAACGTCAAGACGTAGAAAAGCGGCGAGGCCCACCGGGCGCTCGCCGCTTCGTTATCGTGCTCCCGTCGGAGAGCGCTAGCGCAGGAAACGCGCCAGCGCCGTCATCGCCGCCAGCTCCAGGCTCAGGAACTGGAAGCCGGCCTTGAATTCGCCATGGCTGAGGATGCAATGCGAGGCCTTGGCGCGGGTCTGGATCGGTACGACGTTGCCGTCGACCAGCAAATCGAAGCGCAATTGCGCGGTCTGGCCGATCGGCACCGGGTTCGGCACGTTGATGCTGACACCCTGTGCGCTGAGGTCGGTGGTACGGCCCAGCACCGGTGCGCTGCCTTCGAAGGCCAGCATGACGCGGGTTTTCAATACCTTGCGGGGGGACTGCCTTTGTTCTGTCACGAATTCACCAGCGCTTGCCTGTGGAACGAGGCCCATTATAGGCAAAAGAGGCAGTCTCGTCAGTCATTACGCCGCCTGCCCGGCGTGCGCGGTCGCGCCTAGTCCAGCTCACGCAGCTTGCTGAATGCCTGGTCGATGCGCTCGACCGCGATGATGGTCATGCCCTCGATCTTTTGCTTCGGCACATTGGCCTTCGGGATGATCGCCATCGAGAAGCCCAGCTTGGCCGCTTCCTTCAGGCGCTCCTGGCCGCGCGGCGCCGGGCGGATTTCGCCGGCCAGGCCGACTTCGCCGAACACCACCAGGCCGCGCGGCAAGGGCTTGCTGCGCATCGACGAGTTAATCGCCAGCAGCACGGCCAGGTCGGCCGCCGGCTCGGCGATCTTCACCCCGCCCACCGCGTTGATGAACACGTCCTGGTCGAAAGCCGCGATGCCGGCATGGCGGTGCAGCACGGCCAGCAGCATCGCCAGGCGATTTTGTTCCAACCCGACAGACAGCCTGCGCGCATTGGGTAGGTGGCTGGCGTCGACCAGGGCCTGGATTTCCACCAGCAGCGGGCGCGTACCCTCTTGCGTGACCATCACGCAGGAGCCGGCCACCTGCTGGTCGTGCTGGGACAGGAACAGCGCCGACGGGTTCGACACGCCCTTCAAGCCCTTTTCGGTCATGGCGAACACGCCCAGCTCGTTCACGGCGCCGAAACGGTTCTTGATCGCCCGCACCAGGCGGAAGCTGGACTGGGTATCGCCCTCGAAATACAGCACGGTGTCGACGATGTGTTCCAGCACGCGCGGGCCGGCCAGCGCGCCCTCTTTCGTGACGTGGCCGACCAGGATGATGGTGACGCCGGTCTGCTTGGCCACCCGCGTGAGTTGCGCCGCGCATTCGCGCACCTGGGACACCGAACCCGGCGCCGCGGTGAGCGCATCCGAATACAGGGTCTGGATCGAGTCGATCACCGCCACTTCCGGCTTCAAATCGGCCAGGGTGCCGAGGATTTTCTCGAGCTGGATCTCGGCTTGCAGCTTCAGGTCTTTCGCGTCCACCGCCAGGCGCTTGGCGCGCAGGGCAATCTGGGCGCCGGATTCCTCGCCGCTCACATACAAGGTGGAGCGCGTCGAGGCCAGGTTGGCCAGGGCCTGCAGCAGGAGGGTCGACTTGCCGATGCCGGGGTCGCCGCCGATCAGCACCACGCCGCCGGCCACCAGGCCGCCGCCCAGCACACGGTCGAATTCCTCGATGCCGGTGCCGAAGCGCGGCACGTCGCTCGCCTCGATGTCGCTGAGCGACAGCACCGGCGCGGTCTGCGCCAGCGCCTTGTGGTTGACGGTTTGCGACATGCGGTTCACGCCCGCGGTTTCCACCGCCGACTCGACCAGCGTGTTCCAGGCCTTACAGTCGGGGCACTGGCCCATCCAGCGGCTGCTGACGCTGCCGCACTCGCTGCACACGAACTGGGTCTTTGCCTTAGCCATGGGTGCCCATCCGTCCTTCGTTCACGCGCACGCGCGGCGCGAGTGCGCACATCAATTCATAGCCGATCGTGCCACTGGCGGTGGCCACCTCGTCGATCGGCAAGCCGTCGCCCCAGAGCGTGACCTTGCTGCCGACGCGCGCATTCGGGATCGGCGTCAGGTCGACCGTCATCATGTCCATCGATACCCTTCCGACCACGCTGGTGCGCACGCCGTCGACGATCACCGGGGTGCCGTGCGGCGCGTGGCGCGGGTAGCCGTCGGCATAGCCGCAGGCCACCACGCCCACCTGCATCGGCCCCGGCGCCTCGAAGCGGCTGCCGTAGCCGACGGTGTCGCCGGCGTCGAGCTGCTGGATGGCGATGATCTCGCTGCTCAGGGTCATGGTCGGGCGCAGGCCGAAGTCCTGGGCCGTGCGCCCGCCTCCCGGTGTGCCGCCGTAGAGCATGATGCCGGGGCGGACCCAGTCGTTCTGCAGTTGCTGGGCCAGCACTTCCTGGTGCAGCACGCCGGCCGAATTCGACAGGCTGCGCTCACCCGCCAGGCCCTCGACGCCGGCGCAGAAGCGGCGCACCTGCTCGCCGATGGCCAGGCGCGGGTGCTCCAGCTCGTCGGCGTTCGCGAAGTGGGTCATGTGGGTGATGTTGCGGATGCCGGGGATCGCGCGCAGGCGTTTATACGCGGCCGCGTACTCGTCGGGGCGGAAGCCGAGGCGGTTCATCCCGGTGTTCATCTTCAGGTGGACGTCGATCGGGCGGTAGAGCTGGGTGTACTCCAGCATCTTGATCTGTTCCAGGCAGTGCACGGTGCTGTTGATATTGTGCTCGGCCAGCAATGGCACGTCGGAGGCGTCGAAGATGCCTTCTAATAAGAGGATGGGCTTGATCCAGCCGAGTTCGCGCAGGCGCAGGGCGTTCTCGGTTTCGATCAGGGCCAGGCCGTCGGCCAGCACGAAACCCTTCATGCCGCGTTCCAGGCCGTGGCCATAGGCGTTCGCCTTGACCACTGCCCAGGCTTTGGACTGGGGGGCGCAGGCGCGGGCGCGCGCCAGGTTATGCTGCATCGAGTCGAGGTGGATGGTGGCGCAGAGCGGGCGTGGCATGGGAGCTATATCGGTGAGGGACCGTCAAAACACAAGAAACGGTATTAGGCGAAAGCCTCTATTTTACTCGACAGCCCCCTGTTCTGCGGGGCCGATTTCTTGGGCGGGCCGACCTTTCATGGTATAAAGCAACCCACACTTGTTTTCAGATACTCTCGATGAACCGTGGTTTCTACACCATCATGGCGGCGCAGTTCTTCTCGTCGCTGGCAGACAATGCGCTGCTGTTCGTAGCCATTGACATCCTGGTGACGATGAACGCCCCGGCCTCGCTGACGCCGTTGCTGAAGCTGTCCTTCGTGCTGTTCTATGTGCTGCTGGCCGCCTTTGTCGGCGCCTTTGCCGATTCGCTGCTCAAGGGCCGCGTGATGTTCATCGCGAACCTGATCAAGATCTTCGGTTGCGGCCTGATGTTCCTGACCATCCATCCCCTGCTGTCCTACGCCGTGGTCGGCTTCGGCGCGGCCGTGTATTCGCCGGCCAAGTACGGCATCCTGACCGAACTGCTGCCACCCGAGAAACTCGTCGCCGCGAATGGCTGGATCGAGGGCCTGACGGTGATGTCGATCATCTTCGGCACCGTGCTGGGCGGCGCCCTGGTGAGCGACGCCGGCTCGCGCCTGCTGCTCGGCCTCGGCATACCCGGCATCGACAGCACCAGCGAAGCGGCGATGGCGATCGTGGTCATCATCTACATCCTCGCCGCCCTGTTCAATTTGCGCATCCCCGACACCGGCGCGCGCTACGAGCACCAGGAACGCAACCCGATCAAGCTGATCGCGGACTTCGCCAACTGCTCGGCCACGCTGTGGAAGGACAAGCTGGGCCAGATTTCGCTGGCCGTGACCACCCTGTTCTGGGGCGCCGGCGCGACCTTGCAGTTCATCGTGCTGAAATGGGCCGAGCGCTCGCTGCACATGCCGCTCGACAAAGCCACCAGCCTGATCGGCGTGGTCGCGATCGGCGTGGCGGTCGGCGCGGCGCTGGCGGCGAAGATGATCCCGCTAAAGAAGTCGCTGACGGTGATCCCGATGGGCGTCTTCATGGGCCTGGTGGTGACGGTGATGGTGTTCGTGCACGACGTGATCGTCGCCTACCCGCTGCTGGCCCTGATCGGCTTCCTGTCGGGCTTCTTCGTGGTGCCGATGAACGCACTGCTGCAGCACCGCGGCCACGTCCTGATGAGCGCGGGGCACTCGATCGCGGTACAGAACTTCAACGAGAACCTGTCGATCCTGACCATGCTGGCGCTGTACGCGATCATGATCACGCTGAACATCGACCTGGATGTGATCATCGTGATCTTCGGCTTGTCGATCGCCGGCATCACCTACCTGATCCTGAAGCTGCACCGCAAGAACCAGGCCCAGCACGATTCGCTGGCCTTGATTGGCGAGCATAAGCACTGATCAGCCGCGGTCGTGTCCCGTACGGTGGGCACGGAGTGCCCACGCGGTACGCGCGCTTCTCGTATTGTTGGCCGCACCGTCATCTTCCCGAAGCGTTCGCAACATGGTTGACGCCGGCGAGCGACGTTTCCACGCACGTGTCTACGGGATAAGCACGTAACCGCGTGGGCACGGAGTGCCCACCGTACGGGATAAGTCGCGACCCTGGCAGCTGCAAACAATATTTGCAAATATTGCAATATTACCAAATAATATTTCTTGAGGCGTTGGCCGGATAGCGCACTGCCGCCCGCTCGCGCCAGTCGTTCGGCACGATGAACCCGCGTTCCACTTCTTCCACGCAGTCCGCCGTCTCGCGCACCACGGCCACCAGCACCGGCGCCGGGTTGTCCTCGAACTGCGCCTCCAGCGCCGCATGCAATTGGGCGCGGGTCAGCAGCGATACTGCCCCCTGCGCCCGGAACGGCGCCAGCCATTGCAGCTTGGGCAGGACCAGGAAGGCATCGGCCCCGGTCGCATCGAGTTCATCCAGCGCGCACCAGAACCCCCGGCAATGCCCCGCCGTGATCCCGCTCATCGCCGCCCAGCTGCCGGCCGGGTAGAACAGCCAGCCCTTCACCAGCGCGCGCGCCGCCGTCACCGGCCGCGGCAATACTGCCTGGGCCGCCGGGTGGGTCCCCAGCGCCAACTGGCGCTCGAAGATCTTGCGCATCTTGGCGCCCAGGCTGTCGGCCAGGTTGGGGCCGACCAGGGCGTCGAGCGCCTGCCCTGCCCCACCCTGCAGCAGGTAGAACTTGGTCGCGAACTCGATGTGTTCCAGCGCCTCCGGCCCGGCATCGAGCAGGAAGTCGAACTCGCCCACGGTGTCGTTGCGGCTGGCGCGAATCTGCAGGCCGTGTTCGACCAGCCGGCCCTGGTGCTGGAAATAAAAGGCCATCAGCTTTTCCGCGTACAGCCCGAGGCGGGTGTAGACGCGCGGCCCGAGCGCCGCGTCGAGGGCGGACGGATCGTGGTCGAGCGCGGCCAGCCAGCGCGCCGTCTCCGGGCTGACCGGCCCCAGCGAGGCGATGCGGCCTTGCCAGAGCGGCGCGCCGGCGTCGAGCAGATCGGGCGAATCGAGCAGCCAGGCCAGCGCCCGCACCCGCGCGCGCCGCAGGTGGGACCAGCGGCGATGGAAACCTGCCTGGTAACTAGCGGCCCCGTCGCGCATGCGCAGCCCGCGCGCGGCACAAATCAGCCCAGGCCAGCGCCTTGTCGGCCCCGCGCCGCAGCAATTCGCCCGGATGCAGGGTCGCCACCAAATCGGCCGCGCCCAGCGTATGGACCGCGCCGCGCGAGCCTGCCAGCGGTTCCTGCAGCGGTTTACCGAGCAGGCCGTTGGCCGCGATCTGGCCGAGGGTGAGCACGGTGGAAGCGCCGCTCAAGGCCAGCTCGCGCTCCAGGAAGGGACGGCAGGCGGCGGCTTCGTCGGAGGTCGGCGCGCGGTCGCCGCCGTTGGCGCTGGCCGGGCGGCATTTCACCAGGCTCGTCACGTAGACGTCGCGCTCGCGCTTCAGGTCGACCGCGGCCAGCATGTTGTCGAGCAGCTTGCCGGCCTCGCCCGCCAGCGGCTGGCCGGCCTTTTCGTCGACGCTCGAGGTGGCGCCGGCGGCCACGAACCAGCGCGCCTCGCGCGCGCCGGCGCCATACACCGGCTTGCGTCCGCCTTCGCAGGCGCCGCAGCGCTTGCAGGTGGCGATGGCGGTGCGCAGCTCGTCCCAGTCCATCGCCGCGATCTCCGCGACTGAGGGGCCGCTGTCTTCCTCGATTGGCGCGGGGGGCGCCGGCGGCGCCCAGGCGGGCGGCGGCGGGGCCGAGGTCATCGGCACCGCGCCCCAGGCCGGATCGCGCGGCGGCGGCGGGATGACGCCCGGCGCGTAGGCAGGTGCAGGTGCAGGTGCAGGTGCAGGTGCGGGCGCGGCGGGCGCAGGCGCCGGCGCGGCCTCAAGCGCCGATGCAGCCTCCGCCTCCGCCTCGGCAGCATCTTCCTGCGGCTGGCGGCGCAAGCGCCACAGCGGCGTGATGCCCATCTCCTGCAGGAAGACTTCGTCGCGTTCGTCCATGCTCATAATGCCAGCCTCATCACGATCGCGTCCTCGCGCTGGCCTTCATGCGCCGGATAATATCCCTTGCGCCGGCCGATCTCCTTGAAACCGTAGCGCGTGTACACCTGCAGGGCGCGTGCGTTCGACGGCCGCACTTCGAGCAGCACCGACTCGGCGCCACAGGCGCGGGCGCGCGCGCCCAGGGTATCGAGCAGCCAGCGCCCCAGGCCCGTGCCATGGCGCTCGCCGGCCACGGCCACGTCGAGCAGGTGGGCTTCGTCGAGCGCGTACATCAGTAAAAAATAGCCGGCCAGCGCGCCGCCGGCGTCGCGCGCGACCCAGGCGTCGTAGCCGCTGGCGATGCAATCGACGAAGTTCCCGCGCGTCCACGGGTGCGGAAACACGCTGCATTCGAGCGCGTGGACCTCATCGACGTCGCCGGCCCCCATCGGGGTTAGCGCCAGGCTGGCGTGCTGCATAGGCGTCATGCGCCGGCCTTGGCGGCGTTGATCGCCTGGCGCTCGGCGCTGGTGTAGGCGACCTTGTTGCGCAGGTAGAGCGGCTGGGCCTCGGCCGCCGGCAAGACCTGCCCCGCGGCGAGCAGCGGCACGGCCAGCACGGCCAGCTCACGCGCATGCGGCACGATGTCGCCGTGCGCACCGGCCGCGAAGGCCTTGCCCTCGAAGGCTTGCGGGTAGGCCGCAAAGCCGTTGCCGCAGGCTGCCAGGCCGTCGGCGGCCTGCGGCTGCACCGCTTCCGGCGCCGACAGGACCGGCTCGACGACCGTTGACCAGCCGCCTTCGCCATGGCGGTACTGCGCCCAATACACTTCGTTCATGCGCGCATCGAGCACGGCCAGCACGTCGCTGGCGCCGGTGCGCGCGCGGCAAGCCTCGGCCATGGCGGCCAGGGTCATTAATGGGATCACCGGCAGGCCGGCGCCGAAGGCCAGGCCCTGGGCCACGCCGCAGGCGGTGCGCACGCCGGTAAACGAACCGGGGCCGGCGCCAAAGGCGATGGCCTCGCAATCGGCCAGTGTGAGGCCGGCTTCTTCCAGGAGTTCCTGCACCATCGGCAAGACGGACTGCGAATGGGTACGTACACCGCCGGATTCGCGCGACAGGACGTGGGCGCCGGACAGCAGTGCGCACGAGGCGAGTTCCGACGAGGTTTCGATGGCAAGGAGGATAGGCATGCGGTATTTTACCGCGCCGCGCCCGGCCCGGCCATGGCGCCGGGATTTCCGGTATCGTTCCCGGCTGCTGCCGGATTCGTCCGCGCGAGGTAGAATTCACCCATGCACAGCCTGACACTCGACATCGACAACCGCGGCGCCGTCGCCGACGCCATCGCCGGCCAACGCTGGGTCGTGGCCTGCCTGTGCGCCGCCTGGTGCGGCACCTGCGGCGGCTACCGCGCCGCTTTCGAAGGCGTGGCCGCGCGCCACCCGGACAAGGTCTTCGTCTGGATCGACATCGAAGACCAGGCCGACGTGGTCGGCGATCTCGACGTCGAGAACTTCCCTACCCTGCTGGTCCAGCGCGACGACACCGTCGCCTTCTTCGGCACCATGCTGCCCGACCCGGCCATCGCCGATCGCCTGGTCCAGGCCCAGGCCGCGCTGCCGGCCGCCGAACTGGCGCGCCTGGCCGGGTCCAGCGAGGAAAGGCGCACCTGGCAGCGCGACTGCAATTTACGCACGCTGCTGCGCAATGCCGCCGAGGCCGGCTGAGCCTTAGCCCTCCCGCGCCAGGCTGCAGGCGAGCCCGGCCCTGCTCCACATCCGCCCGGCTTGCCCTAGAGTGAACCTGCTGCCCCCCCGAAAGAGGTGAAGCGCTACGTGGCGCGCCTTTCCGACCTGCAGGATCATCTGGGCATGCTGAACGACCTCGCGGTGGCCCAGGACCTGCTGCCGAACGCCAGAAAGGCAATGGCGGACTGGGGCGCCAGGCAGCGCCTGCCGCGCTAGCCGATAGCCAGGTTCAGTCGCCCGGCCCCTCGCCCGGCATGGTGTCGGCCATCAGGCGCAGTTCTTCCGGGGTGAGTTCCTCGGGCTTCTTGTCCTTCAGGCCGTCGAAGGCGTCGGCGGGCTTGGCGGCTTGCGAATCTGGCTGGGCGGCGTGTTCGGCTTCGTGGTCCTGGGCAGGCTGGTGATCGGTGTGCATGTGGCGCTCCTTGCGATGGTTGCTGACAGCACCAGTCTGGCACAGCCTGTCAAGGCGCGGCGCAGCCTATTCCGGGACCGTGAACAGCTCGATCCGGTTCAGCCACTTCCCATGGCGCGGCCAGGAGCCGCCGGCCTTCCCCATCTTATTGTCCGCCCTTGTAAGACGGGAAGAATACCTGCTGGCCCTCGACCTTGAAGGCGGCGATCAGGCCCTGGCCTTCGGCCGAGGTAATCCACTCGACCAGCTGCATGGCGCCCTTGTAGTTCGCCTGCGGGTAGTTCTTCGGATTGACCGCGATGATGCCGTAGGGGTTGAACATCTTCGGGTCGCCCTCGACCACGATCTGCAGGCCGGTCCTGGCGCGGTAGGCGATGTAGGTGGCGCGGTCGGTCAGGGTGTAGGCGCGCAGTTCGGCGGCCATGTTCAAGACCTCGCCCATGCCGAGGCCGGCCGAGACGTAGGCGGCGCCCTGGGGCTGGCTGCCGGCCTGCTTCCAGTAGGCGCGCTCCATCTGGTCGGTGCCGGAATTGTCGCCGCGCGAAATGAACCTGGCGCCGCTGGCGGTGATCTTCTTCAGCGCATCCAGCACGTCCTTGCTGCCCTTGATCCTGGCCGGGTCGTTTTCCGGGCCGACGATGATGAAGTCGTTGTACATCACATCGCGCCGGTTCACGCCATGGCCCTCGGCCACGAACTTGTCTTCGCTGGCGCGCGCGTGCACCAGGGTCACGTCGACGTCGCCGTTCTTCGCCAGCTCCAGCGCCTTGCCGGTGCCGACCGAGATCACGCTGACCTTGGCATTGGTCTTGGCCTCGAACTTCGGCAGCAGGTATTGCAGCAGGCCCGAGTTCTCGGTGCTGGTGGTGGTCGACAGCTTGATGACTTGCTGGGCAAACCCCGGGACGGCGGCGGCCAGCAGGAAGCCGAATACGGCAAGGTGTTTCTTCAACGTGGACATGCGGCTCTTCCTCTAGGACTCTTATCGATGTGCTATGGTAAGCCGCCTTCGAAATCTTTCAATATGAACACACTTGCATATGTTCCAAGCTAAAACGGTTCGAGCTGACCATGTTGCACGTTAAGCTCGCCTACAGCTTCGCGCAGTCCAGCGCGCTGCGCTCCCAGCTCGACAACCCGCTGTTCGACATCCTGTCCGCCATCCACGGCGCGGGATCGGTCGGCCAGGCCGCCATCGCGCTCGGGCTGTCCTACCGCCACGTCTGGGGCGAGCTGAAGAAATGGGAAACGGCGCTGGCCTCGGACTTGATCGTGTGGGAGCGCGGCAAGCGCGCGCGCCTGTCGCCCTTCGGCGAAAAGCTGCTGTTCGCCGAGCGCCGTGCGCGCATGCGCGTGCTGCCCCAGGTGGAAAACCTGGTGGCCGAGATGGAGCGCGAGTTCGCCCTCGCCTTCGACCCGAACGCGCACGTGATCCCGATGTGCGCCAGCCACGACCTGGCCCTGCCGCGCCTGAAGGAATTCATGGGCCGCAGCGCCAAGCTGCACCTGGACCTGCAGTTCCGCGGCAGCGTCGAATGCCTGGAAGCGCTCGAGCGCGGCGAGTGCCAGCTGGCGGGCTTCCACGTGGGCGAAGACCGCGCGCCGGGCAGCATGGTCCAGAAGGCCTTCAAGTCGCTGCTGAAGCCGGGGCGCCACAAGCTGATCAACTTCGTCGGGCGCCAGCAGGGCTTGATGGTCGCGCGCGGGAATCCGAAAGGCATCCACGCGGTGCAGGACCTGGCGCGCCCGGAGCTGCGCTTCGTGAACCGGCAAGTCAATTCCGGCACCCGCCTCGCGCTCGAACAGCTGCTGCGCCAGGCGGCGATCGCGCCCTCGAGCGTGAACGGTTTCGACAGCGCCGAGCCGACCCATTTGTCGGTGGCGGCCGCGGTGGCGTCGAATCTGGCCGACGCCGGCTTCGGCATCCAGGCCGCCGCGGTCGAGTTCGGTCTCGACTTCATCCCGGTGATGCGCGAGCAGTACTATTTCGTCTGCCTGAAAGAGTCGGTGGACGCCGCGCCGATCGCCAAGCTGCGCGAACTGCTGGCGCGCAGCGAGTGGCCCAGCCTGCTGGCCGATTTGCCCGGCTACGACACCACGGGCGCCGGCGAAGTCGTCTCGCTGAGCCGCGCCCTGCCCTGGTACGCCTTCCGCAAGCCGAAGTGAGCCGCGTCATGCACGATAAGCTTGCGCCCGTGGGCCTGCATGTCGACCGCAACGAGTGGGGCGCGGCCTTTGCCGACCTCGGCACCTTCATCCCCTACGTGGTGGCCTATGTGAGCGTGCTGCACATGGACCCGGTGGGCATCCTGCTCGCCTTCGGCATCGCGCTAATCTGCTGCGCCCTGGCCTACCGCACGCCACTGCCGGTGCAGCCGATGAAAGCCATCGGCGCGGTCGCGGTGGCCCAGGCCGCCACATTGACGAGCGGCGCGGTGGTGGCGGCGAGCCTGGTCAGCGGCGCGCTCTGGCTGCTGCTCGGGTTCAGCGGCGCCGCCACCCGCATCGCGCGATTGATTCCGCGCAACGCCGTGCTGGGCGTGATGCTCGGGCTGGGCATCGCCTTCATGCTGCAGGGCGGCCGCATGATGGCCGGCGACTGGCCCGCCGCCCTGGTCGCATTGGGCCTGGCGCTGGCGCTGCGCAACAGCCGCCTGTTCCCGGCGATGCTGGTGCTGCTGGCCGGCGGCCTGGCGTATGGCGTGGCGCGCGACCCGGCGCTATGGCAGGAGGCGGCCTTCGGCTACTCCTTCCGCTTGCCCGGCTTCGCCCTGGGATCGCTGGAGTGGCAGGATGTCGTGAATGGCACCCTGCTGCTGGCCCTGCCCCAGCTGCCGCTCACGCTTGGCAACGCCGTCATCGGCACCGCCGAGGAAAACAACCGTCTCTACCCGGACCGTCCCACCAGCGTCAAGAAGCTGGCCTTGTCGACCGGCGCCATGAACCTGGTTGGCGGCCTGATCGGCGGCGTGCCGATGTGCCACGGCGCGGGCGGCATGGCGTCCTATGCCGCCTTCGGCGCACGCGGCGGCGGCGCACCTCTTCTCTTCGGCCTGGTGCTGGTGCTGCTGGCCCTGTGCTTCAGCGGCGCCATCGTCTTCCTGCTGGAGGCGGTACCGGCGGCGGTGCTGGGCGCGATCCTGTTCCTGGCCGGCCTGCGCCTGGCCCTCGGCAACGCCCCGCGCACGCGCGACTGGCGCGTGCTGCTGCCGGTAGCGCTGACGGCCGCCACCGCCCTCTGGAACGTCGGCCTGGGCCTGCTCGTGGGCGTGGCCGCGCACCGGCTTTGCCGCCGATGGAACAACCAGTGAACAACCGGGGTCAGGTCTGCCATCGTGACACGAGCTCTGCTTTAGACCGCAACATCCATCGGCCGGCCATGGGCGGAAGCGGCTGGCGAGGCCGCTGCAAACGCTGCTACGGCCGCGCTCGTGTCTCGATGGCAGACCTGACCCCCGTTGTTTTTATGCTAAACGCAGGGGGAGGCTGCGCAGGCGCTTGCCGGTGAGCTGGAAGACGGCGGAGGCGACGGCGGGGGCGATTGGCGGCACGCCGGGCTCGCCGACGCCTTCGGGCGGCTCGGCGCTGGCGACGATGATGGTCTCGACTTGCGGCGCGCGGTCCATCCTCAATAGCGGGTAGTCGCCGAAGTTCGATTGCTGTACGCGGCCGTTCGCGATGGTGATTTCGCCGCCGAGGGCCGCGGACAGGCCGAACACCACCGCCGATTCCATCTGCTGGGCCACGATGTTCGGGTTGACCACGATGCCGCAGTCGATCGCGCAGACCACGCGGTGGACGCGGATGTCCGCTTCCTCGACCGACACTTCCGCCACCTGGGCCACGATGCTGCCGAAGGACTGGTGCAGGGCCACGCCGTGCGCACGTCCCGACGGCGCGGCACCGGCGGCGCGTACGGCCGCATCGAGCACGGCCAGGTGGCGCGGATGCGCGGCCAGCAGCGCGCGCCGGTAGGCGACGGGGTCCTGGCCGGCAGCATGCGCCACTTCGTCGAGGAAGCCCTCCTTGAAGAAGGCATTGTGCGAGTGGCCCACCGAGCGCCAGTAGCCGAGCGGCACGGCGCTGTCGACGATCACGTGGGCAATGCGCTGGTTGGCGATCTCGTACTGCATGTCGTACTCGCCCTCGGCCGTGGTCTTGTCCGGCCCCATGCCGGGCAGGCCCAGGTTACGCGGGAAGTACTGGTGGCCGATGGCGCCGCCGGCCGACTTGTTGTCCCAGGCCAGGATGCGGCCCCCGGCGTCGAGCCGCGCCGTGAAGCGCGCCAGCGCCGCCGGGCGGTACACGTCGTGGGTGGTGTCGTCCTCGCGGGTCCATATCAGCTGCACCGGCTGGCCCTTGCTGGCCATGGCCACCGCCACCGCCTGCGCCACCATGTCGCCTTCCAGGCGGCGCCCGAAGCCGCCGCCCAGCAGCATCACCTCGATCTGCACATCCTCGCGCGCCACGCCCGCTACTTTGGCCGCGACATCCACCGCGATACTCGGCACCTGGGTCGAGGCCCATAGCCGCACCTTGCCGCCGCTTACCTGGGCGGTGCAGTTCACCGGCTCCATGGTGGCATGCGCCAGGAAGGGCGCGCGGTATTCGGCGCGCACGGTGTGCGCCACGCCGGTCACGTCCTGGGTGCCGGCCTCGTGGTAGGCGTAGCCCGCTTCCTGGTCGAGCGCCTCGGCAAACCCGGCGTAGATGGCGGCCGACGACAGCCCCGCGTGCGGACCCTCGTTCCAGGCCACGGACAGCGCAGCCGCCGCCTGCTTCGCCTGCCACCAGCTGCGCGCCACCACGGCAACCCCGGCGCCGGCGCCGGAGAAGGCGGCCAACGCCGCGGAAAAATCGACCACGCCGGTCACGCCCGGCATGGTTTTCACCGATGCGGCGTCGAACGAAGCAACGCTGCCGCCTATCACAGGCGACATCTTCACCGCCGCATACAACAAGCCGGCCGGGCGCGCGTCGATGCCGAAGCGCGCGCTGCCATCGACCTTGCCCGGGGTATCGAGGCGCGGCGCCGGCTTGCCGATCAGGCGGAAGTCGCGCGGATGCTTCAGCTGCACGTCGCCCGCGTCGATGCCGGCGCCGACCCTGGCCGCTTGCACCGCCAGGCTGGCGTAGGAGGCGCGCCGGCCGTCGCGGTGGGTCACGAAGCCGTCCTCGGTGCGGCACTGCGCCACGGGCGCCTGCCAAGCCTCGGCGGCGGCCTTGACCAGCATGGCGCGCGCCACGGCGCCGGCTTCGCGCATCGGCTCCCAGGCATCCTTCACGCTGGTCGAGCCGCCGGTGAACATGATGCCCAGCTCGCGCCCGACCTTGGCCAGCAGCCACTGGGCGCCGTCCTTCACGTTGCCGCGTTCGTCGGGGTGGAAAGGCAGGTTATCGCGCAGCAGCGCCAGGTTGCCGAAGATCTTGTCGATCGGGGCGGGAGCAATGCGCACCTGCGCCAGCGGGATGTCGAGCTCCTCGGCCACCAGCATCGGCAGCGCGGTGTGCACGCCCTGCCCCATCTCGCTGCGCGGCACCACCACCGACACCGTGCCGTCGGGATGCAGCGCGACCCAGCCGTTCAGGGCGACGGCATCGGCCCCGAGCGGCAGCGGCAGCGCGGTGTGCAGGCGCTGGCGCGGCCCCTGCACGCCCCAGCCGACCAGCAGCGCGCCGCTTGCCAGCAAGCCGCCCAGCAGGAAGCGGCGGCGCACGGGGCGCGTTGGTGCGGCGGCGGGTGCGGCAGATTCAGGAGCCGGGCTCCCCTTGTTCGGATGGTCTCTCATGCGTGTCTCGATCTCCCCAGTTTTCCAGCAGCGCGTCCGGCCCCACGGGGCGACCGTACAGGAAACCCTGTGCACGGTTGCAGCCATGGCGCAGCAGGAAGGCCGCCTGTTGTTCGTTTTCCACCCCTTCGGCGATCACCGAGAGGTTCATGCTTTTGCCCAGCTGGACGATGGCGATGGCAATCGCCTCGTCGTCGGCGTCGGCCGGGATGTCCTTGATGAAGCTGCGGTCGATCTTCAGCACGTCCACCGGCAGCTGTTTCAGGTAGGCCAGCGAAGAATAGCCGGTGCCGAAGTCGTCGATCGCCAGGCCCACGCCCAGGTCGTGCAGCTCGCCGATGAAGGCGGCGGCGTCGCCGGTGTTCATGATGATCGACTCCGTCACTTCCAGCTGCAGGCGGCGCGGCGCCAGGCCGCTGGTGGCCAGCACCCGCGCTACCAGCGGCGCCATCGCGCCGCGCTCCACCTGGCGCACCGACAAGTTCACCGCCATCTTCGGCACCGCCAGCCCGAGCGCGTCCCAGCGCCCCATCTGGTGGCAGGCCTCGTTCAGCACCCACTCGCCGAGCTGGTTGATGAAGCCACTGTCCTCGGCCAGCGGGATGAAGCGCGCCGGGCTCACCAGGCCGAGTTCGGGATGCTGCCAGCGCACCAGGGCCTCGACCCCGATCAGGCGGCCGCTGTCGATTTCCACCTGCGGCTGGTAATGCAGGAAGATCTCCTGGCGCTCGATGGAACGGCGCAGCAGCGCTTCCATGCGCATGCGCTCGAGTCCCTCGCCGTCCATGTCGGGCGAATAGAACTGGTAGCCGTTGCGGCCGCGCGACTTGGCCTGGTACATGGCCACGTCGGCATGCCGGATCAGCATGTTCGCATCCTGGGTGTCCTGCGGGTACAGGGCCACGCCGATGCTGCCGGTGACGAACAGCTCGTGGTTCGACACCACGAAGGGCTGCTCGAACAGCGCCACCAGCTTCTGCGCCACCAGGGCCGCACCATAGTGGCCGTCCACGTGCTCGAGCAGCACGATGAATTCGTCGCCGCCCAGGCGCGCCAGGGTGTCGCCTTCGCGCAGGCGGCTGCCCAGGGTGGCCGCCACCTGTTCCAGCAGCTGGTCGCCGACCTGGTGGCCAAGCGTGTCGTTGACGTTCTTGAAGCGGTCGAGGTCGATGAACATCACGGCCAGCGCCTGCTGCTCGCGCGCCGCGCGGCCGATCGCGTGCAGCAGGCGGTCCTGGAACAGCAGGCGGTTCGGCAGCCCGGTAAGCGGGTCGTGGTGGGCCAGGAAGTCGAGCTGTTCCTGCGATTCCTTCAGGCGCGTGATGTCGCTGAACACGCCCACGTAATGGGTCAGCGCGCCCTCGCCTTCGCCTTCGCTGTTATGGACCGCGGACACCGTCAGCCACTCGAGGAAGACCTCGCCGTTCTTGCGGCAAGACCAGACCTCGCCGCGCCAGAAGCCGCTTTCCTTCAGTTCCTGCGCCAGCGCCGCGAAGAAGGCGTCGTCGTGGCGGCTAGAGCGCGCCATGGTCCAGGGCTGGCCGAGGGCCTCGGCTTCGGCATAGCCGGTGATCGCGGTAAAGGCCGGGTTCACCGCCACGATGGTGCCCTTGGTGTCGGTTACCATCACGCCGTCGGCAATGTGGGCGATCACGGTGGCCGACAGGCGCAGCTCTTCCTCGGCTTCCTTGCGCTCAGAGATGTCGGCGAAGACCCAGACATTGCCCGCTTCCGGGTGGCCCGGCAGCAGCGAGCTGCCGCTTACCAGGCACCACAGCAGGCTGCCGTCGCGGCGGCGGAACTGGCGCTCGTGGCGCGCATCCTCGCCGCGCGCCATGCGCGGGAAGAACTGGTCCTCGGCGCGCGCATGCTCGCCCTGGCTGGCGAACAGCACCGCAGCAGGCAGGCCGACCAGGCTGCCGTCGGGATAGCCGAACAACTCCTCGGCGCGGCGGTTGGTGGAAACGATCAGGCGCTCGCGGGTGAACACCACGCCGAACATCACGTTGTCGAGGATCGCGCCCTGCTCGACCAGCAGCGCCTCGATGCGCATTTCGTTGTGCTTGCGTTCGCTGATGTCGGAAATGATGCCGTCGACGCGGAAATCCGGCTCGCCCGGGCTGCCCTGGGGCTGGCCGCTTTCCATCACCCAGCGCTCCAGGCCATGGGCGTCGACGATGCGGTATTCGATCTCGTAGCTGCGCCCGGACAGGATGGCTTCGCGCGTGATGCGGCGCTGCAGGCGCCGGTCCTCGGGGCAGACGATGTTCGACCAGTCGTCGGTGGTGCCGCGCATCAGGGCCGCCGCCGGGTAGCCGGAGATGTCCTCGATGGCGTCGCTGACGAATTCGATGGGCCCGCCCGGCTGGGCGCGGAACACGGCGCCCGGCACCTGGTGGACGATGGTGCGGAACTGTTCCTCGCGGCGCGCGATGTCGACGAACAGGGTGCGGATCGCGGTGCGCATGCGTTCCATCTGGTGGCCGAGGTTGGCCAGTTCGCCCTTTGCCTGCAGTTCGAGCGGTACGTCGAAGTCGCCGCGCGACAGGCGGTCGGAAAAGGCGGCCAGGGTGCGCAGCGGACGGCGCAGGTGGCGGCGCAGGAAGGCCAGGATCAGCGCCAGCGAAATCACCACCTGCAGCGCCAGCACCAGCGCGTAGTTGAACTGCTTCTGGTGCAGCTCCTGTTCGCTGCGCAGGTCGTCCATCTCGATGGCCACCTGGCCGATCGGCTGGCCACGCACCACGATCTGGCGCTCGGCGCGCAGTACCCGGCCCAGCGCGCGCGGCGGCGCCTGGGCGTCGATCAGGCCGGTGTCAGCCGGGCTGCCCGCCACGCCGCGCACCTGGATCCGCACCACCGAAGGGTCGCGCATCACCGAGTCGACCAGCGAGCGCGCGGCGTCGGTGTTCATGTTCCACAGCGATTCCTGGATGCCCAGCGCCAGGATCTCGGCGTTGCGCTGCAGGGTGGCGTCGAGGTCGGCGACGGTGGCGCGGCGCTCCTGCACCGCCAGCAGCAGGTAGCCTGCCGCCAGCGCCGGGATCACCAGGCCGCCGACCACCACCACGATGAGCGCGCCGTAGACCGACCTGCCATATAGACGGCTCAGTCGGGAAGGCAGTGCGCGCAAGTCGATCGGGAACATCGTCGAGAACATCGGGGCCGCTGTGGTTGGGCCGGCTCGGCCGGACTGAAAGAGTACGCAAGCCCACAATTATGCACAGTTAATTGCTTAGAGTCACCATGCGTTGGGCGCGCACAACCATGTGATACCGGCAGTCGCTTCATGCACAGCGACTAGCGGTCTCGGCCCCATGATCGCATACCGCGCGTCAATACGGGGGCCGCCACTCAAGCGTGCTCGGGTATTGTCGAAACGATCAGGTATTCCGGCGCGGATAGCCTTGCGCCAGGATGCGCTGCCACACGGCCTCCTTGTGCTCGGGCGTCATCGACACCCAGTTCGCCACTTCGGCCACGCTGCGGCCGCAGCCGCGGCAGATCTCGTCGAAGGTGGTCGAGCAGACTGCGACACAGGGAGTGTCGGGACGTACAGGAGTCCCGACAGGCCTTGCGGGTGGGGGCGCCGGCCCCACCCGCTGCTTATCGTGCTGGTCCGACATCGAGCTTGTCCCAGCCTTCGTGGCCCAGGTTTTCCATGGTGTCGATGTTCTTCTCGAAGATCTCGGCGGCGTCGGGGAAGGCTTCCACGGCGCGCGCGATGCTGTCTTCGCGCAGCAGGTGCAGGATCGGATAAGGCGCGCGGTTGGTGTAGTTCGCGATGTCGTTCTGGTCGGTATCGGCGAACTGGTAGTCCGGATGGAAGCTGGCCACCTGCAGCTCGCCGTCGAGGTGCATGTCCTCGACCGCGGCGTCGGCCACGTCCAGGAATTCGTTGTAGTCGATGAAGTCGTCCAGCACGAAGGGATGGATCAGCAGCGTCGTATCGACCTGCTCGGCCGGGGTATCGGACAAGTGCTGCAGCTCGTCCATCAACTGCTCCAGCAATGCCTCGGGCGTGCGCGCCGGCGACACCACGTAGCGCACCTGCTCCTTTATATATACCGCCTTGGCGAATGGGCAGAGGTTCAGGCCGATCACGGCTTTCTCCAGCCAGCGGCGGGTGGCGGCGACGATGGCGTCGTCATCGGCGTTCAGGTTGGCAATGCTCATGTGGTGCTTTCGATAAGAAGAAACGCCTTGGGGCGAAAGCGCGATTGTACGCAGAGTTTGCGTGCGCTCATAGACCGGGCATGCATGCCGCGTAAGTTGAGAACGTCATCCGGCGCGCCGGATCGGACGCGTGCTTGACGTTCCGGAAATGCAGCCACAGCAAAATTAATTGCCTTAAAGAATATATTACGAGCGGCAATTTATTGCATACCCTTGGGGAGTACCTTGGCATCGAGCGCGCATTTAGATGGGTGAATGCCAAATAAAAACAGGATACCCCTCTAAAAAGTTCCATAAAGTATTGCCTATTAGCATAATGAGTAGACAGAAAAATTTGTAACCGAGCCGAGGTATTGCTTGACTGCCTCAAGTGCGGCTCCTTACACTGCCCCCTTATCGTCAGTCCCGCCGTTCCTGGACGCAACACTGGAAAGCTATCTACGACATGACCCGCTATACTTCCCTTGCCGCTGCGATCGTGCTGGTTTGCACCGCCCCCCTCGCCCTGGCCATCGATGCCGCGCCGGCCAATGCCACCCAGAGCGCCACCCTCGGCCGTGCTGCCGCCCCTGCCACCGCCGCCTCGCTGAAGGTCGACGAATACAAGGAAACCGACGTCTGGGGCCGCATCCGCAGCGGCTACGCGATCCCCGACATCAACAACAGCCTGGTCGAGCGCCACGCCAAGTCCTACAGCGCCAAGCCCGAATACATGGCGCGCATCTCCGGCCGCGCCTCGCTGTACATGTTCCACGTGGTGCAGGAACTGGAAAAGCGCGGCATGCCGACCGAACTGGCGCTGCTGCCGATCATCGAATCCGCCTTCAACCCGCAAGCCCTGTCGAGCGCCGACGCCGCCGGCATCTGGCAGTTCGTGCCGGGCACGGGCCGCGACTTCAACCTGAAGCAGAACATGTTCAAGGACGAGCGCCGCGGCGTGCTGGCCTCGACCGACGCCGCCCTGACCTACCTGCAGCGCTTGTACGGCATGTTCGGCGACTGGCAGCTGGCCCTGGCCGCCTACAACTGGGGCGAGGGTAACGTGCAGAAAGCCATCAAACGCAACCAGGAAGCCGGCAAACCCACCGACTTCGAAAGCCTGGCCGACCTGATGCCGGCCGAGACCCGCAACTACGTGCCGAAGCTGCAGGCGGTGAAGAACATCGTCGCCAACCCGGGCCAGTACAACGTCAGCCTGCCGGTGATCGACAACCAGCCTTACTTCACCGCGGTCGACAAGACCAGCGACATCGACCTGGCCGTTGCCGCCCAGCTGGCCGAAATGTCGCTGGCCGAGTTCAAGGCCCTGAACCCGCAGTTCAAGCGCCCGGTCATCACCGGCGACGACAAGACCAAGATCCTGCTGCCGAAGGAAAACGCGGAAAAGTTCCACCTGAACCTGGCGCAATGGGGCCAGGCGCTGTCGAGCTGGACCACGCACAAGATCACCGGCGCCAAGGAAAGCATCACCTCCCTGGCCTCGAAGTTCGGCACCACGCCGGAAGTCATCCGCCAGGCGAATAACATCCCGGCGCAAACCCGCCTGAAAGCCGGCTCCACCATCCTGGTGCCAAAGACCTCGGCCAGCATGCACAGCGACATCGCCGAGAACATCGTCGACAGCGCCGTGATGGCCCTGGAAGCCGACCGCGGCGAAGCACGCAGCGGCGCGCGCACCCAGCGCTACAAGAGCAAGGCCGTGGCCGTGTCGAGCAAGCGCAAGCACCGCTGAGCGCCGTGGGCGGCGCGGCAGCTGCTGCGCCGGCAAGGCCTTCCGCAGGAAGTTTCCTTCCGCATAATGCCAAATGGCGGACTTGCATCAAGTCCGCTGTTTGCGCAACATCAAATCGACTGACCTGTGCAAGCAGATGGAATCTGTTGTATAGTGTCGTTTGTGCGCTGCAAAATAAACGCGGTTCCTGAGATCCGGACCATCCTGCGATCCATCACCGCAGCAGTGCAAGCACAGTATTACTAGCAGCTTCGCAAGCCAGGCGTATCAATCAGATACCCTTCCATAAAGCCCTCCCGCCCTGCGTGTCGCACCTTGACACCGTCCCGGCGCAAAGCTTTTGTGCCGAAATTTCTTTCTTTTTCGAGTCATTTCGTTGTGTTGGTTCGCGTTGCTATTTTGCGCTCCGAAATCCTCCATGAGCGCTGATTTCTACCGAAAGAAAATTAAACAATGAGTTTTGAAGCACTAGGTCTCCACGCGTCCCTCGTCCAGGCAGTTGCCGCCGCCGGTTACACCAAGCCGACCCCGGTCCAGGAACAAGCGATCCCTGCCGCCATCGGTGGCCGCGACCTGCTGGTCTCGTCGCAAACCGGTTCCGGCAAGACCGCGGCATTCATGCTGCCGGCCCTGCACAAGCTGGCCAGCGCCGAGCCGGCGCCTGCCGGCCGCACCCCTGCGCAAGAAGCGCAGTCGGCCCGCTCGCGCGGCGAACGCGTCCGTTTCACCGCCGCCAAGCCGAAGATGCTGGTCCTGACCCCGACCCGCGAACTGGCCCTGCAAGTGACCACCGCGACCGAGCAGTACACCAGCTCGATGCGCCGCATCCGCGCCGTCTCGATCCTGGGCGGCATGCCTTACCCGAAGCAGATGCAACTGCTGGCCAAGAATCCTGAAATCCTGGTGGCAACCCCAGGCCGCCTGATCGACCACATGGAATCGGGCAAGATCGATTTCTCGGAACTGGAAATCCTGGTGCTCGACGAAGCCGACCGCATGCTGGACATGGGCTTCATCGACGACATCGAGAAGATCGTTGCCGCCACGCCTGAAAGCCGCCAGACCATGCTGTTCTCGGCAACGCTCGACGGCGTCGTCGGCAACATGGCGCGCCGCATCACCAAGAATCCGCAGACGATCCAGATCATGAGCGCGGCCAACCGCCATGAAAACATCGTGCAGCGCGTCCACTTCGTCGACGACCTGTCGCACAAGAACCGCCTGCTCGACCACCTGCTGCGCGACGACACGATGGACCAGGCCGTGGTCTTCACCGCCACCAAGCGCGACGCCGACATGATCGCCGACCGCCTGAACATCGCCGGCTTCGCCGCCGCCGCGCTGCACGGCGACATGCACCAGGGCGCGCGCAACCGCACCCTGGACAGCATGCGCCGCGGCCAGGTGCGCGTGCTGGTCGCCACCGACGTTGCCGCCCGCGGCATCGACGTGCCGACCATCACCCACGTGGTGAACTACGACCTGCCGAAATTCCCGGAAGACTACGTCCACCGCATCGGCCGTACTGGCCGTGCCGGCCGTAACGGCCTGGCGATCTCGCTGGTGAACCACGCCGAAGGCATCAACGTCAAGCGCATCGAGCGCTTCACCAAGCAGCTGATTCCGGTCAACGTCGTGGAAGGCTTCGAGCCGAAGCGTGCCGCACCGGCATCGCGCGGCGGCGCCCGTCCGGGCTGGAAACCAGGCGACGGCCGCAGCGCCGCCAAGCCAGGCCAGCGCAGCTTCAGCAAGCCTTACGGCCAGCGCGAAGGCGCCCCGCAAGGTGGCGGCTACAACCGCGATGCAGCACCGCGTGAAGGCGGCTTCAACGCGGCACCGCGCGAAGGTGGCTACAACCGTGACGCGGCACCGCGTACCGGCGGCTACAACCGCGACGCTGCCCCGCGCGAAGCCGGCCAGCGCCGTGAAGGCGGCTTCCGCAGCGGCAACGCCCACCCGCGTTCGTTCGAAGGCGCCCGCCGCACCTTTGGCGACAACTGATCGCTAGTACGGTCGGAATGAAGAACGGCTGCCTCGGCAGCCGTTTTTTTTCGTCGATGCGTTACGGGCTGGAAGATTTCGTTGTATTCAGTTCCGAGCCGGATCATTTCGTTGGACGCATTCCGGGCAAGATGATTTGGCTCGTAACCTTGACCGTACGGTGGGGGTGTTGAGGCTGGGGGCCTCAACACCGAAGTGCCCACGCGGAATGACGCGTCAACGAAGCGCTCGTGCAAGCGTTGGCGGTTGATCGTGTGGGCTGGCTCCAAGAGAGCATCCACGGTGCATGCTTCCGCGTGGGCACGGGGTGCCCACCGTACGAGCTCAGCCATTCGTGTCCGAACGACGCGTCATCGGCGCGCACCTTATAATCGCGCCCTCTTCATCCGTTTGTTCCCTTCGTGATCCATCGCCCCCGCATCGCCATCGCCAGCCCGGCCGCCGCCAGCGACAACAACGGCAACTGGCAAACCGCCAGCCGCTGGGCGCGCTTCCTGGGCAAGCATTACCGGGTGCAAATCGGCGGCGGCTGGCCGCAAGCCGGGCATCCCGCACCCGACCTCCTGATCGCCCTGCACGCGCGCCGCTCGGCCGCCGCGCTGGCCGCCTTCCGCGCCCAACACCCGCACAAGCCCAGCATCCTGGTCCTGACCGGCACCGACCTCTACCGCGACATCGACACCTCGCCTGAAGCCCGCAGCGCGCTGGAACAGGCCAGCGCCCTGGTCGTGCTGCAGGAAGCCGGCCCGCAACGGCTGCCGCCCGCGCTGCGCGCCAAGACCCATGTGATCTACCAGTCCGCCCCGTCGCTGCGCCCGGCTCCGGACGGCAAGCCGCGCCACCTCGATATCTGCATGATCGGCCACCTGCGCCCCGAAAAAGACCCGCAGACCTTCATGCGCGCCGCCGCGCTGGTGGCCGACCCGCGCCTGCGCCTGCTGCACATCGGCGCCAGCCTCGACCCGGCGCTGGCCGCGGCCGCGCGCGCCGCCGAACAGGCCACCCCACGCTACCGCTGGCTCGGCGCCATGCCGCGCGCCGCCACCCGCCAGCGCCTGAAACGCTGCCGCGCCATGGTGATCGCCTCGCACATGGAAGGCGGCGCCAACGTCATCATCGAAGCGGTCACGGCCGGCGTGCCGGTGCTGGCATCGAACATCGACGGCAACCGCGGCATGCTGGGCCAGGACTACGCCGGCTACTTTCCGACCGGCGACGCCGCGGCACTGGCCCACCTGCTCGACCGCATCGCCCTCGACGCCGACTTCGACGCCCTGCTGCGGCGCCAGTGCGCGGCGCGCGCGCCGCTGTTCGCCCCGGCCGCCGAGCAAGCAGCCTTGTGCGACTTGGTGGATAATCTGCTGCGCGCAAGCGCGCCCTGAACACATCGACACTATTGGAACCGAACATGAGCGACCAGACCATCAAACTGACTTCCTTCTCCCACGGCGGCGGCTGCGGCTGCAAGATCGCCCCCGGCGTGCTGGCCGAGATCCTGAAGAAGTCGAGCGGCTTCCCCGTGCCGCCGCAATTGATGGTCGGCATCGAGACGGCCGACGACGCCGCCGTCTATAAACTCAACGACGAGCAGGCGCTGATCGCCACCACCGACTTCTTCATGCCCATCGTCGACGATCCCTTCGACTTCGGCCGCATCGCCGCCACCAACGCCATCTCCGACGTGTACGCCATGGGCGGCACCCCGATCATGGCCCTGGCCCTGGTTGGCATGCCGATCAACAAGCTGCCTTTGGCGACCATCGGCGAGATCATCCGCGGCGGCGAATCGATGTGCGCCGAAGCCGGCATCCCGATCGCCGGCGGCCACACCATCGATTCGGTCGAGCCGATCTACGGCCTGGTAGTGTTGGGCCTGGTGCACCCGGACCGCGTGAAGCGCAATGCCGACGCCCGCGCCGGCGACGTGCTGATCCTCGGCAAACCGCTGGGCGTGGGCGTGCTCTCGGCCGCGCTCAAGAAAGACGTGCTGGGCGCAGACGGCTATGCCGCCATGATCGCCAACACCACCAAGCTGAACAAGCCGGGCAAGCTGCTGGCCGAGATGGATGGCGTGCATGCCCTGACCGACGTCACCGGCTTCGGCCTGCTCGGCCACCTGCTGGAACTGGCGCGCGGCGCCGGGCTCGAAGCGCAGCTCGACATGGAGGCGATTCCCCTGCTGCCGGGCGTGCTGCAACTGGCGCAGGACGGTTATTTCACCGGCGCCTCGGGCCGCAACTGGGACGCCTACGGCCAGGACGTGGTGCTGGCAGACAGCATCACCCCAGCCCAGCGCGCCCTGCTGACCGACCCGCAAACCTCGGGGGGCCTGCTGGTGTCGTGCGCGCCGGAAGCGGCCGAGGCCGTGCTGGCCTTGTTCGCACGCGAAGGCTTTGGCGACGCACAAGTCATCGGCCGCATGGAAGCGGGCAGCGCCCGTGTCCAGGTGCAAGCCTGAGCCTGAACGCCGTCTGCCTTGCAAGCGCGAGTGTGGCAGCCGACACACTGCCACCCCCAGACGGCACAATTATTTTGCATCCACAAGGCAACAAATTAGTTTCTTGAGAATTGTCGGTTGTATAATTGCGCGGCTGGCGCAGACCGGCCTCGATATTCATGACAACTCCCAGAGACAATGCCAACGCCCGTGGGCGCCTCCGTGCAGCCCGAATCCACTCCTGAGCGCGACAATCACCCCGGCTGGTTATCCCGTCTGGGCAATGTCGTCCTGAGCGACGACAGCCGCCAGCGCCGCACCCTCGGCCTGCTGCTGCTGGCCGCGCTCGTCACCGTGACCGTGGTCAGCCTGCTGGTGTATGCGACCATGATCGGCGTGGCCCAGGCGCGCCAGGTCGGCTGGCTGGCCGGCTTCTTCGGCGTGTTCATGCTGGGCTTCTACGCGACCATCCGCAGCGGCCTGAACCGGCGCTTCAGCGACCCGACCCTGGCCCTGCCCCAGGTGATCTCGGCCCAGACCTTGATCGCCGCCGGCTACGCCATGACCGGCCCGGTGCACGGCGCCACCGTCATCATGCTGTCGCTGGTGATGGTCTTCGGCATGTTCAGCCTGCGCCCGGCGGCGCTGCGCGTGGCCAGCCTGTACACGGTGGCGGTGATGGGCGCCGTGATGTACTGGTGCGCGCACCACCAGCCGGAACACTATCCGGCGCCCCTGGAATTGTTCAATTTCGCGCTGACGGCGGTCGTGATGATCGCCATTTCCCAGCTATCCGGCCAGCTGATGGACATGCGCACGCGGGTGAAGACGCAAAAGATCGCGCTCGAGCAAGCCCTGGGGCACATCAAGGAAATGGCGGCGCGCGACGAACTCACGGGATTGCCGAACCGGCGCCGCATGATGACCCTGCTGCAGGAGCACGCCACCCGCCATGCCCGCGGCGGGCCGCGCTTCTACGTCTGCATCATCGACCTCGACCACTTCAAGAACATCAACGACAGCTTCGGCCATGCGGCCGGCGACGCCGTGCTGCGCGCCTTTGCCAACCAGGCCCAGCAGGTACTGCGAAATACCGACATGATCGGGCGCTGGGGCGGCGAGGAATTCCTGCTGCTGCCGGAAACCCCGCCCGGCGAGCCGACCCTGGGCGTGGCGCGCCTGCGCGATACCCTGGCCGTGATGCCGGCCAGCCCCAGCCTGCAGGATTTGCGCGTGCGCTTTTCGGCCGGCTTCGCCCGCTACGAGGATGGCGAGCCGATCGACCAGGCCATCGAACGCGCCGACCGCGCCCTGTACGCGGCCAAGTCGGCCGGGCGCAACCGCAGCGTGGTGTTGTAAGGATCAGTCGCGCTCGAGACGCCGGCGCGGGTCGGCGTCGATGGCGCAATGGCGCACCTCGACGGGGCGGCGCAAGCCGTGCAGCAGGTGCGCCATCAGCACCAGGCCCAGCAACAGAAGCACAAACGCCAGTACCACCGGCAGTGGCAAGCCCAACAACGCGCCCTGATCCATGACACCTCCCGTTCTGTTGAAGATTGCTCGGCGTTAACCGAGCGCAAGAACGTAATGTGCCAGTTCTATTCCTGGTGGAAATTGAGCGATCTCAAGAGGTAAAACGGACGCGACGCGTGGTGCGCAGCTAGGTCCTCATCGGCTGGGGGCGTTCCGGCTTGCCCTTGCCGACACGCTCGTACTCGGCAATCACCTGCGCCCCGAACAGCAGCAAGGTCGCCCCGATCTCGAGGCTGAACATGACGACGATGGCCGTGGTCATCGAGCCATACACCACGTTCACCTGCGACAGGGTCGAGAAGTACCACACCAGCACGTGGCGCGCCAGTTCCCACAGCAGCGCCGCCGTGACCCCGCCCACCAGCGCGTGGGAATACGACAGCCGCCCCACCGGCATCACCAGGTAGATCGAGGTCAGCACGAGGATCTCGCCGCCCAGGCCCAGCAGGTAGAGCAGCGCCCCCGAGACGCCGTTCAGCGACCAGCTGTAGCCGAGCAGGTCGACGTGTTCCTGCCCCATCACCTGCAGGGTGCCGGCCACCAGGGTCACCAGCATCACGCCGAAACCCAGGGCCAGGATGTAGCAGTAAGGCAGCACCGCCGACACCAGGAAATGGCGGCGCCGGATCGCCACGCGGTGCACGAAAATCACGCTCATGGCGTTTTCCAGCACGGTAAACGCGAAGGAGCTGAAGAACAGCATGGTGATGCCCAGCACCCAGGTGATGAGGTCGCGGTTGTCGAGGAAGTTCGCCACCTCGGCCACGATCGAACGCGACTGCCCCGGCACCAGCAATTCCAGGTAGCGGCGCAGGGTTTCCAGCAGTTCGGCCTGGTCGAGGAAATGCGACAGCGCCACCACCACCAGCATCAGGAAGGGCACGATCGACAGCAGCGCGTAATAGGCCACGGCGCCCGCCAGCAGCAAGCCCTGGTTGGCACGGAAGCCGCGCAGGCAACTCAGGACAAAGGCGAGCGGATGGGAAAGAATATAGGCATTCGCGCGCCGGTTCAGGATGCGGATGCGCGCGCGGCGCACCGACTGCCAGCGCAGCCGTATCATCGTGCCAGCCTGATCCCGGTAAACTGCCAGCGCGCTCCAGCCGGGAAGAAATTCCGGTAGCTGGCGCGTGCATGGCCGGCCGGCGTGGCGCAGGAAGAACCGCGCAGCACGTACTGGTTGACCATGAACTTGCCGTTGTATTCGCCGATGGCGCCGGGCGCCGGCGCATAGCCGGGGTAAGGCGCATAGCTACTGCTGGTCCATTGCCAGCAAGCGCCGAACATTTGCGCCAGGCCCGCGCCCGCGGTCGCCAGCGCGGCGCCCGGATGCAGGCGCCCGGCCTCGATGCTGGCTTGGCGGGCCGCGAATTCCCATTCGCATTCGGTGGGCAGGCGCGCACCGGCCCAGCGCGCGTAGGCGTCGGCTTCGTACAGGCTCACATGGGTAACCGGGCGCGCCGGGTCCAGCGGCAGCAGGCCGTGCAGGGTGAATTCGTGCCAGTCACCGTCGTCCATCTGGCGCCAGTAGTAGGGATGGGCGAGCTCGCCGCTCGCCACCTTGTCCCAGCCCTCGGCCAGCCACAAGGCGGGGTCGCGGTAGCCACCGGCCTCGATGAAGGCAAGGTATTCGCCATTCGTCACCAGGCGCGAGGCGATCTCGAAAGGGGCGAGATAGGCGCGGTGGCGCGGCAGTTCGTTGTCAAAGCAAAAGCCGCGGCCATCGAAACCGATCTCGGCCAGGCCGCCCTCGCAGCGGCGCCACGTCAGCGGCGCCGGCGCCGGATCGTGGGCCAGGGGCGTGGCATCGTAGGCCGGATACAACAGGCTTTGCGCCAGCAAATGCTTGAGGTCGGTAAGCATGAGTTCCTGGTGCTGCTGCTCGTGCTGCAAACCGAGCTCGACCAGTTCGGCCAGGCGCGCGTCGCCGGGCCGGGCCGCCAGCAGGCGCGTCATGCGCGCATCGACGTCGCGGCGGTAGGCGCGCACCTCGTCCAGCGCGGGGCGCGTGAGCAAGCCGCGCTGCGCGCGCGGATGCTTGGCGCCGACGCCGTTGTAGTAGGAATTGAACAGCACCCGGAAGGCCGGGTGGAAAGGCGCGAAATCGTCCTCCATGGCTTCCAGGATGAAGGTCTCGAAGAACCAGGTCGTGTGCGCCAGGTGCCATTTGATGGGGCTGGCGTCGGGCATCGACTGGGCGCAGCAATCCTCGCTGGAGAGCGGCTCGGCCAGGTGCAGCGAGCGTTGGCGGACGGTCTGGAAATCCTGGTGCAGCATGCGTCTTTCCTCAGCCGGCGGCCTGCGCGTGGATCACGGCGAAGGGACAGTGGGGGTCGGTCCACACGCGGGTCGCCTCGAAGCCGGCCGTTTCCAGCAGGGAAATCGCGTCGGCCTGGCGGTACTTGTAGCTGTTCTCGGTGTGGATGCGCTCGCCCGCGGCGAAGTCGCGCCCGCCGCCCGGCCAGCGCACCTGCTGATCGCGCTTGGCTTCCAGGTGCATCTCGACCCGGCCCATGGCCTCGTTGTAGAAGCCGACGTGGCGCCATTCGCGGATATCGAAGTCGGCGCCGATCAGCCCGTTCACGTGGCGCAGCACGTTCAGGTTGAAGGCGGCGGTCACGCCCAGGGCGTCGTCGTAGGCGGCGTCCATCACCGCCTTGTCCTTGACCAGGTCGATGCCGATCAGCAGGCCGCCATCGGGCCCGCAGTTGCGGCGCAGGCGGCGCAGGAAGGCGCGCGCTTCGGGCGGGGTGAAATTGCCGAGCGAAGAGCCGGGGTAGAAGAACAGGCGCTTTTCTTCACGCACATTGCTCGGGAGTTCGAGGGCGTTGGAAAAATCCAGGCCCAGGGCTTCCATCGCGATGTGCGGGAAGCGCTGGCGCAGGCTATTCAGGGCCTCGTGCAGGAATTCGGTGGAAATGTCGATGGCCACGTACTGGCTTGGGCGCAACAGCGGGAACAGCGAGGCGGCCTTGGCGCAGTTGCCGGCGCCGAGGTCGACCAGGGTGCTGCCGGTGCCGGCCACGCGCGCCATTTCGGCGCCATGGCGTGCGAAAATTGCCGCTTCGGTGCGCGTCGGGTAGTACTCCGGCAGCTCGCAGATGGCCTCGAACAGCTTGGAGCCGAGCGCGTCATACAGGAATTTCGGGGAAATGGTGGCGTCGTGCGCGCCCAGGCCATCGTACAGCTCGGCCGGAACGTGGGCGCTGGCAAGGGTTTCAGGCTGCTCGATTATGCATGAAGTCATCATAAGGTTTATCATTCGTGCCGCCGAAGCGCCGGATGCGCCCTGGCCTGGAGATGTTGCCGTTTTTGCTATCATAGCCCGAACCTCCGAATCTCCGCGCTCGCCTGCGCGCAAGCGTGCAGGCCATCCGTTTCCAAGACTGAACAAACAAGAAAGCCAACCATGTCGCCGATCTCCACCTTGAAATCCCTGCTGGCCGCTTCCAGCGCCGCCGCCCTGCTGTTCGCCGCCCCGGGCGCCTCGGCCCAGAACACGCCCGGCGTGTTGAAAGTGTCCGCCATTCCCGACGAAGCGCCAACCGAGCTGCAGCGCAAGTTCAAGCCGCTGGGCGACTACCTGGCCAAGGCCACCGGCCTGAAGGTCGAGTTCACCCCGGTGACCGACTACGCGGCTTCGGTCGAAGGCCTGGTCAACAAGAAGATCGACATGGTCTGGTTCGGCGGCTTCACCTACGTGCAGGCCAATGTGCGCAGCAAGGGCCAGGTCACCCCGCTGGTGCAGCGCGCCGAGGACGAGAAATTCCGCTCGGTCTTCATCACCACCCAGCCCGGCATCACCAAGCTGGAAGACCTGAAGGGCAAGACCCTGTCCTTCGGTTCGGAATCGTCGACCTCGGGCCACCTGATGCCGCGTTCCTTCCTGCTGGGCGCGAAGATCAACCCGGACACCGACCTGAAGCGCATCTCGTTCTCGGGCGCGCACGACGCCACCGTGGCGGCCGTGGCCGGCGGCAAGGTCGATGCCGGCGCGCTGAACATCTCGGTCTGGGAAAAACTGGTCGAGTCGAACAAGGTCGACCCGAAGACCGTGCGCGTGTTCTACACCACCCCTGGCTACTACGACTACAACTGGTCGGTGCGTTCGGACATGACCCCGGCGCTGCAAAAGAAGATCCGCGACGCCTTCCTGGCCCTGAACGACGCCACGCCTGAAGGCAAGGAAATTTTGGAACTGCAGCGTGCGACGAAATTCATCGCCACCAAGCCAGAGAACTACAAGGCGATCGAAGCGGCTGCGCGCAATGCTGGCCTGCTGAAGTAATCCGCCGCACAAGGTCTTGCCGATGAGCTTTCACCTCGACAAACTGACGGTACGCCACCTGACGGGCAGCCGCGCGCCCGCCTTGCAGGCGCTCGACCTGGCGATCGCGCCGGGCGAGCAGCTGGCGCTGATCGGTCCCTCGGGCGCCGGCAAGACCACCCTGCTGTCCACCCTGGCCCTGGCCCACCAGCCGGCCGAAGGCGGCTTCGGCATCTTCGGCCAGGACCCGTGGGCGCTGTCGCAGGGCGCCCGCCATGCCTTGCGCAAGCGCCTGTTCCTGGCGCCGCAAACGCCGCCGCTGCCGCCGCGCCAGCGCGTGGTCACCGCCGTGCTGGCCGCGCGCCTGCCGCAATGGAGCCTGGGCCAGGCCCTGGCCTCGCTGTTCAAGCCGCGCGATCCGGATGCCGCCTACGATGCCCTGAGCCGCTTCGGCCTGGGCGACAAGCTGTATGCGCGCGTCGACCGTTTGTCCGGCGGCGAGCGCCAGCGCTGCAGCCTGGCGCGCCTGCTGCTGTCGAATGCCGAGGTGTTCCTGGTCGACGAGCCGATTTCCGCGCTCGATCCGGCCCTGGCCCAGCTCACCCTGTCCACCCTGCAGGCCGAGGCGGCGGCGCGCAAGGCGACCCTGGTCTGCAGCCTGCACCAGGTCGAGATGGCGCGCGCCCACTTCGCCCGCATTGTCGGCCTGCGCGCCGGGCGCATCGTGTTCGACCTGCCGCGCGAACAGGTCAGCGACGCCATGATTGCCGCGCTGTATGCCAACGAAACGATCGAAGCGCCGCAGGCGCACCAGCACGAAACGCCCGAGCGCATCGCCGTCGGCGCCTGTTTCTGATACATGGCGTCTCGCGTCCTCCATCCCGATCCGGCCTGGCGCGGCCGCCTGCTGGCCTGCGGCCTCGGCCTGGCCCTGCTGTGGCCGATGCTGGTCTACAGCGAATTCAAGCCCTGGCTGCTGTTCGACCTGCAAAGCCTGGCCGCGGCCGGCAACTTCCTGTCCGACTTCCTGCGTCCCGCACACTCGGCCGAGTTCCTGGCGATGGTGCTGCGCGAAACCTGGATCACGGTGGCGATCGCCACCTGCGGCCTGTTCCTCGCCCTGCTCGGCGCGATTCCGGCCACCCTGCTGGTGACCGAGCGCCTGTCGATTTCCACCCTGGGCACCGGCCGCATGCGCCGCCCGGCCGCCCTTGTGCGCCAGGCCGTGCGCTGGGTGCTGGTGCTGCTGCGCAGCGTACCGGAACTGGTGTGGGCCCTGCTGTTCGTGCGCGTGGTGGGCCTGGGCCCGACCGCCGGCGTGCTGGCCATCGCCCTCACCTATTGCGGCATGCTGGCCAAGGTGTATGCCGAGATCCTCGAGTCGAGCGACGCCCATGCCAGCGACAGCCTGCTGGCGAACGGCGCCGGGCGCCTGCCGGCCCTGCTGTATGGCGCCTTGCCCGAGGCGGCCGCCGAACTCGTGTCCTATACCGTCTACCGCTGGGAATGCGCGATCCGCGGCTCGGCCATCATGGGCTTCGTCGGCGCCGGCGGCCTGGGCCAGCGCATGGACGAATCGACCAAGATGATGGCCGGCGGCGAAGTGGCCACCATGCTGATCATGTTCGTGCTGCTGGTGGCCATTGCCGACCTGGTCTCGAGCCTGCTGCGCCGGAGGCTGGGATGAACCGCAAGGCCATGCCCGCGCCGCCGCGCCGCGCCTGGGGCACGCCGCTGCTGCTGCTCGCGCTGCTGGCCCTGATGGTGGCCAGCTTCGCCACCCTGCGCCTGGAACTGGCCGCCTTCTTCACGCCCGAGGCGGTGTCGACCAGCCTCGAATTCCTGGGCGGCTTCGCGCCGCCCGACACCGCCACGCCCTTCCTGCTGAAGACCCTGAACGCGGCGCTCGAGACGCTGTCGATGTCGGCCCTCGGCACCCTGCTGGCGGTGCTGGCCGGCCTGGTGCTGGCGCTGCCGGCGGCCGGACGCTGGGGCGCCGCGCCGCGCGGCGCGGTGCGCCTGCTGCTGAACGTGCTGCGCTCGATTCCGGAACTGGTGTGGGCGGCGCTGCTGCTGGTGGCCGCCGGCCTCGGGCCGTTTGCCGGCACCCTGGCCCTGGCCGCGCACACCGCCGGCGTGCTCGGGCGCCTGTTCGCCGACGCCCTGGAAAACGCGGCACCGCTGCCGGAAGCCACGCTGCGCAGCAACGGCGCCGGCGCCCTGGCCGCCTTCTTCTACGCGACCCTGCCGCAGACCCTGCCGCAAATGCTGTCCTACACCCTGTACCGCTGGGAGAACAATATCCGCGCCGCCGCCGTGCTCGGCGTGGTCGGCGCCGGCGGCCTGGGGCAGATGCTGAAGTACCATTTGTCGCTGTTCCAGATGCCCAGCGCCGCCACCGTCATCATCGCCATGCTGCTGCTGGTGGCCCTGGTCGACGCCGTCAGTTTCGCGCTGCGGCGCGCCCTCACACGCTAGGCCCCCCATGCTCGAACTGCGCGACCTCACCAAGACCTATGGCGGACGCACCGTGCTGGCCAAGTTGTCGCACCGGTTCGAGCCGGGCCGCTTCGTCGCCATCATGGGTGAATCGGGGGTCGGCAAATCGACCTTGCTGAACTTGATCGCGGGACTCGATGCGCCGGACGGCGGCCAGGTGCTGGTCGACGGCACGGCCATGTCGGCCCTCGACGACGATGCCGCCACCCGCCTGCGGCGTACGCGCATGGGCTTCATCTTCCAGGCCTTCCATGTGCTGCCGCACCTGACGCTGGCGCAGAACGTGGCCCTGCCGCTGCTGCTGAACCGGCTGGCGGCGCGCGACGCCACCGCGCGTGCCGGCGCGATGCTGGCAGCGGTGGGATTGGCGGGGCGCGAGCAGGACTTCCCGCGCCAATTGTCAGGAGGCGAACTGCAGCGGGTGGCGATCGCGCGCGCCCTGGTGCACCGGCCGGCGCTGCTGCTGGCCGACGAACCGACCGGCAACCTCGACCCGGAAACGGCGGCCGGCATCCTGCAACTGCTGCGCAGCGAGATCAAGGCGAACGGCGCCGGTGCGATCATGGTCACCCACTCGCATGCCGCGGCCGCGATGGCCGATGAAACCTGGCTGCTGACGCGCACCGGTTTGCAGCCAGCTTAGGCTCAACTCAGCCTAGCCGTAAATTCCCAGCAGAAAGACAGATGTTGCCTGCACGTTACGTATGATTAGTGCGTCGCACTGCGCAAAGGCGTAGTAGTATCACAACGACCCGAACGCATAAGCTAACACAACATCGGGCGTTTCCAAGACGGTCCTGTCCCCTCAACCAGATTCAGTATTTGGAGGAGTACATGAACGTACGCCAAAAAAAACAGGAAATGCTGGCCGCGATGCACCGCGCGCGCGCCCTTGAGCCGTCGAGCTTCGTCCCCAACAAGCTGCTCGACACCCTCATCGAAAAACTGCATTTGAAGAATGACGCGGAACTATGCCGGGTGCTGGAAGTGCAGCCCCCGATCATCAGCAAGATCCGGCACCGCAAGCTCAATGTCGGCGCCACGATCCTGCTGCGCATGCACGAGAAGTCGAATATTTCGATCCGTGAGCTGAAGGAGCTGACCAGCGCTTCCATCCACTAGCCCACGGCGTGCGCAGAGCGTGCCCGCTTACTGGCTGGGCGGGCGCCCGGTCTTGAGTTGCGGCAGGCCGTCGAGCACCTGGCGCAGCGTCGCCATGTCGAGGCGGCCGACCAGGGCCACGCCGATGCGCAGCAGCTCGCTCTTCTTGACCTCGAAGCCGGCCTTCAGGCAGGCCTGCTTGACGTCGGCAAGCACCACGTATTCCAGTTCCGGCATGGTGAAGCTGTCACGCACCAGGGCCGGACGCGCGGACTCGAGGGCGGCCGGCGCCGCTGCGCCGCGTGCGCGGCCATTGCCTGCCGCAGCCTTGGCGCCTGCCTTGACCTTGCCCTTGCCGGAGGCCTTGACCAGGGCTTTCGCCGCGGTCCTGGCTGCCAGCGCCGGGCCCTTCGGCGCGGTGGCGCGCACGGCAATCCTGGTTTCACGCTTGGCTTCTGGCTTGGCGGGCTTGGCAACTGGCCTGGCCGCACGCGCCACAGGCGCGACGGCTTTCGGCGGCGCCTTGGCGACGGCTTTCAGCGCCGCCTTGGCCACCAGCTTTGCCGGTTCGGCCGCAGCTTCCCTGGTTTTCTTCACGCCCTTGGGCGCAAGCTTGGCCACGGCCACGTCGGCCACTTTCAGGGCCTTGCCCGTTTTCGGCGCCGGCTCCTTGGCCGCTCCCGATTTAGCCCGCGTCGACGGCTTGCTTGCCGCTGCGTCGGGACCCGATTTTCTGGTCATTCGCTGTTCCACTGCTTAACAAGGTAAACAATATAGTCGATCACACGCATTCCCGGTAGGGGATGGCGCGCGTCCCATCCTGCCCGCAACGCCCATGCAGCTCGCGGATCACGCCGGCGCGCAGGCCGGCCTGCACCGGCACCAGCGCGTCGATGCCGAGTTCCTCGACCAGCGCCAGCAGCAACGCCAGCGCGCCCGCGACCTGGGCCGCCCGTCCCGGCTGCGGCCAGAGCGCCGCCACGCGTACCAGGCCGCCTTCTTCGATGGCGGCGCGGCGCAAGGCGTACAGGCGCCCGGCATCCAGGCTGGGCGCCGGCGCCAGCAATTCGTTCGCCAGTTCGGCCAGCGCGCGCACGCTGCCCGAGGCGCCGTACGCGCGCTGCCAGCCGCGCATGCCGGGCAACGCGCCGGCGTCGGCGAAGCGGCTGCGCGAGGAGTCCAGCGCGGCGTCGAAGGCACTTGGATCGATGCCCTCGCCGAAAAAGGCCAGGCCCTGGCGCAGCGCGCCCACGCCGAAGGACTGCACGCAGTCGACCTGGCTGCCGTGGCCGATGGCCAGTTCGGTCGAGCCGCTGCCGATGTCGAGCACCAGGCGCCGCTCGCCGCCATCGCCCAGCGCCGCCGCCACGCCGAGGTAGACCAGGCGCCCTTCTTCCTCGCCGCCGATGACGTCGACCGGGTAGCCGATGGCGGCGGAAGCGGCCGGCACGAAGGCCGGCGCATTGCGCGCGACGCGCAGCGCGGCGGTGGCCACCACGCGCACCGCACGCGGCTGCCACAGGCCGATGGCGGCGCGGAACTGGCGCAGGCAATCGAGGGCGCGCCGCATGGCGTCGGGGCCGATGCCGCCGCTGGCATCGAGCTCGGCGCCCAGGCGGATCGGTTCGCTCAGGGTGGCCAGCACGCGCACGCTGCCGCCTTCGCAGCTGGCCACGTGCAGGCGGAAGCTGTCCGAGCCGAGTTCCACGGCGGCGTACAGCGGCACTGCGTCGGGCGGGTTGGTCATCTGGGCTGCATCCTGGCGAATAAGGACGCAGTATGGGGTGGGATTGTGACGGGGCGATGACGGCGTATCGGCGTGGGTGCGACAAGCATCATTTTGGGCGTGTCACCGCGTGTCACCGCGTGTCACCGCGTGGGCACGAGTGCCCACCCTACCATGGCTTTACGGGTGGGTCGCGTCGTCCACCGAACCCGGGCCGGCCTGCCGGACCTGGTTGCGCCCGGCGGCCTTGGCCGCGCGCATCGCTTCGTCGGCGCGCTGCAGCAGGATCGCGCTGCTGTCGTCGGCGCGGATGGTGGTCACGCCGAAGCTGGCCGTCATCGAGATCAGCGCGCGCTCGGTCTTCACCGGCCCGGCCTCGACTGCGGCGCGCATGCGCTCGGCCACCAGCGCCGCCTCTTCCAGTCCGGTGCGCGGCAGCAGGATCGCGAATTCGCCGCCGACCAGGCGCGCCAGCTGGTCGCTGTCGCGCAGCTGGCGCTTGCACAGGCCGGCCACGTGGCGCAGCACGACGTCGCCGGCCGGGTGGCCGTAGCCGTCGTTGACGCGCTTGAAGCCGTCCAGGTCGAGCACCACCAGGGCCGTCGGCAAGCCGGGCCGGCGCGCCAGCGCCATCCAGGGCGCCAGCGCCGCGAAGAAGCCGCGCCGGTTCGGCACGTCGGTGACGGTGTCCACGGTTTCCAGGCGCGCCAGCTCGGCCTGCAGGCGCTCGCGCGCCAGCAGCAGCCAGCCGAAGGCGCCCACCAGCATCAGCAAGTAGAGGGCGGCGCTGGAAAGCTGCCGCAGCAGCTCGTGCGAGAGCCAGCGCCAGCCGTCGGGCATGACCAGCACCAGCAGGCCACGCAAGGCCACCACCAGCGCCAGCAGCGCGGTGGCCACGGCCAGCACGCGCTGCAGCATGCCGAGGCCGCGCCAGCCCTGGGCCAGGGCGGCGGCGGCCAGCCAGTAAAAGCCGCCCAGCAGCAGCGAGGAAGCGAGGTTGCGCAGGCCGCTGGCGTCGATCAGGTAGCAGAGCAGGAAAACTGCGACCGCGACCACCGCGGTCGGCACCATGGCACGGCGCCAGCCCGGCTTGCCGGCCGCCTCCCACAGGGCGCCCGCCTCGAGGGCCACGCCGCCGATCAGCAGCGCCCAGCCGGCCGGCAAGGCCAGCGGCTCGGGCACGACGCGCGCGCCGCCCAGCGCCAGCAGCACCCAGCCGGCCGCCTGCACCTGGCGCGACAAGCCCCAGGCGCCCAGGGCCGGCGCGCGTGCGGCGCCGTAGTCGAAGAAGAAAAGCAGGCTGCACAGGGCGATATTGCCGAGCGCTAGCACCAATACCATGGTGGTCGAGTCGAGGTTCATCATGGCGTTCAGAATTCGTGTTCGACGCTGGCGGTGCCGTCGCCGACCCGGCTGGCCCAGGCGCGCGCCCAGCAATCGCGATCGTGCTCGCTCGGCGGCTCGCTCCAGAACACGATCAGGGTGCCCTTGTGGTCGTGCAGCTGGGTCAGCTTGTCGACGAAGCGCGGATTGTTTTCGGTATCGGCCAGCGCCATCGCGTAGCCATATACGCGGTTCAGCCGCTCGATGCGGTCGGGCTCGGTCAAGCTGTTGGTGGCGGTGATCGTCGGGTGATCCAGGAACATGAAGAACTCCGAGTGGCGGCAAAGGCCAGCTTATCAGAACTTAATGCTCCCGAACAAGACGAGATCGGCAGGCCGCCGCTCGCTATACTGGCGCCATGCCTTCCGAACCAGCCCCCGACCAGCAGCAGGCCCCGGCCGCGCCCCTGGTGCGCACCGAGGGCGACCGCCGCACCCTGGAATTCGTGCCCGGCGATATCCAGAGCGAGATGCGGCTCTCGCGCCCCGACGCCCTGGTGCTCGACTATTCGCGCGCCATGATGTGCTTCGCCCTGTTCGCACCGCACCCGCAGCATATCCTGATGGTGGGCCTGGGCGGCGGCTCCCTCGTTAAATTTTGCTACCGCTATTTTCCGCAGGCGCGCATCACGGTGCTGGAAATCAGCGCCGAGGTCATCGCCCTGCGCACGCAATTCCACGTGCCGCCCGACGACGCGCGCCTGCGCATCGTGCATGCCGACGCCGCCGCCTTCATCGGCGCCGCCCCAGCCAGCTGCGACGTGATCCTGGTCGACGGCTTCGACGCCGCCGGCATGCCGCCCGCGCTCGGTAGCGCCGCCTTCTATGCCGCTTGCCGCCGCGCCCTGCGCGACGGCGGCGTGCTGGTGGCCAATTTGCTCAGCTACGACCCGCAGTACGCGGCCCTGCGCGCGCGCATCGGCGCTGCCTTTGGCGCACGGGTCTGCCAGTTCGACGGCATCGCCGGCAACAACCACATCCTGTTCGCCCTGCGCGCGCCGCACCAGCCGGCACCGGGCTCGCCGCTGGCGCGCGCCGCCGCACGCCATGCCCGCCTGGCAAGGCTGCGCGGATTCAGCTTGCCCTGGCTGAACCGGCTGGCCGCGCATGCCGTGGTTGCCTGGCTGTCACGCCGGCCTGTCTGATCGGGACGACAGGCGTCCATGCGCGGTGCGCACCGGACGGAAGTGTTTGCGGAAACCGGCCGATGTATGACACACTCCAGGGCTTTGGTGCCTCCGGGCAAGGAAATTTTTCTGGAACAGTACATGGTGCGTCGCCTGTCGTTTTCCCTCACCCGCGCAACCGTCCTCACCCTTGGGGCCGGGCTGGCCGCCTCGTGCGCGCTGTTCGCGGGCGTGAGCCATCTCGAATACGACAACCTCGCCCTTTCCTTCAGCCAGCGCGCCGACCAGCGCGTGGCCAGCGTGCGCCAGGGCCTGCACGACGCGGTCGAGGTGCTGACTGTCACCAACCAGCTGTTCGCCCTCGGCGCGCCGGTCACGCGCGCCCAGTTCCACGACTTTACCTCGCCGCTGCTGGCGCGCCATCCCTTCATCAAGGCCTTCAATTACCACCGCGTGGTGGACGACGCCGAGCGCGCCGCGGTCGAGGCCGAGCTGCAGCGGATCTTGCCGGACACGGTGATCAGCGAAGTGCGCGACAGCCTGCGCGTGCCGGCCGAGCGGCGCGCGCGCTACAACGTCGTGTACTACCTCGAACCGCTGCGCGGCAACGAGAGCGCCTTCGGCTTCGATTCCGGCATCCGCCCGCAGATCAACCAGGCCCTGGCGCGCGCCCTGGCCGATGGCCGCGCCGCCGCCACCGCCTTGTTCCCGCTGGTGCAGGACCCGCAGCCGCAGCCGAGCTTCCAGGTGGTGATGCCGGTGCTCGACCGCAACGGCAAGCTAATCGGCGACACCGCCGTGGTGGTGCGCGCGCGCGAGCTGGTGAAGAACGCCCTGGCCAGCGCCAATTTGCTGCGCGACGAGCAGATCGTGATGTCGGTGTACGCCTCGGCCCAGCCGGAGCCGGCCAACCTGGTGTTCAGCAACCGTGAGTCCGATGCACTGCTGCCCCAGGACAGCATGGCCAGCCTGCTCGCGCCCGGCCACCCGACCAGCCTGGTGCGCACCCTGGATGTGGCCGGCCGCCCCTGGCTGGTCGAGGTCACGGCCCTGCCACGCCCGTTCGCGGCCGATCACCTGGCCTCGCTGTCGATCCTGGCCGGCGGCATCCTGCTCAGCCTGCTCACGGCGGCCTGGGTGCAGGCCTCGGGCGAGCGCACGCGGCGCGTGCAGCAGCTGGTGCGCAAGCGTACCGCCGACCTGAAGCGCACCAACCGGCGCCTGGTCGACGACATGGTGGCGCGCGAGCGCACCGAGAAAGCCCTGCAGCAAAGCGAGCAGCGCTTCCGCCAGCTGGTGTCGATGTCCTCGGACTGGTACTGGGAGCAGGACCGCGATTTCCGCTTCACCATGATCACCGGCGGCTTCGCCGAAAAATCCGGCGTGACCGTCGACCGCGTGCTCGGCAAGGCGCGCTGGGAATACGTGGAGTCGATCGGCGAAAGCGACGCGGGCCGCGCCCACATCGCCCAGGTCAAGGGCCATGAAGCCTTCAGCAATTTCGAGTACCAGCTGAGCGACGACAACGGCGACACGCGCTGGTTCCTGGTCAGCGGCCAGCCGGTGGTCGACGAGCGCGGCATCTTCAACGGCTACCGCGGCACCGGCTCCGACATCACCGCGCGCAAGCTCACCGAGCAGCGCGTGCACCACGTGGCCCAGCACGACGTGCTGACCGGCCTGCCAAACCGCTCGCTGCTGCAGGACCGCCTGGGCCAGGCCGTGGCCTATGCCAGCCGCAGCGGCAATCCGGTGTGGGTCATGCTGATCGACCTCGACCGCTTCAAGTTCGTCAACGACAGCATGGGCCACAAGGCCGGCGACGTACTCTTGATGACGGTGGCGGCGCGCCTGCGCTCCTCGCTGCGCGACCTCGACACCGTGGCGCGCCTGTCCGGCGACGAATTCGTGGTGATCCTGTCCGAGCACGGCGAGCAGGTCCTGAGCCCGGAGATCGTGCAGCGCGTGATGGATGCGGTGGCCCAGCCGGTGATGCTCGGCACCAAGGAATTCTTCGTCACCTGCAGCATCGGCGTGTCGGTGTTCCCGAGCGAGGGCACCAGCACCGACGAGCTGATCGAGCATGCCGACATCGCCATGTACCGCGCCAAGAAACTGGGCCGCAACAACTTCCAGTTCTATACCCCGGCCATGAACGAGGAATCGCTGGAGCGCGTACGCATCGAGAGCGCGCTGCGCAATGCGCTCGAGCGCGACGAGTTCGTGCTGTACTACCAGCCGCAACTGGACATGAAGACCGGCAAGATCTGCGGCATGGAAGCCCTGATCCGCTGGCAGCACCCCGAGCTGGGCATGGTGCCGCCGGGCCGCTTTGTGAGCATCGCCGAGGAAACCGGCCTGATCGTGCCGATCGGCGCCTGGGTAATGCGCACCGCCTGCGCCCAGAACAAGGCCTGGCAGGATGCCGGCTTCGAGAAGCTGCGCGTGGCCGTGAACTTGTCGGCGCGCCAGTTCAGCGCGCCCGACCTGATCGAGGGCCTGGAAGCGGTGCTGCTCGACACCGGCCTGGAAGCAAAATACCTGGAGATCGAGCTCACCGAAAGCCTGTTCATGAGCGACATCACGCCGGCCGTCGAGCTGCTGCACCGCATGAAGGCGCTGGGCGTGAATTTGTCGATCGACGATTTCGGCACCGGCTATTCGAGCCTGTCCTACCTGTCGCGCTTCCCGATCGACGTGCTGAAGATCGACCGCTCGTTCGTTGCCGACATCACGCGCGACGCCAACGACGAAGCCATCGTCACCTCGATCATCGCGCTGGCCCACAACCTGAAGCTGGCCGTGATCGCCGAAGGCGTGGAGACCGGCGAGCAGCTCGACTACCTGCGCCGCCATGGCTGCGACGAAATGCAGGGCTATTACTTCAGCCGTCCGGTACCGGCCTTGGAATTCGAGCAATTGCTGGTGGAAGGACGCGGCCTGGGGCCGGGCGAGATCATTGCCCCTGCTGCCGAGCCGGAAGCCGTGGCTTGAAGCGTAGAATAATTATATCTTTGTAGCAATTTCTACATCATTCCACTAGAATTGCGCTTTCTGCAGCGTAATTGACGGAGTTGATGAAAATGGAAGATGTCCAAACCCGCCCGGCGGCGCCGGCAGAAGCGCGGGTCGTACGGACCGATTTGCGCACGCGCGACCTAGTGAACCAGGCCGTGGCCTCGGTCCCGACCCTGGGCTTGCAACGCGCGGCGGAGTTCCTGGCGGCGATGAATGTGCCGGCGGAGATTGCTGTGCGGACGCTGGTGTATCCGCACCGGCGCCGGCGGGGGTGATTGGCGTGGCAGCGGCTGCCGTTCCGGCGGCGCGCTTGCTGCCAACAATATTCGACGTTCACGCGTGGGCACAAGTGCCCACCCTACATCTGCAAACGTCTGTGGCGTCGAATACGTAGGGTGGGCACTTGTGCCCACCTGGCAGATGCGAACCGGGTGGGCCCAGCCAACACCCGCCCAACCTACACCTCAGCTGCGCGGATCCTGCGCCAGGATATCGGCCAGCGACTCCTGGCCCTTCGCCGTGACCTCGTAGCCACCCTCGGCGCGCGCGGCGATGTGCGACTTGCGGCTCAGGAACTGGGCAACGTCGGCATCCACCGCGGCCGACGCATCTTCCGACAAGGCCTTCAGCGCGTCGACACAGCTACGCAAAAACAACACCTGCTGTCCCTTTTCGGTCAGCTCGAGCCGGCCGTTGCGGGCATAGGCCATCATTTTCAGGCCAGCCAGGCGCTTGGCGTTGCGGCCGACACAGGCATTCACCCGGTCGCTCGCCACGCCGCCGCGCACGAAGGCCAGGGCGTTGTATTCGTCGGTCGTCAGTTTTTCGTTCTTCATTGCCACTTTCAAGGTTCGTTGCGGCCGTCATGGTAAACGGCGCACGCCTTGGGGGCAAGACAAAGCACTTAGAACCTATCCCAGTAGGGAATGAGTCGCTGCTGGGATAGGTTCTTAGCGGAGCGCGCGCAGGGCAATCCAGACCAGGCCGGCGCCGATGATGCCGGCCACGGCCAGGGCACCCTGGAAGCGGCGCGAGGCGAAGCCATGTTGACGGCCGAGGTAAATCTTGTTGTGCAGGGAATTGCCCATCTCTGTAACTCCGAAGTTCGATGATCTGTGAATGGATATTATAAAAAAATCCATACACTTGGAATGTGCGACACAGAACATAATTGTAACTTTGTGTGAATTACAACACCGGCGTCGGGTCTAGCGCGCGCCGGAGGCGAGATGCGGCTGTTAGGATTGTTCCAACATTATCCATGCTAGGAGGGCATCATGAATACACGCCACAAGGAAACCGACCCCGCAGCCACGGGCGGCGCGCTGCTTCACGAAGACGATATCGGGAGCGGCGAGAAGACGCCGGGAGAGAAGGAGACCGAGGAGATGATCAAGGAGATTCCGCCGTTGAAGTCGGAGGAGAAGCAAGAGAAGTAAAGGGTTGTCAGACGGGCGGCGTGCTGACGCTTGTGGGGCTGTTGCCTGTTCTGTCAGTGGTAGCTTGAATCCGCGTGGGCACGGGGTGCCCACCGTACGGTCTTTGTTAGCGGCAAGTTCATGCGAAACCTGGATACGCAGCGTGTCCTTTGTACGGTGGGCACCCTGTGCCCACGCGGATCATGCAAACCGATACCGTCACACGCAACAGCGCCGGCTGCGCCAGCGCTTCTTTCCTTCCCCTATGCGCAAGCGATCAACCCGCCCGGATCGGCGGCTCCGGCATCACGGGCTCTTCCACCGGCGCATGCGCCGGATCGGGCACGTCGTCGGGCACCGGGATGGTCGGCGGGGTCGGGGTCTGCTCCGGGTCGGGTGTCGAGTGGGCGCGCAGCGTGTCGCGCGGGTCGCTTATGGCCATCGTTGTCCTCTCTTGATTGAATCGCCACCTGCGGCCCGGCGCGTCATGCGCCGGCCGCAGGCGGCCTGATTAACACGGCTTAGTGGCCTTGCTTCTGCTTGGCGCCGCCGCCGGCGCCTTCGCCGGTGCCGGCACGCACGCGCGATTTCTCGTCGTGGCTGCTCTTGTCCTGCTTGCCGGCGGCCTGCTTGGCCTTGTCCGCTTCCGACAGATTGTCCGACTGCTTGTTCTGCGGGCTGCCGCCCGATTTCGACTGGCTCATGGCACTCCTCCTTGGTGGTGAAAACCTTGACGTTTGGCGCAGCCTAGCATGGAAGAACCGCAAGGGTTTTCAATCGTGCGCGAGCGGCAAAGCCCGGTATAGTGGCTGTTTTCACCTACCCCTTCCTGCCGATGAAGCTGCCTTTCCTGATCCTTGCCGCCCTGCTCCCCGGCGCCGCCGCTCCCGCCGCCCCGATGGTGCTGGCCGACTACATGGCCTTGAGCGGCCCCGCGCCGGACGCGCGCATCGCCTATGGCCCCGCGCCATCCCAGTATGCCGAGCTCTTCGTGCCGAAAGGCGCCGGCCCCTTCCCGGTGGCGGTGCTGGTGCACGGCGGCTGCTGGACGGCGAAATTCGGCGGCATCACCCAGCTGCGCAACATGGCCGGCGCCCTGCGCGAGCGCGGCATCGCGGTCTGGAACGTGGAATACCGGCGCGTCGACGAAGCCGGCGGCGGCTATCCCGGCATGTACCTCGACATGCACGACGCGCTCGCCACCCTGAAGGCGCAAGGCGCCGCGCATCGGCTGGACCTGGGGCGCGTGGTCGCGGTCGGCCACTCGGCCGGCGGCCAGCTGGTGCAGTGGATCGCCGGGCGCGAACGGATTCCCGCGACCAGCGTGCTGTACCGCCAGGACGTCCTGCCGGTACGCGCCGTGGTCAGCCTGGGCGGCCTGGCCGACCTGCGCCGCGAACGCGCCCTGATCAAGGACAGCTGCGGCCGCGATACGCCGGAGCTGGCGGGCGAGCCGAGCAAGGAAAGGCCGGACGTGTACGCCGACACGAATGCCGCCGAGCTCATGCCCAACGGTAGCCACACGATCCTCGTCACGGGCGAGCTCGACACCATTTCGCCGCCGCGCGTGGCCCGCGACTACGCCCGCCGCGCCAAGGCCGCCGGCGATGGCGCCGAGGTCGTGATCTTGCCGGGCGCCAGCCATTACGACGAGGTGGCCGCCACTTCCTTCGCCTGGCCGCAGGTACTGGCCGCCATCGAGCGCGCGCTGGCGCAAACTGCTAAGGCTGCCTCCGCTTCGCCAAAGGCGCAATGACCACCACGTCGCCGAGCGGCACGGCGACGCAGGGCAGCAGGTAATCCTCGCGCTTTTCCTCGATCGACAGGCCCGGCCATTCCACCAGGTAGCGCACCGCGCCGCTTTCCAGGCGACACAGGCAGGTACGGCAAGTGCCGTTGCGGCAGGAACTGGGCAAGTCGATGCCGGCCGCTTCCGCCGCCTGCAGGATGGTCTTGCCCTGCGCCGGGAAGCTGGCGGCGAGCGGCTGCAGCGTGATGGTGAAGGATGTGGCATCGTGGCTCATGCCGAGGATTGTAGCGCCTGGGCCAGCGTGTGCGGGGCGGCTACCGATCAGTACGTTTCCGCACAGACCGCATTTCGCGGCGCGCCTACGCTGAGGTTTCTTTCAGCAAGCAAGCAGGTGCCCCATGCAGAAAATCATTACCACGCTTCTCACCGCCGCCTTTGCCGGCGCCGCCACCATCGCATCGGCCCAGGTTGCGGCCCCGGCCCAGGCGCCGGTCGCCGTCCAGCCGGGCCAGCCCGCCGTGGCCGATGCCGCCGCCGAGCGCGCCGAATTCGAGCGCCTGTTGCGCGCCCAGGTCCTGCTCGACCGCATGCATTTGTCGCCAGGCGAAATCGACGGCGCCTATGGCTCGAACATGCGCCAGGCCTTGACCACTTTCCAGAAGACCCGCAACTTAGAAGCCAGCGGCAAGCTCGACGACGCGACCTGGAATTTACTGAACCAGGACACCACGGCGACCCTCACCCAGTATGTGCTGACCGGCGAGGACGTCGACGGTCCCTTCGTGAAGATTCCCGAAGACATGATGGAAAAATCCAAGCTGGACAAGCTTGGCTATGCCTCGCCGCTCGAAGGCCTGGGCGAGAAATTCCACGCCAGCCCCGACTTGCTGGCGCGCCTGAACCCGGGCAAGACCTTCACCCGCGCCGGCGAGCAGATCGTGGTGCCGGCCGTGCACGGCGGCGCCCCGCTGCCCCAGGCCGCCAAGGTGGTGGTCAGCGACAGCCGCAAGGTGCTGATGCTGTTCGACGGCGCCGAGCGCCTGATCGCGCAATACCCGGCCTCGACCGGCAGCGAACACGATCCCCTGCCGGTAGGTAACTGGAAGATCGAAGGCGTGTACCCGAACCCGACCTACAACTACAACCCGAAGCTGTTCTGGGACGCCGACGCGAGCCATAAAAAGGCGACCGTGGCCGCCGGCCCGAACAATCCGGTGGGCGTGGCCTGGATCGATCTGTCGAAGCCGCACTACGGCATCCACGGCACGCCGGTGCCGAAGTTCATCGGCAAGACGGAGTCGCACGGCTGCATCCGCCTGACCAACTGGAGCGCCGCCGCGGTGGCGCAGGTGGTCGGTGCGGGCACGAATGTGGTGCTGCAGGAATAATCACGGGTTCTTTATCGCGCGGAGGTAGGGTATGAGATGGCTGGTCACTTTCTTGCTGGGCGTGCTGGTGGGTGCGGGCGGGCTGTTCGTCTACCTGCGCGAGATTGCCGATGCGCCTGATCCGATCGTCACCGACGGCGGCGCCCTGCCCGCCCCGCCCGCCGCGCCGGCGGCCGGGCCTGGATCCGGGCCTGGCGAGAACCCGCTGGTGCAGACCGACCTGGCCGATGCCGACCTGCCTATCCGCCCTGCTTCGCAAGCATCCACCGGCACGCCCTCCGCGCCCGAACTGACGGCCGACGGCAGCATGCCGGGCAAGCTGCTGGTGCCGGTGGCGGGCATCGCGTTTGCGCAATTGACCGACACCTTCGACCAGCCGCGCGGGCAGGAACGGCACCATGAGGCGCTCGACATCATGGCCCCGGCCGGCACGCCGGTGCGGGCGGCTGGTGATGGGCGCGTGGTGAAACTGTTCAACAGCAAGCCGGGTGGGATTACCCTGTACCAGTTCGATCCGGCGGAGAAGCATGCGTATTACTACGCCCACCTGCAGCGCTATGCCGATGGCGTGAAGGAAGGCATGCAGGTCAAGCGCGGGGATGTGATCGGGTATGTCGGGACGACCGGGAATGCGGATCCGAATGCGCCGCATTTGCACTTTGCGGTGGTGGCGCTGACGGCGGAGAAGCAGTGGTGGAAGGGGACGCCGGTGAATCCGTATCCGATGCTGGGGGATTGATAGCGTAGGTGCTGCCAGTGCGGTCGAGGCGTCATTTTCCACCCGCGGCGGCGATCGTACGGTGGGCACCCCGTGCCCACGCGGTTACAGGCGTATCTTTCGGACACGTGCCGGGAATTGTCGCTCGCGCGGCATCATGGGGCCACGAACAATCCTCGGCTCGCGGACACTTCGCGAGCGACATCTCATGGCACGAGGCCAGCAGGAAACGTTCGTAACCGCGTGGGCACGGGGTGCCCACCGTACGGTCTTTGCCAACTATGGAATAGCGTTGCCGAGTCTTCGGATCGCTGCACGGGCTTACGGCCCTGGCTCATCCACATCCGCGCCGACATTGATGGCGGCATAAGCCCGCTGCACCGCAATCGCCTCGACGCTCGCCGCACCATACAACTCCTGCGCCGCCTCGACCATCTTCTCGCGCGCCGCGGCGTAGTTGGTGCTCGACGTGAACTTGGTGGTATTTGCCTTGAACCAGATCCTGAACGCCTTGTCGGTGCCGATGCCGCTCATGGCGGCCGGCGACTTCACCAGGTACTTGCTGTAGTAATCCCCCTCCTTGTCCGCCTTCGATCCCTGCGACAGGAAATAAAACATGCGGTTGTTCGGCCCGCTGCTGTAGTGCACGTCGAGGCGGCGCAGCGCCGTGCTCCAGGCGTCCGGGCTGCTGCCGTCCTTGCTGGGGCGGTACATCCAGCGCAGCGGGGTTTGCTGGCGGCTGATCTCGGTGCCGAGCATCCAGTCGTTGCCGCCGTTCGGGATCGCCTCGCCCTTGCCGCCGGCGCGCGCATACGCCTCCACGATCTCGCCGCCGATGTCGGAACTCGATTCGTTCAGCCCGCCCGATTCGCCGGAATACACCAGGTCCGAGGTGGCAGCCGTCACGCCATGTCCCATCTCGTGGCCGATCACGTCGATCGAACCAAGGCTGGTGAAGCTGGAGCCGTCGCCGATGAACATGCAGGCGCAGGTGTCGCTGTAGTAGGCGTTGTCGTAGGCATTGTTGACGTGCACCGCGATGTAGGTGGCGGTGTCGTGGCCGTCCAGCGATTGCCAGCCGAGCACGTTCTTCAGGGCGTCGTAGGTGTTCATCAGGCCCCACATGGCGTTGACGGCGGCGGTCTGGCCGTTCTCGTTCGTGGTGCTGCCGCCGCGCAGGTACTGCTTGCCGTCGCCCCAGGTGTTGGTGGCATTCGTATACATCTTGCCGGCGCTGCTGCCGTTGTTGGCATTCGTGATGGCCATGGCGCCATAGGTGCCGCCCGTGCCGCGCTCGGGGTCGAGCATGCGGTAGCTGCCTTCGCTCAGCGTGGTGCTGATCGGCACCTCGCCGTTGTACTGGCTCTTGCCGACGCCGATCACGGTCTGCACCATGTTCCAGCGGTCGATGATGTGGGCGTCCCTGGCGCTGACGACCGTGTCGAAGTAGAGCGGCCGGCCGCCCTGCTGCATGCGGGTGCGCACCAGGTAGGCCAGTTCGTAGTGGTCGACCACCTCGACCACGTCGACGGCGTTCAGCTCGGCCTCAAGCTTGTCGGCGGCGCCGGGCGTGCGCTCGATGCGCATCACCGGGTAGATCAGGAGCTCGGCGCTGGGCGGCGCCACGTGGGTGGCTGGCGCGGCGGCATCGGCGGCCGGCGCACCGCCCGCGCTGGCGGCCACGGCGGCATCGATGGCGGCCTTGGAGAAAATGCCCGGCTTGACGCTGAAGTCGGCCGTGAGCGGGCGCAAGCGGTTGGCGGCGCCGCGGCCCAGGTGCAGGCGCCGCTCGGAGGCGGCTTCCGAGACGATGGCGCCGGCCGTGTCGAGCACCACCACCGATTCGGAACCGAAGATGCGCAAGCCTTTATAGGTGTGGGCGGCGCGCACCACCTGGGTGCCCTGCACGCCCGGATGCTGCCGGGTCACGGCGAAGCCATGGTTGGTGTCGAGCCCGCGGCTGGCGCGTCCGGCTGCCAGTTTCGCGACCAGCGCCGCGTTCGCCTGCGTGGAGGCTGCCTTCGGCGCGCCCATCAACGGCGCCGCCGCCGCGTTGCCAGCCAGGCAGGCGCACAGCAGCGCCGCCAGTGTCGCCGCCAGTGGAGTAAAACGGTGCGTCATCTCGTCTCCAGTCGAATGGATGCCGGCCGCAGGGGCGAACCGGTAACCCTCGAAGTGTGGACGAGCCCCAGAAGGTTTTATTGCTTAAACGCAAGAAGCCCCATCGCTGGCGCCGCGACGCAACGATGGGGCGCGCTTCTCATGCCGGCATGGCGGCGTGCGGGCGGGCGCTCAGTAGCGGTCCCTGCGATAGTGGCGGTCGTGGCTGTCCTCGCCGCGGCGCTTCAACAGGAAATAAGCCGCTGCGCCGATGGCGCCGGCCAGCGCCACCTTCTTCGCCAGCCCGGCCTTGTTGTGCTCCCACTCGGACCGGATGCCCATCTCGCCCAGGATGTTCGGCACGTGGCCATGGGCCAGGTCGTCGACCACGCCCTCGACCACCTGCACGCGGTCGGCGGCCAGCAACAGCAGCCAGCGGCGGATGTCGCTTTCGGTCATGGTGAAGGCGGCGCGGCGGATCAGGCCCGACACGCCCGACGGCGGCTGGACGGTGCCGAAGACCTGGGTGATGCCGGGACGCTCGGTCGAGACCAGCACCTCGACCTTTTGCGGCTGCGGCACCGGCTCGGGAATGTCGGCCTGGGTATAGCGCGGCGGGGTGCGCTCCATCGGCACGCCGGGGCGGTGTTCGCGCGCCAGGTCGGCGCCCCAGCCCTTGATGTGGCTCAGCTGCTCGCGGCCCGGGCGATTTGCGCGCAGCTGCGGCTGCACCTCGCTCGTGTGGCCGTGGTGGCAGGGCTGGTCCGCGTCGTGGTCGTGGTGGTGGTCGTGCTGCTTGATGTCGGTGCGGCTTTCCATGCGGGCCTCCTTATTTCGCGACGCTGGCCGTGACCGCGCGTACTTCGTGGGCGCGCGGCGGGATCAGGATCGGCTTGATGCAGTTGTCGAGTTTGCTCGAGAAGATGTGGTAGGCGTCCGATACTTCTTCGAGCGGAATGCGGTGGGTGATGATCTGCTTCGGATCGATATGCCCGGCGCGGATGTGCTCGATCAGGCGCGGCAGGTGGCGGCGCACGCTGGCCTGGTTCATGCGCAGGGTCAGGCCCTTGTTCAGCGCATTCCCGATCGGCACGGCATTGAAGGTCGGGCCGTACACGCCCACGATCGAGACGTTGCCGCCCTTGCGCACCGAGTTGATGCACCAGTGCAGCACGGTGGCGGCGCCGGCCTGCATCTTGAGCAGGCGCCCGGTGACGGTTTGCGCCACGCTGCCTGCGGCATCGCCGCCGACGCAGTCGATGCACACGTCGGCGCCCAGCCAGTCGGTCATCTTCTTGATGTGCAGGGCCATGTCGCCCACGTCCTTGAAGTTGACGACTTCGCACTGGGCATAGCGCTTGACGAATTCGAGGCGGTATTCCAGCTCGTCGACCACGATCACGCGTCCCGCGCCGAACAGCCAGGCCGACTTGGCGGCAAAGATGCCGACCGGGCCGGCGCCGAACACGACCACCGTGTCGCCTTCCTGGATGCTGCCCATCTCGGCCGCCTGGTAGCCGGTGGGGAGCGCATCGGTGAGCAGCACGGCGTCGTCGTCGACGATGTCGTCCGGGATAATCATAGGGCCGACATCGGCCATCGGCACGCGCACGTATTCGGCCTGGCCGCCGTCGTAGCCGCCGGCCGTGTGCGAGTAGCCGTAGATGGCGCCCACGGCCGTCGCTTCCGCATTCGTGTTGTGGCAATTACTGTAGAGCTCTTTCTGGCAAAAGAAGCAAGAGCCGCAGAAGATGTTGAACGGCACCAGCACGCGGTCGCCCACCTTCAGGTTCTGCACACTGGAACCAACGTCCTCGACGATGCCGATGAACTCGTGGCCGAAGGTGTGGCCGACGCGGGTATCGGGCACCATGCCGTGGTACAGGTGCAGGTCGGAACCGCAGATGCAGGAACGCGTCACGCGCACGATGGCGTCGCCCGGGTGTTCGATCACGGGATCGGGCTTGTGTTGGGCGCGTACGCGATAGGGTCCGCGGTAGTTCATTGCCAGCATAATTCCTCCTCGAAAGTTGACGAGGCCCGCAGCGAGCGGGCCTGTGCGTTCTTCCAAGCGTATGCTGAAACGCCAATGAGTACGTTACCCTCAGGATAAATTATGCAAATATTTGTTGGTCAGAGGCGGTCATTTGCATATTTTATTCATACCAGGAAACCACCCATTCCGCCTGGCAGCACCCTTACAGCTGGCGTGCATCGAAGGTATTGCACTGCTGGACATCGCCGCTGTCGATACCTTGCCGGAACCAGCGCACCCGCTGCGCGGAACTGCCGTGCGTGAAGGAATCCGGTACCACCGTGCCGCGCGACTGGCGCTGCAGGGCGTCGTCGCCGATAGCGGTGGCGGCGGCCAGCGCGGTCTCGACGTCGCCGCTTTCCAGGATCGCCCGCTTCTGGTTGGCGTGGTTGGCCCAGACGCCGGCCAGGCAATCGGCTTGCAGTTCCAGCCGCACCGAGAGGGCATTGCCCTGCTTCTCCGAGGCGTTTTGCTGGGCGTTGTGCACCTGGTCGGAAATGCCGAGCAGGTTCTGTACGTGGTGGCCGACTTCGTGGGCAATCACATAGGCCTGGGCAAATTCGCCGGCCACCTGGAAGCGCTGCTCCATCAGTCGGAAGAAGTCCAGGTCGATGTATACCGTTTTGTCCGGCGGGCAATAGAAAGGCCCGGTGGCGCTGTTGCCGGCGCCGCAAGCGGTATCGGTCTGGCCGTTGAACAGCACCATGCGCGGCGGCTCGTAGGTCTTGCCCTGTTCGCGGAACAAGGGCTTCCAGGCTTCTTCGGTGAGGCCGAGCACGGTGCGCACGAAGCGCGATTCGCGGTCGGTGGCTTGCGGCGCATCGGCCTGGCGCTGTTCTTGCACCTGCGGCGTCGGGCCGCCGCCCCCGCCGCCGAGCAAGCCCAGCACCACGCGCGGATCGACGCCGAAGAAGATCGACGCCACCAGCGCGATGGCCACCGTGCCCAGGCCGATCGAGCGTCCGCCCAGGCCGAAGCCGCGCCCGCCGCCGCCGCTTTCGCCGCGGCGATCCTCGACGTTATCGCTTTCGGGTCCGCCTTCCCACTTCATCGCGACCGCCGCAGGTTGCTGGAATTCATGCTCTCGCGCGCATCCTTGGTGCGGAATTCCTCATCGACGGCAAGGCCGGTGCGGGCCTCGTCGTTCAGTTGGCGCTCGTTGCGTTCGCGCTCGACTTCGCGCTCGATGCGCGCGTGTTCCTGGTCCGGTAACAGTGGCTTCATGGTGGTCCTTTGCTGGATGCCCGCAGGCGTAGGCGCAGCCGGCGACATGCCGGTCTGGGCATGGTAACAGTATGGACGCACCCGGCGCGCCGGTATGTTCGGGCATTCACACAAGCTGCACGGTGGCTTGGTACGCTGGCGCACGGAGCGGGCGCGGCGAATCGACCATGCTCGGCGCATGACCTCATCCCTCCACGATCCCGACGCCCTGTTCGCGCTCGGCCAGGCCCTGCTGGCGGCAGGCTACCGTTTCGTCACCATCACCCCGGCCAGCCACCGGCGGGTGAACGGGCGCGCTGGCAACGCACAAGCGCGCGACCTGCGCGGCGTGTTCGGCTGGAGCCGGCCCTTCGCCGAAGACGTGGTCCCTGGCGAGATCCTGGCCCTGATGCGGCGCGCCGGCGTACTGCGCGAGCGCGGCGGCCAGCTACGCGCCACGGTGCGCGCCTCGACCATCGGCGAACGCCTGTATTTTCATTCGGCCTTCCCCACGCACGAGGACGACGCCGTGTTCTTCGGGCCGGATACCTACCGCTACATCGCCGCGCTGCAGCGCTCGATGGAAAGAATCGCGGCGCCGCGGCGCGCGGTCGACATCGGCACCGGCAGCGGCGCCGGCGCGATCGAGGTCGCCTGCCGCTTCCCCGGCTGCGAATCGGTGGGCGCCGACATCAATCCCTTCGCCCTGGGCGTGGCCGCCGTCAATGCGCGCCTGGCCGGTGCGCCAAACGTGCCGCTCCTGCACAGCGATTTGCTGAAGGACCTGGACGGCGGCTTCGACCTGGTGCTGTCGAACCCGCCCTACATCCTCGACCCGTCGGAACTACGCTACCGCCATGGCGGCGGCATGCATGGCGCGGCGCTGTCGGTCGAAATCGTCGAGGCGGCGCTGGCACGGCTGCGGCCGGGCGGCACGCTGCTGCTGTACACGGGCGTGGCGATCGTCGACGGCCGCGACGCATTCCTGGAGACGGTCCGGCCGCGGCTGGATGCGTGTTGTCCAGGCTGGCGCTACGAGGAACTCGACCCGGACATCTTCGGCGGCCAGCTCGATGGCGAGGGCTACGAAGACGTGGAACGGATCGCGGCCGTGTGGCTGCACGCGACCATGCGGGGTTCGGATACCTCTACAAATACTTGAGCCAGGCCAGGTCGCGCCGCCGCGCCTTGAAGCGGGCAAAGGCGCGCACGGCCGGATACAGGGCCAGCGTCAGCACGACCGTCAGCAGCCAGACCGGCCACACGGCGTCCATGCGCGCCGGAATGCCGGCGGCCGCGAGCCCACGAGCAAGCGCTTGCAGCACATACAGGTGCAGGATGTAGAAGAACATCGGCGCCGAGCCCAGCACCGCCAGCCAGGCGGCCAGGCGCCCGTTTTTGCGCTCCAGCAGCACCAGCAACAGCAGGCCGACGCCCAGCGTCAGCGCCGCGAACAGCAGCGAGGGCGGGTACTTGGTCACGTTCAGGAAGGCCATCAGGGTTTCGCCACCCGTGGCGCCGGCCTGCCAGGGGCGGTCGCCATACACGTTCACGGCGCGCAGCACGGCGAACAGGCCGAGCGCGCCCGCCGCCCAGCCGAGCAGGCGGCGTTGGCGCACCGGGGCCGGGTAACCCTGGGCAAACAGGGGGCCGCAGGCATAGCCCAGGCAAATGATCCCGATCCAGGGCAGCACCGGATAGGAGGTGCGCAGGCGCAGCGTATCGCCGAGTTCGACCCAGCCGCGGTCGTGCAGCACGGCCCACACGGCGTGCAGCGGATGGCCAGCGGCAAAGTGCACGCCATCAAGCAGGTTATGGCCGGCCACGATCAGGAAGCCGAGCCCGATCAAGGCCGGGCGCGGCAGGCGCACCAGCAATGCTAGCGCCAGCATCGACAGACCTATGGCCCAGATCACTTGCAGGTAGATCACGCTCGGCGGGAAGGCTGCTGTCCAGGCGAAATTAATCACCGTCAGTTCCAGCACGACCAGGAACAGGCCGCGCTTGGCCAGGAAGCTGGCGGCAGCAGCGGGGCCATCGGCCTGGCGCGAGGCGTACAGGAAGGCGGACAGGCCGGTCAGGAAAACAAAGACCGGCGCGCACAAATGGGCCACCAGGCGCGAGGCGAACAAGGCTGCAGGGGTGGTGGCCACCGCCATCGGATCGGCCACCTGCAAGTGCAGGAGAAAGGTTTCCCGTACATGGTCGGCCAGCATGAAGACCATGACCAGGCCGCGCAGTGCGTCGATGGCGAGGATGCGCCGTGGCGCGTGAGCGAGGGTGTGCATGCGGCCCGCCTTACAGTTTCAGGTTGAAGGAAAGGTAGGCCGCCCTGCCCGGCCCCGGCGCGAACATGGCTTGCGCATCGGCCGCCGGCCAGAAGAAATTGTCATACCACGCATAGGCGCTGCGGCGGTCGGCCAGGTTCTTGACTTGCACATCGATGCTGGCCCGGTTGGAGATGGCGTAGCGCAGGCTGGCATCGAACAGCACGAAGCCGCCGAACTTGCCCTGCGCATTTTGGTTGTCGATGTAATAGCTGCCTTGCGCGCGTCCTTGCAGGCCGAGGCGCCACTTGCCGGACAGGCGGTAGTCGGCGCCGGCATTCGTGATCGTGCGCGGCGTGGAAAACACTTCCTTGCCGGCAAGCGCCACGCCATCGGCCGTAAAGGCTTCCCGCACCTCGGCCTTTTGCAGCGAGTGAGAAACCCACAGGTCCAGATGTTCGAGCGGCCTGGCGGACAGTTGCAGGTCGACGCCGTCGCGGCGCGTGCGGCCCAGGCCTACCGTGGTGCCGGTGGCCGGCATATTGGCGACTTCGCCGGTCGCATCCTGGCGCCAGGCGGCGAGGCGCAACTCGGCCTGCGGCGCCGGCTTGAACTTGATGCCGAGTTCCTTGCCGGTGTTGATCGATGGCGCGAAGGCGGCCTGGCCCGGCACCAGGTAGGCGGGTGCGCCGGAACCGGTGAGCACCTGGAAGGTCCGGCCCCAGTTGCCGTACACGCTCATGTTGCGCAGTGGGCTGTAGACCATGCTGAACTTGGGCTGCCTGATCCAGCCATAGTCTTGCAGGCCGGCACGCGCGCCATTCTTCAGCGGCATGTGTCCCGTAAATTTATCCAGGCGAAAGCCCGGCACCAGCTTCAGGCTGTCGCCCAGTTTCACGATGGCCTGGGCATAGGCGCCGACGTTGTTCAGGTAATAGCGGTCGTCGTTCTGGACCGACGCCGGCGTCGTGAAGTTGCTCGGCACGGCGTAGGTGTAGCGCAGGCGGCCGTAACGGTTGTCCTGGCGCTCGGCATTCACGCCGGCCTCGATGACGGCGCGCTCATCCAGCCGCAGCGTGAGCGTGCTCAGCAGGCCGGTCTGCTCTTCGTTCCACAGGCGGCGCTGGCGCGGCGCCGTGCCGGCCGGGTTGGCGGTGAAGGTGACGCGGCGGTCGTCGCGGTAATCGTTGAAGTAGAGCTTGTTGCTGAGGAAGGCGTCGGGCGTGATCTGCCAGTCGAGGTGGGCGCTGGCATGCTGCATGCTGCGCTCGGTCTCGTCGTTGGCGTTTTTCGCGGGCGACTGCCTGCGGTCTCTTGTCATCTCGGCGGCCGTCAGGAAGCCGGGCTCCTCGGCATCGTGGCGGTAAGTGCGCAGCACCAGGCCGGCCTTCAGGCGCTTGTCGGCAGAGCTTAGGAACCACTTGGCGCCGAGCGAGTATTTATCGGAATCGCTGTGGGCGCGGTAGCCGCTGCTGTCCTGCTTGGCGATGAAGTAATTCTGGGCAAAGCCGTCGGCTTCGCGTCCCAGGGAGAATTGCAGTTCGCGCGTGTCGAAGCTGCCGTAGGTAAAACGGCTATCCGTGTAATTGCCGCCCTGGCGCGTGCCGAAGTTGATGCTGCCGCCGATGTTGTGCAGGCCGTAGCGCGGATCGTTGGTGCCACGCACCACTTCGATATAGTCGATCTCGAGCGGGAAGACCATGTCGATGAAGCGCTGGTTGCCGCTGTTGACATTGCTTGGGATGCCGTCGATCAGTACCTTGATGCCGTTGATATAGCCTTCGCCGTTAAAGGCGCGGAAAGTCGCCTTGCCGGACTCGGCGCCCATGCGGGTTTCGGTGAGCTGCACGCCCGGCAACTGGCCGATTAGTTCCCAGCTGTTGCCGACGTTCTTGTCCTCCACCTGCTCGGCACCCAGCACGTCGACCGAGGTCAGGATGCGGTTGCTGAGCAAGGCGCCGGCGTTGCGCGCGGCGCTGATGCGCACCTCGCCCATGACCGTCGAGGGCTCCTCGGCTTCGGCAGCGTGGACCAGGGTGGGGAACGTCAGGGGCAAGGCCGTGGACAAGGCGAGGGACAGCAGCGTGCGTTTCATGAACCGGGAATCTTTCTGGCGCCGGTCGGGGCCGGCTTACGGTGGATCGGGCAAGCGGATGCACACCGGCAGCGCTGCAACGATCTTCATGATAACGCATTCTCAATATCAACGCCAGCCTTGGCTTATCCTCCAGAAACGAACATCGCCCCCGCAGTTACCAGCAGCACGGCGCAGAACAGCAGGCGCAGGCGCGCTTGCGGGAAGCGGTGGGCCAGCGCCACGCCGGCCGACACGCTGAGCACGCCGCCGACCGCCATCGGCACGCCCACGCTCCAGGCCACATGCTGCTCCTGGGTATAGGCAAACAAGGCAATGGCCGAGCTGGGCACGACCAGGGCCAGCGCGGTGCCCTGGGCGCGGGTCTGCTCCATGCGGAACAAGCCGACCAGGGCCGGCACCACCACCAGCCCGCCGCCGATGGTGAAGATGCCCGACATGGCGCCGCTGGCAATGCCGAGCAGAGGCAGGGCCGAGCGCGTCATCGGGCGCGGGGCCGGCGCCTCGGCCTGGGCATGCGCACGGCGCAGCACGCCCTGGCCGAAGTACAGCGCCAGCGCGACCAGGAACAGGGCGAAGGCGATGCGCAGCACGCCGGCATCGATGCCGCTGGCCAGGCGCCCGGCCACGTAGGCGGCGACCATCGAGAACACGCTGATCGCCGCCACCGCGCGCAAGTCGATGCGGTGCTTCTGGTGGTAGCGCCAGAAACCGATCAGCACGTTCGGCACGATCATGACCAGGGCCGTGCCCTGGGCCAGGTGCTGGTCCATGCCGTACAGCCAGGCCAACACGGGAATCGCGATCAGGCCGCCGCCGATGCCGAGCAGGCCGCCGGCAAAGCCGAGGCCGGCGCCGAGGATGGTGTTCAGGAGCAGGCTGGGGAGGAGCGTTGTCATCGGTAACGTGGGCTGCCCTTTTGATAGAAGGCAGCATGGAAATGCATAAGACTAGAGTGTAACCATTCGCCCTGCTTTCAGAATAAACTTCTGCTTTATCCATTCTTAAATTAAAACGAATAATGGACAGCGTTTCCGATCTTGCTTTCTTTGTCGAGCTCGTCAAGCGCGGCTCGCTCGCCGCCCTGGCACGCGAATGGGGCATGACGCCGCCCGCCATCACGGCCCGCCTGGCCCAGCTGGAAAGGCGCCTCGGCGTGCGTTTGCTGAACCGTACCACGCGCCGCATCAGCGTCACGCATGAGGGCGAGGTCTATCTTGCCACCGGGGCGCGCCTGCTGTCCGAGCTGCAGGAACTCGAGCAGACGGTGTCGAGCAGCCGCGCGATTCCCAAAGGCCTGCTGCGGGTGAACGCCACCTTCGGCTTCGGGCGCCGCCATATCGCACCGGCGATCGTCGCCTTTGCGCGCCGCTATCCGCAGGTCGAAGTCCAGCTCGACCTGACCGACAGTCCGGTGAACCTGGCCGACCAGGCCTTCGATGTCGGCATCCGCTTCGGCACCCTGCCCGACTCGCGCCTGGTGGCGCGCAAGATCGTCGCCAACCGGCGCCTGCTGTGCGCGGCGCCGGCCTATTTGGCCGAACACGGCAGCCCGCTCAAGCCGCGCGATTTGCAGGCGCACCGCTGCATCGTGCTGCGCGAGAGCGCCGCCGCATTTGGTACCTGGCATTTCGTGCGGGGCAACAAGGAGGAAACGGTGAAGGTCAGGGGGACGCTCAGCACCAATGATGGGGAAGCCGGGGTGCTGTGGGCGCTGGAGGGGTTTGGTATCCTGATGCGGTCGGAGTGGGACATCCACTCTCATTTGGAAGAAGGGAAACTGGTTCCGCTGCTGCAGGATTGGGAATTGCCGAGTGCGGATGTATTTGCCGTGTATCCGGAGCGGACGAATCTGTCGGCGAAAGTCAGCGCGTTTGTCGCGTTTATGGTGGAGTGGTTCGGACCCAATACGACGCGGGACCGTTAAGAATCGCAGAAACAAAAAAGGCTTCCTTTCGGAAGCCTTTTTCTTACTACTGGCGGAGAGGGTGGGATTCGAACCCACGGTACGGTCGCCCGTACGCCTGATTTCGAGTCAGGTACATTCGACCACTCTGCCACCTCTCCTGATTCGGTGCCTGCGGTCGCTGTAAGCGAGGCCGCATTATAGCGGGTCATTGTCGTTTGTGGAAGAGGCAAAACCGAGAAGACTGAAATGGCTTCCTGCGGAAGCAGGAGGGTGGGATTCGCCCACATTCTGCGGGCCGCCCTTGCGCAAGTATGCGCAAGGCTTCGAATCCCACGCGCAAGGTCCTCAGGACCTTGCTCCTCTCCGCCACCAAATAAAAAAGCTCCCACAAGGGGAGCTATTTTATTTATTGGCGGAGAGGGTGGGATTCGAACCCACGGTACGGTCGCCCGTACGCCTGATTTCGAGTCAGGTACATTCGACCACTCTGCCACCTCTCCTGATTCACTGCGGCGTGGTCGCTGCAAGAGACATGCATTATAGCGATGCTCTTGAGAAAACGGAAGAGCAAATTCAGCAGTACGCAGAACTGCCTGTTTCTCCCTTATGCCGCTGGCGACAGTCGCTCCAGGCCACCCATGTACGGACGCAGCACTTCCGGAATGATCACGCTGCCATCGGCCTGCTGGAAGTTTTCCAGCACCGCCACCAGCGTACGTCCCACCGCCAAACCGGAACCATTGAGCGTGTGCAGCAGCTCCGGCTTGTTCTGGGCATTGCGGAAGCGGGCACCCATGCGGCGGGCCTGGAAGCTTTCGGTGTTCGACAGCGAGGAAATCTCGCGGTAAGTGTTCTGTGCCGGCAGCCAGACTTCCAGGTCGTAGGTCTTGGATGCGCCAAAGCCCATGTCGCCGGTGCACAGCGACATCACGCGGTAAGGCAGGCCCAGCGACTGCAGGATGAACTCGGCGTGGCCGACCATTTCTTCCAGCGCCGCGTACGACTGCTCCGGATGCACCACCTGCACCATCTCGACCTTGTCGAACTGGTGCTGGCGGATCATGCCGCGCGTGTCGCGGCCATAGCTGCCCGCTTCCGAGCGGAAGCATGGCGTGTGCGCGGTCATGCGGATCGGCAGCTGGTCCAGCGCCACGATCTCGTCGCGCACGATATTCGTCAGCGACACTTCCGAGGTCGGGATCAGGTAGAAGGTCTCGCCCTCGCCTTCCGCGCCGCCCTTTTTCACCGAGAACAGGTCTTCTTCGAACTTCGGCAACTGGCCGGTGCCGCGCAGGGAGTCGGCGTTGACCATATAAGGCGTGTAGCACTCGGTATAGCCGTGCTTGTCGGTATGGGTGTCCAGCATGAACTGGGCCAGCGCACGGTGCAGGCGGGCGATGCCGCCTTTCATGACCGAGAAGCGCGAACCGGTCAGCTTGGTCGCGGTGTCGAAGTCCAGGCCGAGTTTTTCGCCGATGTCGACGTGGTCCTTGACCTCGAAATCGAAAGCCGGCGGCGTGCCGAACTTGCGCACTTCGACGTTGCCGGTTTCATCCTTGCCGTTCGGGACGGATTCGTGCGGCAGGTTCGGAATCGCTTCCATGAACTCGCCCATCTTGCGCTGGACATCGGCCAGCGAGGCTTCGTTGGCCTTCAGTTCGTCGCCCAGGCCGGCCACTTCCGCCATCACAGCGGTGGTGTCTTCGCCTTTGCCCTTGAGCATGCCGATCTGCTTGGACAGCGCGTTGCGCTTGCCTTGCAGCTCTTCGGTGCGCATCTGGAGGGTCTTGCGTTCCGCTTCCAGGGCGCCGAAAGCGCTCACGTCGAGCTGGAACTTGCGGGTCGCCAGGCGGGCGGCGACGTTGTCGATGTCTTTGCGGAGGAGTTGGATGTCTATCATTGTCGGCTTCTGCGAGGCGTATGTCGAAAACGCAATTGTACCAAGGGGGCAGCGTTTCCAAAGCCTGATTTGCACGGCCGATGCCAGCGCTGCCCGGGACGAACGGTTCCGTCCCGCCTCAACTTTCCTCGCCTTGGGCATCGGCGTCGAGCTGGCGCAGGAAAGCCAGCTTGTCGGCCACCTTGGCCTCGATCCCGCGCGGCACCGGCTGATACCAGCGCGGTTCCGGCATGCCATCGGGCAGATAGGTTTCGCCGGCCGCATACGCATGCGGCTCGTCGTGCGCGTAGCGGTATTCGTGGCCGTAGCCCAGCTCCTTCATGAGCTTGGTCGGCGCATTGCGCAGGTGCACCGGCACTTCGCGCGACTTGTCCTTGCGCACGAACGCCATGGCGGCATTGAAGGCGTTGTAGCCGGCATTGCTCTTCGCCGCAATCGCCAGGTAGACCACGGCCTGGCCCAGCGCCAGCTCGCCTTCGGGCGAGCCCAGGCGCTCGTAGGTGGTGGCGGCATCATTCGCGATCTGCAGCGCGCGCGGGTCGGCCAGGCCGATGTCTTCCCAGGCCATGCGCACGATGCGGCGCGACAGGTACTTGGCGTCGGCGCCGCCGTCGAGCATGCGGCACAGCCAGTACAGGGCCGCGTCCGGATGCGAGCCGCGCACCGACTTGTGCAGGGCCGAGATCTGGTCGTAAAAATTGTCGCCACCCTTGTCGAAACGGCGCGAATTGAGCGTGAGCGCGTTGTCGACGAACTCGCCGGTGATGGTGGTGATGCCCGAAGTCTCGGCCGAGGTCTTGGTCTGTTCCAGCAGATTCAGGAAGCGGCGCGCGTCGCCGTCGGCATAGCCGACCAGGGTGTTGACGGCAACCTCGTCGAAACTCAGGTGCCTGAGTACCCTTTCCTGCGCGCGCTTCAGGAGCTGGCGCATTTCGTCGTCGTTCAAGGCTTTCAGCACATACACCTGCGAGCGCGACAGCAATGCCGAGTTCACTTCGAACGACGGGTTCTCGGTGGTGGCGCCGATCAGCGTGACGAGGCCGGACTCGACGAAGGGCAGCAAGGCGTCCTGCTGCGACTTGTTGAAGCGGTGAATCTCGTCGATGAACAGGATCGTGTGCTTGCCGCGCGCCAGATACTGCTCGGCCTGCTCGACGGAAGCGCGGATATCCTTCACGCCCGACAGCACGGCGGACAAGGCGATGAATTCGCAGTCGAAGGCATACGCCGTCAGGCGCGCCAGCGTGGTCTTGCCGACGCCGGGCGGCCCCCACAGGATCATCGAATGCGGCTTGCCCGATTTGAACACCAGGTTCAGCGGCTTGCCGGGGCCGAGCAGGTGGCTCTGGCCGATCACTTCGTCGATGGTGCGCGGACGCAGGGCTTCGGCCAGCGGCGCGGCCGGTTCGTGCTTGAACAGGTCATCCACGGCAGGCTCCCGGCGTGCGCGAGAACGTGGCAAGATAGTGCGTATTGTTGTGCATGCAGCTAGTTTAGCGCATGCCTGCCGGCGCCGCGCCGCACACGGCTCTCAGGGCGGCGCGCATGCTTGATTCAATCGTGGTGCCGACCATCCCCGGCGCTGTCTACGTAGGGTGGGCACCCCGTGCCCACGCGGAACGATGGCCATTGTTAACGGCCGATCAACCACAAGCCGGAAAACCGTCGACACGCGTCCAAATGATCATCCGCGGACGCTAACCATGCCCTTCCTTTGCGGTGCTAAAACGGTGATCACCAGGCGTGCTTCCGCGTGGGCACAGTGTGCCCACCCTACGAGCGTGTGAATAAATCGCCATGGCTGCGTTGCCTCGTCTCGCCGTACCCTCGTACTGTCTTCGACTCGGCGCCTTGCCCTGACGATTTCTTCACACGCTCTACGTTGCGCCGGATTGCCGATTCGATCAGTTATTGATGACGTCCGCGCCCTTCGGGGTCTCGAACTTGAACTGCTGCGCGCCCAGCGACGGATTGCGCTGGAAGTTGGTGAACTTCAGCACCGATGTCTGGCCGAAGGTGTCCTTCAGTTCCATCGCTTGCGGAATACCGTCGCGCAGGCCGATGCTGATCTGCTCGAAGGTGGTATCGCGTGCCTTCGGCACGGCGTTCAGCCATTCCAGGCCATCGCGGGTGCCCGCTTCGGACAGGGTGAAATTCTTTTCCAGGTCGTTGCTGCCGAACAGGATGGCGGCCGGCGAGGAGCCAAGCGCGTTGCCCAGCTTCTTGATCGTGACCTGGTTCAGGTCCTTGTCGTAGACATACAGCTGGTCGCCGTCGGCCTGCAACACTTGTTCGTAGGGCTTGGTGTAGCTCCAGATGAACTTGCCAGGGCGGGCGAAGACGAAGCTGCCGCTCGATGGTGGGGTGGCTTTGCCGTTGGTGGATTTGCGCTGCTGTTGCTGGGTGAATTCGCCCTTGGCGGACTTGGTGCCGGAGACGAAAGTCTTGAACTGGTCGAGGGCGGCGGCGTGGGCGGTGCCGGCCAGGGCCAGGGTGGCCGCAGTCGCGGCGATCAGGGTGGCGATAGTCGTTTTCATGTTGTTCTTCATCGTGGTCCTTTTTAATGGGCGATTGAGCAGGCGCTCGAACGCGTGGGCACGGGGCGCCCACCCTACATATTCATGCGTCAGCTGGACGCGTGGACGGCGGAGCCGTCCACCCTACGCGGCTTACTCGGCGCTGGTGGCGGGCACGAGGATGTCGCGGTTGCCGTTCGACTGCATCGGGCTGACCACGCCGCTCTGCTCCATTTGTTCGAGCAGGCGCGCGGCGCGGTTATAGCCGATGCGCAGATGGCGCTGGACCAGCGAGATCGAGGCGCGCCGGTTTTTCAGCACCACCTGCACCGCCTGGTCGTACATGGCGTCGGACTCGCCGCCGCCTTCGCCGGCCACGGCATCGCCGCCGGCCCCACCCTCTTCCAGCGTGCCGCCTTCCAGGATGCCTTCAATGTAATTCGGCGCGCCCATCGATTGAAGATGTTTTACAACTCGATGCACTTCCTCGTCCGAGACAAAGGCGCCGTGCACGCGGACCGGCAGGCCGGTGCCCGGCGGCATATACAGCATGTCGCCCATGCCGAGCAGGGTTTCGGCGCCCATCTGGTCGAGAATCGTGCGCGAGTCGATCTTCGACGATACCTGGAACGCGATGCGGGTCGGAATGTTCGCCTTGATCAGGCCGGTAATCACGTCAACCGACGGACGCTGGGTCGCCAGGATCAGGTGAATCCCCGCCGCACGCGCCTTCTGGGCGATACGCGCGATCAGTTCTTCCACCTTCTTGCCGACCACCATCATCAGGTCGGCGAGTTCGTCGATGATGATGACGATCGTCGGCAGCTTGTCGAGCGGCTCGGGATTGTCGGGCATGATCGAGAACGGATTCGGGATGTGTTCTTCGCGCTTGGTTGCGTCGGCAATCTTGGCGTTGTAACCGGCCAGGTTACGCACGCCCAATTTCGACATCAGCTTGTAGCGGCGCTCCATCTCGTTCACGGCCCAGTTCAGGGCGTGGCCGGCCTGGCGCATGTCGGTCACCACCGGCGCCAGCAGGTGCGGGATGCCTTCGTACACCGACATTTCCAGCATCTTCGGGTCGATCAGGATCAGGCGCACGTCGGCCGGGTCGGATTTGTACAGCAGCGACAAAATCGTGGCGTTGATGCCGACCGATTTACCGGAACCGGTGGTACCCGCCACCAGCAAGTGCGGCATCTTGGCCAGGTCGGCCACCACGGGTTTACCGGCAATGTCCTTGCCCAAGGCCACCGTCAGGTTCGAGGCGCTGTCGTTGTACACCTTGGAGCCGACGATTTCCGTCAGGCGCACGATCTGGCGCTTCGGATTCGGCAGTTCCAGCGCCATGTAGTTCTTGCCGGGGATGGTCTCGACCACGCGGATCGAGGTCAGGGACAGCGAACGCGCCAGGTCGCGCGCCAGATTGACGATCTGGCTGCCCTTGACGCCGGTGGCCGGCTCGATTTCGTAGCGCGTGACAACCGGCCCCGGATAGGCGGCCACGACCGCGGCTTCGACGCCGAAGTCCGACAGTTTCTTTTCGATCAGGCGGCTGGTGAATTCCAGCACGTCGACGGCCACGGTTTCCTGCACCGGCGGCGCTTCGTCCAGCAGGGCCAGCGGCGGCAGGGTCGAGTCGCCCGGCAAATCGCGGAACAGCGGCGTCTGCTGCTCTTTGTGGGCGCGCTCGCCTTTCGGCACCGACATCATTTGCGGTTCGATCTTGATCGGTGGCAGGCTCGGCTCGGCGCCGGCCGTTGACGGCGTGGACGGAGCCACCGCGCGCGGCGGTTTCGGCGCCGGGGCGCTGCTTGAGAAATCCTCGTCCAGGTCGATGTATTCCGGCACCTCGTCCGGCTCCAGGCGCGGTTCCTTCTGGGCCGCGCGGGCTGGCGCGGCGGTCTTGCTCATTTCCAGCTGTGGCTCGGCGCGCACGGCCACCGGATGCTTCTCCACGTGCCGGGCGCGCTCGGTCACCACGGCTTCGTCGCGCTTGACGGTGGCCACTTCGCCCTGACGGCGGTCTTCACGGTCTTCGACGCGCAGGCGGAACCAGTCCACGCTCTTCTCGGCCGTTTCGCCGATACGCTCGGCCACGGCCAGCCACGATACCTGGAAGAACAGCGAAAAACCGAGGCCGAACAGCATCAGCAGCAGCAAGGTCGCGCCGGTAAAGCCGAAGGCCACCTGCGATGCATGGCCGAGCAATTGCCCCAGCACGCCACCGGGGGCACGCGGCAAATCGACGTCCCAGGACCACATGCGCAAGTATTCCAGGCCAACACTGCCGGCGAACATCAGCGCAAAGCCGATCCAGCGGATGATGAATTCGTCCTGGTGCTCGGGTTCGCGCGGGGCCGCGTCGGTGTCTTTCAGGCGGCGCCAGCCGCGCCAGACGGCGCGCAGGAACAGGCCGCCCCACCACCAGGCCGAGAAGCCGAAAATGAACAGCAGCAAATCGGCGAGCCAGGCGCCGGCCTTGCCGCCGAGGTTGGCGATCTGCGGCACGGTGTTCGCGTGCGACCAGCCCGGATCCGCCTTGTTGTAACTCAGCAGGATCAGGACGAAATACAGGAAAGCGACCGCCATGGCGATCCAGCGCGCTTCCAGCAGCAGGCGCGCGATCCTGCCGGGCAGCGGGGCGCGGCCGGCCGTGTTGCGGGGGACGTTCGGGGGAGGGGCGGAACTCTTCTTGCTCATGCTGCGTGGTGCATTCATCTTCGCGATTGCGGAATCCATGCATTCTAAGCCATATATTGCCGAGACGGCCTCATCATTCATGCTCGTGCGCATCATCGTCTATAATTTGCGTCGTATTCGGCGCAGCATTGCCGGTCTTGATTCTGCGCGCCCCGCCCCCAGTTTCATTTTTTTCCACATCAATATTCCCGTTCCCATGACCACTAAGAAACACGCCAAAGTCCTGATCCTCGGTTCCGGTCCTGCCGGCTACAGCGCCGCCGTCTATGCCGCGCGCGCCAATCTGCAACCGATGCTGGTTACCGGTGTCGAACAAGGCGGTCAATTGATGACGACGACCGATGTGGAAAACTGGCCCGGCGATCCGCTGGGCGTGCAAGGCCCGGAACTGATGCAGCGCCTGCTGCAGCACGCCGAGCGCTTCAATACCGAGATCGTGTTCGACCACATCCACACGACCTACCTGAACGAAAAGCCGATCCGCCTGGTCGGCGACTCGCACGAATTCACCTGCGACGCCCT
>Ga0308160_10000171_pt1 | contig 166127 bp, 171 predicted proteins | sample PhyFR1_FD_201036 | JGI IMG/M metagenome (GOLD analysis project Ga0308160, IMG submission 201036) | Phyllosphere microbial communities from UC Gill Tract Community Farm, Albany, California, United States - DLSLF.R1 | ecosystem: Host-associated > Plants > Phyllosphere > Unclassified | place... | reverse complement strand
TGGCACCTCCAGATTCACTGAAACCTTAACGAACGACTCACTTTCTACTTCAATATATCAGTCGAATTCAGAAAATACAATCAAAATTCAAACAAATAACATATTTTTGCCATCTTATTGATGTCTTATTCGAATCACTGACGCGGAACACGTTTCGAGAATTGACAGAGAACTTCATAGTTGATCGTCCCGAGCCAATGGGCCGCTTCCTCGATTGGTGCCCCTTCTCCAATCAAGATGACTTCCGTTCCAATCGGATATTCTCGCGGTAAACGAATCATCAAGCGATCCATACAGACACGACCGACGATTTCGCACGGTAGACCGTCTACAATCAGTGAATAGCCCTGAAACTTGCGTGACCAACCATCTGCATAACCAATCGGAACGGTACCGATCCATTCATCTGTCGGTGCCGTATAAGTCGCTCCGTAACTGATCGTCTGACCCGGTTCGACTTGTTTGACCTGCATCAGACGACTTTTCAGTGAAAACGCTGGTTTTAAAAATTCATAATGTCCTGCCATCTCATCCGACGGCATCGCCCCATATAACGCGATACCGACCCGAACGACGTTAAACGGCGCTTGTCCCGCTAAGCGAATCGCTGCCGCTGAATTAGCACAATGTACGTAACGAATGTCCGGTACTAGCGCGACATAGGATAAAAATGTCTCGAGCTGACGTTCGAACAATCGACTGTTCAGCTCGTCAGCGGTTGCGAAATGCGTATAGATGCCTTCGAGTTCGACAAGATCATCATTACACTCAACCAAAATATGCTTCAACTCATCGACATGCTGCAGTCCGAGTCGCCCCATCCCGGTATCGACCTTGATATGCAAACGGAGATGATCGATTTCCGTCAGATGCCGTTTCGCTTCTTGGAGCCAATCGGCTGAAAAGACAGGAACGGCGACATCGTAATTCGAAGCGACTGGCGCATGCTCCGGCAGTAAAGCTTCAAGCATCAGGATCGGCGCTTGGATACCCGCTTCTCGCAACTCAATCGCTTCTTCAAGGAGCGCAACAGCGAGTAAATCAGCTCCATTTTCAAGGGCAATCTCAGCGACTGTCACTGCACCGTGACCATAGCCGTCTGCCTTGACGACTGCCATCACCTGTTGCTCGCCCATTCGTGTTTTAATTTCGCGTATATTGTGTGCGATCGCTTCCCGATCGATTTCAATCCAAGTTGGTCGATACATCCTAATCCCTCTTCTCTAATAAGACTTGCGCAGACGCGTAGTGCTCTGAATGTGTAATCGAGACATGGATGACGCCATTGAATGGTCCGCTCATGATCGGTCGTCCGGTCTCATCGTTTAAAACTTCGACGTCCTGCCAGGAAACCTCTTTTCCGACACCGGTTCCAAATGCTTTAACGAACGCTTCCTTTGCGGCGAAGCGACCTGCCAGGTACTCAATTTGCCGGTGTCCTGAAAGCGATTGAAATCGTTCCTGTTCTGCCTGCGTCAAAATTCTTCCTGCAAAACGTGGCTGTCGCTCGAGCGTTTGCTCGATTCGATTTAGTTCGACTAAATCGATCCCAATTCCATAAATCATCCGAGACGCCTCCACAGTTCTATTCTTCGCCATCTTCATATAGAATGAAGATGAAGCGAGGTGTTGTCATGTTTAGTCGAACGGAAAATCTACAAACGTTCACACGTTCTTATCCGGTCGTTTCGTTGTTCATTTTAATCCAAGTCGCCCTGTTTGTCATCGAACAGTTAGGTGGACTCCTTAATCTGACGTTCTCTCCCTTAAGTGCAGGCGCAGCAATCAATCTCTTAATCGGGCAAGGTGAATGGTGGCGTGTCGTCACGGCAACGTTCTTGCATTATGATTTTTGGCATATTGCGTTCAATACGTTTGCTCTCGTCATTTTCGCACCGCCTCTCGAGCGGATGATCGGGCATACTCGATTCGCTGCTTTTTACTTGCTCGTCGGTACGCTTGCGAACGTCTTGACGTACTTCACGAAAATCAATGAACCGTTCTATGGACAAGCCGGAGCATCCGGTGCCATTCTTGGTCTGCTTGGTTTTTATGTCTACTTGAGTCGTTTCAAACGAACGGTCATCATGTCAGACGATACACGGCTTGTGTATATCTTCACTGCAGTCACGGCAGTCTTTACGTTACTTGGATCGAACGTCGCTGTCTTCGGTCACTTGTACGGTTTCGTCCTCGGATTCCTTTTCGGATTCGTCTTCGGCAACCGCGCCGTGCCATTCACACGTCCGTTCCAAACGGGTCGTCGGACAAGTGGTGGTCCTGTCTTCGTAAGCGGTTCTGGGCAGTTGGGTCGTATCTTCTTCTATGTCATCATCGCCTTTGCTGTACTCGGATTATTCTTCCGTTACCTGTAAACCAGCATACAAAAAAGGACTACGCTATATGCGTAAGTCCTTTTTTTGATTATTTGCGTAGAACTTCTGCCAAGTCCTTCACATCATCAATCAAGTTATGGATCGTCTCCTGATTATCCGTATAAAGTGCTTTTAATTCCTCAAAGCGTCCTTTCGGATCTTGTTTGACAGCAGACAATTGTGTTCCTGCGCCACTGAATGTTCGTTTCACTGCCGTGAACTGCGCTTGACGCGTATCTTTATGCAGTAGTGATAAAGTAGCGCCGACAAGTGCGCCACCAAGTGTTGCTACGACAAAATAGTTCTTCTTCATCTGTTAGTCCCCCTGCATCTCACTCATTTGTTGGTGGTACGATTTGATACCGTTTCATGACGGGAGAAGGCGCGAACGACTTCCCTGCCTCTTCAGCATACTGGTCTACCGTGAGACGTTCAACTGATTTTGCATAACGAGCCCCGTCGCTTGTCTCATGGAACTGAATCAATAAGACGAGATCCGTCCCCTTCTCGACACGTCCAATCCGAAAAGCCTGGAAGCCACCATATTCTGCTCCAATGACTTTTGGATTCGACATCACTTGATGTACGAATAAATCTCCGCTATTTTGATCTGCCGGAATCGACCAGTAGAAGAGACTGCCTTCATCCGAAAAATTTCCACGTGATTCGAGCAACGTGTAGGTATTGCCACTTTGAAAAGGTGATTTCGAGTCCGTCTCTATCCAGAGGATAGCGTCACCGCTTCCGCTAGCAACACGAATGTGAGCGTCCCGAGAACGAATTTGTTCAACAAACGAACCGCTACCGAATGTGATCGAAAGTTTAGATGGCATCACAGGCCTCCGCAAGTTGAAAGTCTTTTTCCGTCAATCCATTTTCATCATGAGTCGTCGCCGCAAGTGTGACTTTTTTATAGTCAATCACGATCCGTGGATGATGATTCAAGTTTTCGGCGATACTCCCGACTTCCTGTACGAAATCCAGTGCAGCAGGAAACGATGGAAGTGTATACGTTCGGACGATTTCATCATCGACGATACTCCAATCCTGCAATCGTTCAAGACGCTCTTCCACTTCATACTCATTCAACCTAGCCATCCCTTTCTCCTCCTCTACTATCATTTTCGTCCTATACTTTATACCCCATTCTATTACTTCTCTATACCTGTTTGTATCCGATTTCTTCCTTTCGCCTTCTATGTGAGATAGAGTACAATGTGAAAGAGAACACTAATTCAAAACCGAAAGGGGCTCACGCACATGCGCGCTCTGATTGTCATTGATTACACGATCGACTTCGTTGCTGACGAAGGGAAACTGACTTGTGGAAAACCAGGACAGGCGATTGAAGACCGGATCGCTACATTGATGGAGGAATTTTCAACAGAGGACTACGTCGTCATTGCCAACGATATTCATGAGGAAGGTGATACGTTCCATCCGGAAACTGTCCTTTTCCCGCCGCATAATATTCGCGGAACACATGGACGTGATTTGTTTGGGAAAGTCGCAGCCATGGCACGTGTCGCTGATCACATCATTGATAAGACGCGTTACAGTGCGTTCGCCGGGACGGACCTTGATTTACGCTTGCGTGAACGTGGTATCCGCGAAGTCCACCTCGTTGGCGTCTGTACGGACATCTGTGTCCTTCATACAGCTGTTGATGCCTACAATCTCGGATATCATATCGTCGTCCATGCCGATGCGGTCGCAAGCTTTAACGCGACGGGTCACGACTGGGCGCTTACACACTTTAAACAATCGATCGGCGCAGAAGTCGTCGGCGAATAAGAAGGGATTTGTCCGTTATGTTACAACGTAATCTTGCACTCCATACCGATCTATACTTACCACGGTGGATGTATATCTACTGGAAAGAAGGACGTCATAATGAACGTGCCGTCTTCGATGTCTACTACCGTTCGAATCCGTTTGCAGGAGGGTATGTCGTCTTTGCGGGTCTTGAGAACATCATCGAGTACATTCAAACACTCCGTTTCACGGAAGAAGACATCACGTACTTGCAAGAGATGATCGGCTTCCCAGATGAATTCAAGGATGAACTGCGTCAATTCAAGTTCAACGGTTCGATTTCCAGTGTCAAAGAAGGTGAGATCGTCTTCCCGAACGAACCATTGATTCGGATCGAGGCACGAATTTTTGAAGCGAAACTCTTACAGACCGCGATTTTGAACATCGCGAACCATGAATCACTCATCGCGACGAAATACGCACGCATTCGTCAATCGGCCCCCCGTGCGAAGTTTCTTGAAGCCGGTGCCCGACGTGCGCAAGGCATCGATGCTGCTTACTTCGGAACGCGTGCTTCGTACCTCGCTGGTTTTGACGTCACAAGTCTTGCTTCAGCAGGACGCGACTTCGGCATTCCATGCGGTGGAACGATGGAGCACGCCGACATTCAATTCCATGATGATGAACTAACAGCATTCCGGACATTTGCTTCTCACTATCCGGATCAATCGACGTTACTCGTCGATACGTATGACACGCTCAAGAGTGGTCTGCCGAATGCCATTACGGTCGCAAAGGAACTCCAAGCTAAAGGACATAAACTGCGCGGAATCCGAATCGATTCTGGTGACTTATCTTATTTGTCAAAACGTGCTCGTAACATGCTTGACGAAGCCGGTTTCCCAGAAGTCGACATCGTCTTGTCAGGGGATCTCGATGAGTACGTCATCCAAGATTTGCGCATCCAAGGCGCCCAAGCGAATACGTTCCTCGTCGGAACACGTGGTATTACAGCTTACGAGCAACCCGCTCTCGGAATGGTCTATAAACTGGTCGCACGTGAAGTAGACGGCGAACTCACGCCTGTCATCAAAGTGTCCTCGTCAAAAGCCAAGACGACGACACCACACATCAAGGAAGTCTATCGCATCATCGATCCGGTGACGGATAAGTTTAAAGGGGATTACGTGACGTTGATGGATGAGGATCCATCGACACTTGAAGCCGTCGATCTCATCGACGTCCGGGACCCATCGTTCCGTAACCGTGTGGAGCAGTTCAAGGTCGAACGTTTGCTTGAACCGATCTTCAAAGATGGAGAGTTAATCTATACAGTTCCAACGATCGAAGAGATCCGTCACTTCCATGAAACGCAGATTGGTCGTCTTTGGGAGGAGTACAAACGTCTCCGTTTGCCAGAGATTTATGCCGTCACATTCAGTGACCGTCTCTGGAAACTCAAACTCGACATGATTCGGGAAACACGACTCGCGAGTGGTTTAAAATAAGACGCACAAACAAGCGCCGTTCTTCCTCCCTCAGGATGAACGGCGCTTTTCTCATGTTAATCCTGCTTCGTTTCCGACAGGTGTCATTTCTGTTGGCGCTTGTTCCATCTTCTTACGAAAGTACCATGCGAAACCAAGCGCACCTCCGATGAAGACGATATACGTTATGCGTTGACCGAATTCTGCTAAGGAATCCGCGTAAAAAATACTGATTAAATGATCACTTCCACTAATGAGTAGCAAACAGGCAATCAGGAGCGCAATGCGATATGCAAGCGTCGGGCGGTCTGTCGGTTCAGCATGCCAATACATGATGATATGGTGGGCAAGTAAGACAATACCCAGGATTCCTAATATTCCAATGAGTACTTGCGGCATAATGAACGATCCTCCTGTTAGTAATATCTAGTCTTATTTAAACATAGTTCACACGAATTTCGTCAGGAAAAGTTTCCCGTCCCACATTCCTCACGGTATACTGTAGAAAAATCGTAAGCGATCAAGGGAGGGCATTTTTTCATGAAAACCTTTAAATTATGCACATTACGCATTTTAATGGACGAGTCAGGACGTGATACGACGATTCCCGTGGCCATTCAAGACGGACTAACGGTCAGTACCGAACAAACGGCACAATGGGTCGCAGAAATCGTCGTTCCTTCGAGCGATCAGCCGATCGTCGATGAATTGTTCACAAAACATTTACGTGCTTTGATTGAAATCACGATCTCACGACCCGATAATGACCCTGCCGCGATGATCGTCACGCCTCTTGAACGGACTGCCTTAAGCGAACACGTCTCCTATGTCTTCACCGGTAAGATGGTCATGATGAAGAATGATTTATCCGAATCGATCTTACGTGAAGTCGTCGAGGATGGATTCGCTGGTGAGGAACTCGTTCAAGAATACAAGGATCGTCGTTCAAAACGCGGTGCACATATCACGAGTATCGCTAAAGAAACATTTAAACAGTATCTAGCAGAACATCCAGAAACACCGATTTCTTAAGGTTTTTCGACTTCGTCCGTGATGTGATCCGCTACATTGATTCGATCAATCGTATAGTGATCTGTATGATGGATATAATTCGCACACGCGTTTTTCAAAGGTGTCCGGTAACTGAACGTCGCATCAATCGATGATAAGGCTGCCTTGATCGTATGCGAGTGACAGACGATTAGAATTCTTTTCCCTTCATACATGCGTGTCGCTTCCTGTAGCGCATCGAACACGCGATCCTGGATGGCTTGTTCCGTTTCAAGACCCGGCACAAGTGTCGTATCGTTCGCTTGAACAGCCTCGTAAATCGCTGCGACTGGTTTACCGGAAGCGGATCCGAATTCGCGTTCGACGAGTCGGTCATCGGTCGCTGTGATCGTCAATCCGACCGCACGTCCGATGATTTCGGCTGTCTCAACAGCGCGAGACAACGGGCTTGCTAGCAAGACATCCCACTTTTCATTGGCTAGATAAGCGGCGCTGAGTTCCGCTTGTCTTTTTCCTGTTGCATTCAACGGGATATCTTCTCTTCCTTGGATTCGTTCATTTAAGTTCCAATCCGTCTGACCATGTCGCACTAAACAAATTTCAGTCATGTCTCTGTCTCCTTCATTCAAGAAATATGACTGATTGTATCATGTTTTTCATCGGCAAGTTGTCGCGGTGGCAATAACAACACCTGACAAGTGAAGCGTTCAATTCGTTCGAGCAGTCGTTCAATTTTCAATGGGTTTTCGGTCTGTGCAAAACTAGCAAGTGAGTGGGTACCGTTCGGAAAAGAAAACAAACGGACATCAGCTCCGACATCGGCTCCTTTTTCAACGAAGTGAAGAGCTTGGGAAAACGGAACGATTGGATCTTTTTTGCCATGCAGGAGCATGATCGGTGGGGCGTCTGACGAGAGATGCGTCACAGGTGAAACGTGGGTCATGAGCTTGCGCCATTCTTCCCGTCCACCTTTATAAAACTTAATGTGAGCGATCCAGGTCTGAATGAAAGTAAACAATAAAAAATTCGTCGGTGGATATAAGGCAATGACACCACTAATCAATGGCATGTGTCGTTCATCGCGCTCACCAACGAAAGCAGATGGGGCAAGTGCCGTCGTCAGCATGAGTGCAGCTCCGGCTGAGTCTCCCCATACCATCATCCGTCCTCTTAAAATACGAAGATCATCTGCTTCCTTGTTCAAAAAGCATAAAGCATCCCGTACATCTTCGAGGTTATCCGGAAAATAACTGCCTTCTTCAAACAGACGATAATCGATACTACAAACAGCAACCCCAAGTTCAAGCAGGCGATCAACGATCGGGCTAAAACAGAACATATCCTCGCGCTCTCCACGAACGAATGCGCCACCGTGCGCGTAGATCGCGACCGGAAACGGTCCTTCCCCCGGCGGATAATAGAGATCGAGTTGTAAGGTACGGTCTCCCACTTGTTTGTAAGTGAGTGTCCGCGGTGCGAATTGTTTTTCTGTGATTGGCAAGGCGGGTTCAGTCCACCGAAGCAATGCACCGTAATTATTCCAGATACTTGCTCCCGCAGCTGCCGTCGTTAGTAATGCAGCTCCCCCCATTAGCCATGCAGTTTCACGTTTCACTTGATCACCTCCAAAAGACGTACCAATTCCTTCACTTTATTATCCTTTTACCCCGTTTTAAAAGAAGTCGAACGTCTCGGTATTCGTACTTGACGCTTCTCAAACGTTCCGCTATAGTGAAAAAGTCCAAATCGGAATAATTACGTTTTAATAACGGAGGTAACATATAATGAAAAAAATCATTCCTGCTTTAACGGTCGCATTCGCGAGCGCAAGTATCCTCGCAGCTTGTGGATCAAACACCGATTCATCGACTTCAGATGATAAAAAGACGGAAATCTATACATCGACGTTCGCAACAGCTGCCATTGCCCGTGAAATCGGTGGTAATCAAGTCAACGTCAAGATGATCGTCCCACCTGGAGCAGATCCGCACTCCTATGAACCGACGTCAAAGCAACTCACTGAGATTGCCAAAGGTGACCTTTTCCTTTTGACGGGTACGACACTTGAACCCTATTCAAAAAAAATCCAAGAGAGTCTAAAAGGCACGGACGTCCGGTTCATCGAGACGAGTAAGGATGTCACTTTGCTGGAATCGGATGCTACGCTTCACGCACATGAAGAAGAGGGACATACAGAAGATGAGCAGGCGCACGAAGAGGAAGGACACGATCATGGAAAATACGATCCACACGTCTGGCTTGATCCTGTCAACGCCAAAGCAATGGCACGTTCTATCACAGTCGCCTTATCAAAAGAAGTACCAAAAGACAAAGCAACATTCGAAAAAAACTTGAAAGCGTTCGATCAGCAGGCTGACGCACTCGATAAAGAGTTCAAGCAAGCCGTCGCTGACGGATCAAAAAAAGAACTTCTCGTCACACATGCAGCTTACGGTTACCTCGCCGAACGATATGGTTTCACGCAGCTTCCAATCGCCGGAATTTCCCCTTCCGATGAACCCTCACAAAAGCAACTGGCTGCTTTAGTGAAAGAAGCGCGGATGCATGATTTGAAATACGTCGCGTTCGAAGAAACGGTTTCACCAAAGGTTGCGCGTGTCATCCAAAAAGAAATCGGAGCTAAATCCGTGACGATCCATAACCTCGAGTCGGTGACGAAATCGCAGCAAAACAGCTCGTATTTTAAGTTGATGGAAGAAAACGTCCAGACGTTAGAACAGGCACTTCAGTAAAGTACAGTTGACACGCGTTACTCAATGCGGTACGGTAAGAAACGTGTTTTACAACAATTGAATGACTTCTTTTTATCGCGAGAAACGGAGGGACTGGCCCAATGATGTTTCGGCAGCGGACGATTTGATTCGTACTGTGCCAAATCCAGCAAGCGAAAGCTTGAGAGATAAGAAGAGCGTCTTTATTTCATAAAGACCTCCTTCTTTCTTGCGAAGGGGTCTTTTTTTGTATCTTTGAGAAACGAGGTGTCAACAATGAATGAAATGATCACGCCTAACAAATGGGCACTGCTTCCCCTCGTCGTATTTCTGGTCCTCTTCATCGGAGCCGGCATCTTCTATGACGACTTTTACAAATTCCCGATTCTTATCGCTGCTTTGATCGCGCTGATCTTTGCTGCAATCACGACGAAAGGATCGATTAATCAAACGGTTGAACGAATCGCAACCGGTGCCGGAAATCCCGATATCATGATTATGGTCTTCATCTTCTTATTAGCCGGTACGTTCTCTGGAACGGCAGAAGCAATCGGCGCCATTGATGCGACCGTCAATGCTGCCTTAACGTTCCTACCTCCGTCACTCCTGATGAGCGGTCTGTTCGTCATCGCTGCCTTCATCTCGATGGCAATGGGAACTTCGACTGGAACGATTGCTGCACTCGCACCGATCGCCTTCGGTATTCATGAAGCAACAGGCATCAACGTCGCAATCGCAGCAGCGTCAGTCGTTGGGGGTTCGATGTTCGGCGATAACTTGTCGTTCATCTCAGATACGACGATCGCTGCCGTTCGAACGCAAAAAACGAACATGCGTGATAAGTTCCGAACGAACTTCATGATCGTTCTCCCGGCTGCCATCTTGACGGTCATCTTACTCGCATTCGTTTCTGGTTCTGGCGATGCGGTAACGGCTAAAGCATTCGAGTTCTACAAATTGATTCCATATCTCGCCGTCATCGTCCTTGCACTATTTGGTGTTAACGTCATCCTCGTTCTCGTCGGTGGTACATTGCTCACTGGCATCATCGGTATGATTGACGGTAGCTTCGGTTTAAGTGGGTTCGTCCTTTCGATGTCAAAAGGAATGATGGGCATGGCAGAGATTTCAATCTTGACGCTCCTCATGGGTGGTCTCGTCAGTTTGATTACGTTCAACGGTGGAATCGCCTACTTGAAGGAGACGTTGACGCGCAAGATTTCACAGCGTCGCGGTGCCGAATTCAGTATGGCGGCACTCGTCAGTGCAACGAACCTCGCAACGGCGAACAATACGATCTCGATTCTTGTCGCTGGACCACTCGCGGCTGAAATCGCCGATACGTATGAAATCGATCGCAAGAAATCAGCGAGTATTCTTGATATCTTCTCTTGTGGGATTCAAGGTATCATTCCGTATGGGGCACAACTCTTGATCGCAGCAGAGTTGACGAAGACGGCTTCACCGGAACTGATTCCGTATCTGTTCTATCCGTTCCTGCTCTTCGTCTGTGGATCGATTGCCATCATCTTTGGTTTCCCACGTCCGAAGAAATCAGTTGCTCAACAGGAAAAAATCTCTTCTTAACCAACGACAGGTCCGATCATGGTGATCGGACCTGTTTCATTATTTTTTCTGCTTCGCTTGTCGTTCTAAAATCAAATACGCGATTGCTGGAAGTGGAAACTGAAGGAGTCCCGCGCCTCCCCATACCCACGGGTTACGTCCTGATTTTCGTGCACTGAAAAATAGGCTAACTGCTTGCGTGACCAACAAGGCACTAATACTAAACCAAGCTCCCTTTGATAGCTTTTTATTCTTTTGAGCCATCCTTTCTCCCCCTCTTTCTGACATACGGTCAGATGTGATGAATTCTCTTTTATTTTAACCCATTCTATTCCTCCATGAGCATGGAAACGGACGGTTTCGTTCGTTCGTGCTAAACTAAACGAGCAAATCTAAACTACGTTTTATGAGGAGGAGTAACACATGCAATACGCAAAACTTTCAAACGGTATTACGATTCCCCAAATCGGATTCGGTGTCTGGCAAGTAGACGAAGAAACAGAAGCACCCGCTGCTGTTGCTGAAGCACTACGTGTCGGCTATCGTCATATCGATACAGCTGCTGTCTATAAAAACGAGCGCGGTGTCGCAAAAGGAATCAAAGAAAGCGGCGTGAAACGTGAGGATCTCTTCTTAACGTCGAAAGTCTGGAACGATGATATTCGTGCCGGTCGGACGAAGGAAGCATTCGCAGAATCGCTCGAACGTCTCGAAACAGACTACCTTGACCTCTACCTGATCCACTGGCCAGTCGAAGGCTATATCGAAGCGTGGAAAGCAATGGTTGAACTGTATGAAGCAGGCAAGATTAAAGCGATCGGTGTCTCGAACTTCAAGGAACATCACCTCGATACATTGGCAGAAGAGGGCTTGATGGCACCAATGATCAACCAAGTCGAATTGCATCCACAATTGCCGCAACACGAACTGCACGAATACTTGCAAGATCACAACATCCAAGTCGAAGCATGGAGTCCACTCATGCAAGGGAAATTCCTCGAAATCAACGATTTCAAGGAAATCGCAGAGAAGCATGGTAAGACACCTTCACAAGTCGTCTTGCGCTGGCACCTCGACAACGGTATCGTTGCTCTTCCAAAATCCGTCACACCAGAACGCATTGCAGAAAACTTCGACGTCTTTGATTTCCAACTCGATGCCGATGATCTTGAGAAAATTGATCGTCTAGCAACGGATGTCCGCCTCGGACCGGATCCAGACGAAATCGATTTTTAATCTAAAAATTATTGTAAAAAGAGTGATTTCCATGTGAAGTCATCTTGATTTAGATGAACGACAAGAGACCCGTTTCCAGTCGACGACTTGGAAGCGGGTCTCTTTTTTATAGATGGTACTAGTCATACGTAATAAATCAAAATCGTATCTTCCGCTTCTTCTGCCTTTTGAAAATAGGCACGCAGATCGGCGAACTGCTCCCAGACATATTCGAATTCGCCCGGTATTCCAGCTTCATCATGAATCGAAGCGAGTGCCCGTTGATCGAAGTTTCGCATCACTTCAGCGGAAATGATCAAAAGCGGTAAAGGAAGAATCCCGACGATTGCCGCTTTTTCCTCATTGACGATCAACTCTTCACCAATGATCGCTCGCCCTAGATTATAGTGCGTGTCCTGATCAATATAGATATCGATTTGATTCATCAAATGGTAGATGGCATTCGTTTGTTCGAGGGCAAACAATTGTTCATGGTCGGGTTGTGTCTCATGAATGAATAATATCCAGTCCATGATGATGTGGGGATCGTTTCCGAACGACTCCCAGACCGCATCCGTGACGCGAACGAAATGTACGTTTTCCATTCTCCCCCTCCCTTCTGTACTCTGTATTCCCTTTTTAAATTCGTTCTATACAAAAAAAAGAGCCAGATTTCTCTGACTCCCTTTTCTTAGATCGCTTTTTCGTCTTCTTCTGACCCATGCCATGCTTCAAGCGTATGTTTTCCTGGCAAGTTCGGAATCGAGTCCGCATAGAAACGCGGCTCTTTTCCTGCTTTTCGTTGTGTCGCGTAATCATCGAGCGCAAGCTTCGCGATTTTTGCGAGACGGAAAATCGCATATAGATTAACGATTGCCATCAGTCCCATACAGATGTCCGCTAAAGCCCACACGAGACTAGCCGACTCGACAAGTGAACCGAAGACGATCATGACGAGGACGAGTGCACGGTATGCCATCATGACTTGTTTATTGTCACGGATGAACGTGATGTTCGATTCACCGTAATAGTAGTTTCCAACGACAGAACTAAAGGCAAAGAGGAAGATGGCAAGTGCCATGAATCCTGTCGCAAGTGATCCAACTTGCGACGCAAGTGCCCCTTGCGCTAAATCAATACCGGCTAAGGCATCTCCATTCGCATCTTTTGTCGGAACACCACTGACGAGAACAATCATCGCTGTCGCCGAACAGACCATCAACGTATCAACGAAGACCGCGAATGATTGAATCAACCCTTGTTTGACCGGGTGGGAGACTTCAGCCGTTGCTGCTGCGTTCGGTGCCGAACCCATACCGGCCTCGTTCGAGAACAAACCACGGCGAATCCCGTTCAAGAGTGCTGCACCTACTGCACCACCTGCGAGTGTCTTGAATTCGAATAGACCTTCTTGGAAGATCAATTTAAAAATACTTGGCAGTACTTCAAGATTCGTCGCCATGATATAGAGCGCGATCAGGATATAACCACCGGCCATGATCGGTACGAGGAACGACGCGACGGTTGCAATGCTACGGACGCCACCAAAGATGACGAGTGCCGTCAGCACGACCAGTCCGACCGTAATCCATGTCTTATCAAAGCCATATTGATTTTGAAGAGAAAGCGAGATCGTATTCGATTGAACGGAATTGAAGACAAATCCGAATGAGATCGTAATCAAGACACTAAATAAGATTCCTAACCACCGTTGTCCAAGCGCTTTTTCCATGTAATAGGCAGGGCCCCCACGCCACGCCTTATCATCACGCACTTTATAAATTTGAGCGAGTGTACTTTCAACGAATGCCGATGCCGATCCGATCAAGGCAATTAACCACATCCAGAAGACCGCTCCTGGTCCACCGAGTGCGATTGCTGCCGCGACACCTGCGATATTACCAGTACCGACACGTGCTGCCGTACTGATCGCAAATGCTTGGAATGGCGATACGCCATCTTTCCCTTTATCCGTTCCTTGGAACAATAAGCGTAACATCTCCGGGATCATTCGAAATTGAACGAACCGCATCCGGAATGTAAAATAAATGCCTAGTCCAACGAGTAAAACAATTAATACGTTCGTCCATAAGTAATCATTTGCTCGATTTACTAATTTCATCACTTCTTTTTCCATCGAATCTCCTCACTTTCATTCATCTTTTCTCTCTATTTCTATGTAAGTTTTTTTCACATGTGATTTATCATACGCAATTTTTTTTGAAAAATCAAACTCACTTATAACTCAGAACATAAAAAACGTGTTAAACCTCACATCAGATGTCAGGTTTAACACGTTCACATAGTTAATTCTTTTATTAGATGAACAGATTCAGATTAGCACCATCTGTTGCGCCGAGATAACTCGCGACACCACCGTAATCAATGCCGTCGAGGAGTTCTTCTTTCTTAATGCCCATGATATCCATCGACATCGTGCAGGCAATCATGCGGACACCCGCCGCTTGCGCTTTTGCCATCATCGTCTCGAGCGCATCGACTTGTTTATCCTTCATGACTTTTTTCATCATTTTTTGACCAGCACCTGCCATATTCATGTTTGAGAGTGGCAGTTCCCCGGCGTGTTTCGGCATCATCATCCCCATCATCCGCTCAATAGCGGCTTTCTCGACTGCCGGTGCATCCGGTTTTCGAATGATGTTCAAGCCCCAGAACGTAAAGAACATCGTCACTTGCTTCCCCATTGCTTGTGCACCTTGTGCGATGACGAAAGATGCAAGTGCTTTATCCAGATCACCACTAAAGACGACCATCGTCGCATCATCTGCCGGATTGACTTGAACCGGTGTTGCAGCAGGTGTCTCCCCTTGCCCTTTTTCAAGCAAGACCTCAACGACCCCTTGATTCATCTCCGCTGAATGGACTGTGTGTCCTAGTTTTTTCGCCCATGCTTGAACGTCCGGTAAAAATCCCGGATCCGACGCTTTGACAAAAATTTGCTCGCCGTCCGTCATCTGATCGATTTTTGTTTTCAGCTCTAAAATTGGACCTGGGCACTGTAAACCGCACGTATCGAGCAGCGCCACTTGTTCTGGTGAAGTCTTCGTTGTTGGCTCACGTTTCGTTACCGTCACAGCAGTCTCCTCCTTCGCTTGGCTTCGTGCTTCTTGATCACGATGCGCGACCGACCATGTTTTGTATCCGCCGCTTAAGTTTTTCACATCATAACCGTGTTGTTGCAACAGTTGACTTGCAACATATCCACGTAATCCGACTTGGCATGTCACATAGATCGTTTGATCCTTCGGCAGATCAGTCAACTTCTCACGTAACGTCGGTAACGAGATATTGACTGATCCCGGAATCGCGCCTAACTCGTTTTCCGATGGTTCACGGACATCGAGTAACAAACCTCCGTTTGCGACGATTTTATCGATTTCGTGCCAATGAACGTTCGCACTGTCACCAAGCACGATGTTCGACGCAATATATCCTGCCATATTGACCGGATCTTTTGCTGAACTATACGGCGGTGCATATGATAGTTCAAGATCTGGTAGATCAAGCACTGTCAATCCACCTTTAATCGCTGTCGCGAGGACATCGATTCGTTTCTCGACACCTGTCATGCCGATTGCCTGCGCTCCGTAGATCGTTCCTTCGATCGGATCAAATAACAGCTTCATCGAAATGGGACTCGCCCCTGGATAGTAACCCGCATGGGATCCCGGATGGAGGTGAATCGCTTCATAACGCATACCGAGCTGACGCAATCGTTTTTCGTTGTTACCGGTAGAAGCGACTGTCAAATCGAAGACTTTCGCTACTGCTGTACCGAGCGTTCCACTGTACCGGACATCGCGTCCGGCAATGATGTCGGCGACGAGACGCCCTTGACGGTTCGCAGGCCATGCGAGCGGCACATGTGTCGCTTCCTTCGTGATAAAATCCTTAACTTCGATCGCATCACCGATCGCAAAGATCGACGGATCGGATGTCCGCAGTTGATTGTCGACTTGAATCGTCTGTTTGATTCCAAGCGTTAAACCAGCATCTGCTGCGAGCGTGCTCTCCGGTGCGACACCGATTGATAAGATGTTCATCTCTGTCTCAATCACGCGTCCACTTGTCAAGACGACACGACGACCTGCTTCTTCAAAACGAGCGACGCCATCTTCTAGAATCAGCTCGACGCCTTTTGCCCGAAGATGTTCATGAACGATCGCTGCCATTTCCGGGTCGATCGGAGCCATGACTTGGTTTGCCATTTCAACGAGGGTAACGTGTGCCCCACGTTCGACAAGATTTTCTGCCATCTCGAGACCGATGAATCCTCCACCGATGACGACTGCCCGTTCCGGACGTGTCGTATCGACGTATTCTCGCATCCGGTCCGTATCCGGAATGTTCCGTAACGTAAAGACATTTGTTGCATCACTCAGTCCTTTAATGTTCGGACGAATTGGTTTTGCACCTGGAGAAAGAATCAGATGATCGTACGATTCATCGTATTCTTCACCTGTGTCAACGTTACGGATCGTGACAGTCTTCCCTTCACGGTTGATCCGAATCGCTTCCGACAAGTTACGGACGTCTAAATTAAATCGTGCATGCATCCCCTCTGGCGTTTGGACAAGTAATTTATTGCGATCTTTAATGACATCTCCAATATAGTAAGGCAGTCCGCAGTTCGCGAACGAGATCTCTTTTCCGCGCTCGAGCAAAATGATTTCTGCCGTTTCGTCAATCCGGCGTAGTCGTGCCGCTGCCGTTGCGCCACCTGCGACGCCACCTACGATGATCGTTTTCATCTAAATGATTCCTCCTTGAAGTACTATCTGCCACTCAATATACCCTGTTAGGTATGTATTTTCAAGTCAGTTGCTTGCGGCTTCACAGATATGACATATCCCATTCGTTTTGTATTTTCTTCCTATCTGAACGGACATTAGTTGCATTTCCTTCTGAAATGCTTGAAACTAAATCTATAGTATATAAAGGGGGATTTTGCAATGGACCAGGAACGTAACTCGAACGAATCAAACGAGAACAATAAAGTGACACCGATTCACCAAGATCGTCAACCCGAAACAAACGAACAAGGAATCGCGCCACAACAGCAACAACACTTAGAAGCTTTCCAAGCTTTCCTCGTTGAAAAAGGCATTCCAATGGAAGCGCGTGAGAATGAGACACACGTCTTCTTCATGACACAAGAAAAAACACCTGCAGGAGCAGAACCGATGATGATGATCGTCTTCAGTAAGACGACGACAGATGTCGAATTGTTCGCTCGTACGGTGACACACGTACCAGACGGTGTCGAGGATCTTCCGATTCTTAATGCCATTAACGATTTCAACCAAGAGTTCAAATACTTCCGCGTCGTTCTCGATAGCGACCGTGATGTCACGATCGCATCGACAATTGATCTGGATCACGGCTTCAATCCAGCAGCGATCTTCGGACATTCTGTCATGATGTTCCAAGCATCGGACGAAGTCTATACGTATTTGACAAAACTGTATGAACAGTTCTGATTTTTGATTTTGGACGGCTTTGGATTCTTATTCCAAAGCCGTTTTTTATTTAAAGTTCAATTAAAAATATGAATTATTCTCCTTACGTTCAGATTTCTGAAAACAACTACATGATAGAAACTTCTTATCACTTTTGTAGGAGGTCACGATTATGAAAAAGCGCATAAAAGTAGCTTCAATCTTTATGTTAGCTGGCATCTTAGCTGCCTGCGGTTCGAACGAAACCGATACGACTGTACCGAAAAAAGAGCAGTCGACAGAAACGAAATCAGCGGATGCTGGAATCGCTGCAACGACATTGATAGATGAATTGACGATCTACAGCTCGATCAAAGCAGAACTCGACAAAGCGAAAGACGGACAAGCAATGGATTGGAAGATGGTCAAGACGAGTTATGAAGCAAAACTAAAAGGTGGTGTCAAAACGGTAGCACCAGAAATCGACCAAGTCATTCAATCCGCTTTAATAGATGTTGAAGCGAAGAATCTCGATCAGAACATCGCACGTCAACTCGTCGATAAAGGTCTACAATCCTATTTCTATCAATTACAAAAGGCAACTCAAGCAAAAGCTGAAGAAGCACTCGTTGCGGGTAAACCGGAAGCTGCAACAGAAGCACTCAAAGATGTCGAAGCAATGGCAAAGACCGTTTTCATCCCGACAGCGAAAAAGTGCGACGTAAGTTACGATTTCAAAAATGAAGACGCGATTGCTCAAGCAATTACTTCTGGTCTATCTGCTCAGCAAGAAGCCATTGATACTAAAAAAATCGGTGACTTCAATGTCGCGAAACAAGTGACGGATAAATCGATTTATCGTTCGTTCTACTTGGCTGCACTCAATTATGCTCAAAAAATCGAGGATGGTGTCAAAAGCGGGACGGACGAAAAAGAATTACAGGTAGGGCAAGCAGAAGGATATGCTTCCCTCCTTGCAGTTGAAAAATCTTTAGCGGATGGCGAGGAAGAGACTGTCAAAATACTAAAAGAACGTTATGACTTCTCGAAGACAAAGCCAGCTGACGTTTCTTACAAAGAAATCGAAGGATTATTCGCACAAGCGTTGACGGAAAAAGTCGACGAATCTTATGAAGAAACACAAGAAGCAATCGAGAAGAAAGACATCGATACAGCACGGGCAAAAGCAATGGAAGCTAACCTGTTCATCGTTGCGATGAAACCCACGCTTGAAAACCGTCTCGGTAAAGAAAAAGTAGCGCAAATCACTAAAGATGCGAACGAATGGTTCGCGCTCGTTGAAAAAGGTGACGTCAAGGCCAAAATGATAGGTGAACGGATTACGGACGCACTCAAACCATTTAACTAAGCAAAAATGTTATGAAAACGGAGTGCTAAGGTGAACCTCTTCATGTCTACACCAAGCTTCCGCTTTACGAGTGATGCCCGATACAAATCAGAAGACGCGCAAGCGATTTGTATCAACTAAAGATGCCATGATGGCATGACTATAAAAACCATGTCGATTCCCGAATGACACTGTGGAGATCGACATGGTTTTTTCATTGCTGTATATCGTAACGACGTTCCATATAATCAAAGATACCGCCACTAATTTCAATCGTCCGGACCGGTTTAAAGCCAAGACGGCGATACAGTCGTTGCGCTCCAACGTTCGTTTGATCAGCGTTTAACGTAAACGCTTGTAGTCCCTGTTTCTCGCCTACTTCCGCTGCTGCCTGCAACAGTTCCGTACCAATTCCTTTTCCACCATGACGCGCATCCACTGATAAGGTATCCAGGTAATAGACCGGTCCTTCCGTCTCGACGTCGATCTGGACGTCTTGACCTGTCCACTGTTTCAATTGTTCTTTAATTGGTTCGTCGAGTTGTTTCGCCTCTGTTCCGGCATAAGCGATCACGATGCCCGCTACTTCGTCCTTGATGATTTTCACGAGGATGTTCTCATGACTGAGCCGGTTTCCGGTTTGGGAAACGAAATAAGCGAGCCTTTCTAGAACCTCTTCTTTTTCTGTCGTTCCCGTCAATGTCTCAGCAATCTCATGAATCGCTTGCTCAATCAACGGGGCAATCTGTTGTGCTTCAGAAGCATGTGCTTGTCGAATCATCTAATCGTTCTCCTTTGAACTTATTTTCTAATTAATGAACCTGAAAAATCGGACTCGACGATGTCGAATCCGATACATAATTTTTTTAGATCTTCATCCATTTCACTGCGTGACTTTTTGTACGACAGGTGCCGGTACGATGACAGGCTCCCGTGTCATGACAGCAACAACACGACCGGCGATCGCTACGGCCAGTAATGTGTATAACGTCAAGCTAAGTGGCAGATAAACAAGTGAAATCACTAACACGATGGCGTCGAGTCCGAACAAAATCGTCCCGATCGATAGACCTGTTAGTTTACTGAGTCCCATCGACAGTAGATCGTCTCCACCTGTCGCTGCTCCACTTTTCAAAACAAGTCCGAGACCATATCCGGTCACGATTCCGCTAGCGATCGCTGCGATAAGTGTCGCTGGCCAAGCCTGTTCTGGAAAGTGGAACAAATCAAGTCGGTGCCACATTTCGTAAAAGAGTGATAACGCACCTGCTGAAAGTAACGCTTCGCTGACGAAACGTTTTCCTTTGAAGTACAAAGCGCCAATGAAAAATGGAATATCGAACACGATCATCGAGATCGAAGGATTGATATCAAAAAAGTATCGACCGAGCAACGATAATCCGATAAAGCCGCCTTCTGCTAATCCGAACTGTTCATTCAATGTGTAGTAACCGAACGCCATGATCAGCGTTCCGGTTAAGATGGTTGCGATTCGTTTCATGTTTTATTGTCCTCTCCCATTTACATCGTGGGAGAGGTTTTATACGTCCCGTTTGGGTATTCATCTATTTTCGCTCTCCCTGATTTTTATAAGCCATTACCGTCTTGTTCGTCTTGACCGGTACTGCTAAAAATCAGGTAAGCTGAATAGATGATTGGTCCTCTCGGTATCCATCGGTTTCCACCCCTTCATTAAAAATCTATTTTCATTATAACCCGAATTTCAGTAACTAAAACAGTTTTACGCATTCTTCACATAATCCAAACACTTTTGCTCACTCATTCACAATTTAGACAATATTATGCTCAATGTTGAACAAACTACTTGAAAGTGAACTTGTGAAGGATTACACTAAGTATATCAAATGAATGTGATTTACATCACAAACAAAACACAAAGGAGACTTTACCCATGAAAGTAGCAGTCATCGGATGTACACACGCAGGAACAGCAGCAGTCAAAGAACTCGCTTCACAACAAGATGTCGAGATCACCGTTTATGAGCGGAATGACAATGTATCGTTTCTCTCTTGTGGGATCGCACTTCACGTCGGTGGTGTCGTCAAGCACGCGGAATCGCTATTTTACTCGTCACCAAGTGAACTTGCTGAGCTCGGAGCCGAGATGCGTCTGAAACATGATGTACTTGAAATCGATAGTGAACGTCAGACGATCGTTGCGAAAAACCTCATGACTGGTGAAGTCGTTCACGATACGTACGATAAACTCATCATGACGACTGGATCTTGGCCAATCATTCCAATGCTTCCTGGTATTGAGTTGAACCAAATCGAGCTCTGTAAAAACTATCACCACGCTCAAACAATCATCGAAAAAGCATCAGATGCAGAGCGGATCACGGTCGTTGGTGCAGGCTATATCGGTGCTGAACTCGTCGAAGCGTTTGAAGCCTACGGAAAAGATGTTACGTTCATCGACAGTGCAGATCGCATTCTCAACAAATACCTCGACCGCTCGTTCACTGACGTCATTGAACGCGAATTAACAGATCGCGGCATTCGTCTTGAACTTGGACAAACCGTCCAAAGCTTCAAAGGAGAAAACGGTGCTGTCACACACGTCGTTACAGATAAAGGCACATTTGAAACGGATCTCGTCATTCTCTGTGTCGGTTTCCGCCCAAGCACGGAACTCTTAAAAGGACAAGTCGATATGTTACCGAACGGTGCCATCATCGTTGACGATTATATGCGGACGAGCAACCCGAACATTTTTGCTGCTGGTGACAGCTGTGCCGTCTATTACAACCCAGCTCGGACACATGCCTATATTCCACTCGCAACGAATGCTGTCCGGATGGGTACGCTCATCGGAAAAAACTTACTCGCGCCAAAGATTCGTTACCAAGGAACACAAGGCACATCTGGTCTTCGCTTATATGATTTGAACATCGCGTCGACTGGTTTGACAGAAGAAGCGGCACCCTTGTTCGGACTTGAAGTGAGCAGCACGACAGTTACAGATGCGTATCGTCCAGAGTTCATGCCAACAGCAGAAGACGTCCAATTGAAGCTCGTCTTCGAGACGGCAACACATCGTGTCGTCGGTGCACAAATCATCTCAAAAGTTGATTTGACACAGGCAATGAACACACTTTCTGTCGCGATTCAAAATGACATGACACTTGAAGAGCTCGCTTTCGTCGATTTCTTCTTCCAACCGCACTACAACAAACCGTGGAACTTACTAAACCAAGCAGCTCTACAAGCAATGAGCGAGCGCCAATCAGCTCGTGTCTAAATTTATTGCAAGATAGATTAAGTGCAATTTTTCTCTATTATGAGGAGAAAGATTGCACTTTTTGTTCATTTCGAACCGTTTTCTATAAAAGAACACGTCATGCAGTTTGCGAATTGAATGCGTAATCAATGACTGAACGTTACAGTCACCTCTTCATTTTTCCGTTTCAATCTGATAAAGATGCTGCCAGTCCTGATACGACATCGTTCCGTTCATCGTCTCCATATCAAAGCGTAACGGTGCGATCAATTCGAGTGAATTACCATTTGGATCCTCGAAGTAGATTGCTGCGTGCGCATGTGGATGATTATCGAGAACGAGCGGTTGATTTGCTCCTGCTACACCGAAGGCTGATCGAACTTCAATCCCTCTCTCCTTTAACCAGTCCTGTGCTTTGTCGATATTTTCATGCTCCATCCGAAACGCAACATGGCGAATCGACGGATGATACGGTAACTCAGCTTGACCTGCTTTCCATAGCCCCAACCAACTCTTACCGTGCTCGATCCAAAAGAAAGCGACGCGTTCATTTCGGAACGCACATTCAAGACCTAACTCTTCGTAAAAGACAATCGATCGTTCGAGCTCTTTGACCGGTAAATGAGCTTCATACAGTCCAGCAATCATCTTCTTCACACTCCTCTTTTTCGAGTGTAAACCATCAATTTCCAAATTTACTACCATCAAAAACGTTTAATCCGACCTGTTGAGGGAACATACAACCTATATCAAAACCAACTTTCAGGGGGAATGTTTACATGGCTGCATCGAAAAATCCGTTAACACAATACTTCAATGACGATTTCCCAAAACAATATCAGGACGCTCCAGCGGTTCAAGCAAAAATGGAACCTGTTCCCGATTGTGGAGAAGAAAGTTATAAAGGTTCTGGCAAATTGATCGGCAAAAAAGCACTGATTACGGGTGGCGACTCCGGCATCGGCCGAGCAGCAGCAATCGCCTACGCACGTGAAGGGGCTGATATCGTCCTTAACTACTTACCGGAAGAACAACAGGATGCTGAAGAGGTCAAAGCACTCGTTGAAGCAGCGGGACAAAAAGCATATCTCTTACCTGGTGATTTAAGTGATGAAGCGTTCTGTGGACAACTCGTCAAAGAAGCACATGAATCACTCGGTGGACTCGACATTTTGGCACTTGTCGCGGGTAAACAACAAGCTGTCGAAAACATTCTCGACCTTTCGACGGAGCAATTACGCAAGACATACGAAATCAACGTCTTCTCCCTCTTCTGGGTCGTCAAGGCAGCCTTGCCACTCTTAAAGGAAGGCGCTTCGATTATCACGACGACATCTGTCCAAGGATATAATCCAAGCGCGAATCTCTTGGATTACGCTTCGACGAAGTTTGCCATCAACGGTTTCACGCGTGGACTCGCTAAACAAGTCGCGCCAAAAGGAATCCGTGTCAACTCCGTCGCACCTGGTCCGATTTGGACACCGCTTCAAATCTCGGGTGGCCAGCCAAGCGAGAACATTCCAGAGTTCGGGCAGGAAACACCACTGAAACGAAGTGGTCAACCGGTCGAACTGTCTGATGTCTATGTCTTCCTTGCTTCAGACGCTGCAAGCTATGTCACAGCGCAAATCTATGGTGTCACAGGTGGAATCGAGTTAGCATAAGGATCGAATCTCGACAGGGTAGCTTCGGCTATCCTGTTTTCGCGTGTCTTAACGGGATATCAGTTGCATCACCCGGTGCCATTTAGTCTAATGAAAGTAATAACGATGAAGGAGTGAGTCAGATGACCGAAAAAGAAAAGATGATTCAAGGAGAACTCTATTTAGCACAAGATCCGGAACTCGTTGCCGACCGCATCCGGGCACAATCGCTCTGCTATGAGTTCAATCAATTGAGTGTCCATGATCGTGCCAAGCGAAAGATGCTTTTACAGCAATTGTTTCAGACGGAGCAAGCCGACTTTTACATCGAACCGACCTTTAAATGTGATTATGGCTACAATATCACGTTAGGGGCTCGTTTTTATGCCAACTATGACTGTGTCTTGCTCGATATTTGTCCGATTACGATCGGCGACAACTGCATGTTTGCTCCAGGAGTACATATCTATACCGCGACCCACCCACTCGATCCTGTCGAGCGCAATAGCGGTTATGAATTAGGAAAACCAGTCGTCATCGGGAACAATGTCTGGATCGGTGGACGCGCGGTCATCAATCCGGGTGTGACGATCGGAGATAATGCAGTTATTGCCTCAGGTAGTGTCGTCGTCAAGGATGTACCGGCAAACAGCGTCGTTGGTGGAAATCCAGCTCGGATCATCAAGACGATCTAATTCTCATCAAATTCTAATCTGTTCCTCAGTTTCCTTTCACGTGGTCTGGTTATTCTAGGTATAAGAACAACAGCCACTACTCAAAGGAGGACATCATCATGACTGAAAAACGAACAGATAAAGGAAATAAACGTTTCAAAAAAGGAATCGCTACACTTGCCGTAACGGGTACAGTCTTAACAGGAGCTGGTGCGTTCCTACTCTTCACAGGCCCAGGACACTCTCTCGTCAACTCGACAGTCACCACTTCACAGCAGGCAGAGCAAAAAGTCGAAGCTGCTTCGCGCCAAGTCGAGCAAAAGCTTCCTGCTTCAATGCGTGACGATCAAGAAATCGAAGGCAAATTGCAGAAACTATCAGATCGTTCGATGACGATCGACGTTAACGGTGACGCTCAGACGTATGACTTTGCTTCGTCAGTAGAACGTGAAGCCGTGCAAAAAGAGGATTGGGTCAAAATCGATCTGAATGCGAATCAGCAAATCACGGAACTTGAGCGAGAAGATCCAGATGATCGCAATGACCGAGAGGACGATGGCAATCGCTCAAATGATTCATCGGACGATGCGAATGAACGATACGGTATCCTTCGTGCCCTATCACAAAGTGAATTGACACTCGAACAAGATGGACAAGAGACGATCTACGCGATGGCGGATCGTGCGGAACGTGACGCTGCGAAATCTGGGGATACCGTAAAAATCGAATTGAATGCAGATGGTCAAGTCCGTGAGCTTGATCGGGAAGATGATGACGAAAATCGTAATGATGTACGCGATGAAGACGGTGACGATGCACGGGAGCAAGAAATCCGCGGTACACTCTCTAAAGTAACGAATCAAGAAATCATCATCGAACAGAATGGTGCGCAAAAATCGTACTCTCGTGCATCAAACATGGAACAAGATGATGACGTCCGAGTTGGTAGTTCCGTCAAACTTGAGTTGAACGCATCAGACGAAGTGACAGAAATCGATGAATGATCATTAAAGGAGGATGTTTATGTCAACCACCATCTTAATCGTTGAGGACGACGCGAAAATCGCACGGCTCCTTGAACTCGAACTCCAATATGCCGGGTACGCGACACGAGTCGCCCCCAACGGAAAAGATGGTCTCGCTGCCGCTGAGCATTCGGTTGATCTCGTCTTACTCGACGTGATGATGCCGGAGCTGAGCGGCTTCGAGGTGTTGCGCAGGCTCCGTGGAAAAGGTATTCACGTCCCCGTCATTATGCTAACAGCACGTGGAGAAGTGTACGATAAAGTCGCGGGACTCGATCTTGGTGCGAATGATTATGTGACGAAACCGTTCGAGATGGAGGAACTCCTTGCTAGGATCCGAGCGTTATTACGCACTCCGACTTCAACTAATAACGCACCGCGCACGTTACAATTCGCCGATCTTGTACTCAATCTTGATCGACATGAAGCATTTCGCAATGAAGGGCGACTCGATTTGACACCACGTGAGTTCGAACTTCTGACATATTTACTAGAAAACAAGGAACATGTCCTGACACGTGAACAAATCCTAAATCGCGTCTGGGGGTACGATTACTTCGGCGAGACGAACATCGTCGACGTCTACATCCGTTATCTTCGCAAAAAAGTCGATGCCCACCCTCCAGCTTTGATTCAGACCGTTCGTGGGGTTGGTTATGTGCTACGGGAGGCGATCCCATGAAGCTTCGAACGAAGCTTGCTTTATCCGTCACCGCCTTTACGACACTCTTGTTATTCCTTTCGTTCATCGTCGTGACACTCGTCGTCCAAAATCATTTAATTGAATCGCGTTATACCCAACTGGTACAGGCAGAGGAATTGATGGAAGATGATTCATCGGTCCGGACATTGCTGACGCTTCATGAGGATGCTGTCGTCTTATCGAACGAAAATGGACGCTGGGTCATCTCAAACGATGAAGATGGCGACGACTCGTCTACTGTTAACGGAGACGTACAAGCAAATGACCTCCCCGGTATCCCGCGTTCGAACGAACCTTTTAAGTCTGGCGATTGGTTCGGCATCGTCTATCAGGATCAAGCCTATCTGTTCGAAGATGAGAGCGTCGATGATACGGTCTCGACACTCGTTTTGACCTTCACCATCGTGTTGGTCGTTGGAATCGTCATCGCGTTCATCAGTAGCTTCTGGATTGCGTATCAGACGCTCCGCCCGCTCAGGCAACTAAATGATACGATGCAACGGATCTCGTCTTCTGGAACGCTTGAGACCGTGCAGACCGAACGTGATGATGAGATCGGTCGCCTCGGTCGCGTCTTCAATCAGATGATTGGGCGTGTCGATCAAACGATGGAACAACAACGGCAGTTCGTCGCCGATGTCTCGCATGAGATGAAGACACCCTTGACCGTCATTGAGGGATACACTCAATTATTGAAACGCTGGGGCAAAACGAAGCCCGACGTACTCGATGAATCGATTGAACATATCTTGCAGGAAACACATGCGATGCGGACGACCTTGATTGAGCCTATGCTCGAATTGTCTCGTCTCGGTTACGAGGAAACGTCTGTCGAAGTGATTGACTTAGCAGAGCTTGGAAGCGAACTCGCTGATCGGATGTATCACGCGACAGGGACGATCATTCCTGTTGATGCCTCCGGAACGATTCGGGCAAATCGCGAAGCGGTGTTACGTATCTTGACGATCTATATCGATAATGTCCTGAAGTATGCTACTTCACCAGAATTGCACCTGCGCAAAGAACGTCTGGCTGTCCTTGATCGGGGAACGTCTTTAACGGACGAAGAACGCGCTCGGTTATTCGACCGGTTTTACCGACTTGATGCAGCACGCGATCGTTCAGGAAGTGGACTCGGATTGTCGATTGCTGCTGCACTTGCGACGACACATCATTTTAAGGTCGGTAGTGAAGCCCGTCAACCAGATGGCAGTTGTTTCTATTTAATCCCCGAGCAGTCTGAATGAAACTTTTTCTACAATTGTGTCGTACACTTAAGGAAGAACGTCACATGATGAAAGAAGGAACTTCACGATGGCTAAAAAACGTTGGGGTGGACTTGCTGTTGCCGGCGCCTTTCTCTTGACGAAAGGAAAGGTCATCCTTGCCTTATTGAAATTTTCAAAGTTCGGAGGCACTCTGATTTCGTTCGGAATCTCTCTTCTCTTTTACGCTCAAATATTCGGTGTTTGGTTCGGGGTCGGATTGCTTTATCTCCTATTCATTCATGAGATGGGACATCTACTCGCCGCTAAACGACTCGGTTTTAAGACCGGTCCTGCGATTTTCGTACCGTTCATGGGAGCCGTCATCGGCATCAAGGATACATTTCGAACGCCAAAACAAGAAGCGATTCTCGCGTACGGTGGACCACTCGCGGGTCTCGTATCCCTGATTCCGCTTGCGATCGGATATGCTGTGACCGGAAATGACTTCTGGCTCGTCATCTTCCACCTCGGGGCTCTATTGAATCTCTTCAACCTACTTCCCGTCAGTCCACTTGACGGCGGACGGATTCTTGCGGGACTTCCGATCATCGTCTGGGTCGCGGGACTTGCTGCCTTGATTGCCTACGGTATCACCCACTTTAGTCTGATTTTGCTCTTGATTGCCTTTTTAGGCGGCAGTGCCGTTTGGAAACGGTATAAGTTCGCGAAACAATATGAGGCGAACCGGTCGACCTTAATGTTGTATCGTGCTGCACGCGAACGCGTCTTACGGGCAAAGGCGGAGCAGGAACGTGCAAACGCTGAAGTCGCTCTTGCACCGGAAGTGGAGGAAGAACAAACGGTCGAAAGTACGTACGATCCGATTGCTTGGTCGCTTCGTCTCGATTTACAAGATTTGCGACAAGCGAGTCCAGAAGAGGCACGTCAGGAAGCGGACGATCTGTTACGGTATCAATATGATGCTGCGAACGACTACGATGCGTTGTTGCGACGAATCGATCAGCGGATTGAACCACTTCGTCTTGCTGAAGAGTCTGTTCAGTATCATCAGATGCCGAAAAAACAACAAACGATCACGCTCCTCGCTTATTTGGCGCTCGGTGCTATTTTATTCGTTGCTTTCGAATATTCGAAAGGTTACCTGCCTACACCATCTTAAATCGAGATCCATCGGATGCGCTTCATGGCGCATCCTTTTTTCATAGAACGAACACATTGACTAGAGTGATTTCTTGCATCTCGTTAAAGAAGCGACTACTCTGAGTAAAACCCTACTTACCACTTGTCTAAAATAGGAGGTTCTCCTTCCATGAATAAAAACACTGCCCGTTTGGGTGAAGCACCTGTCAATCAGCTTTTACTTAGTCTCTCTTTACCAGCGATGGTCGGGATGCTCGTCACGGCACTCTACAATATCATCGATACGATTTTCGTCGCTCAAGGAATCGGTACGGCTGCCGTGGCCGCCGTCGGAATCGCTTTCCCCGTCCAGCTCGTATTAATGGCAATCGCCAACTCGGTCGGGATTGGTGGTGCTGCAATTGCGTCACAACGACTCGGTCAAAAACAAATAGATGGTTCCAGTCGTGCTTATGCCAACGTCTTGATGGCTGTTTTCTTCATCAGTATGCTCGCTATCATCAGTGCTTTCATCTTCGTCGAACCGTTGCTACGTCTCTTTGGAGCGACGGATGAGATCATGCCGTACAGTATCGATTTCTTACGCGTCCTCTTGATCGGATCTCCTTTCTTCATGTTGACGATGGCGTCGAGTGCAATGTTACGCGCAGAAGGACGCGCGAACTATCAGATGCGCGTCATGCTGACGACGGTTGCCATCAACATCGTCCTGACACCGCTGTTCATCTTTGGTCTTGATTGGGGCATCCAAGGTGCTGCACTCGGGACAGTAGTTGCGCAAATCGTCGGTGCTGCACTTGTTTTCCGATTCTTCTTTACGAAACGTCGGCAAACGGGGTTAACACTCGATCGGAATGCTTTCAAACCTGATTTCCGATTAACGTTCCGGATGATGCAAATTGGATCATCATCGTTCATCATGCAAGTCTCCCAATCGATTTTGTTCATCACCGTCAACCATATGCTCGTCCGGTACGGTGGTACGACAGAACTAGCTACGTTTGCGGTCATCAATAAGTTCATGGCGCTCGTCGGTATGCCGATCATGGGGATCGTGCAAGGGATGCAACCGATCGTCGGATATAATTTCGGATCCCGGCAGTTTAGCCGGATGTCGCTTGCCATCAAGTTGGCAATCCGCTACGGTTTATCGTTATCGATCAGCTTGTGGTTACTCATTCAACTGTTCCCTCGTTTTTGGGTCGGCTTGTTCACAGAAGAGGCGACACTTCTACAGGAAGGCTCGAGTGCGATGCGCATCTTATTCGCCTTATCGTTCGTCTACGGAATTCAAATGATTGTCAACGGAATGTACCAATCGCTTGCAAAAGCAAAAGTCGCTTTATTCTTGTCCTTGTCGCGCCAAACGTTATACACGATTCCACTCGTCTTGATATTGCCAGTGTTCTTCGGTGTCAATGGTGTCTGGGTCGCTTTTCCGATCGCTGATGCAATGGCTGTTTTGACGGCGCTTGTCTTCGCCTATAAAGATCGCGTTCTGTTATTTAAACCGGAAGAGTACGTCGCAGAGGAACAAAAAGTCGCTACCGCGAAGTGACTGGAATGGATATAAGATCGTCTGCTTTGCAGATGGTCTTTTTTGATGGACTTCCAGAATACGAACATGTATTCTGTTACTAGTGAATGACAGAAAGGAGCCTGCTGCATGTATACATTAGCGATTGACTTTGAAACGGCAAATCGGAATAGCCGAAGCATTTGTGCGTTTGGTTGGTCCGTTCTCGCGAACGGTCGTGTCACGGAGAGTAAACAGGTCTTAATCAATCCAGAAGAAAATTTCGATGCTGGAAACATTCGGGTCCACGGAATTCGTCCGAGCGATGTCTTTGATGCGCCGACGTTACCTGAAGCAATGGAAGCCCATGGCTTATACGATTTGATTGCAGGCGCTCAACTGATCGTTGCTCACAATGCATCATTTGATATGGGGGCACTCCAAAAAGCGATTCAAAAATACGATATGTACCAGATGCCCGCTTTTCCCTACGGCTGCACGGTCAAATTATCCCGCAAATTGTATCCTTGGTTGCCGAACCATCGATTGAATACGATGGCAGAGTTTCTCAACGTCTCTTTCCAGCACCATGATGCGAAAGAAGATGCCTACGTCTGTGCGTTACTCTTAAACGATATGTTGGAGCGAACGAACCTACAGGATCCGGTCACTTTGCATACGTTTTGTGGCGTTCGGATGGGACAGGTTGCCTATTAATAAACAAAAAAATTGTAGATAACAGGGATGACTCCAAAAAATGACGCGTCTTTTCACGCCCTTTCCTCAGGCGAGACACAAGCAAGAGCGACCCTACAGCGAAGCGAAGCGGCGCGATGCTTGTCCCAGGAAAACGATGCGAGACGAACAAAAAAGCGCAATCCTTCTCGTTAGAGAAAAATTGCACTTTACCTTCAGTCTCAAAGCACTCTAGACACGAAATCTAGAGTGCTTTTTGATGCTGTTCTATTATTTGCTTGCTTGTTTGATCGGGAACCAGCCTGGACGGCTTGTGATGCCTGCCCATAATGCATCTGGAACGACGAGTTCTGCTTGTGCTTCTGGATCAAGTTCTGTCCGGATTGACGCAAGGTCACCCGCTTCGACTTTCTCAACCCATTTCGGTTCCATGATCAGTTCACGACCAAGAGCGATCATTGGAACGACAGCCAAACCTTGTTCGACTTCGTCCGCTGTGTGAAGCGATCCGACACCGATGATAGGTACTTGTTCACCAACACGTTCTTGAACGAGTGTAATTGGTGACGTCGTTTCATTTTCATCACGAATTGAACCTGCGAAGAAGTCCATCACGGAAACGTGCAAGTAATCGAGGTCTTTTTTCGCCAGCTCATCGACGAGACGCATCGTATCATCGAGTGTGATTCCTGGATTTTCAATTTCCTCTGGAGAGAAACGGTATCCGACGATGAACGAAGGATCTTGTTTCGCGACAGCTTCGACTGCATCCACGACAGCTAATGGGAAGGCGAGACGTTTTTCTAAGCTACCGCCCCATTTATCTTCACGACGATTTGAGTGTGGTGAGAAGAATTGTTGGATCAAGTACGTGTTTGCACCGTGAATCTCAACACCATCAAATCCGGCTTCCATCGCACGGCGTGTCGCTTGACCGAATGCTTCGATGATTGCTTCGACTTCTTCTGCCTCTAACGCACGTGGTGTCATCGCACCTTCACGCACGGGTGCAACAGCACTTGCACTGACCGTTTGCCCACCGACGAGTTCTGGTGGTGCCATACGACCAGCGTGGAAGATTTGTAAGATCGCTTTTGCGCCTTTATCTTGAATCGTTTTCGCGAGTCGCTTCAGACTTGGCACGAGATCGTCACGATGTGCACCAAACTCATTCGGGAATCCTTGACCGTCTGCTGTGACGTTCGCACATGCTGTAATGACAGCGCTGACGCCACCTGAACGTTCTGCGTAGTACGCGAGTTCCGCATCCGATACTTCGCCGTTCTCTTGTGCCGCATAGTTCGTCATCGGTGCCATCAAGACGCGGTTTTTCAGCGTCACACCGTTTGGTAGTGTAAATGGTTCAAACATTGCTTGAGTTGCCATGAGTGAAGTGCCTCCTCTAATTTCTTGAATTGAATATCGACAGTATACGCTCGTCTTCCTCTGAATAGCTACTGATGTGCTTAGGCGATGTGTCACTTGCGGATCGCTTTACGACGCCCCCCCGGCCACCACCAGTTCCAGTGACCAAATAGCTTCATCAGTGCGGGAACAAGGAGCATCCGGACAATCGTAGCATCAATAAAAATTGCAAGCGCGATACCGACGCCAAGTTGTTTGATCGGACTAACACCTGTAAAGGCAAACGCACCAGTGACGACGATTATGATCAAGGCAGCGGACGTAATGATTTTACTCGTCTTCGCCAGTCCCATCTCGGTCGCATGATCGTTGTCGCCCGTCTCGTCATAATATTCTTCCATTCGCGAGACGAGGAACACTTCATAATCCATCGATAAGCCGAAGACGAGTGAGAAGATGAAGACCGGTGTTAGAATGCCGATCGTCTCCTGCGGAAGAACTGCGCCGGACTCGAACAAGACGACGAGTAATCCAAACGTTGCTCCTAAACTGAGCAAATTCATCAGAATCGCCTTGATTGGAATCAAGATGGATCGGAACGCGATTAGCAGAATGATGAATGTCGCCAAGACGACGACACCGACAGCCAGTGGGAGTTTCGATTCAATGGCATCATAAATTTCCTGATTAAAGGCTGCTGGTCCCCCGACAAGGTAACCGTCCGCCTGCACCTTTCGTACCCAGTCTTGCGAAGTAGCATCACCGGGATCTCCTTTTAAGTTAACATCAATTCGTGCTTGATCGTTCTCTGATAGAAACGGCTTCAGTGCATCGCGCCCAGCCGAAACAGCGAGTAACTGCTCGAGCGGAACCTGTTGCTGTTCCGCGATCGTTGCGGCGGACACGACGGAACGCACTTCTGAATCTGATTCGAATCGAATCGTCACATCTTCGATTTTTTCTCGTCCCACCTCTGAGGAAGCATCCGCAGATAAGATGAGAACGGCGTCCGTTCCATCGTTCCCGAATGTTTTTTCCCACGACTCAAAGGCGAGACGCGACGGATAGGATTCCGGCAAGGCAGTTGCTTGCGGAATGTTCAACGTCAAGTCACGTAACGGCAATAAACAAGGTAACAACAGCAATAAGGACAAAATCGTGACTGCGACCGGGCGCTTCATGACGAAACGTGCGAGGCGGCGCCAACGATCTTCTCCACGACCTGCTCGTTGCCGGAAAAGTCGTCCTTTTTCTAGTACCTTCCCGAAAACGATTAATAGTGCCGGTAATAATGTCAACGCACTGACAACCGCCCCGAGTACCGAAACGAGTGTCCCGATTGCGACAGCGCGGAAGACATCAACATCAATCAACAACAATCCGGCAAGTCCGACGAATACACAGATTCCGGAAAATAAAATCGAGCGTCCTGCCGTCTCGACCGAACGAATCGCTGCCGACCGAATCCCTTGTCCGTCCTGCCGTTCTTCACGGAACCGATTAACGTATAACAGCGAAAAATCAATGCCGAGCGCCAGCGAAATCATTGCGACCGCATTCAAGACGAAGATCGATAACTCTTGTTGTCCGGCAACGAAATAAAGAACACCGGCACCAAAAACAAAAGTAACGAGTCCCATGATCAACGGTAAGATGGCGGCAACGGGTGTACCGAAAACGAGTAGCAAGACGATCAACGCTGCTGGAATTCCAATCAACTCAGCCCGGATGAGATCATTTTTCGACGCTGTATTCAAATCATCGATGACGACTGGTTCACCCGTTAGTCGAATCGTTCCGGTATCATCCAGTTGACGTGTGACCGCAGCTGCCCATTTCGCATCAAGTGTTGGTACACCGACTGTCACGTATCCCTTATCGTCCCGCATCGCTTGCGGATTTTCGACGGAACCAATGACGTTCCCGACTCCTTTGATGTCACGGAAGCGCTCGACATGTTGTACCATCGTTTGTCGTAGATTCTCTTGATTCTCAAATAGGACGATGATCGTATGTGGATCCTGCCCAAAATCTTGAGCGAGCACCGTTTCGACACGTTGAAAATCACCGTCACGTGTAAATCCATTTCCTTCTAGACGATCGGGTAGTTGATAAGCGAAATATCCAAGCACGACGAGCAGGATTGCCCAAACAATCAACACTCCTCGAAAATACGCACTAATCAGATGACCAAGCCGTTCCATGATGCGTCTCCTTCCTGTATAAACGTACAAAAAACATCCTTCTTGCTGAAAAGCGAAAAGGATGTTTCATTACGTCTTTTGAAAAATTTGAACCCATGTGTTGCCGAATGTAGTCGATGTCGACACGATCGCAAGACGCCGCGCCTCTTCATCGAGTAACACACTTTTGAGTAAAACGGAGGAGTAGCATCCCTCGAACTTATATTTCAGCTGACTCTTCTCATACAAGTAAAACCGAGAGGAATCGGTGATCGAAAACAATTGGTGCCGGTGGTCAACGAGTGAATACTCCGCATAATCCGAAAAAGGAATGACCGATTCCAGATTCGTCGCGGCATCCCAAATCACATATCGTTCTTGTAGATCATCATAGGAGATGATCGTCGTAGGTGCGATGAATCGCTCGAACGTCAAACGTGTATCATATCCTCGCTCAACTAATCGTCCGAACAGCGGCGCCTCTTCATAGTTTGAGTACCGCCAGTCCCCTGTTTGAACGTTCACACAGACGACGTCCGTTTCTGCCGTGTATAGGAAGATTTCATCATCTTGCCACAAGAATAAATTACTGAACCATGCTTCGGAAAAAGCAGCGGGTCGCTTAATGTAATTTAAATGCCCTTGCTCTAAATCCAATAAACCAAAATAAGCTGACTCTTCAAATACGATGAACAATCGTCCATCGCCTGGCTCAATGTACCAGGAGAATGGAACATACGCACATGCTGTTTCCCACAGTGGTCTTAAATCCGCATCACATTTCATAAATCCGTGGCGATCTCGAAAAAGAAGCAAATCCTCCCCGATGCGATCAAACAGTGAGACGGATTCATGGAGTAACAGCTCTGCAGCAGGTTTATACATATGCATCACTTCCTACTTCATACGGTATCAACCTTCTCCGTTTCTCGCTACTATTGATGCGCTCGGCTTGCACCTCCTGTTATACTAACTTCATGGAAGAAGGAGGACGAACACGATGAAACCTTTACAATTATCCGCAGAGACAGCTGTCGAACTCTCGAAACGTCTGAACGTACCACTTGAACAACTAATGCATATGCCACGCCATATCTTGATTCAAAAGCTCGTCGAACTCGAGCAGGAACAAGCGAAAAAGGAATCTGATTCGTCTAGCGAATCGGAATCTTGAGTGAAGAGCCTCTTTTCCAACGATGGAAGGAGGCTTTATTTTTTACCTTAGGATTGCGGATGGTATTCTGATTTACCGTACCGGAAGACATTAATGATCGCTTTCCCATCACTCGGATAACCGTTCGGATGATCGATCGGGAAGAGTGAGAAAAAAACGAAATAAAACGAAAAATACGCAAATTGATAGGTAAAGATTGATGCTTCGAACACACCGGCGTAAATCAGACCATTGATGGCTAAGATACTCACCACGTTTGCAATCGATCCACCGGCATAAACCAGAATGTTAGCGAATTTCGTCTCCTTACGTAGTGCCTCATATTGACACCAGCCATCCCAAAAATAGACGCGATTCAAACGAATCGGACCAACACGAAGCAACGACTTTCCTGAACCGATATTGATCTCCATGTTTCCGCCGAATAATCGGGCAAAAAAGTAATGTCCCATCTCATGAATCAATGTCACGATAGGCAATAGTAAAAAGAACGACAAAAAGAATTTCCATAAATCACCGAAACCGAACATACAACGTACATCCTTTCACGTCAAAACAACATTTAAAATACTACATATGAATTGTTCCCGAAAGATGTATGTTCAAACAATCTTTCAATGATTTTTGTAAGTCAATTGCATGACAGGCTGACATCGGACTATCATCCGCGCACAAAAGAAGGACGAAGCCATTTAGTGCTTCATCCTTCTCCATTTAATCGGTTTTCTTTCGACGCTTGTTCGCTGCGTACAACAATCCGATGATTGTCAGTGCTGCACCACCTGCTACCGCGTATTTCTTGTAATCTGCTTTTCGTTCCGCAATAACCGTAGTCGTCAATGCTGAAACGACTAACTGTTTTTCTTCGTGCAATCGTGGTGCGTGTAATTTAACGGCACCCGACTCAACCAACACCTCGAATTCACCATTTGGCAATTCAATCGTGATATCTTTTTCCGTCGCATTGTGATAGACACGCTGCCGTTCGACGTATCCTTCATATGTTCGCTTCAGTTCAAAGGCAATGACACCTTCCTCTTCTTCAAGGAAACGAAGATGTTTTTTGATCATCGCCGCGTTTGCGAGACGGAACATCGGATACTGACGACGAAGGGCAATCAATCCTTTGACGTACTCGACTGCTGGACGCTCTGTTTCTGCCCGTTCATAGTCGAGACGATTCACGACCTCTCCGGCATTGAAGCTGTCACGAATACCGTCTTTCGTCCGGAAGAACTCTTGTCCGGCATGGAGGAAAGGAATGCCTTGTCCCGTCAAAATGATCGCATTTGCAAGCATTTGCCGTTTCCGACGAATCTCTTCCGTGTCTTCTGGACGAGACACCGTTAATTTATCCCAAATCGTCAAATCATCATGAGCCTCGACGTACGAGACGACTTGATTCGGCTCATCGGCAAATCCTTGCGAAGAGACGTTACCAGCGATTCCCCGTTTGACTTCACTCGTCCGGTCAAATGCACCACTGATGAAACCACGGTCTTCTGGCGTTTGGACGTCGCCTTTGACCCCGTCCCGTAAGCCGTTGTTGAAATGAGCGATCCCTGGCATCTTCGATGCGTTGAAATAGTTCGCTTTTTCTTCCGGATCAAGTGGCGTATCGAGATCCCAGCCTTCACCGATGATCAGAATCGACGGATCAATCCGGTCAAGTGCATGGCGCACTTGATTCATCGTCTCAACATCATGAAGTCCCATTAAGTCGAAGCGGAACCCATCGAGATGGTATTCTTTCGCCCAGTACGTCACACAATCAAGAATGAACTTTCGCATCATCAGACGTTCAGATGCGGTATCATTTCCACAGAAACTACCGTTTGAGAGACTCCCATCCGCCTCTTGACGATAAAAGTATCCAGGAACGAACTGACCAAGCGGAACCGTCGCCGCATCATACGTATGATTGAAGACGACGTCCATGATGACACGGATCCCGCGATCATGTAACGCCTGCACCAATTGTTTTAATTCAAGGATCCGCGTTCGTGGATCATCCGGATTCGAGGAGTACGAACCTTCCGGCGCAAAGTAGTTCACCGGATCATAACCCCAGTTATAGTTATCCGGGTCGTTCGGCGCTGTCTCATTGACCGAGCCAAAATCATAGATCGGTAGTAACTGGACATGTGTCACACCGAGGTCTGCTAAATAATCAAGCCCTGTCAATCCACCATTTGGTGTCCGTGTCCCAGCTTCCGTCAGTCCAGCGAACGTCCCACGTGCGACGACACCACTAGCCGGATGACTCGTTGCATCGCGTACGTGTAATTCATAGACAACTGCGTCTTGCGAAGAATGGAACAATGGACGTTCTTCAATCCATCGTTCTGGTGTCACACTGGTCGGGTCAATTAATGCGCCGCGCTTTCCGTTCGTTCCGACGGCTTTCGCATACGGATCGACCGCCTCGACTTTTTGTCCGTTGATGCTCGCTTGAAACGTATAGAAATAACCTTCATATGTCGCTCGATCGAGTTCGACGACGTACGTTCCCCGTTCGCCTGCCACCATCTCGACCTCTTCGACTTTTCGTGCGCGTAGTGTCTTGTAGAGACGAATCACGACACGTTCTGCTGTCGGCGCCCACAAGCGCACGTGAATCGCTGTCTCTGAGAAGGTCGCTCCTAAATCATTTCCACTATAGGCAAATCGCTCATCCAGTTCTTGCGGTGTGAGCGTCAACATGTCTGCTGTTTGTTTCAAAGCCAAGCACCCCTTTCATTTCATGGTTTTTATTATAACAAAATTTCAAAGCAGTGGACGCTTCCGGTATTCCTCTCTAAAATAGAGAGTGGAATGAAAGGGGAGATTGAAATGGCAGCAAAAGATAATTCATTTGATATCGTGTCACAAATCAACATCGAGGAAGTCAAGAACGCGGTCCAAATCGCACTGAAGGAAATCACGAACCGCTTCGACTTCAAAGGTTCAAAAAGCGACATGAAGCTCGAAAAAGAGGATTTGATTCTAATCTCAGATGACGATTTCAAACTCGATCAAGTCAAAGACGTCTTAACAGCAAAATTGATCAAGCGAGAAGTCCCAACCAAAAACCTGCAGTATGAAAAAGTCGAGCAGGCTGCCGGGAATACAGTCCGACAACGTGTCATCCTGAAAAGTGGAATCGACCGTGACGACGCGAAAAAGATCAACAATGCCGTCAAGGAATCGAAATTAAAAGTGAAGACACAGATCCAAGATGATCAAATTCGTGTCACAGGTAAATCGCGTGATGACTTACAACAAGTCATGCAGATCGTTCGTGAGCTTCCATTATCGGTCGACGTTCAATTCATTAACTTCCGTTAATCGATTGATCTGAACGCTCATATTCAAAAGATAGGCATAGCGCATTTTCGGGTATCTCCTTAACAAAGGAGTGGTCGATCATGCGTTATGCCCTTTTTGCGGATCTTCACAGCTCAGTAGCCGACACAGCGGCTGTCCTAGCTGACATACGACAGCTCGCTCCCGATGCGCATTTGTTCTGTCTTGGTGACGTTCATGAATGTCATGTCGGTAAAAAGCGAGCGAAGCGCTATTCCTTCGAATCGCTCTCCCTCGTCGTGACGCTTGATGATGATTTTTTAAACCTAATTGATTTTAAGATGTTACTTGGCAATCAAGAAGAGCGCATCCTGTCGCTCGTTCCACCGCAACTATCTCCTGTCATCGATGCGTTACGCGATTGCCCTCGAAAACAACGCATCGAGGGTGCATTATTGATTCATGGAGATCAATTGAATTGGTCCCGTGATTTTTTGCCCGATCTGTCACAGCAACGTGAACCAGTACTCTTTTTTGGTCATAGTCACATCAGAGGTTTGTTTCGAAATGGCATTGCTATGTCGAGCCCATTGTATCAATCTTTATCCATTAATAATGGAGGACGATATGCCATCAATCTAGGTCCTGTCGTGTTCGAACGAGAATGGTGTCTTTACGATTCAGAGCAACAATCGATCGTGTTCCATCGGGCAAACTAAGAAGATACGACAAAAGCCGTCGGGCACAGGGCTCGACGGCTTTTGTTTGTGCATCCTATTGATCAGAGATAACGGACAAGCGATGCCTTGACGACATCCACTTGTGTGAAGTTCGTCTCTTCCGCGAATGCTTCGATGACTTGACGGACATCCCCTTGACGACGAACGAAGCTCGTCGGAACTGGTGTTGTACCGACAAGTTGCTCATGCAAACTCGTCAATCGATGATCATCGATGATCGTCGTCATCAAATCAAGGAACAAAAGAACATGCAGACGGTTCAAATAATCCCATGGCTTGTCTTCCGAACGGAATTCATTACGAGCGAGCCATTTTTTCAATCCGATCGCATCGATTTGACTCAACGTCTCTGTCGTGCGCGCCGACTTCCAAAGCGTCAACAGTTCGCCGAGTTTTTTTCGTGTCTGTTTTTTACGCATGAAGAATTCAAAATTGTCTTTCGTGCGCAACGCGTCTCCTTCGATCGGAGCAATCAAATCAGCTTCCGGCGCCGTCACGAAATCGTGAACGAAATCGACAGACTCTCCCGGTAACCAAGCAGCGAGTTTCCTGTGAAAATCAGCCATGAAGGCGACGGTTTCTGCCAAAGGCTCCTGCTTCATCCGTGAAGCAGCTTGCTGTAATCGGTCTTTCGTCTCAGTCTTCATAATCTACCTCTTCTTATTCGTGGATTGGTCTTACATTTCTTCCGGAGCGCCGACACCAAGTAAACGAAGACCTTCTGTCAAGACGATCGTGACGGACTTGACGAGTGCAAGACGCGATTGTTTTGCTGCGTCATCTTCGAGAACACGGACGTGTCCGTAGTATTTATTAAAGCTTTGTGCAAGATCTAAGACGTAACGGCTGATGATTGACGGCTCGCGACGTGTGAACGCGCGATCGATGACCGTCGAGAATTGGTTCAGCATCGATACGACACCCCATGCATGATCATCGGCACTGCCAGCGAATGGTGTGCCATCATAGCTACCTTTACGGAGCAATGAGTGCGCACGAGCATTCGTATACTGGACATACGGTCCTGTTTCACCTTCGAATTTCAACATCTGCTCAAGATCGAACTCGATATTGTTCATCCGTTCATTTTTCAAATCATGGAAGATGACGGCGCCAACACCTACTTGACGAGCTGTTGCTTCGGCATTCGCTAAGTTCGGATTTTTTTCCGCGATGTTTTGCTTCGCGACGTCGATTGCTTCTTGTAGTACTTCTTCAAGCAAGACGATCCGACCTTTACGCGTAGACATTTTCTTTCCGTCTTTCATAATCAAACCGAACGGTACATGGTGCATTCCGTCGACATTCTCAAATCCAAGTTTCTTCAGGACTGCGAACAATTGCTTAAAGTGAAGCGCTTGTTCGCCGCCAACGACGTAGAATGCTTGCTCAAAACGGTACGTTTCGAGACGATAGACAGCAGCTGCTAAGTCACGTGTCGCATAAAGCGTTGCGCCATCCTTCTTTTTAATCAAAGCAGGCGGCATACCTTCTGCTTCGAGGTCGACGACCATTGCCCCTTCTGATTCGACGAGTAAATCTTTTTCTTCAAGCAAATCGATGACGTGTTGCATCTTATCGTTGTAGAAAGCTTCTCCGTTCAAGCTATCGAATTTAACTCCGAGCATCTCATAAACACGATTGAACTCAACAAGTGAGACTTCACGGAACCACGTCCAAAGCGTTGTTGCCTGCTCATCACCTTGTTCGAGTTTTTTGAACCAGAGACGTCCTTCGTCTTCAAGTGCCGGATTTGTTTCCGCTTCTTCGTGGAACCGGACATATAATTTCAACAATTCCTTGATTGGTTCTGCACGGACCGCTTCTTCCTCACCCCACATCGTGTACGCAACCATCAATTTCCCGAACTGTGTTCCCCAGTCCCCTAAATGGTTGACACCGACGACATCATAGCCTTTTTTACGTGAGATTTGGTTGAGCGCGTTTCCGATTACCGTTGAACGTAAGTGACCCATCGAGAATGGTTTCGCGATGTTTGGTGATGAAAAATCAGTGACAATCGTTTTTCCATTGGCTTCACTTGATCCGAACGCCTCATTTTCCGTCAGAACTTGGTTGACGATTTCTTGCGATACGACTTCCCGGTTCAAGAAGACGTTGATGTAAGGACCTACAGCCTGAACGTTTGAGAACAATGGCGCGTCGATTTTTTCTGCGAGGTCCGAAGCAATCATATTGGGTGCTTTACGGAATGCTTTCGCGAGCATGAAGCATGGGAATGCTAGATCTCCATGATCTTCATGTTTCGGTTGCTCGATTAGTTGTTCGATTTGTTCAATCGATAAGGCACCTTCCATGACTTGATGTAATACTTCTGCGTATTGCGTTTTATAACTCATCTTTATTTCCTCCTGCTTCACTGATTTTTGGCAATAAAAAACGCCCCTTGCGCCACGCGCAAAGAGACGGAATGACCGCGGTACCACTCTTCTTGGTGTCCTTTTGACACCCACCTTGTTTGGGGATAACGGGGTTCCCCCGGCTACGCCTTTTCTTTCAGGAATCGGGTAGCGTCTCAGAAGTGCGCTTCACGACCGGTTCGTCCTCAGGCTTCCACCATTCCCTGATTCGCTAGTTGACGAAAATCAACCGTTACTCTCTTCATCATCGACTGTATTCGATATCTTTCACATTATACGCAATTCTTTCTTTTCTCTCAACCTTATTTTTTTTGGTAAATGGCTTATCAAAATTTCCACAATTCGGGTATAGGAATAAAAGATACTTCTCAGGGGGAGGGATGTTTCATGCGCTACTACCAACAGGTAGCCCGGACGAGCTGGATCGTTTTCAGTCTCGTCGCCTTGACATTGTTATTGATTGGCATCGTTCATCCACCTACCTTCCCTCCTTCCATCTCCATCGTCAATACCCTTTATTTGTTTGGGCTCGTTCTCCTGTTTCAGTTCGATAATGTCCGTCGTGGCGGCATTTATTATACGTTTCAAGAAGGAATCATTTTATTTTTATTCCTCAATTACGGTTTGACGTACGCTTTGATTTTAAGCCAAATCGGTATTCTCGTCTTTCAATTCATGTCTCACCGAAAAGCGATTCGCTGGAAACGTTTCGCCTATCTCTACCCAATCAACGCCTTGTTTGATTTAGTCTACATCTCGCTTCCGGTATTTGCGTATGAAGCGCTCGGTGGACCGATCGGCTCAAGCTTTACGTATACAAAAGCTCTGATTCCCTTCATCGGCTTTTTGATCACAGTCTTCCTTGTTTCTTACTTCCAATGTCTGCTCGTCAATCGCTTTCTTTTCTTGAAATACGATTGGCAACGTCTTGTGAAGCTTCAGTCCCTCGTCTACGGAATCAGCATGTTAAGTGCTCTACTTGGGATCTGGTTCTACGATGAAAGTCCTCTTGTCGCGGCTACAGTCTCCGCCTTGATTCTCTTTTTATTCAAACGTCTGTTGCAAGAACGTGGTGACTCACTTGAAGCAAATGATAATGCTAAACGATTTGATGATGCGAAGGAACACTTATTGATCTCCCGCTTCGAACGCGAGACGATCGACTCGTTACTTCTCGATTTACCGCATCTGCTACCGTTTTCTGAAGGCTGGATTTCGATTCAACAACAGCGGAAACAAGTCATCTATGACATCCGGACGAAGCAACCGATCGATGTGTTACCGCTGTTTCACTCTTTGACAGCCGACGATTTGCATACCCCGATCATCTATGGTCTTCGTTGCGACTGGGGAAACGATATTCAAATCGGATTGCCTGTCGATCGCCATTCAATGCTAGCAATTCCTTCGATTACGAGCGGAGAAGTCGATGTCTCGATCATTCTGTTCCATCAAGTCGCAGACGCCTATGATGCGACGAATGCCGACGAATTATCTCGTCTACTCCGTATCTTTTGTCGCGTCCTAGAACGCTCTCGTGAAACGGTTCAACTCTATACAGAAAGTCGGACTGACGCCTTAACGGAATTACCAAATAGTCGTGCCTTTTACGAACACGGTCGACAAGAATTCGCTGCTGATTGCTATCCGCTTTCCGTGATTCTGTTTGATATCGATCATTTCAAACGCGTCAACGATACGTACGGGCATAAAGTAGGCGATCTCGTCCTTCGTGAACTCGGTCGACGCATCCAGGTGATCCAACTGCAACATGATGATGTCTTCGCTGCTCGTTATGGCGGGGAGGAATTCGTACTTTTGTTGCGAAATCGTAGTCAAGAGGCTGCCATTCAGATTGCCGAGACGGTCCGCCATGCGGTCATGGATCGCCCCTTCCTCGTCGATGGTCACCGACTTTCCTTAACTATAAGCCTCGGAATTGATACAGTGGAAGAAAGATATCAACGGACGTTCGAAGAATCGCTACGTCAAGCCGATCATGCACTCTATGTCGGCGGAAAACACAACGGACGCAATTGTACCGCGCACTATGCAAATCTTTGAAAGGTCGTGACTCTATTGTCGATTACGGAAATTGAAATGACGCTACCGACATCACAAACCCACCGGACGATTCGAATTCATCGTCCGCCACATTTTGATCCTTCTGAAGCTTTACCAGTAATTTATATGCATGACGGACAAAACGTCTTTAGTGGAGAAACCGCCTCGTTCGGAAAAGGCTGGGAGATTCATCTTGCACTACAACAGACACAGATTCCGGCAATGGTCGTCGCGATTGACAGTCCAGAAGATGGAATGGATCGGTACGATGACTATGCTCCTTGGAGTGACGAAGCCTTATTGATGCGGAGCGCCTATCCTTCGCACCGGACGTCAATCGGTGGCAACGGTAAGGTCTATATGGACTGGATCATCCGCGAGTTAAAACCATACATTGATGCCAACTATGCGACACGCCCTGATGATACGACAATGATCGGCAGTTCGATGGGTGGCGTCATCTCGCTATATGGATTATTCGCGTATCCGGAAGTCATCACGCGCGTCGCTGCCTTATCGACTGCTGGATGGGCAAACTTCTCCTCACTCCTTGAATTCATCGAGCGCAGTCCGTCTCTGTCTGCAACGCATCGCTGTTATATGGACGTCGGCACAAAAGAAGTGAGTGGTCCGATGACCGAGACGGATTATTTACACACGAATGATGTCTTAGCGCGAGCGGTCGAACAGAAACTCGCTCAAAGTCGCTATACGATCATTCCGGAAGCAATCCATCATGAAACGGCCTGGGCCAAACGTTTGCCAGATATTTTACGTTACTTGTTCCCATCCTCTTGAATACACAAAAAAGCCGGACGGTTTCTATTAAAGAAATCATCCGGCTTTTTACGCGTGCCTTATACTAATTCTTCTTGTTGCTCTTTTTCATAACGGTTGCGCGGATGCTCCCGGCATTCATCGGAACACGAACGCATGACTTTTGGTTCGCATTCTTCACAGCAGAAGTGCTGTCGATTGCATTCCGGGTTTGCGCAATTAACGTAGCGCGTCTCCGGTTTTCCACAGTAGTAACATTCTGAGACGACAGAAGGATTGACGGCATTGACAGGAACTTGTACACGCTCATCAAAGACGTATAGTTCGCCTTCCCAGTCTTCTCCTTGTGTCTGTTCATTTTTTCCGTACATGACGACTCCGCCTTTAAGGTGGAAGATATCATCACTCTGTTGCCGTTTACGGAAGTACGCCGTGAATTTTTCACAACGAACACCACCCGTACAGTATGTGAGAACCTTTTTTCCTTCAAACAAATGCTCGTTCTCGTCAAGCCACTCCGGGAATTCCCGTGAAGCATTGACATCCACTTTTACAGCATTCTTGAAGTGTCCGAGGTCGTATTCGTAGTTGTTGCGTACATCGAGAATGACGACGTCATCTTGTTTCATCATTTCTTTCCACTCTGCTGGTTCAAGATACGCAGCGTGTTCTTCTGGTACGTTGAATTCGTCCTCAAAACGCCATGTGACGAGTTCTTTTTTGTAACGGACGAACGTCTTTTTGAAGGCATGCTCCTCGACTTCATCGATTTTGAATTCGATGTCAGCGAATCGTGGATCCGCCGTCAAGTCCTTCATGTATTGTTCCGTTTGTTCGACCGTTCCAGAGAGTGTGCCGTTGATTCCTTCAGGTGCAATCAAAATCCGACCTTTGATACCGAGCTCTTTACAGTAAGCAAGATGCTCTTTCGTTAGCTGTTCCGCATTTTCAATTGGAACATACTTATAAAATAATAGTACGCGATAAGGTTTCATATTCCTCATTAGCCCCCATGTCAGTTTTTTGCAGTAAAACGAACGTTGGCAAACGAAGCGTCTAGCTATTGACTAGCTGGGAACGCCTGCAAAACGCACCCATTTAAGTATAATACCAACTCCCTTTCGAATGTACAATCCACAATTCCTGAATCCCTTTCAAGGAATTTCATTCCCTTTCTGAATCCGAAAGAGGTAAAATAAAACACAGTAGTACATCTCGCAAGGAGGATTCCGAATGCTCCATACACTTCGTGACTGGATCGAGCAGATGATTTTCTTTCTCCAAGACTTACCTGGAGGAGCTGCCACCGGTTTGATTGCCCCGTTTCTTGAGTCTCTATTTCCTTTCCTGCCACTCGTCCTGATCATTTCCGCGAATGCGGCAACCTATGGTTTTGGTATGGGTGTTCTCGTATCATGGGTCGGGAGCATGCTTGGATCACTCGTCGTCTTCGCTTGTATTCGATATCTATTTCGTCGTCCGGTCACGCGTTGGCTTGAAAAACACCATGCCGCGCAACAGTGGATCGAACGTGTTCGTCACATGAGTCCCATCTCACTCGGATTCTTTTTTTCGCTTCCATTCATGCCTGCGTTCATCATCACGTCCATTTCTGCCATGATTCAACTATCGCTGCGGACGTATTTGATCGCTGCTGGTGCCGGGCGTCTGATCGTCGTCATCATCTTCTCGCTAATCGGAAAGGAATGGTCCACGTTTCTTGAACGTCCGATGCGTCTTGTCCTTCTATTTTTGATTTTACTCGCCATCTGGGGAGTTAGTCGCGGGACGGAAGAATGGTTGAAGCGTCGTGCCCTTTCAAAACGTGCGGATCATTTACGAGAAATCGAAGATAAGATCGAACGTCCATTTGAAAAATGACTCGAGGCTGACTCAAAAAAAGAATGACGCGTCTTTTCACGCCCTTTCCTCAGGCGAGACACAAGCCAGTTTTCCTGCTCCGTTGAAGCAGGAAAGCGGGTCTTGTTCGTCTCTGACAGCGCATAAATGCGCTTTTCCTGTAGGAGTGGCGCGAAACGCGTCATTCTTTTTGTTACGAGATAAGGATGGCAGATCATCATTCTGCCATCCTTATCTTTGTAGAGACTGACTTTTGAGTCAGCCCCTTTAAGCTGTTCTCATTTTTCTAGGGACTAGGTCTTTTGAATCATTTTATAAAGTGGTTAATATATAAAAATAACGTTCAAACAATGTTCAATATTGAAAACGCTTACATTAAATTGGTATGACCAATATTAATATAATAATGATCTTTTCTTCTTAAAAATTAGGATAGCTTTTCCAGAAACGACATCCTTATAATGAATTTACATTCATTCCTTAAAGGAGGCGTCCTCATGCATCAAGCGTCCGAAGTCCAGAAAAATGAAGCGACTCAATCTGCTCCAGCCATTGTCGAGAGTGCTACCTTTCAACAATTGATGCGCCAAAAGAACGGCTTCATTCTTCCAGCTATTAGTTTTTGCCTTATTTTTTATTTTGCGCTTCCGATTTTGACAAGTTACTTCACGATTTTGAATGAGCCAGTATTCGGTGATATTACAGGAGCTTGGGTATTCGCATTTGCCCAGTTCATCATGACGTGGACGTTCTGCATGATGTATAGCAAAAAAGCACGTGCCTTTGATCGACTCGTCGAACAGATCAAGGAGGAGTCGAAATGAATTATACTGCCGTTGCCCTATTCGCAGCGATCGTCGGTTTGACGCTCGTCATTACATACTTTGCTGCCCGTAAAACAAAAACAGCTAACGACTTTTATACAGCGGACGGCGGACTCACTGGTGCACAAAACGGGATGGCGATTGCCGGCGACTACATGTCCGCCGCCTCGTTTCTCGGAATTGCCGGGATGATCGCTTTAGCCGGATTCGACGGATTCTTTTACTCGATCGGCTTCCTCGTTGCTTATCTTGTTGTCTTGTACCTCGTTGCCGAACCACTTCGGAACCTCGGAAAATACACGATGGCTGATATGATTGCCGCTCGTTTTAACGCCTCAAAAGTTCGTGGAGTCGCTGCCATGAACTCGATTGCGATCTCGATTTTTTACATGATCGCGCAACTCGTCGGTGCAGGTGCCTTGATTGAATTGTTGTTAGGAATTCCTTATACGACGAGTGTCATCATCGTCGGTATCTTAATGACGGTCTACGTCGTCTTCGGTGGTATGACTGCGACTTCGTGGGTTCAAATCATCAAAGCGATTCTCTTGATGGCAGGAACAGCCGTCATCTCGTTCATGGTCTTCGCGAAGTTCGATTTCTCGATCTTCAAGATGTTTTCAGAAGTGAAACAAGCCACGCCGCTCGGAGATTCATTCTTGAATCCTGGAAACAAATTTAAGTTACCACTCGATACGATTTCGCTCAATCTCGCGCTCGTTCTTGGAACAGCTGGATTACCACATATCTTAATTCGTTTCTTTACTGTTAAGGATGCTCCGACAGCTCGTAAATCCGTCGTGTACGCGACATGGATCATTGGTGTCTTTTATATCTTGACGATTTTCCTCGGCTTTGGTGCTGCTACTTTCGTTGGTTCTGAAGATATCATCGCTGCTAATGCTGCTGGTAACATGGCTGCGCCACTTCTCGCTAAAGCACTTGGTGGCGATTTACTCTTTGCATTCGTCGCTGCGGTCGCTTTTGCGACAATCCTCGCCGTTGTTGCAGGACTTGTCTTATCCGCTGCGTCTGCTTTTGCTCATGATTTTTATAGTCATATTCTACGCAAAGGGCAAGCAACGGAAAAAGAACAGATGACGGCAGCACGACTTGCTTCCATTGCTGTCGCCTTGATTTCGATGGTACTGGCATTGTTCGCACAATCGATGAACGTCGCGTTCCTCGTATCGCTTGCCTTCGCTGTCGCGGCAAGTGCCAACTTGCCAGTCATTCTCTTGACGATCTTCTGGCGCCGTTTCAATACTGGCGGAGCTGTCACAGGTATGGTCGTCGGGTTATTCTCTTCACTGATTCTCGTCGCACTCAGTCCAAACCTTTGGGCAGTCGACGGTTCAGCCTTGTTTGTCGGGGAAGCCCTCTTCCCGCTGACGAATCCAGGAATCGTCTCCATCCCGCTTGGTTTCCTCGGAGCTATCGTCGGGACATTGTTGACGAAATCGAACGAGGTTGCCGGTAACTTCGAACGTATCTTAGTCAAGGCCAATACCGGTATCGATGCAGCAACGGAAGTCGCCGCGTCAAAAGAATAAGTTCCCCTTAACGGCTCCTTCAACCCCCTTGAAGGAGCCGTCCCCTTTTACATTCTTCTCATTCATTGCCATACTAAGTGAATAATAGAGAAGAAAAGGAAAGGAAGACTGTACATGGATCTCGCTTTTTATTATTTCTTAATCCTCGGATTTTTCATTGGAATCATTTCCGGATTTTTCGGAATCGGTGGCGGTATCATCTTGACGCCCCTGTTACTCATTTTAGGATATGCTCCGAGTGTCGCGATCGCGACGAGCCTCATGTTGACTCTCGGATCAACGGTTTCAGGTACGCTCTCTCACTTACGTCTTAAAAATGTCGTCTGGCGCGATAGTCTCGTCGTCGGTGGCGTCGGAATCATCGGTTCGACGATCGCGACACCACTCGTTCTTCGACTAGAGGCAGTCAATGGTGCTCATCTCGTCATCTCAATCGTTTATATCGGTCTCTTACTCTACTTCGCGAATAAATTCTTACGTCCGAAATCAACGACGGGTGAACAGACGGGGTGGAAAAATCGATATCTCGCTCTTGCCTTCACTGGTTTGTTCGCCGGATTCATTTCTTCATTACTTGGTGTCAGCGGTGGCTTCATCATCACCCCGTTACTCGTCGGGATCGTTGGCTATGAGTTGAAACGTGCGGTCGGAACGAGTATTGCTTCCGCGTTGCTGATTGTCCTATCGGGACTCGTCAATTACACGGTCGCAAGTACGAACATCGATATCCTGGTCGGAATCATGCTGATCGTCGGTGCCTTGCTCGGAGCACCGATTGGCGCGAAGCAATTGACGCACTTCGAAAGCCCATTCGTCAAAAAGTACCTCGGTATCTTCTATTTGACGGTTGCGATCAGTGTTTTACTCGAGGTCATCGGCTTGAACGTCGCTTCACTCTCTGTCCTCGTTGCGCTGAGTTTAATATTCTTACTGACACTCCTCATCTACAGTCGTCGTCGGACGAATGGATGAATCGTCTCATCACAAAAGCCGTGGTGCCTGTTTAAAGGCATCACGGCTTTTGTTCGTTTAAGCGACTCGTTTATGAGCCGTCCGTTCGTAATTCCTCGTTTGTTCAATGACCAAGTGCGACAAGAACAGCATCCCGATCAAGTTCGGAATCATCATCAATCCATTTGCGATATCTGCGACGAGCCACAACGGTTCTAATTGCGCGACGGCACCATAACAGGCTGCGAGTGCAAAGAATACACGGTATCCTTCGTTGAAACGTGTCGTACCGCTCAAGTACTCCAAGCACTTCTCTCCATAGACATACCAACCGATGATCGTCGAATAACCTAAGAAGAAGACGGAGAATGCGACAGTCCATTCTCCAAATGATCCAAGGACGCTCGCAAAGGCGGTTGCCGTTAGTGCTGCCCCGGAAAGGCTCGCATCGTGCGTTACACCTGAATGTAACCCGCCTGACGGATCCCAAAATCCTGTCGTCAGAAGAACGAGTGCCGTCATCGTACAGACGACCAAAGTCACGATGAAGGTACTTGTCATCGAGATCAATCCTTGTTCGACCGGACGTTCACTTTTCGCAGATCCGGCGATCAAGGCTGCTGTCCCGAGTCCTGCCTCATTCGTAAAAATGCCTCGTGCTACACCGACTTGCATTGCCATCATGATCGATACACCGGTGAAGGCGCCTGCAGGTGCAAGCGGCTGGAAAGCATACGCAAAGATTAAACCAAGGGCTGGTAGAATCTGATCTGCTTTCACTACCAAAAGCACACAAGCGGCACCGATATAGAGCAAGCTCATGATCGGAACGAAGATCGTCGAGATCGCACTGACGCGTTCGAGCCCACCACGAATCGATACATAGACTGCCAGCGCGAGCAGAATGCCGAAGAGTAGAAGCGGTACATGAAACGATTGCTCAAGCACCGTTGCCATCGCATTCGCTTGCACGGTGTTCCCGACACCAAATGATGCAATCAAACCAAATGCCGCAAACAAGATGGCGAGGAATTTAAATTTTGCACCTAGTCCCTTTTCGATATAATACATTGGTCCACTGACAGCTTCGCCGCGTTCATTTCGACTTCTAAAAAGAATCGCAAGAAGACTTTCCGCATATTTCGTCGCCATTCCGATCAAACCGATGATCCACATCCAAAAGACTGCACCCGGTCCGCCCATCGTTAAGGCGACCGCGATTCCCGCGATGTTTCCGTTCCCGATCGTCGCTGCAAGAGACGTCATTAACATCTGAAAGCTACTAATTTCCCCTTCACCCTGTCCTGATTTTTGAACTGACAATTGAAACGCTTGTTTCAAGCGACGAAACTGAAGACCACGTAAACGAATCGTAAAGTACACTCCCGTTCCTACTAACAACACCATGCTTGGAATTCCCCAGACCCAAGCAGATATCAGACGTAACACATCCATGCCATTTCATCCTCTCTCTTTTTCCGAGGCTTACCGTAGCATGGAGTTGTGTTTTCATACAATACGAAAGAATACTTTTTGTGATTTTACACAACAGAAGCTATACTAAAGATACTGAACGAGAGAGAAAGAAGGGATTCCTCCATGTTAGAAGCTTCATACCATTCGTTAGACGATTTAGCGGAAGCGATCGGTATCGCCTTAAATGCGCCGATTACGATTGAAGATCGTAATCACCGTCTCCTTGCCTATAGTACGCATACTGCTGACACGGACCCTGCTCGTGTCGCAACGATCATCGGTCGCCGGGTACCGGAATCGGTCATCGACCAACTCTGGAAAGACGAAGTCATCCAGAGTCTCGCTACTCAAGACGATCCGCTCATCATTTCTGCGCGCACGGATGTTGGACTGAATGACCGTGTCGCCATTGCCATCAAACAAGATTCAGAAATTCTCGGCTACATTTGGTCGATTGCTCGCAGTACCCCGTTCACTCCATCAGAACTAGCAGATTTAAAGAAAGGAGCTCTGCTTGCTCAACGTCAGTTACTAGCGATCGATATGCAGAAAAAACGGAAGGAAGAGCAGACGGAACAATTCTTCTTTGAGTTATTACATGAAGAACTATCCGAGTCGGAGATCCTGAAGATGTTTTCTAAGCTCCATGTCGCACCCCCTGGCATTAGTCGTTTGACGGTCATCCGTTTTTCAGAAGCAATCACACCACGACTTGCGGATCGTCTGCGCTATTTATTGACGATCCAACAGACGGTTCGTCCATTACTTTACGCATATGATGAAACAGATTTTATCTTGTGGATCAGCACAAACGACCGCGACGCAGAACAAGAGCGTCTACAGTTTGACGCCTTCATCCAGTCCTTTCGCCAATTACTCGCGGAGCGGTTCGATTACACGGACTTTGTCGCAGCAAGTAGTGAAGTCTTCACAGGCGTCCAAGCGATTCCCGAGCGCTATGAAGAAGCGGGCATCGTCTTGCGTTTGAAAGATGCCTTTCCATTCGAACTGAAGAACGTGACGCGTTACGAACGTCTCGGCTTGTTTCAGCTCTTGCCAATTTTTTCAGAACGTCTGCGACGACGAACGGTCCGTCTCGAAGAAATCGAGCGATTGCGTGCTTACGATGTGAAACATGCCTCCTCTTTATGTGAGACGCTAGAATGGTTTCTTCATTATGATGGGAACGTCAAGCAAGTCGCTTCCCATCTCCATGTTCATCCGAACACGATCCTATATCGGATGCGACGGATCGAGGAGGAAGCTGGTATCCGGATGGAATCACTACCCGAACGTTCCTTACTCTATTTGTACCTAAAAGCAGACCGATATCCTTTGTGATTTTACACAAAGGATATCGGTTATTTTTGAAAACACCGATAAAGTAGAGCGTTTTCATTTCTCGTATACTGAAGAAGAAGAGAAATTGATTTGTTTATTTGCGAAAGGGGATCGCGTTCACATGATCATTGGAGTATTAAAGGAAATCAAAAACAACGAAAACCGTGTTGCATTAACACCTGCCGGGGTAGCAGCGTTACATGCACAAGGACATCGTGTCATCATTGAATCGATGGCAGGCATGGGGAGTGGCTTCACGAACGAGGAGTACGTCAAAGCTGGTGCTGAAATCATCGCGACTGCTGCTGAAGTCTGGGCAACAGCCGAACTGGCTTTAAAAGTCAAAGAGCCAATCGCTTCAGAGTACCAATATTTCCGTCCGGACCTGACATTATTCACGTATCTCCACCTAGCTGCTGAGCCAGAACTGACACGTGCACTCGTTGATTCGAACATCACAGCAATCGCTTATGAGACAGTCGAGAAGAACCGCACACTTCCATTGTTAACACCAATGAGTGAAGTCGCCGGTCGTATGGCATCACAAATCGGTGCACAGTTCTTGGAAAAACCACACGGTGGTATGGGCATCCTGCTTGCAGGTGTCCCTGGGGTTCGTCGTGGAAAAGTAACAGTCATCGGTGGCGGTGTCGTCGGAACAAATGCTGCGAAACTCGCTGTCGGTCTTGGTGCAGATGTTACAATCATCGATGTTAGTCCAGAACGCCTTCGCCAGTTAGATGATATCTTTGGTAACTCGATCAACACATTGATCTCAAACCCGTACACGATTGCTGAAGCGGTCGCTGAAAGTGATCTCGTCATCGGTGCTGTCTTGATTCCAGGTGCAAAAGCACCGAAGCTCGTCACTGCCGACATGGTCAAACGGATGAAGCCAGGTGCTGTCATCGTTGACGTTGCCATTGACCAAGGTGGAATCTTTGAGACGGTTGACCGCATCTCGACGCATGATGATCCAACGTACGAAAAATTCGGTGTCGTTCATTACGCGGTCGCGAACATGCCGGGTGCCGTTCCACGAACGTCTACCCTGGCATTGACGAACGCAACGCTTCCGTATGTCCTTGAACTCGCGAATAAAGGCACACATCGTGCGCTTGCTGAAAACGATGCTCTCGAAAAAGGATTGAATGTCGCGCAAGGCTTCGTCACGTATGAAGCGGTCGCACGCGATCTCGGATACACGTACAAATCCGTTGAAGATGTACTTCACTTACACGCATAATTTCGAAAGTAAAAATAGCCGATGCTTCCTTTTCTAGGAATAATCGGCTATTTTTTATGAAAAGAAGAAATTGCGGACGAATCTCTTTATTATTTCTTGAGGCACCACTCGGCTTGTCATATGATGAAAATATATGATTTTGAACTAATAGAGGTGACTTCATTACATGACACAAACCGTAACCGCTCATTCTCATGAACTTCAGAGCCATGTCGCTGAAGTTGCGTTACTCGAAGCACTGACATCTGATACAGAAGAAAACACACGTATTGCCGCAACCGAGCGCTTACGTGTTCTCGTTCCATCCCATCCATTGCTCAACATTGCTACAGCCCATTCCCTTTATTTCAAGAACGAACTCACTCAAGCGCGTCGACTTATTGAAGAGACGCACCAGCAAATCGGCGAGCATGTGCAAGGATACATTCTTCTCGGTATCATCAGTGAAGAGGAAGGATATATGCACGAAGCAGAACAGTTTTTCCTTTCAGCCATCACACGGTTCCCGGAAGAACCGGCAGGACATCGTTCTCTTGCCGTCCATTACAATCATCGACAATTTTATGGAGAATCAGCCGTCCATGCGTTTACATATTTAAAAAAAGTTGGCGCATCTGGAATCGATACGCTGATGGCTATTGATTCCATCCAACAACTAGACGGTCATTCGATCGATATGTTGGAAACACTCTATGCGTTAATCATCGGGGTATCTCATCTCGATAAAACAGCTGTCTTTCATGCGACTGCTTCTGCTAATCAAGGTATTCAATACGAGATGCTACATGCTACATTGCGTGAAGACAGCGACGATACACTTTACGCTAAACTCGACGAACGCATTTCCAATATGCTCGAGCACGGCTTGTACGCAGCTGTTTATGACGATTCCGAAGAAAAAATCTATCGCTATGTTTTCCGTGATATGTGTCGAGATATGACCATCCGTCATGCAGGATGGCGTGCGTACCCAGACTATATTCGACTACGTTTTCTCTATTTCAAACAATTGTTGTTACGCGACTGAAAGTCAAAAAGCAAACGCAACGAGTGCCGCGATCGTCCATGGCAAGATCAAGTTGTCGAGATCGCGATATGAGATGGCTTCGATCAAGGCTGCGATATTCGCAAGCAAGAAGCCATAACTGACAGCGAGCCAAACCGGTTGTCCATAAAACAAGAACGTCACGGTCAACACGAGGAATGACGCCAAAAATAGGGCGATACTTCCTTCAAAGGATCGTTTCGTCTCACCACGGACGTAAAACGTCTTTCCGAAGCGTTTTCCGACGAGAGCCGCGAGACCGTCACCCCAAGCAAGCACCATGCTTCCCGCAATGAGCGCCATCGGCTGTCGCTCGAAGAAGAACAGGACTAGTCCCGCTAGAGCGAGTGGATAATAGACCGTTCCGTAAGAAGGACGGTCGACGCCATGCATCTGTCCGATTCCTTTTCGTAATGTCAACAGATTGACGAGAGCAAAGAAAAGTAATGGTACGATGGCGATGTACCAGTGATCAAGCCATAGCAGCGCAAGAAATACCCAGTGACCGACAGCGACATGAATCCATTTCCGAACCGTCTCGGGAGAAAATCCGAAACGGCGTCCAACGAATTCAAGAATGACGAGAATGAAGCCGACGATTCCAATCGTGCCAATGGCAGCAAACCATTCCATCGTGATTCCCCCTTTCCTATTATTGTACGTTGTTTTAGTTGCCATTTGCCCTATTGAACCTTCATTTGATAACATAAGGTCAAATGACGTCCTAGAGAGGAAGTTTTGGAAATGTATGATGCTCAAGCAGTCCAAACATTATCAAGTTGTCTGCAACGCCTGAACGAGGGGAAAGGAATCGAACCCCTCGTCGCAATAGAAGGAACGGAATTGCCAAAGGTAATCAATCGCCTGAAACAATTCGATCCATTAAAAAATGGTTTATCGATCAATGAAATCGTCCATTTGGCAAATGCTCTAATCGGAGAACACATGTCAGCGACGACGATCCAGAACTGGACGAAACGTGAAGTTCGGGACATCATCGGCGTACCGCATCGTGGGAAAAAATACTCGATCAATCAAGCCGCCATCATCTACCTGTTGGATGATTTAAAACACCTCTTCTCGTTAGAAGAAACACGGGAACTGCTGACGATCGTCTTCCAGAACCCAAATATCGATGAGGATGATTTAATCAGCCCTCTTAATTTTTATCTCGTCTATACGCAGCACGCGGAGACAAGTGGACCGATCGAATTAACGGAGAAGCGTCTCAAACGCTCGCTCGAGCGGATTAACGCCTACCGCCCTGAAACCGTTCATGTCTTACAACTCTGCCTCTACGCCCGTCGTGTGTCGCATTTGACACACGAAGCTAAACAACGCCTCCATCATGTCCTGCAAACGACATGATAAAAAAAAGATGCCATCCATGTCATGGAAGGCATCTTTTTTTTATTAAACAGCTGTCAGTGATTTAAAGTGGACGTTATTCGTCAGACTTTTCAGGACAGAGAGTAGTTCGTACATCGAGAGCTTGTCAGCATCCTTGACAAGACGGTATTCATCACCGTCCTGCAATAATTCCGCAACGACTTCTCCGGCTGCACTCCGTACGGAGAATTTTCCTTTTGTCAGGTCGAAGGAAATCGTGAACGTACCACGCTCATATACGTTGTACTCACATTTCTTCGAGAAGAGCGAAAACTTCTCGCGCATTTGACCTACCTCTTGTCCATCATGGTTCATCACGACCCATTTCTTGCATGTCGGAATGAACTTACCAAACGCTACCCCTCTACCTTCACCATTCATTACTTGAACACGACCGTTTTCGTCGTGTTGAACCGCACCGATCATTTGGTGCGCTTCATCATAAATCGCGGCATGACCTTGCGAAAAAACGCAACCCTGCACATAGACAACTTTGCGCAACAGAAATTCTCCTCTCACTGCTAAAACGTGCTGGTTTTTCGTCCCCAGTTTATTTAGACATCCTGTATAGTTTAACTTTCTTTATCTGTATGATATTTCGTTAACGAAAATGATTATTGCACCGTTTCTTCAAATTGACAACCCCCTTTTGTCGACAATCATTCGACAAGTTCAATGCAGGTTCATCTCCTTTGCAAATGCGAGCAATTCTTCCCGATCGATGAGACGAACTTGATTCGGTTCTGCCAGTTGATACGCGGCTTCTGTAAAGGTCGAATTCGTAACGACCCATCCCTCGTCCATTCCGTAGAATGGAACCGAGGCAGCGACCTGTTGAACCGCTTCGAGCCCTACAGCCGCACTGTATCGCTTCGCCTGGATGGCAATCTTATACCCTCGTTCATCCTCTATCAACAAATCTGCTCCGAAGTCGCGTGAGGCAGGTGTCAACTCGACCCGATATCCTGCTGTTTCAAATAAATCGGCAAGCCATTCTTCAAATTCTCGTCCTTCCATTCGATCGAGTCTTTTTTCAAGCGACGGCGTTAAAACGGACAAAAGAAGAAAAAGGATACACCCTACTATACTGATGATTAAGATTAAAGGTTCCCAAGAACTTGAAAAAAAATAAGTTCCGAAAACTCCTATCATGGCAAACAAAGCTGCTAGTAACAATCGTTTTCTTTTTAATTGTTTCATCCTACTTTTCCCCTCTACTTCGTCGTGACCTTTTTTTCACTATACTAAAATTCTTCGTTGGTTGCTTCCTTCGACAGGAAACGCGGCTCGTCTTGCAGAAGTAAACTAACGAGGAAAGACTGTCTTAAAATCCATGGTCGAAGACCAGTAAGGAGGTAGCTCATGGCAGAACATTCATCCCCTTCATCGCTACGGATCATCCATTCGACGTTACGTGCTATGAAAGAACCCGTACTTCTTGTCGATGCAGATGGAAAGATTCACTTTCATAATGACGCGTTTCAACACCAGTTCATGACCACTCCGGATAAAGAAACGATCCAGGAACTTTTTTCGATTACGGATGATTTGTTTCCGATCCAACAGGAAACCGTCATTTTGACGACACATCAGTTAACAGTCACAGCGATTGAAGAGACTGACTATTTTCTTGTCCATGTCGCTTCTCTTAAAATAGAAGACTTATTTGATTCAACTTTTGATGCTGCCTTATTCATCACAGATCCGGAGTTTCGGATTCGAGCATATAACGAGGTTGCCAGTACCTTATTCCGATTCGATCATGCCGAAGACATCATCGGTCTAAAACCGACGATTCTCCATGACGCAAAGGAAGTTGCTACCCGCCGTCAACATCTTGAACAACTGAACCTGAAAGATTTATCCGATGAACAACTCTTCTTACTCCATGGTCGGGAAGCGGAAAATGAATGGACCTATCATCGTCTGGATGGTTCGACGTTCCATGGACGGCTTTATATGACACGTCTGCCGAATGATACGTACTTTTTACTCATTCAGGACATCACGACACAAAAACAAATCGAATGGCACCTGACGAAAAGTGAACGCCGCTTCCGACTCTTCTCGGAGTCCGTCGTCGAAGCCGTCATTTTTCATGACCATGGCATCATCATCGATGCCAACCGCGCAGCAGAGGTCATCTTCCGGACGAAGCTTGAAAAGATGAAAGGAAAAACGACGCTTGAGTTGATTCATCCGGATCATCATGCGCGTGTCTTACAACGAATCGAAGAACATCGAGAAGAACCCTATGAAGTTCTTGGTCAACGTGCCGACGGAACTTCTGTCGAAATTGAAGTTTTCCCACGTGAAATCATCTACAACAATATCCGTATGCGCGTCGCCGTCGTTCGTGATATCACGGAACGAAAAAAAATCGAGAAAATGCTTGAACGTGAAAAAAATGCCATCATGCGTCAACGTGACATCACACAATCGATTCTTCAAGCCTCTAATGAAGGATTCCTGCTGACGGAAGAGGATGGAAGTTTCATCTTCATGAACGTCAAAGCACGCAAGTTACTTGATGTACCAGGGATTGCGCCAAGTAAGATCCAAGAACGGATCAGTCTGATTCCGAATCTCGATTTGAACACTCGATTCGAGATGCTCCGACAAGTAGAAGAATTACTCGCCGGAAAACATTCTGAACTATCGTTTCGTTTTACGTTACAGCGACCGAACGAATCGAGTCCACTTTATTTTGAATTTTATGCGACGGCGATCAAGAAGGAAAAGAGTCGTATTTCTCGTCATGGTTTCTTATTCGTTTTCCGTGACCGAACTGAGGAAGCAAAGATGGATCAAGTCAAGGATGAACTTGTCAGTACCGTATCGCATGAGTTACGGACGCCACTCTCATCGATCCTCGGGTATATGGAATTGCTTCGCTACCGAGAGCAACCAGCTGATAAAATCAAACGTTATGTCGAAATCGTTCACGAAGAGACCAAACGGCTGACGACACTATTAAATGAGTTTTTAGATATTCAGCGTCTAGAGGGTGGAAAACAGGAGTATATCTTTACCTCGTTCTCATTACGCGATCTTCTCACATCGACCGTCGATACCTATCGGGAGACCGTCGAACACCGGATTGAATTGGAACTACCGGAAGATCCCGTACTCGTTTTTGCGGATGAGCACAAAATCAAGCAAGTCATGTTGAACTTGCTTTCGAATGCTATTAAATACTCTCCACAGGCGGATCACATTCAAGTCCGTCTCTCAGCAAACGAAGAGAAAGCGACGTTCTCCGTGACCGATTACGGACTCGGTATTCCACAAAATGCATTCGACAAGCTCTTTACGAAATTTTACCGGGTCGATAACTCGGACATCCGGAAAATTGGTGGTACCGGACTCGGTCTTGCCATCTGTAAGGAAATCATCGAATCACACGGAGGAGCGATTTCAGTTGAATCAGAAATCAATGATGGTTCGACGTTCACCGTCGTTCTCGAACGCAATCCAAGAAAGGAATGGAATTGATGCGGACCTATTTCATGACGGGTTTTCCCGGCTTTTTAGCGACTAAACTAATCGAACAACTAGCACGAATTCCAAATCAAATCGCTTGTTTTCATGTGCTTCATTTATCGTCAGAACGAAACGCAGCTGTTAAGCGACGCGATGACCTTTTAGAACGCACATCTTTACGACCCGAGCAACTCGTGTTGCACGAAGGCGATATCACGGTCGAACAACTTGCTTTATCGTCTGATATACGGATGATCCTGCAACAAGAGGTCACACATATTTTTCATCTTGCTGCGCTATACGATTTAGCTACGGCATATGAACCTGCCTTTCGGATCAATGTCATCGGTACCGCGAACGTGACACAGTTTGCCCACACGTGCCGTGCTTTAGAACGCTACATCTACTTCAGTACAGCGTATGTCTCCGGTCTGCGCTCCGGCACGATTCTCGAAGAGGAATTACAGGCAAGTCGCTTTAAAAATGCTTACGAAGAAACAAAATACCTTGCTGAAGTGCGCTTACGCAAAGAACTCGGAACGATTCCCTATACAATCATCCGCCCCGGCATCGTCGTCGGACATTCTGAAACAGGTGAAACACCGAAATGGGATGGTGTTTATTTTGTTTTGAACGCGATGCGTTTCCTGCAATCCTTTGCTCCTCTTCCGTATCCTGGTCGAGCAAACGCGCTCGTCAATCTCGTGCCATATGATTATGTCATTGAAGCGACTGCTTATCTCAGTCATGCACCCGTCGGAAAAAATAAGACATATCATCTGACGGATCCATTTCCACATGGCGCACGCGCGATTTTCGAGATGTTACATGTCGCCTATTATGGACGTTACCCGCGTGGTATCGTACCATTTCGGCTCATCAGTACAGCGTTGACACCCACCGTCGCAAAACGACTCCAGATGCAACGTCAGACACTCGATTATTTCATCCATCCCGTTCAATACGATACAACACAGGTCTTACGTGATTTACGAGATACTGGAATCATTTGTCCGGACCTAACAGAAACGATGCCTCGGCTCGTCCATTATTACCAAACACACGCGACACACTAAAAAAGTCCAATCGTTCTTCCTCAAGGGAAGTCGATTGGACTTTTTCATCGGTTACCCGATCAACATATTCTCTTTTGGATAACGAATCGTTCGATCTCGTTGCGTCGCGAACGTGAACAGAATCGTTAAGGAGCCGACACGTCCGAGTAACATCATGAACATGATCAAAAACTTCCCAAAGCTGTTTAACTCTGGTGTCACATTCAATGATAGACCGACCGTCCCGAATGCGGAGACGGTCTCAAAGAATAGACCGATGAACGAGAGGTTCGGCTGAGTCAACGCCAGGAACGTCGTAATTAAAGCAATGAACAGTAAACTGAAGACAGCAATCGCGTACGCTTTTTGGATTGCCTGTGCTTGCACCGTCCGTCGCATCAGCACGGTCTCACGCTGTCCGCGTAGATACGTCCAGACATTCTTTAAGATAACTGCCGCCGTCGTGACCTTGATCCCGGAGCCTGTCGACGCGGAACCTGCTCCGATGTACATCAAGACCATCATCAAGCCGATCGAGAGCGGCACCATCGTCGTTAAGTCGATTGTCTGGAAACCAGCCGTCCGTGTCGTGACGACTTGGAAGAATACGATATGAAGTGCATGAAAGAACGACTCGTCGCGTAATGAACCTAAGTGAGACACCCATTCATAGAGCATCATCGCTAAGACACCCAGTCCATTGATGACGAATAACGACAGCACCATCAATTTCGAGTGCAGAGAGATTTTTTTGAAGCTTCGTTTTCCCGCGATGTCAGCAATGACCGTAAAGCCTAATCCACCAATCATCAAGAGCGCCGCGATCGTCAGGATGAACGTCGTATCTTGTTGGAAACCAATCAAGTTATCGCCCCAAAGTGCGAATCCTGCATTGTTAAAGGCAGATACGGCGTGGAACAAACCGTAGTAAAGTGCTTTCCCAAAGCTATATTTGTATTGAATGAACAAATCGAGCGCAATCAAGAACATACCAACGATTTCGACAAGGACTGTCGTGACGATGATATTTCGAACAAGACGAATCGTTCCCCCTGGGCTATCGAGGTTGAACATCTCTTGGATGATGATGCGCTGACGAATTCCGATCTTTCGCCCTGTCACGCTCAGTAAGACGAGCGCAATCGTCATGAAGCCGAGCCCTCCTACCTGAATCAAGAGCATCATGATAAGTTGCCCGAACAGATTAAAGGCTTCCGCGATATTAATCGTCGAGAGACCGGTAACGGTTCCGGCAGAAGTCGCGACGAACAAACAATCGATGAAGGAGATATCTTGCCCCTCCTGTTGCGAAATAGGCAACCACAACAAAAAACCACCTAGCAAAATCGTCAATGTGAAACCCGTCGCGATGAAGCGTGCCGGTTTATCGAACAACTGATGGTACATCAATTCACCCACACGACCAAAACGTGCCAGTGGTGAACGTCTTTTATGCGAGAACATCTTACTCCCCCTAAATTTTTTCAGACAGAATTGTCTTTATCATACTCCCTCGAATTAAGAAGTTCTATCGAAATATGCAATCGACTAAACGTTTTCTTATTTTTTTGGTAAACTAGATAAAAGTGGACGTGTAATCATTAAAGGAGGTTGAGGGAAACAGTGGACCCTAAGATGGCTGATCATTCGATTGAGGATGTCTGGCGAAGGCTGGAACGGCAATCACAATGGATGCCTGCGCAATTGTATTATCAATTTGAGGAACTCTTGTCACTACATTTGGAGCAACCGATTCTAAATGAATTGTATCAAGTGTTAAAAAAATACGACGTACTGACCGATATAGAGCGTGACGAACGAAACGAAAGCATTCAAATGCTAATCGATGAAAACGGCGCTTGATTCTCGGTTTTTGGATTTCCGAGCAGAAGAAGTGTCTTCTGCTCTTTTATTTTTCGTTCTTATACGCATTACATACAGAAAGGTGGCACACATCAATCATGGATATCGTGTCGATAATCGGGATCATACTAGGTCTTATCACATTGATCGGAGGAATGATCTTAAAAGGTGCGCCTCCAGTCGCCCTACTTAACCCTGCAGCCCTCGTCATCATCTTCGTCGGGACAGCCGCTGCCATCATGATTTCCTTCCCGAAGGAACGCCTAAAGGTACTACCGGCACTGTTTAAAGTCATCTTTTTCGAACAAAAATTAATGACGAAACAAGTCTTACTCGGACAGTTTCTGACACTTTCGACGCAAGCACGGAAAGAAGGACTGCTGTCATTAGAAGCAGCTTTAGAAGAAGTCGACAATGCGTTCATGAAGCGTGGTGTCATGATGGTCATCGATGGGCAGCCATCTGAATATGTCGAGGACGTCATGACGCGCGACCTCGAAAACATGACGGAACGGCATCATGCCAATGCAAACATCTTCACGCAAGCTGGAACTTACGCTCCGACCCTTGGGGTTCTCGGTGCCGTCGTCGGTCTTGTTGCCGCTTTATCCGATCTGTCGGATATTGAAAAATTAGGTCATGCGATCTCAGGTGCCTTCATCGCGACGCTGTTCGGGATTTTCACCGGGTATGTCCTTTGGTTCCCGTTCGCAACGAAACTGAAGCAAAAATCAGCGAGCGAGATTCAACTGTACGAGATGATGATCGAAGGCATTCTGTCGATCCAAAACGGTGAATCACCAAAAAACTTAGAAGATAAGCTACTCGTGTACCTGACACCGAAGGAGCGTGCGAACTATGAAGCGGAAAAAGAAGCCGCATGACGAACATATCTCCGAAGGCTGGTTGATTCCCTACGCCGACTTATTGACCTTACTTCTAGCACTCTTCATCGTTCTTTTTGCTTCGAGTAATGTCGATGCCGTCAAGCTAAAAGCGATGTCCCAGTCGTTTAGCTCCGTCTTCAATGGTGGTTCAGGGATGATTACGAACAGCTCGCTCTCCACTCAAGAAGAAGAGGATTCGAAAAAACTCGACGCGCGAACGAAGGCACAAAGCTATGAAATCGCAGAACTCGAGAAGATTAAAGACGAAGCAAACAAATATATCAAAAATGAACAGCTCGAAAAAGACATCAAGGTGGAAATTACAAATGAAGGACTTGTCTTCACGATTCGTGACCGAGCCCTCTTCTCGCCAGCTCAAGCAGAAGTAAGAGGACGCTCGCTTCAAATCGCAGAAGGCATGAGTGCACTACTCGTCAAGGCAGGACAACGTCAGATTCAAGTCTCCGGTCATACGGATAATATCCCAATCAATACGGCACAGTATCCATCAAACTGGGAACTCAGTGCAGACCGGGCGATCAGTTTCATGCGTGCCTTACAACGCAATCCAAAGCTCGAACCAAAACGGTTTACTGTCAGCGGTTACGGAGAGTTCCAACCGATTGCGTCCAATCAAACAGAAGCCGGTCGTAGTCAGAATCGACGTGTCGAGGTATTGATTCGACCATTGATCGACTTAAAAGCAAACGTACTCGACGAAACGAAAGTTAAGTCCGGCACGTAAAAAAAGATCCTTCGTGGTTGGTTACCACGAAGGGTCTTTTCAATAATACGGACGAATCATGATATAGACGATGACGCCAGTGAAGCTGACGTATAACCAAAGCGGCATCGTAAAGCGTGTCCATTTTTTATGCTTCTCGAAATTTTGATTCACAGCATGCGCGAGTGACATCAAGACGAGCGGGACGATGACTGCAGCTAGAATGATGTGCGTAATCAAGATGAAGAAATAGATCGGACGAACAAATCCTTCTCCACCGAACTTCGTCGATTCACTGACTGCATGGTACGTGACGTATGAAATCAAGAATAGCGTTGTCGTCGTCATCGCACCACCAATGAAGCGGCGATGATTCACACGGTTACCGCGACGAATCGAAATCCATGCCCCGAGCAACAGCATGAAGGTAAAACTATTAAAGATGGCGTTCAAAAAAGGAAGTAACGTCCAATCGAATCCTGAGTCGACTTGTACAGGTGGCGCAAAAAATAAGAGAGCCACGAGTAGGTTGATGACAAGAGTCAACAGGATGACGAGTGGGACAAAATTCCGTTTAGTAGCAGGTTGTTGCATGAATCATTCTCCTTGTTTCCAGTCGAAATAACGTTTCAACCATTTTGGGATCGGACCAGCGAATAAACGCTCACGCCAGTAGACATCAGCAGCACGCTGAACGGCAGCACCACGAATCGGATACGGATGCACGACACGTGACAGTTGACCGACCTTATCTTTACGTGCCATTGCATAGACGACTTCTTGCATCCACTCGCCGGCTTGTTCTCCGATCGCATGTGCCCCGATCAGTTTCCCGCGTTTATCGGCGATGAGCTTGACGCGCCCTTCCGTCTGACCATTGATGACGAAACGATCCACTTCATCGAGACCCGTCTGGTAGACTTTGATGTCACCGTGTTTCTTACGTGCTTCTTCTTCTGTCAAACCGAGATGGAACAATTCAGGCGTTGTGAATGTTACCCACGGGACCGCTCGATAATCAGGTTTCGTCCGTAAACCGAACAAAGCATTTGTGACGACGGTTTTTCCTTCTAGTCCTGCGACGTGCGTAAACGGTAAGGAATCAATTGTATCTCCGACGGCAAAGATATGCCGCTGACTTGTCCGGAGCGAACCGTCGACTTGAACGAATCCTTTTTCGACATGAACACCAGCCCGATCAAGACGTAACGCCTCGATGCGTGGCTTACGACCGACCGCGACAAGAACGGCATCCGTTTCGATGACACGTGATTCCCCATTTGCTTCGACCGTCACTTCGATGCCTCCAGCTGACTTGCGGACATGCGTGACCTTCGTATCGAGATGCAACGTCAATTCTTGCTCGAGCTGACGTTGAATGACTTCGACCATATCACGATCTTCTTTTCCGAGCAGCGTCTTCATGCCCTCGATAACTGTGACTTCCGTTCCGAGGTGCGCGTAAGCTTGCGACAGCTCAAGACCGATCGCCCCACCACCAATAACGAGCAGCCGCTCAGGACGCTCTGTTAATTCAAAGATCGTCTCGTTCGTTAAATAATCGATCGTATCTAGCCCATCAATCGGTGGAATGATCGGTTGGGATCCTGTTGAGATCGCAAACTTTTCACCAACGACAAGCTGTCCCGCTACTTCGACTTCATGTGCACTAAGGAATGTCGCTTCTCCGATATAGACATCGACACCAAGATCTTCAAATCGTTTCGTTCCATCATGGGATTGAATGATGTTACGCGCACGATCAACGCTTGCTTTCGTTTTAGAATAGACCGCGTCTCCGTTCAGCGTCACGTTGTATTTTTCAGCCGTCCGCTTCATGACGTGCACGTCGTGTGCGGCTTCAATCAAAGCCTTTGAAGGAACACAACCATAATGGAGACAATCTCCACCTAGATGTGCATGACGTTCAATCAGGGCAACATGTGCACCAAGACTTGCTGCACCGGCAGCAATCGTCATTCCGGCTGCACCACCACCGATGACAACTAATTGATAGGTCTTCATCGCAAACCCTCCTCATACCGACGTGTGATGTCTTCCATCCGTTTACGGTTGACGCCCCAGTCAGAGTATCCGACACGTGATGCCGAACGGAAATGAATCACTTGTGCGGCTTCATCGAAGTAAAATTCGACGTCATCCTTGAAGCGAAAGACTTTACTCGTGAAGATGGCATGGATGTATGTTCCTTCCTCCTTAACGATTTTGACTCGGTCGAGGCTTTGTAGAATACGTAAGAGGTGGAACTTCGAATCCGCAAGCGTTCCTTTGAACGGGAGCGGACGCATTTTCATATCCTGTAGATCGGTTTGAGTAGATACCGCATTCGGTTTTCCGGAGAGCGGTTGAAGCGTACCATTTGAAACACCAAGTGCCATGACTGATTCCTCCGTTTCCTATCATTTGATCCATTTCGTACTATAATCCACTTTACTTTACCAGTTTCTGTTTCACTCTGCCTGTCTGAGTGTTTACGCTTTCGTGACAGGGAGCAGAATCGTCGCGATGACGCCGCCTTCTGGCTGATTGTCGATGAATAGCTTGCCTTCATGTGCTTCAACAAGCTCTCGACAAATCGATAGCCCGAGTCCCGTTCCGCCCTTTCCTTTTTGCACTTGATAAAACTTTTCCGTGACATGACGTAGGTGTTCTTTCGGAATACCAGGTCCTTCGTCACTGAAAGAAAGGAATAACACACGCTCGGAACGAACGAGTCGAACCGTAATCGCTCCTCCAATTGGTGAAAAACGGATTGCATTATCAAGCAGGTTCAAGAAGACTTGTTTCAATCGGTTTTCGTCGTATAGACCAATGACTTGCGCCGGTAACTTTTGCACGATCTGAACATTTTTCTCTTCCAGCTTTTGACGTAGTTGCGCTGCGACGGTCTCGATGATTTCCGTTAAGTTGACTTCCTGACGGTATAGGACGAGACGACTCGTCTCGAGTTTTGAGAAATCGAGTAACTGTTCAACGAGCGAAATCAAACGCTCCGTCTCTGAATGAATGATGCCCATCCCAAGCGACGCCTCTTCCGGCAACTGATCCTGTTCGACGAGTAACGTCTCACTCCAGCCTTTGATCGATGTCAACGGTGTCCGTAACTCGTGGGAGATACCCGAAATGAATTCATCTTTCAATGTTTCCTGTTGTTTGATCTGTTGCCCCATATAATTGATCGTCCGTGCTAGTTCTCCAAGTTCGAACGAATACTCCTCGTTCACCTTAACGTCGTAATGTTGTTTCGCGATTTGGTCCGACGCACCGATGACCTCTTGGATAGGTCGAACGATCGAAGACACCAGACGTGAGGAATAAATGAAGGCAAGTCCCCAAACTACTGTACCCAAGAGGACGATTGCTAAACAAATTTCAATCACACGTCGGTCGATTCGTTCAAGCGATGTCGTATAACGGAGCGCTCCCGTCGTCTGACCGAATGACACGACAGGTTCCGTCACTTCCAGCAAATGCTCTCCCGTCGCCTCATCGTCATATCGTTTCGTGACGGTTTGACCCGCTCTTACTTGATTGACTGCCTCTCGCGTCAATTTACGTTGCGAAATGAACCCTGTCGAGGAATAACGCGGAATGCCTGTCGCATCCAACACTTCGATTTCTGCATCTGGATAGGCATAAGAATCGAGTACATCATGAATCGTCGCTTCGGAATCCGTGTAATCATAAGCGAGACCGCTATTTGCAAACAACACCGCACTCGCATTCGCATGACGTTTCAAGACATCCGTCGCCGTCACGTAATAATAGTTATAGGTCACGAATGAGAGAATCCCGATGACAAGTAGGACCGTCACCGTGATGATCGTCATGAATCGAATCAATATCTGGCGCTTCATTCTTCGTTACGCCACTTGTATCCATGTCCCCACAGTGTCTCGATGAACTTCGGTTCCGCTGGATTTTCTTCGATTTTTTGACGAAGACGGCGAATGTTGACATCGACTGTCTTTCGATCGCCGAAATAGTTCTCGCCCCATACCGCATCGAGTAGTTCATCTCGCGACATGACTTGGTCCTCATTTTTAATGAAATGACAAAGTAAATCATATTCAGTCGGCGTCACTTCGACGTCAATGCCGTCTTTTTGGACACGCTTCGCTCCTAAATCAATTCGGAACGGTCCAGAAACAAGTTCACGCGGCTGTTTTCTGCGGCGTAATGTCTCTACCCGTCGCAGGAGCGACTGGATACGTGCGAGTAATTCTGCTGGACTGAACGGCTTCGCGATGTAGTCATCCGCCCCTACGCTTAGTCCCATGACTTTATCTTCTTCTCGCGTCCGTGCCGTCAGCATGATGATCCCGACCACTTCATCCTTCGCCCGCGCCTGTTCACAGACAGCGAAACCATCGACTTCCGGCATCATGATATCCAGTAACAGAATATCAAAGGTTTGTTGATCAAATTGCGCGAGTGCCTCTTTTCCGTTTTCTGCTTCAATGACGTCATAGCCTGCCCGTTTCAAATTGATGACGATGAAACTGCGAATCGCGTGTTCATCCTCGGCTACTAGTATTTTGGTCATTCTTTTCTCCCCCTGATTCTTTATTCCACGAGTGTGACACGATTGACGAACATTTCATAATCCTTCGTCGCATCGATCACATAGACATAATCGATGCCCTCTTTAATTTTTCGTTTTTGGTCACTAGCAATGTATTGATTCTTTGGAATGATCTCTAATTCAAAATCAACCTGCTTCGTATCCCGATTGATGAAACGAACGCGATTTTCACGTTTTTCGATCGTTTCCCGTGTCGCCCAATTGGCCGGGAAACGCATAACGAAATTGTATTCCTGATCAATGTACTGCTCTTCCCGTAGTTCGAATCCACTCTCAAGAAATGGCGGATTGTCCGATCCATTCCATGTGTAGTACGCGGTAATACGTGGTTTCGGCTCACCTTCACGCCCTTCACTACCGCCCGGCGTATATTGATGACCGAACTCGACGATTCCGTCTTGATCGACATCCTTCGGAAACGTATACATCGGTTCAACGATCTCATCGACTTGACCGAAGCGCACTTGTTCCAACGTATCGTTCGCTAAACGGAATAATGCGATGTGCATCTTAGCATCACGTGTATAAGAGACAATCAAGCCTTTATTGCGCGCAGCATTGATCGTATCGACTTCAAATAAATCATGTTCTGCGAATAAATCGCCATCTTTTGTCGCTAGCGTCGTCTCTTGACGCTTTTCCGACAAGATATCCTTATAATAGATCAAACGAGATGGACTTCCCTTTTGTAGAAGCACCATATCTCGCTCGCGATCTTGATTCAAATCATCCACCGACAGGCGGTCATACCGATCCACCTTCGTGACATCTCGTTGCTTCGACAACAGCTGTTCAATGATATATAACGTGTTTTCACCATGACTGGTAATCCCGATGACTAAATGGTTTTGTTTATGTTGCGCGTCAGATACGACTTCGAGTCGATCGATGGCTCGCCCATCAGCAACTGTCTGCCGTGTCACAAGTCGCCATTTTTCACCTTGTCGTTCATGAACGAGAAGATGAATCGTGAAACGTCCATCCTGCTCACTACGGTAGAAGGTGATCGCCTCATCCTTACCGTTTCGATCTAAATCAACGAGTTCGTATAGACGGGATACTGCTTGATTTCGTGGCGCCACGATTTCTGCCTGTTTCGGCAAATCGCGGTCAATCCGCTCTTTCAACGACTGCTCCCATGCCGGAAGGGACGGATGTTCGAGTAGAGAGGCGGGATGCGGAAACATCGTACTGCATCCTGCTAATAATAGACTTGATATGATCATGAAGAGATATTTCATAAAGTTGGAATCCTTTCCGTACGGGCTCTGTTTCCACTTTATCATACTCTCTCAATGGAGAGTATATTGTCGAATGGGACACAAGTTGTTACGATATACAGATAATTGAAAGGGGTTTGAATGTATGACGTACAAAATGATTGTTCTCGATTTAGATGATACCTTGTTGACAAGTGATCATACGATTTCACCACGTACGAAAGAAGCCTTACTTGCTGCGCAACGTCGCGGGAAGAAAGTCGTTCTTGCAAGCGGTCGTCCGACATATGCGATGCTTGATCTTGCAGAAGAACTAGAACTCGCACGATACGGAAGCTACATCCTGAGCTTCAACGGAGCTTCGATCATCGATTGCAAAACGAACGAATCACTTTTCCTCAGTACCCTCTCTCCGGAGACGGTCCATCGTCTTTATGATGTAAGTAAACGGGAGGATGTCTACATTCACACGTATGTCGGACATGAGATTCTGACAGAACAACCGAACGAGTATACGACACTCGAAGGACAATTGACTGGTATGGATGTCATTCCCGTCGCTGATTTTAAAACAGCGATTCAAACACCTGTCGTCAAGTGTTTAATGATGGCAGAAGAGACACACCTCGCGCGGGTCGAGCAGACGCTTCAACAAGAGCTTGCAGGGGAACTCGCGGTTGCTCGCTCAAAGCCATTTTTCCTTGAATTCACGGAAGACGGTGTCACAAAAGGCACAAGCCTTGCCTTACTGTCTGAGAAGCTTGGTATCGCTCAGGAAGAAGTCATTGCTTGTGGAGACGGCAACAACGATCTATCGATGATTGAATGGGCAGGTCTTGGCGTCGCGATGGCGAATGCAGCCGATACCGTTAAAGAAAAAGCCCAGTATATGACCGCTTCGAATGATGAAGATGGTGTCGCCCTCGTCGTCGAAAAGTTCATGATGGATGAAGAACCGACTATCTCAAGTCACTGAGTAAATCAAAAGCGTGTGTTCCGCATTCAACGGAACACACGCTTTTGATTTACGATAAACACCAGTCAATTGGCTCTCTTCCCTGCTCTTTCAGCCAAGCATTCGTTTGCGAATAAGGTTTGCTACCGAAAAATCCTCGGCTCGCTGATAAGGGACTTGGATGAACGGCTTCGAGAACAAGATGACGATTCGTATCAATCAGCACCTTTTTACTCTTCGCGTGATTTCCCCATAGGATGAACACGATCGGTTGTGTCTGTGTTCCTAGGACTTCAATGACCCGATCCGTGAATGATGCCCAGCCTTTTTTAGCATGCGATCCCGCTTTTCCTTCTTCAACCGTGAGCGACGTATTCAGTAAAAAGACACCTTGTCGTGACCAAGCTTCGAGATTTCCGGATGTCGGAGCCGGACAACCGATATCCGCGACGAGTTCCTTATACATGTTTCGAAGGGACGGCGGGATCGGAACTCCGTCATGGACAGAAAAGCTGAGTCCGTTCGCTTGTCGTGGACCATGGTAGGGATCTTGTCCTAAAATGACGCACCGGACGTCTTCCGGTGCGACCGCATCAAACGCATGAAAGATCCGCTCTTTCGGAGGATAGACGGTCGTCGTTTGATAGGCTTCCTTCAAAAAAGCCCACAGCTCCTGAAAATAAGGTTTTTCCTTTTCTTCTTTTAACACCGTTTGCCAAGATGGATGCACGTGGATCCGCTCCTTTTTCAGTCTCAAGTCGCTGTTCGTACGTCTTGATTCTGCTATGATGGATGATGAGGTGGGAAACTATGATTCAGACAAAACAATTATTTGGACTACCATTCGTCGATGCGACACCTTCGCAATGGTATACCCATATTAAAACAATCTTACACGACCGCGGAAAAGCCTTTCTTGTCACGGCGAATCCTGAGCTCGTGTTGCGTGCATTGCGCGAACCTTCTTACGAAGCCATTTTACGGCAGGCGACGTTTATCACACCAGATGGTATTGGTGTGACCGCTGCCAGTAAACGAATGGGAGCGCCCCTCACTGCGACATTGCCAGGGATCGAGACGGCACGTGAACTATTGCGGACGGCAGATGCACTGAAGAAGCGTGTCTTTTTGCTTGGTGGACGCCCGGAAGTTATGAAATCGTTGATCCATCAGTTATCGATTCGTTTTCCGAACATCCGCTTCGTCGGTACGTTTCACGGTTTTGGAAAGACAGAGGAAGCAACGCGAGCGATCGCAGAAGTACAAGCTGATCTTATCCTCGTCGCACTCGGTGCGCCAAAACAGGAGGAATGGATCGCTTCTGTTTATGATCAAGTCGATCACGGCATCTTCATCGGTGTCGGTGGTGCATTCGATGTCTGGTCCGGACATAGTAAGCGTGCTCCAAAATTATTCCGTCGCCTCAAGCTAGAGTGGCTCTATCGTATCTCGACGCATCCCCGCGGCTTTGAGAAATTAAAAGATTTGTTGCTCTTCCTGACGCTTGTGCTTCGCAAAAAATCAACGCTCTCTTAACTCAATACAAATACAAAAAGGCTCCCGACACGGCGGGAGCCTTTTTACGCTTATCTTATGCGTTGACAGTCGAGAATGAACGACCGAGTTCTTTCGCTTTTGCGATTGCTGCTTCTTTGATTTCTTCTGCTTTTTCTGGGTTCATCGCCATACCTTCGATGAAGAGGGCATCGTAGTCTGTTACACCAGTGAAAGCAAGTGCTTGACGGAGGTAGTCATCACCGAAGTTAAGACCAGATCCTGTGTACACGCCACCTGTCGCTTGGATGTGGAGTGCTTTTTTGCCTTCCATCAAACCTTTAGGACCTTCTGCAGTGTAAGCGAATGTTTTACCTGCAAGAAGTACGCTGTCGATGTACATTTTGAGACGTGCTGGGAAAGAGAAGTTCCACATTGGTGTGACGAAGACATACTCATCTGCTTCCATGTATTGTTCGAGATGTTTTGTCATCGTACCAACTTTTGCGATCTCCACTTCTGTTAATTCTTCGCCTGTTGCGAATTTGCCCCATGCGCTTAACACGTCTGTGTCGATTTCTTGGACTGTTTCGTTATATAGGTCAAGAACTTCTACTTCAGCTGAAGGATTCGCTGCTTTGTAGCTTTCGAGGAATGCTTCACCGACTTGAAGGCTGAAAGAGTGTTCTGTAGCTTTCGGGTTAACAGTTACATAAAGTAATTTAGTCATTATTATTTCTCCCTTTTATTTAAAGTAAATTCTGTAACTAAACATACCAACCACCTTTTCGTTTGTCAATTAGTTTGACTTCCAAACGAACAAAAAAAAGCTCAAGTCTATGACTCGAGCTTTCTTGATCTTATGAGTGCTAATCCTTATACATTTTCGAGCGGCGTGTAATGTTCGGCTCGTAAACCGATTCGTTTCAATTGATCAATCAACTGTTCCTTTTCAGAAACCGACAAATCCTTGAACAAGTCTGCTAAAAAAGCTTCGTGTTTCGGGAATGTTTCTTCCATCAGTTCGCGTCCAGCTTCCGTTAGAGTTCCAAACGTGACACGACGATCCGTCGCACATGATTTTCGCGCAATCAATCCACGCTTTTCGAGTTTATCGACGACATACGTCACACTGCCGCTCGTTAACAGAATTTTATCGCCAATCTGTTGTAAAGGCGTATCCCCTTTGTGGTAAAGCAATTCAAGAACTCCGAATTCCGATAAATTCAACTGATGTGTTTTGATGTCTGCCTTCACTTGCTCCGTCACCGCATGCATCGTCCGAGATAGAACAACGAGCATTTTTAATGCCAGCTTCGAGTCTGTCGATTCCATTTTACGTTCGCCCCTCTTTGTGTTGTATCGTCACAATCATAGACTTCTTTGTCTACTCGGTCAATTCTTGCTGAATTTTCTCAATCAATCCGTTGCTCAAAAATAGTTCTTGCCGTGAAACGCGTTTCATAGCCTATCGTCTTGATATACACTAAAAAGGAGGTAATCATCATGTCGATCCATACTCGGTTAACCCAGCTATTCAAGCGGAATGTTGCTTTTGAATGGGCGATTGAACAATTGCACACACCAGCAGGCTATTATTTGTGTCAACACACGTTGGTTGATCAATATCCTGATTTATCTCCTCAAGAAAAAACACAACTGCTCTCAAAAATCAATGAATTGGCTGAACAGACATCTCCATTCTCGGCTCCCGTCTCGCGACAGGATTGGCGCCGACTTGAACAACGATTATCTCGCCAGACCTAAAGGAGGGATGCGCGATGACGAACATCCGAGACTTGGCACGTGAAGCAAACGTGTCCGTCACGACAGTCTCACGTGTACTAAATGATCACCCTTACGTTGCTAACGAGAAGCGACAAGCTGTCCGAGAAGCGATAGTAAAACTTGGCTATATCCGTAATCAAACCGCTGTCCATCTTTCGACGGGCATGACGAAGACGGTCGGTGTCATGCTCCCATTCGTTGATCATCCATATCACGCCGCCATTCTCCAAGGCATCGCACAAGCTGCCTTTGACGCCAGTTATCGTTTCTTGACGTGGCAAACGAATTATGTGGAAACGCATGAGCAACTCGCTCTTGATGCGCTAGCGCAACAGGAGATCGACGCACTCATCGTCGTGTCGCACAGCCTTCCGTTATCAGCGATTTTATCGTATGAACGTTATGGACCGATTGTCTTTTGTGAACACCACGAAGACGTCGCTGCTGTCTATATCGATCACTATACGGCCTTTCAACAGGGACTTGCACATCTTCGTCAACAAGGACATACAAGTATCGGCATCTGTCTTGGGCGACCTGACAGCACAAATAGCTTGGCGCGTAAACATGCGTATCAAGAGGTCGTACGTGACGAGTTCGTCTACGAACAGACCTTAACGATCGAAGATGGTGCGACCGTCGCAAGGCGCTGGATGCAACAAAAACAACGTCCGACCGCCATCTTGACTGCCAGTGATCACGTGGCGGCAGGTCTGATCTTGGAACTACGAAAACAAGGCTATCAGGTCCCGGGAGATCTCTCTGTCATTGGCTTTGATGGAAGTGAACTCGCTGAAGTCTTAGCGATGACGACGATCGCGATTCCATATGCTACGATCGGACAACATGCTTTTCAATTGACCGTCCGCGAAGATCTCGTTGCTCGTCCACAAATTGAAGTTCCCTCGGCGTTCATTGCTGGAACGACCGTTCTTCCTTATACCTGAATCCATATAAAAAAGCGACGAGTTCACCGATTTGAATTCGCCGCTTCATTTCGTTTAAAGTGCCCCTGCTGCTACATACCGTGATCCCCAGTAACCGCCACGGAACGATTCTTTGACGACTCTTCCATAATACGAGTTCGCATTGATCATCGTACCACCATCGACAGCGATTCCAACGTGTTGAATCCCACTTCCATGTGTAAAGAAGACGAGATCACCAGCGCCTGGTGCCGTACGTTTTGTTGCTGAGTATTGAGCCGCTGCCGTACGTGGGAGTGATTTTCCTAGTGCTTGATAAACGTAACGCGTAAATCCTGAGCAATCAAAGCTAACAGGACCTGTCGCACCAAAAACATAAGGACGTCCTTTAAGACCTTCTGCTACCGAAACGATCGTTGATCCTGTTTTACTAAGACCTTTCGTCGCTTTAGCGTTATATGCTTTCGTATATGTAGAGGCGATGTATGCTGATTTCCCCTGATGACGGATTTGATACCATTCTTTGAGTTGACCTACGACGGTTACAGCTTGTCCAAGTTTTAATTGCCCGACTCGTTTACTCGATACAGCAGCTTTTGCACGAATATTCAACACATCCACTGATACTACTACTTTTTTACTTGTTGCAGCTTGCGTTGATGCTGGGACGAGTGTCCAACTACTGATAAGTAACGTTAAGGTTAACAAAACACGAGTGACAGCTTTCATCGATTCATTCTCCTCTTATGTATGAATGTATTGTACGTCTGAATTGTCAGATAATTTCTGTATTTATCCTATCATGTTCCAGATTTTCATCATGTTACAGTTATTTAACGCGAATTCTTTCTTGTAATACTTTTGTAACAAAACAAAAAAACAGATATGCAGAATGGCTTATTCTCGCCATTTCTGCATATCTGTCCGTTTTAGTGATTTAATCGTTTTTTCAAGAATCAATTGACTTCTTTTTACGGAAACGTGCTAAGAATTCATAGACGATCGGCACGATAAGGAGTGTCAACAATGTCGAACTTGTAAGTCCACCGATGACCGTCACGCCTAATCCTTTTGAAATTAATGCGCCGCCTTCGAGTCCAAGCGCGAGTGGTGCAAGGGCACCGATCGTCGCAAGGGCTGTCATCAAGATTGGACGTAAACGTGTACCTGCTGCATCGAGTAGTGCTTGACGCGTCGATAAACCTTCTGCTTCTTTATGAATGACACGGTCGATCAAGACGATCGCATTTGTCACGACGATCCCAATCAACATCAAGGCACCGATTAAGGACGATACAGAAATCGTCTCGCCTGTAATCAGAAGTGCAACGAGCCCACCGATGATTGCGAACGGAAGTGAGAACAAGATGACGAGTGGCGTCAATGCTCCTCCGAACGTAATGACAAGGACGAGATAGACGATGGCTACAGCTGCTGCCATTGCTAGACCAAGTTGTGTGAACGATTCTTGGATCTGTTCAGTAACTCCGCCTTGCTCATACGAGACGCCTGTCGGACGATCAATGTTTTTAACGGACTTTTCAATCGCTTGAGAAGCCTCTGTTGCTTTATCCGTTTTTAGTTCTGCTGTCACGGTAGCGACGAGTTTTCCATCACGTTCGTTGAGCGAATCAGGAGTCGTTCCTTTTTTCACTTCAACAAAATCGGACAGTTTACGAACGCCAAGCGGTGTCACAACATCCGTCTCTTCCAAATCTTGAACGGAATCGTATGTCGTTTGTTCGTTTGGAACGATGACATCGAGTTCCTTCCCATCTACCTTAATAGTAGAAAGTGGTTTTTCTTCTCCTTGGACATTCGCAATGCCTTGCGCAAGTTGTGCTGTTGAAACGCCGAATTCAGCCGCTTTTTGCTGATCGACTTCGAACGTATATTGCGTATACGCTTCTTTTAAATCTGTCGTTACTTTTCGAACATATTTCGTTTCGCCTTCGATCGCATCAACGAATTTCGGTGTTACTGCTTCTAAATCTTCAATATTATTCGCGAAGATCGAATACGAGACGCCTGACGAAGCTGCGCCACCACTAAAGTCTTGCTCTTTCCATTCTCCTGTCGGAATGTCAGCATTCAGCTGTTTGATGGCTGTCTGTTTAACATCTGCGAAATCTTCCGTGTCTGGATCGTATTGGACGATGAAGACACCTTGTTTCGTATTCCCTGGATTCAATGGATTTTCTCCACCGACGGTAAACTGAAGATTATCGATATTTTTTTGTTTGTTGAAATAATCTTCTGCTTGATCAGCTGCTTTTAACGAATCATCCAACGTTTGACCTGGTTTTGGATTGTAAGTGACGTAGAGTGTCTTTTCTCCTTCTTGATTCAAGAAGTTGACACCAATCGTTGGTACGAGAGCAAAACTACCGATCAAAAGCAAGACTGAAAGACCAAAGACGATGAGTTTATGATTAAGAGACCAATTCAGCATACGGCGATACCCATTCGCCAACTTTCCGCCCTCTTCTTTTTCCGGTTTTGGTGCTTTACCACGCTTAAAGAGCGAATCCGCGAACATCGGAACGACCGTAACCGCAACGATCAAGGACGCGAACAGTGCAAAGACGACTGTCAAAGCGAATGGTAAGAACAGCTCACCAACGAATCCCGTAACGAATCCGAGTGGTAAGAAGACCGCGATCGTAACGATTGTCGACGAAGCGATTGGAATGAAGACCTCTCGTGTTGCACTGATGATCAGTTCTTTTCCTTTTAACTTTTCCGTCGGATCCGTCAAACGACGATAAATATTTTCGATGACGACGATGGAATCATCAACGACTCGACCAATCGCGACCGTCATCGCTCCGAGTGTCATGATGTTCAAGGAAATATCCATTTGCTTCAAGACAAGAATTGCCATCAGAAGGGATAACGGAATCGAAATAACAGCAATGATCGTTGATTTAATGTTTCGTAAGAACAGCAAGATGATGACAATCGCAAATAACGCACCAATCAATGCTTTACTGATCATCGTCGAAACGGATTCCTCAATTGGTTTACCTTGATCAAGTGTCACAGATGCATTGACCGAACCGTTTTCTTTTTCGAAGTCTTTGATCGTCTGCTTGACTGCATTGACGACATCGACTGTATTCGCATCTTGCGACTTTGTTACTTGAACACCAATCGATCGTTCACCATTCGAACGCGAGATCGATTCCTCGATCCCTTTATCCTCAATCGTCGCAACTTGCGACAACGTGACAGTTGGTACTTGCGTTGGCGCCGTCTGTGTTGCCTGACTGGACGTTGCGCCTGTCGCTGTTGTCGTTTGGGATGCCGCAGGGGCTGACGATGGAGCTTGTCCTGCTTGTCCTGCTTGTCCTGCTTGTCCTGCTTGTCCTGCTTGTCCTGCTTGTCCTGCTTGTCCTGCTTGTCCTGCTTGTCCTGCTTCAGGAGTATTCGATACTGGCGGCGTATATGGAAGACGAAGATCTTTTAATTCCTTGACCGTCGTTGCTTTTCCATCTAATACGACTGCTTGTTCCTTATCTCCCAACTCGTACAAGCCAAGCGCTAAACGGGAATCATTAGCTTGAATTAATTGTTTCGCATTCTCTTCGGTTAGACCGTAACGTTCGAGTTTTTTCTCATCGAAGCGAATTTCGATCCGGCGAATCTCTTGACCCGCGACTTGAACCGTCTGCGCCCCTTCGATTCCTTCAAGCTTTGGTTGAAGTTCGTTTTCAACGAGTTTCGTCAATTCAGATAGGGATCGTTCCTTATCCGAAACGGCAAAACCGATGACTGGGAATGCATCAAAGGAAATCCGTGATACTTGTGGTTCCTGAACACCTTCCGGCAATTCGACGTTTGAAAGAGCTTCTTTTACTTTTTGCTCGGCTTCTTCCATATTCGTACTGAAGTTATAGTCGATTTGTAGGTTCGATGCATTTTGGAAGGACGTCGAACGTACAGTATCGACTCCTGACAAATTTTCGACCTTACTTTCAAGTTCTCGACTGACTTCATCTAGAACTTGTTCTGGTGTAGCACCTGGATAAATCGTCGTCACCGACACGGTCGGTGTCGTGATGTCTGGCAATGTCTCGAGCTTCATCGATGTTCCCGCATAAATACCGGCAACCGTGATGATGATCGTCATGAGCCAGAGGGCAAACTTATTGTTCACCGAAAACTGGATGATCTTTTTCATCGTATGATTCTCCCTCACTCTTCAATTTGTTTATCTAGTCGTCGTGCACGTTCTATTAATTGCTGAATTAATCGTTGTCGCACATCTGGAGACGGTGCGCCAAACTGAAAATGCTCCGACAATTTCAAACCGTCTAATATAAAGCGAATCGATAACACTTCAACCGGATCCATCTGTTCTGTCAGTTGGCGGAAGAACTGCTCCGCTTGTCGCTTTCGTTCCTCGACGAACGTCGCATGATCCTTTAATAAGGACAACAAGTAAAGAAGCGCATCCATGTCGAGATGGAACTCCTCTTGTTGCTGGATTTGCAACGTCACGAACGCTTCCATCGGTCCCATCGTCAACTGATGCTGTTCATATAGTTCAAATTGTCGTGCTTCTTGCGCCTCGATGACCCCCATTAATAATGCTTCCTTCGAAGCAAAATGATACAATAGTCCACCTTTTGAGACATTTGCTTGTTTCGCTACTTCTTCAAGCGTCAATTGGGTGAATCCTTGTTGCAAAATAATCGTCGTCGTTGCTTCAAGAATCCGACGACGAGTCTCTTGCGCTTTTGCACTAGCCAAAAGCCTCCCCCTTTTCCTATCTATTTTACTGTACCGTCTGGACGGTTTCTTTTTACAGTGTACGGATTCTCATTTCGAGATGCAATCGCTTTGCTTATGTTTCACGTGAAACTTTCGTGAACGAAAAAAACGCTTACGCATTTTATTATACGTAAGCGTTCTGAAGTGGATTATTCGTTTGCTTCACGTGCACTCTCTCGTAGCGCCGCTTGCATCGTTTCGAACAGGTGCCGCTCCCGTAACACTTGGACACCACGATCCGTCGGTCCACCAGGTGCTGCAACGTCAGCAATGAGACGATCTGTGCTCTCATTAGAACGCATGAGAATCTCTGCTGAACCTTTCATCGCTTGAGCAACGATTCGACGTGCATTTCCCTCTTCAAAACCGGCATCCGTCAAAACTGGTACCATACCAGCTACGATTTCATAGAAGAATGCTGGACTACATCCAGCTGCCGCCATGAACGCTGGCATCGTCGATTCATTTGCCTCCGCGATTTCTCCGACACGTCCAAATAATGCCTCGACTACACTTCGGATCTCTTCGTTCACGCGTGAGCCGAACCATAGTCCAGTCATTCCTAATCGATGGGCAACGGGTGTATTCGGCATGACAGCAACTGTCGGACGTTCTGTTAACCGTTCGATTTCGTCCGGTGTAATGTGAGCCGCAATCGAAACGATCGTTTGATGCGTCCATTGTTGGTTTGCTACGTAGGCAAGTACACCATCGGGTTGCATGCCAAGAATGACGACATCATATAAGGAGACATCTTCTTGCTCGACCGTTTGAATGCCGTGTCGCGCCGCGACTTCCGTCAAGCGTGCTCCACCACTGCGATTCGTCATCGTAATGTCCTCACGCTTAAATCCAGAAGCGACCCACCCTTGAACGAGCGCCTCACTCATCGCACCTGCTCCTACTATTAATAGTTTCATCGTCTATCCTTCCTTTCCCTCAAAAAAAGACCAGTCATGAACTGGTCTTATGCGGGTCCATTATACACGAACAGCTAAATCTTCAACAGTGACGACACGAAGACCCTTGTCGTCAAGTTTCTTCACGATTTTTTTCTTCGTCTTCTCGTCACAATCCGTTGGTAACGTAATTAATACGCGACGCATGACACTACTCTTTGCATCGAGAGTCATCAGACTCGCCACCGTTGAATATTTGTTAACGATCTTCGAAATTTTCTCGAGCGCCCCTTTTTGTTCACTTAAGGCTACCGTTAAGACGTAACTTCCCGAATCACGATTCCACGCTTCCTCAAGCATTCCAAGCATCTTCCCGTGCGGTAAGATACCGAAGAAATGACCGTCGTCATTTAAGACCGCAATATACGGTAATTCCTTAATTGAGAAGAAGACTTCAAAGAAATTACTTCCTGTATAGATGTATTTGGATGTATTCTTAATCAGCGACATGACATTGTCGTCTAAACTGCCACCATTCATCCCATGACGATAAATGTGCATCTTATAGATATTTCCCTTGAAATCCTGTCCTGATTGGTCAAGGACCGGGACACAGCGGTATCCGGTTTTTTCAAGTGTGTCGAGTGCTTCCCGAATCGTCGCTGTCTCGGAAATCGTGACACATTGATGCTTCGGAATACATAAACTTTGTACGAGCATAATAAAATCCTCCTCTTTTACCTGATTACGCAGACTTAATCATATCATTCGATTTTCGTGCGCCATATCCTCTTTTCCCACTTCTGATGTGCTTCTACTCTTACAATCACAAGACAATCTCTTGCAATCACAACGCAATCCAACCTACTTCAATTAAGTACACATGCAATCTCCTATTGTCAGATAATTTATTAAATCTACAATCACCTTCATATTAAGATTTATTAAGATTTCGTAAAGACGCTTCATAAATGTATTCTTTTATAATACCGTCTGCTACAATCGAACTCGTGAAGTTGCTTCACTATTCTATTCTTGTTCTTAATATGGAGGCAGAAGAAATGTTTAGTAAAAAACAAGATCCATTCGCAGTTAAATTATCAGAAATCGCAGGACACTTAAAAACGACTTCGCAATTCTTCGTTGACTTTAAAATCAACGGCATCGCGGATGTAAAAGAATTTGCACATAAAGTAAAAGACTTCGAAACAGCTGGGGACGATTTGATGCATCAGTTGATCATCGACTTGAACAACGCGTTCATCACGCCAATCGATCGCGAAGACTTACTCGCACTCGCTAACGCACTCGATGACGTCTTAGATGGCTTTGAAGAATGTTCTGCTATTTTCGAAATCTACAATATCGTTCAAGCAGACGAGCACATGATTAAGTTCGTTGATGAAATCAACATCGCTGTTTCAGAACTCGCAACGTCAATGGATCTTCTTGTTGCACGTAAATTGCAACCGATGCGTGAACATGTCATTAAAATCAAAGAACAAGAGACGATTTGTGACAACTTACGCCGTAAATCAATCAAAGCATTGTTTGCAACAGAAACAGATCCAATTAAAATCATTCAATACAAAGAAATCTATGAATCGCTCGAATCAATCGCGGACTACTGCCAAGACGCAGCTAACGTCATTGAAACGATCATCATGAAAAACGCTTAAGTGAGGAGCTAACGAGATGGATAGCCTGTTTATCATCACCGCCATAATCGTGATTCTCGCACTTAGCTTCGACTTCATCAACGGTTTCCACGATACAGCGAACTCAATCGCGACTGCTGTATCGACTCGCGCTTTGAAACCACGCCATGCCATCATTTTGGCTGCATCGATGAACTTCCTAGGTGCAATCACATTCACTGGAGTCGCAAAAACGATCTCTGGTGACATCGTTGACCCGTCAACACTTGAACACGGGAGCTATGTCGTCATCGCTGCCTTGATTTCAGCCATTGCTTGGAATCTTTTGACTTGGTACTTTGGTATTCCGTCAAGTTCGTCGCATACACTGATTGGTTCGATTGCTGGTGCAGCTGTTGCCTCTGTTGGATTTGGTGGCATCGAAGCAAAAGGGTTCTTGAAAATCGTTGAAGCTTTGTTGATTTCACCAGTACTCGCCTTCACACTCGGTTTCATCGTATATGCAGTCTTTAAAATCATCTTCAAAAAAGGAAATTTGGCGAAAACGAATCGTCGCTTCCGCCACGTCCAAATCGCAACTGCTGCATTACAATCGTACACACACGGTACGAATGATGCGCAAAAAGCGATGGGGATCATCACACTCGCTTTGATTTCGTCTGGTTTCCAAACGGATCACGAAGTTGCCACTTGGGTTAAACTTTCCTGTGCGATCGCAATGGGTCTCGGAACATCTGTCGGTGGATGGCGCATCATCAAAACCGTCGGTGGTCAAATCATGAAAATCCGTCCAGTCAATGGTGTAGCAGCTGACTTAACATCAGCAGCAATCATTTTTGGTGCAACGGCGATTCATCTTCCTGTTTCGACGACACACGTCATCTCATCTGCCATCTTAGGTGTAGGTACATCGCACCGTAAGAAAGGTGTCAAGTGGGGAACAGCGCAACGCATGCTTATCACATGGGTCATCACATTGCCGATTTCAATGGCTTTAGCTGCTATGATCTACTATATTCTCGACTTCTTATTCATTAAATAAGTACGCACCCCGCCTATTCAAGATAGGTGGGGTTTTGTCTACGCTAGAAGCGTCGACAGTTGTTGTTTTTCCCATAATTCGCTATGATGAAGAACAAGAAGGATTGTCTATTTCTTTAGGAGGAATGCCCCATGACAAAACGTAAAGCCTTAACGATTGCTGGTTCCGACACGAGTGGTGGAGCTGGCATTCAAGCTGATTTAAAGACGTTCCAAGAACTTGGCGTCTACGGAATGAATGCCTTGACGGTCATCGTCGCTCAAGATCCTGATCACTCTTGGCATCATGCGGTTTACCCAATCGACACAGAACTCGTCCGGACACAAATCCACACGGTCCTTGGAGGTATTGGTGTTGATGCGATGAAGACGGGAATGCTCCCGACTGTCGAAATCATTGAAGCCGTTGCCGAAAAAATCAAATCATCCGGCGTCCAAAACGTCGTCATCGATCCTGTTATGGTCTGTAAAGGCGAGGATGAGGTGCTAAACCCTGATACAGCGAACGCACTTCGTGATGTCTTGACACCACTTGCGACAGTCGTCACACCGAACGTCTTTGAAGCAGGTCAATTATCGGGTCTTGGTAAAACGCCAGCAACGATAGACGAAATGAAACTTGCAGCAGCGCGGATTCATGAAAAAGGTGCGCAATACGTTCTTGTTAAAGGTGGCAGTAAGATTGACCATCCACAAGCAGTTGACGTGCTTTATGACGGAAAAGAGTTTATCCTGATTGAGGACGAACGAATCGAGACACCGTACACGCACGGTGCCGGCTGTACGTACTCTGCAGCAATCACGGCCGAACTCGCAAAAGGTGCATCGGTAGAATCTGCTGTCCGTACAGCAAAATCTTTCATCACTTCCGCGATTCGTCATTCATTCCGTTTGAATGAATACGTCGGACCAACTGATCACGCTGCACATCGTACAGTCAAGTCTTGATCCGCTTAAGAAGTCCGCGATATCCGCGGACTTCTTTCTGTATAGGAGAGGAGAAAAGTTTATGCAAGCCATTGATTTACAAGAAATACAGCGTTATATCGACGAACATGCGAATACACCGTTATACGTACACGTTGAGACGACGAACGGTGCCTATGCGACGCACCAAGATCCAACTTTCCATAGCGCAGGGATGTTTTTCCGTAATGCGGAAATCACTTACGAACGTGGTCTGATCACAGGAAACGGACCTTACCGGATCGGTTTGAAACTTGCCCACGGCTGGTTATACGGTGAAGGATTGACTGACTTCGAATTTGCTGGCGATCAATTGTTGATTGCCGGTCACGATATCGAGGGACGTCTTGCGATTGCTTTTGAACTTAGCCCGACACCATTCGCTCAAGGTGCAGAGGAGGTAGACGCATGACACACGAAGATCATTTACTCGTCGTCTTCCCTCACCCGGATGACGAAGCCTTCAGTTCTGCTGGTACGATCATCGAGCACGCAGAAAATCGTGGTCCTGTCACATATGCTTGTTTGACGCTCGGTGAGATGGGCCGTAACATGGGACGCCCTGTCTTTACGAACCGGGAACAGCTCGCAACGATTCGCAAACGTGAGTTGATCGATGCAGCTGAAAAAATGAAGATTTCGGATCTCCAAATGTGGGGACTTCGCGATAAGACCGTTGAATTCGAGGATGAAGCGGCACTTGCTGACCGTATCCTTACCTTGATTCAACAGACGCGCCCGACTCGCTTGATTTCATTTTATCCGGGTTACGCGGTCCATCCCGATCACGAAGCGACAGCTCGCGCCGTCGTTCGTGCCCTTCGGATGATGGATCCTGCCGATCGCCCTGAGTTCCTTGCGGTCGCTTTTGCGAACAATACGAAAGAAGAGCTTGGAGAAGGAACATTCATTCACGATGTTAGTGCCTATACGGATCAAAAGATCAAGGCACTCGAAGCACACGCTTCACAAACAGGTGGTTTGATGAAAGTCATCTCGGAAGACTCGAACATCCGTGACCTGCTCGTCAAAGAACGCTATTACCACTATCCGCTGTAATTTCCTATTAAGAGATGCCGATCGTCCGAGCGACAATCAGCATCTCTTTTTTGGCCTTCATTAGAAAACGTCGACTTTTTTGACGGCTTCTGCTAGTGTGAATAGTTGAGACTACGTCTCCGGAGTTCGTAACCTCCTCCGTTATAAAAACTAGGAATGGAAGTGTACATTATGAAAAAAGAACGTGCTCTTGTCGTCTTTAGTGGCGGTCAAGACTCGACGACTTGTCTGCTTCAAGCATTGAAACAGTATGAAGAAGTCGAAGTCGTGACGTTTAATTACGGACAACGTCATGCACAAGAACTCGAAGTCGCACGCGACATCGCCTCTGAGCTCGGTGTCAAACACCATGAGCTTGATCTCTCTCTTCTCAGTCAACTAACGAGTAACGCCTTGACTGACCACAGCCAAACCATCACGACGAATGAAGATGGTCTCCCTTCTACTTTCGTAGATGGACGAAACCACCTGTTTCTTTCGTTCGCAGCCGTCCTCGCGAAAGGACGCGGAATCCGTCATATCGTCACTGGCGTATGTGAAACGGACTTTTCTGGTTACCCAGACTGCCGTGATGCCTTCATCAAGTCACTGAACGTGACATTGAACCTTGCAATGGACTATCCATTCGTACTGCACACGCCACTCATGTGGCTCGACAAAAAAGAAACGTGGGCGCTTGCCGACTCGCTCGGTGCGTTTGATTTCGTTCGAAATCGCACGTTGACGTGTTACAACGGCGTCATTGGAGATGGTTGCGGCGAATGCCCGGCCTGTGAATTACGAAAAAATGGATTAGATGCATACATCAAGGAGGTTCAACACACATGACATTCAATTACGAAGCACCTGAAACGGTCGAGCGCCCGACTGGCGACTCGCTTATCTATACGAAATCTCGCGTCATGATCGTCAAAAAATTAACGTTTGACGCAGCGCACCACCTATATGATTACGATGGAAAATGCCGTGCGCTTCATGGTCATACGTACCATGTCGATATGGGCATCAGTGGTTTTCTGGATCACCGCGGTATGACACTTGATTTTGGTGATCTTAAGAAAATCTTTAAAACACATCTCGAACCACTTCTCGATCACCGTTATTTAAATGAATCATTACCATACATGAATACGACAGCTGAAAACATGGCGGCGTGGATTTTTGAGACGCTCGGTCAACACCTTCCAGACGAACGTGGACTTCGTGTCGAATTCGTCAAACTCTATGAGACGCCGACTGCTTTTGCTGAAGTCCGTCGTGAGTGGATGAACGAAGCATGAGTGCCTTAACGAAAACGCCAAAAATTCCGGTTCTCGAGATTTTCGGACCAACGTTCCAAGGGGAAGGACGATCAATCGGTCAAAAGACGATGTTCGTCCGAACCGGTGGCTGCGACTATTCCTGTTCGTGGTGTGACTCCGCCTTCACATGGGATGGTTCTGAAAAACCCGAACTCTTGACGGCAGAGACGATCATGGAACGCCTCGATGCACTCGGCTCTTACGGACATGTCACGATTTCCGGTGGGAACCCGTTACTTCATGCTTCGATCGGTACGCTGGTTGAGGCATTAAAAGAACGAAACATCACGATGTCGGTTGAGACACAAGGTTCTTACTGGCAAAATTGGTTGCTTGATATCGATGACGTCACACTCAGTCCTAAACCCCCTTCAAGTGGCATGAAGATTGATTTTGATCGTTTGGATGTTTTTTTCAAGCGTCTACCGGAACAACAGCGTGCCGTTAAAATCGTCATCTTTGATGAGGCAGATCTCGACTTCGCGGCGATGATTTCAGAGCGATATGCCTTAAAAACGCTCTATCTATCACTTGGAAATCCGGATCCGCACGAAGAAGGAACGATCGCCCCACGGATGTTACACGATCTAAAAACACTTTGGGAACGCGTCGCCCATGATGAACGCTTTAATCACGCGCGTGTTCTACCACAATTACATGCCCTCGTTTTTGCAAACGACCGTGGCGTTTAAGGAGAAATGATTCATGCGACCTGAAGACTTAAACGATTTGTCATTACTCGGCCAAAAAGCCGTACCTTATATTTTCGAATACCAACCAGAAGTACTCGAAGCGTTTCCGAACCGCCATCCGGAAAATGATTACTTCGTGAAATTCAATGCACCAGAATTTACGAGCCTTTGCCCGATTACGAATCAACCGGACTTCGCGACGATCTACATTTCGTATATCCCGGATGAAAAACTCGTCGAATCGAAATCACTTAAATTGTATCTATTCAGCTTCCGTAATCACGGTGATTTCCACGAGAACTGCATCAACGTCATCGGGAAAGATCTCGTGAAATTGATGGAACCGCGCTACCTCGAAGTGTGGGGGAAATTTACGCCACGTGGTGGAATTTCGATTGACCCGTACTACAACTACGGAAAACCTGGTACAAAATATGAACGAATGGCAGAACATCGTCTATTCAATCACGATCTCTATCCTGAGACTGTCGATAATCGTTAAACGCTCAAAAGAGGAACAGTGGACTTTTCCACCGTTCCTCTTTTTCATACCTATTAACTCGATGGGATGTCGATCAAGGTCGTACGATCGTGCTGACCGATGACTTCAGATGACCAAATATAAATATGCCGTAACAAATGATCCGAAGTAATCTGCAAAGCACGGACCAGCCGCTCAATCATCGAAAAAGACGGATCCACAATGCTATTTTCGATACATCGAATCACCTCAGGTGTCATTTTAGTCAATTCAGCTAATGTATGCTGATCTAACTGATGACGTTCTCGTAATGTACGAATCCGCTGACCGTACTGCCCGATCGGTTGAATCCCTTCTTTCATCCGCCCAACATCTTTTCTTTTTGAAACCAAACAACGTTCACTGTAGTCTTATTCCCACTTTTTTTAAATCTGAATACCTTTCCGAACTATCAATTTTTAATCAAAATAAAATTTAAATATTTTTCTTATAAAACACTAGCTTTTTAAAAAGTTATCGCTTACAATTCTATATGCAAACGGTTGCATTAATCGCTTACATTATTGCGCTGTTCTTACACACATATTAGAGAAAAAGAGATAAAAAGGAGTGAATGATCTTGAAAAATGCTATTTCGTTCGATTTTTGGCAAAAACTCGGTAAAGCCTTGATGGTCGTCATCGCGGTTATGCCTGCTGCAGGAATCATGATCTCGGTCGGGAAACTGATCGGCATGTATGGAGGCGATATCGCGTTAATGCAAACGATTGCTCGAATCGTTGAAGATTTAGGTTGGGCCATCATTACGAACCTTCACGTCTTATTCGCCGTCGCGATTGGTGGGTCATGGGCAAAAGAACGTGCTGGTGGTGCGTTCGCAGCGTTACTCGCCTTCATTTTGATCAACCGCGTCACAGGAGCTATCTTCGGCGTCAACACTGACATGATCGCGGATCCAAAAGCAACGGTCGATTCATTGCTTGGTTCTGAGCTCATCGTAAAAGATTATTTCACTTCAGTTTTAGGGGCACCGGCTCTCAACATGGGAGTATTCGTCGGAATCATCTCTGGTTTCCTTGGTGCCGTTCTCTTTAATAAATTTTATAACTTCAGTAAATTGCCAGATGCGCTTGCCTTCTTTAACGGAAAGCGTTTTGTTCCATTCGTCGTCATCGGTGGATCAGTCGTTGCAGCATTCGCCTTATCACTCGTTTGGCCGTTCGTTCAAGGCTTATTGAATGACTTCGGTCGCTGGATTGCCTCTTCACGTGATTCTGCACCGATCATTGCACCGTTCGTATACGGTACACTCGAGCGTCTATTACTTCCGTTCGGTCTTCATCACATGTTGACTGTCCCGATGAATTACACGGAACTCGGTGGAACGTACAAAATCCTGACAGGTGCTGCTCAAGGATCGACGGTTGCCGGTCAAGATCCGCTTTGGCTCGCTTGGATCACTGACCTTGTTAACTTAAAACAAGCCGGTAACACACAAGGATACAATGATTTGATCAACAGTGTCGTGCCTGCTCGTTTTAAAGAAGGACAAGTCGTCACATCACTTGCTTCATTGATCGGTATTGCTGTCGCAATGTATATGTCAGTTGATGAAGATAAGAAGAAAGCATACAAACCGGTCTTCTTATCTGCTGGACTTGCAGTCTTCTTGACAGGTGTCACGGAGCCAATCGAATTCATGTTCATGTTCATCGCTCCTGTTCTTTACGTCATCTATGCTGTACTAACCGGTGTTGCTTTTGCACTAGCAGATGTCATGCATCTTCGGATTCACGCATTCGGTGCGATCGAACTCTTGACGCGGATTCCATTGATTGCAAAAGCTGGTTTGATTGGTGATTTAATTCGCTTCATCGGTGTCTGTGTGTTCTTCTTCTTCTTGAACTTCTTCACGTTCCGTTTCGTCATCAAGAAGTTCAACTATGCGACACCAGGTCGTAACGGGAACTATCTTGACGATATCAACGTATCGACAACTGAAGCTTCAGGTGAGGCTGCTGCGACATCATCTCCTGCCGACGGTTCGCAAGCTTCTCAAATCATTGATTTACTAGGTGGACAGCAAAACATCGAGGACGTCGATGCCTGTATGACGCGTCTTCGTGTCACTGTCAAAGATCCAGCGCTTGTCGCAAAAGAAGCAGACTGGAAAGCAAACGGTGCACTTGGTCTGATCCTTAAGAACAATGGCGTGCAAGCCATCTACGGTCCAAAAGCCGATATCTTAAAATCAGATATCCAAGACCGGATTGGCGCATAAACCTGCGAGATTAGGGAACTACCTAAAGGTGAAGCTCTTTTATAAGAGTTTCACCTTTCTTATTTGAAAAATCAGGAGGACCACTCATGCGTCTACTCACACTAAACTGTCATTCATGGCAGGAAGAACAGCCACTCGAAAAATTAAACCAGATCGTTCAACAAATTCTCGCTCAAGATTATGATGTCATCGCACTACAAGAAGTGAGTCAATTGATGGACACACCGATCGTCTATGACGATGTGCGCAACGATAACTTTGCCTATTTGATCCAGCAAGCGCTAAAAGAACAAGGTCAAACCTACTCCCTCGTCTGGGATTTTGCTCATATCGGCTATGATAAGTATGAAGAAGGACTCGCTCTTTTGACGAAACATCCAATCTTAAAATCGGACAGTTATTATGTCAGCCGTAGTCAAGATACATTCGATTGGAAATCGCGAAAAATCGTCCGCGCGACGATCCAAGTCGACGGTACACCAATTACGTTCAATACATGCCATCTTGGCTGGTGGGCAGATGAAGTCGAGCCGTTCCAGGAACAATTCAACCACTTGATAGCTCGGATGGACCCACTCGAATGGACGTTTTTCCTCGGTGACTTCAACAATGATGCCTTAGAACGAAATACAGGTTATGACTATATGATGCAACGAGGATTGCACGACGTCTTCCTACTAGCTAAGGAAACGGTCGGAATTGAGACGATCAATGGCAACATCGATGGATGGGAAGACAATCAACAAGGATTGCGGATTGATCTCGTCTTATCGAATCGGAAAATTGACGTTGAACACGTCGGTGTCGTGTTTGATGGGATTCACGGTCCCGTCGTTTCCGATCACTACGGTGTTGAGGTCGATATTCAGATTCAAAAAAATGAATATTAAGTATTGACAACGCTTTCTTTTCTCCTTTAAGATGAAATCAAATCAATAGTGCGGATTGTGACAGTACGGCTGGCAAGACCGAAATGACACCTCGTTAGGAGAGGTGTTGTTCGGTCTTGCCTTTTTTTGTCTCATTCAGCACGTTTCATGAAAAAGGAGGACTTTTCCGATGGATTATCAACAAACTGCTAAACGTGTGCTCGAACTCGTCGGCGGACGTGAGAACATCATCACTGCCGCTCACTGTGCGACACGCTTACGCCTTGTCTTGCATGACGAATCAAGGGTCGATCAAGCTGCACTTGAAGATTTGGATGGTGTAAGTGGTGCCTTCTCGAGCTCTGGTCAATATCAAATCATCTTCGGGACCGGTACCGTTAATAAGGTATTCGCTGCGTTTGCACCACTCGCTGGTGTGAAAGTCGATGGAGAAGAGCCACTCGACGTTAAAAAGGCTGCATCGCAAAAATTAAACCCGTTCGCCCGTCTTGCCCGTTCGCTCTCGAACGTCTTCGTTCCACTCATTCCGGCAATCGTCGCAGCTGGTCTCTTGATGGGATTACTCGGTATGATCAAGGCATTCGGTTGGGTCGAGGGCGATTCGCCGATCGTTCAACTACTTGATATGTTCTCGTCTTCAGCCTTCATCATCTTACCGATTCTGATCGGTTTCTCGGCAGCTCGTGAATTCGGTGCAAATCCGTATCTCGGTGCCGTCATCGGGGGAATCATGACACACCCGTCCCTCTTGAATCCATGGACACTTGGGAACAGTGATCCTGAAGTCATGAAATTCCTCGGAATGAACATCGAGTTAATCGGATACCAAGGAACGGTCTTCCCGGTTCTCTTAACTGTCTGGGTCATGGCAAAGATTGAACAACAAGTCCGGAAACGAACACCCGAGACGCTCGACTTACTCGTCACACCATTCGTTACGGTCCTCGTCACTGGTTTCCTGGCGTTGATCGTCATCGGTCCAATCGGAACGTTGCTCGGGAAAGGAATCTCATTCGTACTCGTCTTCTTCTACGAACAGTTCTCAGTCGTCGCTGGTCTCCTCTTTGGTGGACTTTACTCGACGATTGTCATCACTGGGATGCATCACAGTTTTCATGCAATCGAAGCAGGGTTACTTGCCGATAAAAGTATCGGAAAGAACTTCCTTTTACCGATCTGGTCGATGGCGAACGTCGCTCAAGGCGGTGCCGGACTTGCCGTCTACTTCTTGACAAAGAACGTCAAACTCAAAGCACTTGCCCTACCGTCTGCGTTTTCAGCCTTTCTCGGTATCACGGAACCTGTCATCTACGGCGTCAACTTACGTCTTGGAAAACCATTCATCGGCGGTGCAATCGGTGGTGCGATTGGTGGCGGTTATGTCGTCTTGACGCAAGTCGCGGCGAACGCCTACGGACTAACTGGAATCCCGATGATCGCGATCGTCGCCCCGCTCGGTGCAACGAATTTGATCAACTACCTCGTTGGATTCGTGATTGCGGTCGTCACTGCTTTTGTTTCGACTGTCGTCTTGATGCGTCTTGATGCACGTAAACAAAAAGAAACAGACATTGCTGCTTAATCCTTCATGCGACCAAACCGGGTCCACTGACTCGGTGGTCGCATTTGTCGGTTCGCAAAGCGTCTACGTTCGCTTTATAATAAAGAAAAGACTGGAAAGGAGGACGTCAGGCTGATTATTCATAAAATCCTCAACAACAATGCAGTTGTCGTTAAAGAAAATGGACAAGAACGCATCGTCATGGGACCCGGTATCGCCTTTGGAAAAAAGAAAAAAGATCCGATCCAAGCGACGAAGATCGAAAAAATGTTCATCCCTTCGTTTGAAAATGCGGAACAGTTCAAAGAGATTCTGACGACGACACCACTTGAGATCATCGACTTATCCGAACGCATCATCTCGCATGCAGAAGGTGAACTTCAGACGCCGTTTCATGACTATATTCATGTCAGTCTGACGGATCACCTCGCTCATGCCGTACGGCTAGCACGTGAACAACTCGTCGTGCATAATCGACTAGCGGAAGAGATTCGTCTTTTATATGGACCGGAGTATGCGATCGGAGAATGGGCAGTCCTTGAAATCGAACGCGCGTTACAGGTCACCCTCCCTAAAGAAGAAGCAGCGAACATCGCGCTTCACTTATATAATGCACGCCAGACTCATCCGAACATGGCAACTGCTTTGCAGACGGTGACGTTACTCAATGAACTGCGCGAACAGATTGAAGTCTTTTTTGGACAAACGATCGAGACCTCATCGATGACGTATTATCGTTTCTTCACGCATATGAAATTGGTCCTCGCCCGAATTGAACAAGGAGAAACCTTACACGACATGGATGATGTGATTTTATCTGCCGTCAAAACACGTTATGCCGAGGCTTATGCCTGTGCGAGTCAAATGGGCAATTGGCTGACTGTCGAACTCGATACACGTGTACCTGAATCAGAAATCGGCTATATGGCTTTACACATCGAACGGATTCGTCCGGATCTTGAAAGGAGTTCTACGTATGAAAATCTTTAGTTTGGGGGAAGCATTGATTGATTTGATTCCTCTTGATGCTGAAAACATGACGTTTCAAAAAAATCCTGGGGGTGCTCCTGCCAATGTCTCTGTCGGACTCGCTCGATTAGGCGCTGATAGTTATTTTCTTGGAGCTGTCGGTGATGATTCGATGGGGCACTTCTTGAAAGATACGTTACATCATTATGGTGTTCGTACCGATCATCTCGTCCATGATTCGACGCAAAAAACAGGACTTGTGCTCGTTACGAACGGTCAGGGTGGAGAGCGATCGTTCGAGTTCATCAACGCGGAGCGCGCTGATATGCAATTCCACGAAACACATGTCCCGGAGGATTTCACATCCGTCGATTTATTACACATCGGTTCGATTTCTTTAATCACTGGAGAATCCGTCAACGCGACACGAAAAGCCATCGCACGTGCAAAAGCACACCAAGTACCGGTTTCTTACGATCCGAACTTACGAGAGTCGTTATGGCCGAATCTTGACGAAGCACGGACGACGATTCGGTCTGTCCTACCGGATGCACAAATCGTCAAACTTGCTGAGGAAGAATTGACGTTTCTAACTGGACAAACGAATCTTGATGACGGGGCTGCTGAATTGTTAGCTGAATATCCGATTCGTCTTCTTGCCATCACGCGAGGAAGTGAAGGATCGATTCTCTATACGGATCGTGCGATGGCTGTCATCGATGCGATTACGGTCGACGCAATCGATACGACAGGAGCTGGAGATGCCTTCATGTCCGGTTTACTCTACCAGTGTGCGTTACGCGATTTTTCATTTGATTGGTCTGAAGATGAACTTCACGACATCGGTCGATTCGCTGCGATTTCAGGCGGACTTGCTGCTTCCGTCAAAGGCGCGATGGCTGCTCTGCCAACGCTCGACGAAGTCGCTCATCGCTTGAGTTGAATCGATGACTCAGTAAAAATAAGGATGGAGAGATTCCGGACTCAGTGCCGAAATCTCTCCATCCTTTTCGTTTGATTGATGAATCGATTAAGGTGTATCGATAAATCGTTTGATTTCATCTAATGACTCATCCTGTTGTTCTTTTGACGTTAACGGGCTGCTATTGTCCCCTTTTTGTCGACCGTACATACCAAAGTTCGCATGGTTCCCTTGCTTGATTTCATGGAATACCGCATCTTTTCGAACGTCCTGTTTACTTTTTTCGATATCAGCGACTGGTAAGACACCATCTCGTCCACCATAAATCGTCAACGAGGGCACATCAATCGAATCAATCGGATAGGACGCGAGGAAAACGATCCCCTTAATTTTTGGATGTTGTTCAACGATCGTGGAAGCTGCGCTTCCACCGAGCGAATGCCCGATCAGATACCATTTTTTGATTTGCGGATATTCCTCGATGATATCGAGTCCTTCGTTTGAGTCAAGCAACGCAATCCGAAACGGTAGCTTCGGGATGACGACGAAGTGCCCGTCTTTCGCTAGTTGCTTACCGTAATAACTGTAGGCCGCTGCATCGACTTTTGCCCCTTGATAAAAGATGAATCCGACATCACTCGTCTTCTTTCCAAATGTCAGTTCACGGGGTGTATCTGTCTCCACGTAAGACTTCGCTTGCGTAGAAGCATCATAGTCGAATTGTGCCCAAATCATGAAGGCAAATACGAGCAGTGCCAACAGCGCAGCAATCGTTCCAATGATTCGTATACTCCATTTTTTCATCTCATTCCCTCCCGTTACCGTTATACCCCATATTATGTGTTAAATCACATATGAAAACAAATATTAGAATTTTCAGTCATTGTAAGCATCCCTATCTCTTTTTCATGAATTGGTTTAAGATGAAACCAATATTGTTTTTTCGAAAGGAGATTCACGTTTTGCCGCGTACCCTTGTGTCTACGATTCAATGGTTTTTATTCATCATCTGTACTAACATTGCCCCGCCCCTTGCCATCGCAGCATCGTTTGAACTCTCGGGTGCCGAGACGCTTTCCTTCTTATCTCGTTGTCTATTCGTATTTGCCATCTTAAGTCTCTTTCAAGTCCTGCTCGGACACCGTCTACCAATCATGGAAGGTCCTGCTGGAATTTGGTGGGGTGTATTTGCCCTTTATTCGTCGATTGGTGTCACATTGTACGGCAGTTATTCAAACACTTTACAGTCGCTTGGATTCTTACTCCTACTCAGCGGTATCATCTGTATCGTATTGACGATGACGGGTGTCTTACGGCGCTTAGTCCCTCTTTTTACACCGCAAGTCATCGGTGTCTACATGCTACTGCTGTCGGCACAACTGTCCGGATCCGTCATGAAAGGATTGCTCAATATCGAGGATGGACGAATTCAAGTATTACCTGCCGTCATCTCGATTCTGACGGTCTTGATCTCGCTTTATTTAGAACGAAGTGATCGCTTACGCCAGTACGCTTTATTAATCACGCTACTCGTCGGTTGGAGCATGTTTGCATTGATCGGTCGTGCCGAGATGCCAAGTTTCGATGGTCCACTGTTCACTTTACCGAGTTTATTGCCGTTCAGCGGTATTCATGTCGACTGGAGCTTATTACCGACAGCTCTCATCATCTCGTTGTTGTTAATGACGAACGTCTTAGCGAACATCAAGGTCATCGAACGGATCATCAGTGCCAAGCGTGGTGAAACCGTCAAAGGACAAGTCGGAACAGCTGGTATCACGGCTGGTATCGGACAACTCTTCGCTGGTCTGTTCGGTACGGTGGGGCCTGTCGCCATTTCCGGAACGGCTGGGTTCATTGCTTCAACAGATAACACGGACCGCAAAGCGTTCGTCTATGCGAACATCACGTGTCTCTTCCTCAGTATCGTGACACCATTCGTCGGATTGATCGCTAAAATCCCCGTCGCTGTCGGTTATGCGATGGTCGCACCGATCGTTGCCGGGATGGCGATCATCGGCGTCACGGAAGCAGCCCGCGACTTGAATCGTCAAACGGCGATGATCACGGTCGGTCTCCCGGTCCTCGTCGGCATCGGTGCGTTGTTACTACCGAAAGGAGCAACGGCCGATTTACCGCCACTCGTGACGACCCTGATGTCAAACGGTCTCGTCCTCGGAACATTGGTCGCCTTGCTCGCAGAAGGGTTACGCCATATCCGGACGAATGATTAATAAAAAGACGCTTTCTCGATCGAGAAAGCGTCTTTTTTCATGCATCAGCGAATACCGCGCATGTATTTTTGAAGTTTTGGTGCGAAAGCGAACAAAAGTAATCCGAAGATGACGGCAACGATACCCGTGATACCGAAGTACAAAATCTCCGTGTCATTCGTGTAGTATTTAACGATTTGTGCGTTGACCGCTTGACCCGTTGCGTTCGTCAAGAACCACAGACTCATCGTTTGCGCTGAGAAGGCAGCCGGCGCCAGTTTTGTTGTTGCCGATAGACCGACTGGTGACAAGAAGAGCTCACCGATGACGACGAGGAAGAAGCTCAGTGCAAGCCAGAGTGGACTAACTGACGTCTCCACACCGAACAGGATACCTGGTAGTGTCATGACGATGAACGAAAGTCCAGCGAACAGAAGACCAAACGAGAACTTTTGCATCGTCGTTGGTTGACGGTCACCGAGTTTGACCCAGAAGCTCGCAAAAACAGGTGCTAACACGATGATGAAGAGCGGATTCAACGATTGGAAGAATGCCGGTTGAATCTCAAATCCTAAGAATGAAAGGTTCGTCCGTTCACTTGCGAAGATGGAGAGGACATATGAACCTTGTTCTTGGATTGCCCAGAAAATCGCTGCTGCGATGAACAACGGAATATACGCAATCAAACGTGAGCGCTCATCATCCGTGATCTTTGGACTACGAAGCATGACTGTGAAGTAAACGATCGGAATCAAGATCCCGAGAATCGTGACCATTAAAGTAAAACGAGAAATCGTCAACAGTCCTGTCATCGATGCAACGACACCGAGTACCGCAACGACGACGACAACGATTGATGCGATCGTGACGAAGCGTTTTTTCTCGTCCCCTTTTAATGGGTTCAAGACGTACGTACCCGCTTGACCAAGGTTTTTCTTTTTCGTCAAGACGAAGACGACAAGTCCTGCGAACATCCCGATGGCAGCGAGTGCGAAACCAGCGTGATATCCACCGCGGTCAGCCACTTCACCAACGACGAGTGGTGAGAGGAATGCCCCAGCGTTGATCCCCATGTAGAAGATACTAAAACCAGCATCGCGGCGGTTATCCGTCTTGCTGTACAAATCACCGACGATATTCGATACGTTCGGTTTCAAGAAACCAGTACCGATGACGATGAGTCCCATCGAGATGAAGAGGGCTGTAATGCCTGCTGGTAAAGCAAGGACGATATGTCCTAACATGATCAAGATACCACCATAGAAGACGGTCCGTGACGTACCGAGTAAACGGTCAGCTACCCATCCCCCAATGATCCCTGACATGTAGACGAGCGAACCATAAACGGCCATGATTGACGCAGCTGTCGTCTTATCGATACCTAGACCACCGTTGGCAACTGAATCGTACATGTAGAAGATAAGGATGGCACGCATGCCATAGTAGGAGAAACGCTCCCAAAACTCAGTGAAGAAGAGGGTGAACAACCCTTTCGGATTCCCGAAGAATCCTTTTTGCGGAACGGTCTTATAGACCTGATCGCGATCAAACTCTGCCATATGATCGGCTCCTTTCATCAATCCTAAATAAGTGCATAATCCATCATCTTTTCCCGCTTTCCCCAAACGATAAGCGTGACGAAACAGATAGGATACGAATACACTGTTTTGCCTGAATTGTCTCACTTCTTTTTTTATATATGAGACAGCACTTTACCATTCAACCGCAAATCATTTGACGAGTCAAATATTATTTACGTTACAAGAATAACAAAAAGAGCAGTCGACTACTCGACTGCTCAGGATTGCATCTGTTTCGATTCGATGATTGTAATTCCAGGCGGTGCATGTAATGTTTCACGTATCATCGCCGCAGCGACTTGACCAGCTTCGATTGGAGCAATGGCGCTCCGCTTCAACAAGGGGCGTAAAACCGTCGAAATTTTCGCAGCCGCTTGTTCGCCTAAGCGGAATTCATCTCGATCCCCTAATAACAAGGATGGTCTAAAAATCAATAACGCGTCATACCCCAGTACACGTAATCCGTTTTCCGTGTCCCCTTTTACACGATTGTAGAAGGTTTTGGCATTCGGATGGGCACCGAGCGCCGAAATTAAGGCAAATCGTGTCGCCCCGAGGTCTAACAATTCACGGCCAAGTTCAATCGGATATGTGTAGTCAACCAAACGAAATGCCTCTTGCGATCCTGCTTGTTTGATCGTCGTGCCCAGTGCACAATAGACATGGTCGACGACAGGTAATTCGATTTCTGTCACACGATCAAAATCAATCACCCATTCTTCAAGTTTCGGATGAAAACGGCGCATCGGGCGGCGAACGAGAACATGTACCTCGCTATATGCATCTTCTGCCAACAAACGATCCACGAGTTCTTGTCCGACTAGACCAGATGCTCCTAAAATTGCTGCTCTCATACGTTTCTCCCTCCTTCATGCTATCGACCAATTGGTACGAAATAAGAACGGTTTCCAGTGATCCGTTCTCCGGCACGTACACCAATCGCACTTGGTCTTCCTCCTAAAATAAAGACACCGTACATATACGCGACTTCTCCCTCTTCCTGAAGTGAGTACGTCGGTAGTTCTTGATACGCTTGATAAACAGCCGGTTGATCACGAAACGTATGCTGTTCGTTCTTTAAAATGATATTTCCGTGTCCATCATGGACCGTCACGGTATCTCCCTCACGCCCGAAAATCGGTTTTTTAACGAATGATCGCTGGCTTGAAATGAATGGATCAGCGGATAAGTACGTCGGTAAAAAATAACGCGCAATCGTCATGTGGTCCGTTTCGCTCAAGTACGGATGATTGGCTTCATGCAACATCCAGATCAATGCAAGAACCGACTTAGCTTGCATTAAAAAGGCAGACGGCGGGTTGATGATTTCGAGTCGACCCGTCTCGACGAGTTGCAGGAGTAATTGTCCTAAATTTCTTCCGTCCTCATCCCGGTCAAGTAAGGCCATCTCGATCGGAAAGGTTTGACGATATAAGATATCGATTCTTTTACCAGCCTCATCGTACAGACCTTCTTCCGGACGAATCTCTAATGCATGAAGTGGACAATAGGTCGCATCACTCCAAAACGACTGCAAATACTCAGCCGTCAATCGATCCTCGATGTGGTCACCATGTGAGGTGAAGACGACATGCGGATGCTGTTTCGTCCGATGTATCGCGGCTTCGATCGCACGACAGACAGTTGCCTTCAGCCATTTGTTTTCCCCATCGTTGACCCGTTCAAAACCTTGTTTTTCCGCTACGACATCATTGACTTCAAATACTTCTTTAATGAAAGTCGGCGTATCCGCGTTCCATTCCATGAGTGAGATACGATCTGCCGTCGCAATGAAATCAAAGCGTCCGATGACGGTCAACGGTCGCATCGTCTCGAGTCGTAAAAAAGCGAGACTCTCAGACGGGAAGCCAAGCTCTAGCAGTGCCTCATCATCCATCGATCGAAGAATCGGAAGTACTTTTTCAAATATCTTGTAAACTTCTTGCGCCGCGATATGCAGTTGGTCGATTCGTTCTTCCGAGATGGGCATGATTTCCGTCACAGCGTACGGTTCCCCGTCTAGCACATCCCAAAAACGATCGATGTCTCCGTAAAAGGTTTGTCGTCTACTCATCCGCCGAAAAAGCCGGAAGATGAGCCTGTTCCGAATCCCTTTGTCTTCGTGTTATAACTCTTTACTTCTTTTGATTTCGGCGTATACCCTTTTGTTCGCATCGCACTATGCATCAAGGCACGTGATGCGAAATAACTACCACCCCAGTAATAGTATCCTGAATGGGTTGATGAACTATCATCACAGTACCAAACGCCTTCATCATTATCATACTCATAGTCATCACAATCCGGATCATCTGGTCGTTCCGCTCGTGCATCATCCGATCCACACCCACTCAGTGTCGTTCCGATCAACAGTGTTGCAGCTAGTGTCGCTTGTTTCATCCAATTCACCGTCTCAGTCCCCTTTCCTTTTACTCTCTTTATGGATAGTATACGCTTTTTTGGAGAGAAAAGTTTCTTTGTTCTGCCGGAACTTTTTTTCCTTGAAGGTGGTAATAGTATCTATAGAATGAAAAGGAGGATTTACGCATGTCACTTGCCTACTATGTTGAAGAAAATGGTGAATTCCAGCCGATCTATCAATATGATCGCTATGCGATCGAACCGGAAGAGATCATCGCCCACCAACTCTGTGAATTCCATATCATCGAAGGACATCAATACGAGCTTCGTTCCAATGAGATGGCAGGTGATTACGATCAATTGATCGTCGATCATATCAAGGCATCACCGCGTGCGACAGAAGAACGCGTTTATCCACCGCACCAAATTCATATCGAGTTCAGACAGTATTTGTCCGACAGCGCTCAACCGCTCCTAAAGACATCAACGGTTCCGAATCACATCCAAGCGATGCGTTTTTTGATCAAAGACAAGATCGAAGTCGAAGGCCACGGTATTTTTGAGCGTGACAGCTGTGAAATCGATATCGACCGGAATTGTTACGTCGTCTATCTCGCCGATACACTTTGAGATGTAAAATCAGGTCTCTTCATTTCCAAGAGACGTTTTTTTTGGCATACTAGAAAGTAAGAACGAATCAATCGAGGTGAACGAACATGAGTGAACAACCAAAAAAACTATCGTTGCAAGAGGCAATGATCGAACGCTTGAAAGCAAAAAAACAAGCGCAAACAAAACGTCCGACTGGCTTACAAGGAACACAAACGAAACAATTGACGAGCCAACAGACGAAAAAAGCAAACAACCAGAAAAAACGGACAGGCGTCTAAGTCACAGGAATTCATGAAATAAGGAGTAATTATGAGTATTTTAACGGTATCTAACTTAAGTCACGGATTCGGTGACCGCGCCATTTTCGAAAATGTCTCCTTCCGCCTGTTAAAAGGCGAGCACATCGGTCTCGTCGGTGCGAACGGTGAAGGAAAATCGACGTTCATGAACATCATTACGTCGCAACTTGAGCCAGATGAAGGAAAAGTCGAATGGGCGAAGCATGTGCGCGTCGGCTATTTAGACCAGCACGCTGTCCTTGAAAAAGGATTAACCATCCGCGATGCACTTAAAGGTGCATTCCAGTACATGTTCGACATCGAACAGGAAATCAATGATTTGTACGGTAAAATGGGCGAAGTCGAGCCAGAAGAACTTGAAAAGATGCTCGAAGAAGTCGGCGTCTTGCAGGACATTCTGACGAATAACGACTTCTATACGATCGATGCAAAAGTCGAAGAAATCGCGCGCGGTCTTGGTCTTGATGAAATCGGACTCGACCGGGATGTACAGGAGCTCAGTGGTGGACAGCGGACGAAAATCCTGCTCGCCAAACTCCTTCTTGAAAAACCAGACATTCTCTTACTTGATGAGCCGACCAACTATCTCGATGTCCAGCATATCGAATGGTTGAAACGCTACTTGAATGAATATGAGAATGCGTTCATCTTGATTTCGCACGACATTCCATTCCTCAATAGCGTCATCAACTTGATTTATCATATGGAAAATCAAGAATTGAATCGTTATGTCGGTGATTACGACAACTTCGTTACGATCCATGAAGCGAAGAAAAAGCAACTCGAGTCTGCGTTCAAGCGTCAACAGCAGGAAATCTCTGAGTTGAAGGACTTCGTTGCTCGGAACAAGGCACGTGTCTCGACACGGAACATGGCGATGTCACGTCAGAAGAAGCTCGATAAGATGGATGTCATCGAACTTGCGCAAGAGCGTCCAAAACCAGAGTTCCACTTCCTCCAAGCACGGACACCAAGTAAATTGATGTTCGAAGCAAAAGGTCTCGTCATCGGATACGATGAGCCACTTTCGCGCCCTCTTGATCTGACGATCGAACGTGGGCAGAAGATTGCGTTGCACGGTGCGAACGGAATCGGGAAATCGACGTTGCTCAAGAGTTTGCTCGGTGAAATTCCAGCTGTCTCGGGTGTCGTTGAGCGAGGCGAGAACTTGCATATCGGGTACTTCGAACAAGAAGTCAAAGAGAAGAACTCGAATACATGTATCGAAGAGATTTGGAATACGTTCCCGTCTCTGACACAACAACAAGTCCGTGCCATGCTCGCGAAGTGTGGTTTGATGACGAAACACATCGAATCGAAAATCGAAGTGCTCAGCGGTGGGGAAAAAGCGAAAGTCCGTCTTTGTAAATTGATGAATACGGAATCGAACATCCTCGTACTCGATGAGCCGACGAACCACTTGGACGTCGAAGCCAAAGAAGAATTAAAACGTGCGTTACAAGAGTACAAAGGAACCGTCCTGTTGATCTCACACGAACCAGAATTCTATGAAGCTGTTGCGACAGACTTATGGAACTGTGAATCATGGACGACAAAAGTATTCTAAGCTACATCATACAAAAGATGGGATGCCCAGAAGGGTATCCCATCTTTTTAGTTCACACACTTAATCATTGCATGATCGTGCATCTTCACGCACACTAAGACTTAGAAAATGATTATGAAGGAGCGTGTTTTTTTGGAAACGATCACGAAAAAGGCAACACTATCCTATCTCCATGTTCCAAGCGGTGGTTCAGAACAGTTGATTGCCCGTCTCTATTCACCTGAACACACAGCGGATGCTCCACTGATTGTCCTCTTCCACGGATTTCCCGGGAAACAGTTGAACATGGACTGGGCAGTTCAACTTCAAAGCGCAGGATACCATGTACTCGTCACGTCGTATCGTGGAACGATCGGGAGCCCTGGAACCTTCCGATTCCAACATGTTCTGGAAGACGCAACGGCAACTTTACGTTACGTCTGCTCCAAGTCTTTCACTACTGAACACGGTATCAAGGCTGATCAGATTACCGTTGTCGGTCATAGCATGGGTGGGTTCGCCGGTCTGCATGCTTTTGCTGAGACACCGGAGGCTGCACATTATGTCGGGATTTCTCCTTTTAATTTTGGTCTCGTCGGTCAGCTTGTCCTCGAACATCCGGAATACGAAGCTGCGCTACACGGTGTACTCGAGCGAGGAGCTGCTTTCCTGAATGGTGCCGCTGCTGACGCGTTACTCGACGAGTTGAAGCATCATCATACGACTTGGAACTTACTGACGCTAAAAGAACGTCTAGCCAATCGCTCGATGTTGCTTATGACGTCAGAACGGGACGAAACATCGATCAAAGCGCTCCATCATGACTTATTGCTACCCGACAGTCCGTTCGAGGAAGCGATCGTCGATAGTGATCACAACTATATCGAGAATCGGGACGCTGCCTTTAACGAATGGACAGCTTGGCTCGCACGACAATGAAAAGAGCGCTCAGCGTACGACTGAGCGCTCTTTTGCTGAAGTTCGAGTCCGTTGCACAGGACGGATCCGCATCCGGTATAGGACGAGCGTAAACATCGTCAGTGTTGAGACAGCGTACCAAATCGTCGTAAACAGGGTTCCGGTATCCGTACCGATGAATAGACCGTGTGCCGTCATTAATAGCCAAGCAGGTAAGACGAGCCAGTGTGTCAATTTCCAAAGCGTCTTGCCTAACGTCTCCTTTAAGAAATCCGAAGTCACGAGAACGAACCCGAATAAGTAGAGACTAATCGTTCCTAGCGCATTCCAGAGTGGTTCATAAGAAGCTTGGCCCGGAATCAGGACTTCAAAGATCGTCAGTGGTGCGTATGAATCAACGATGATGAGCGTCGCATGAAGGACGATTGCGAGCAAACCTGCCCAGCCACTATATAAATGCACGTGATGCAGTCGTGCTTTTTGTTTTTTGAATGCCGGGTAGGAACCGAGCAATCCCGCTAAGACAGAAATCGTCATGAAGAAGTGCCCACTTAATCCACTCAACCGGATTATCGTCCATGTTGAGAACAACCATTTCATCCAGTCCATGTCTCACTCACTCCTTTCTGTTCACTTCGCCATTCCCCAGCAGTATCCAAAATCAATAATCGCCCTTTTGGAAACCAACGAAACAGCTTTTCTTGACGTTCTGTCTCTGTCATCTGAAAGGCAAGTTTCGTCATGACTTCCGCTTCATAGAGTTGTGGCGCAGATGCGGTCACTTGAAGAATCGGACTTTTCGTCGGACGTCCTGTTCGTCCATCCAATAAATGATGATGCGTCTGTCCGTCCGTCTTCCACGATCGATAGACACGGTTCGATGTCGCGACCGCGCCTTGTCGCAACTGCACATCAGCGACGCGTTGTTCGGTCTCGGGATGCGTGATCGTGATATTCCATGGTTCCTCATCAGACCAGACGATGACGTCGCCTCCCGCTTCAATCAATCCACGATTCCAGCTTTTTCGTAGTCGTTGCGCTGCAATCATCGCGGCAGCTCCTTTTCCGATGCCACCTAGGTCGATAAAACCGCCTCCGACTCGAGTCACGTCACATCCTTCAATGATGAATGGAGCGATTTCTGGTGGAGCAACCTCTTCATAAGCGACAGCTTGTATGAAGGGAAATGATTGTCGATAGCCATTGGCTTGTTGTTGCGCCAGCAGGAATGGGGAAAAATAACGTTCGGTCTGCTCGAAATATCGTGTAGCGCGGGCAAGCAAGCGGGCTAACGGTAAGGACACCGATAACGTGTCGCCGATCCGTAAGTGATTCAATCGACTGACTTCACTTTGCTCATCAAAGCGTGACCACTGCCGATCTACATAATGAAAGAATCGGACAAGCTCCTCCCATTCTGCTTCATCGATCGGCTGATCCGTCACGAACCGCACCTGATTATGCATCGCATACAATTGTCGCTCCATCTTCCTCCTCCTTACCTCGAATGGCTAGACTGACCGTCACTCGATCCACCGGGTTGACTGAAGCCAGATGATTCATCACCTTGCCATTGATCATCATCGTCTTCGTAATATCCATCATCCCCTTCGTATTCGCCTTCATCATCGCTATACTGATTCCCTTGAGATGGTAATGTCGTATCGTTCGAATACGTATCGCCTGTCGAAACAGGTGTCGTCGAGGAATCGTTCGAACTGACACTCAACTGACCAATCGCAAGTCCGATGAAAACGGAACTACTAAGCCCGACCAGCCATTTCGCAAATGGTTTGGGTTTCATCTGTTTCCTCTCCCTTCTTGTTACGTTTACTGTATCGAAAAAAACTGACAACTAACTGACGGTAACTATGGGATAATGAGAAAAAAAGAGGAGCGATGTGCATGCGCGTTTTGGTAGCAGAAGATGATCAGCGTCTTGCAAAGATGTTACGCCTCCATTTGGAGCGGGCAGGATATCAGGTAGATGTTGCGCAGGATGGAGTGGAAGCGCTCCTCCAATGTCAGACGTATCGCTATGACTTACTCGTTCTCGATTGGATGATGCCTCGTAAGAGCGGAGTCGAAGTCGCCGCTACCTTACGGAAAGAACAGTTCGAAGGCGGCATCTTGATGCTGACTGCTCGTGATACGGAAATCGATCTCGTTCATGGTCTCGATAGTGGAGCCGATGACTATCTCGTTAAACCGTTTCAATCGAATGAATTACTGGCACGACTGCGCGCGCTCAGTCGTCGTCAACAAAAGGCATTCGTGTCGACGGTCTCTTTCAATGGACTAGTCCTCGATCTGTCCTCACAAACGATTTCCTACGAGCGACATCCAATCGATTTAACACGACGTGAATTTGAATTCCTTTCTTTGCTCTTAAGACGACCTGAACAGGTGATGAGTCGTGAATTGATCATCGAAGTCGTATGGGGAATCGGAGCGGATATTACGGATAACACGCTCGATGCGCTCGTCCGACTCGTTCGGAAAAAATTAGATGCGGTCGGAGCTCCTAATTTGATTCGGACAGTTCGCGGATTCGGTTATCGTTTAGGTGATCCGCATGCTTGAATCGATTCGAAAACGACTAACCTTGTTATTCAGTGGTTCGTTTTTTCTTGTACTAGTCCTCATCCTGATCGGAGTGTATGTCACAAACGCCCAATTGCTGAATCGGATGGAATTGAATCAATTGAAGAGCGTATCTGATCGAGATATCTTCGAACGGATCGAGCATGGGGAAGATCAATTCATTCGAAATCCGATCTACTTCCAGTTACTCGATGGTTCAGGAAACGAACGCTATGCAAGTCTGCCGCCAGACGTCGAGTCTAAAACACTGCACCGTTTTTTAAGCTCGAATGATACGACGCAACAAGTGGAATGGGATGATCGACACTTCTTACTGTATCAACGGAGTACCGAAGAAGGACGACTATTGCTGATGAAGGACATTTCTCCGACAGAAGATACCTTACAGCGATTGATTGCCGTTCTTGCGGGGATTGCGGTTCTCGCAACGGTTGTCCTAACGCTAGTCGGATACATTCTTGCTGGTCGAGCCGTCATTCCGGTGCAACAAGCATTCGATCGCCAACGTCGTTTTACGTCCGATGCTTCACATGAACTACGGACACCTCTGACAATCGTCTATAGCGGAATTGAATTGCTAGAAGCGGAATCACTTTCGAATGAAGGGCGTACGATTCTAGAGGACATTAAAGCAGAAACGGCAGGCATGCAGTATTTAGTCTCTGATTTACTATTGCTTGCGCGAGAAGGACAACTTTCGCCGAAACAGGAAGTTGACCTTAGTTCACTCGTTCAAAAGACCGTCGAACGTTTTCAGCATGCCTACTCGGATCGCATCATCCACGCTTCGATCACGCCTGACTTACACATGAAAGGGGATGCGCATCAATTGAATCGCTTATTGACGGTCTTTCTTGAAAATGCTCTTGTCTACAGCAATAAAGTCATTGATGTCTCCCTCGAAGAAACTAGTATAGAACGTCAGTTGACGATACAGGACCGTGGAATCGGTATCGCTTCCGATCAACAAACTAAAATATTCGAGCGTTTTTACCGGGGGGATCATTCACGACACGGAACAGGTACGGGCCTCGGCTTATCGATTGCTCAATCGATTGTCGATCAACATGGCGGTACGATTTCTATTGATTCAACATTAGGTGAAGGCACACGCTTCATCATTCATTTCCCCACTCTTTAAAACGATGTCAGTTAGCTGTCAGATAAGCAGGGTAAAGTGAAATTATTCTTTATCATACTTATCTAAGGAGGTCTTTGATATGTTAGGGAACGTACCGCTTCATCCACTTCTTGTCCATGCACCGATCGCACTTTTATTATTCGCAACGTTATTGTTACTCGTCAGTCTGAAATGGACGCAATTCAAATTGTTCGCGCTCTTTACGCTAGTCGTTGGTCTGACTTCTGGGGTCGCCGCCTATTTGTCGGGAGACGGAGCAGAAGAGTATGCGGAAGCGAACTTAAGTAGCGTTACCCATGCTGTTATCGAAAATCATGAGCATTTCGCGTTGTTCAGTCTTGTTGCCTTTGGTGTCTCACTGTTATTTCTTTTGTTGGGTTACCGCTCGAACAAAAAAATGTTTTTATTACTCAGTTTTGTCGTTGCCATCGTCGGTAGCGGATTACTTGCTTATACCGGTCATCTTGGTGGTCAGATGGTATATGCTAAATAAAAAAGAGCCGGTCCATTTTCTCTTTTTATCAGAGAAGATGGACCGGCTCTTTTATCTTGTTTCTGTTTATTTACGATGTGCGCGTCCCGGGCGACGATTATTCGAACGACGTGTGTTTCCACGTCCTTCTGTCGTCTTCCGTGATCCTTTACTCTGGTCGTGCTGTGCGCGAATCGCCTCTTCAGACAATTCGACGACGATTGGCGTGACCGAGATGTTCAATTCACGTTCCATATCACGGAACGTCCGACCATCTTTCGGTGTCACGATCGAGACGGCAATTCCATCGTTCCCAGCACGTCCTGTCCGACCGATCCGGTGAACATAACTTTCGGCATCGTCCGGTAAATCGTAGTTGAAGACGTGTGTCACACCTGTCACATCGAGTCCACGGGAAGCGACGTCTGTTGCAATCAGGAATTGTGTTTTTCCTTGATAGAACTTCGCCATTGCCTTTTCCCGTTTCCCTTGCGTCAACCCACCATGCAGTTCATCCGTCGGATACCCTTGCATCTGCATTTCTTCGTTTAATTTACTGACACGACGTTGCGTACGGCAGAAAATGATGGCTGCGTATGGACGCATCTCGTCAAGCATCGTCCGTAGTGTCGCCTGCTTGCGACGATCCGTCGTCTCGACGACGAACTGCTCGATCGCTTCTACAGTGATGCTTTCCGCTTCTACCTGCACTTCGACTGGGTTACGCAAATACGTTTTCGCCAGTTCCTCTACTTTAGGTGGCATCGTTGCTGATAACATGACGAACTGGCGATCAACAGGTGCTGCCTCGATGATATCTTCAATTTCTGGCAAGAAACCGATTTGAAGCATTTGGTCCGCCTCATCTAAGACGAGTGTACGTAATTCGCTTAAGTCTAGTGTGCCGCGACCGACATGATCGAGAATCCGTCCTGGTGTTCCGATGATGATTTGTGGCATCCGTCCTAGTCGTTGAATCTGTTTAAAGACGTCTTGTCCGCCATATACTGCGAGAGCACGGTACTGTTCCGTATTGCGAATCAGCTTATGGGTCTCATCTGCGATTTGACGCGCGAGTTCGCGAGTCGGTGCGACGATCAATGCTTGGACCGTTTGCGATTCGACATCGATTTGCTCAAGAATCGGTAAGAGGAACGCTAGTGTCTTTCCTGTTCCGGTTTGCGCCTGTCCAATCAAGTCGCGTCCGTCAAGTAATGATGGAATCGCCTGTTCTTGAATCGGTGTCGGCTCCTTAATGCCTTGTTTTTGTAATTTTTTTATCCACAGATCACTGATGTGTAATGTTTCAAATGTTGACATAATATATCCTCCTAAAAATTATCCACAGAAAAAAGCTGTGGATAACCTGCTTCGCATAGACAAAAACAGTTATCCACAGCCGTGCTCTATTCAGTATACACAATTTACGCGTTTGTTGCTTCCTGTTTTAACTTCCGATCGAGTATGAACGTGCCGAACGGGATGAATGATGCGATGAACGCAATACCCGCCTTGATGATCGACCAATCGTATTTGAATTTCACAACGGCGAGCCAGATCGCGTACATGACGAATAAGACACCGTGAAGTGCACCAACGACCGAAACTGCTTGTGGAATGTCCGCCATATATTTCAACGGCATCGCAATCAACAGTAAGACTAAAAACGAAATTCCTTCTAATATCGCAATCATCCGGAATTGCCCAAGCGTAGTTCTTAACATCCCGTCACTCCTTTTTCCTGATTCCTGCTCTTAGTATACGGGATGGACGATCCATCTGTGACCTGTGTCACAGGATTGTCAGATTTCGAGTGGTCGTAACCGAGCTTCGATGGCAGCTCGTTTTGGCTCAAGAAACGGAGGTAACGCAAGTGTCTCCCCTAATGTTTCAACCGACTCATCCGTCGCAAATCCTGGTGTATCTGTCGAGAGTTCAAATAAGATATGATTCGGTTCCCGGAAGTAAAGAGCTTGGAAATAGTGACGATCGACTTTACCGGAGTTCGGTAAGTGATAAGCATTCAGACGTTCGACCCACTTCTCGTACTCCTCACTGTTCGGTACACGGAACGCGACATGGTGCACACCACCACGACCTAAACGTTCCCGATCAAGGTCTGGACGCGCTTCGACGTGGACTTCTGCTCCGATTCCCCCTTCTCCTGTCGCATAGACTTCGATTGGAGCAAAGTCACCTGCTAGTGAAGGATAGCGACCAACGTTCCGGAAACCCATCACTTCCGTCAGCACGCGGACCGTTAGTGTCGGATCGTTAACCGTCAATGTCACGGCTCCAAGTCCAACGATGGCATGTTCAGAAGGAATCTCTTCTTGCGGCCATGGGACACCGCCTGCGACACCTACTTCGCCATCTTCCGCGACAAGAATCAAACGCGTTCCTTCCTGATCACGAAACGCCAGTGTCTGTCGTCCAGCACGCTCAATGATTTCGTCATGCTCAACGTCCTTTTCCTCAAACCGTTTTTTCCAAAATTGAAGAGCAGCTGTTGTTTTGACACGAAGAGATGTCGAAGAAATACTCGATGCTCCTGGTACACCCGTTCCAAGATGTGGAATATCGAAAAACGTCAAATCTGTTCCAGGATTCCCTTCCGCATCTCCATAAAACAAATGATACGATGTCGTGTCATCTTGATTTACTGTCTTTTTAATCAAACGCATTCCGAGTACTTTCGTATAAAATTGATAATTTCGCTCTGCCATGCCTGTTAAGATTGATACATGATGAATTCCAAGTAGCTCCATCTTCGTCACTCCCTGTAAATGATTTGGTAATTGAAGTATAACGCACTAATATCTTGAATTCAAGATATTAGTCTAATAAAAAACCGCCCCTCCGAAAAGGGACGATTGAATAGTTGAAATTAAAGTTTTACGACGTTAGCAGCTTGTGCTCCACGTGCGCCTTCAGTGATTTCGAACTCAACTTCTTGACCTTCGTCAAGTGTTTTGAAGCCTTCACCAGTGATTGCTGAGAAATGTACGAATACGTCTTCTCCGCCTTCAACTTCGATGAAACCGAAACCTTTTTCTGCGTTAAACCATTTTACTTTACCTGTGTTCATGGGAACAACCTCCAAAAATAAATTACTTAATACATATGCTGAGCATATGAAAGGAATTCATTATTGTCCCGAAATACATGGAGCAACGAAAAGATTGTTCGTGACACGATGTGAATCCGTAATGACAATAACAATATTAAGCTAACGTAAGTATAAAATGGATGCGCTTTAAAAGTCAAGTTGCCAGACCAATGTTTTTCCAATTGATTCCACTTCTTCTACGTAACTCAAACAAAAAACAGGTTCAGCTGAAACTGAACCTGTTCTTCTGTTTTTAACGGTGGATCCAGACTGCTCCAGCAGAGTTATCTTTTGCTTCACCGATGACTTGAATTTTCAATCCATTGTTCGGAAGCAATTTCCCTGCATCCGGAATCAACTGGTTGATATACGATTTTGAATCATCAAACTTCGTCACACCTGGAAGACCTTTATAGTCGTAAAGTCCACGTGATGGCGAATCGATGAGCCATGCAGGTGCTTTATCATAACTGAAAGCAGCATCTGCGATTTGGTAACGTGTGCTTCCTGTCGTGACTGGCTTACCATTAAGTGTTCCAACGATTGCTTCAGGATGCGAGTCAACGACTCCGAGGAATCCTTCACCTGGGTGAATGCCAACCCAGTTATCGTCAAAGCTTGAGTCACCATACCAAACGACAAGACCTGTGTTGTACTTGACGCCACGTGCATGCTCAAGTGCTTTATCCGAGCCTGCATAGTTACGCCATTCGAGGTAGTACGCGTTATCAGCATAAGAGAAACCGTCTGAAGCGATGAAACCATCAAGCGTGAACTTCGGTGTACCTTCAGCATCGTCTTCAAAGACGACTTTTCCGTCAACTGTCAATTTCGCGTTATCTAATGCGAAGCCGTCAAGAGCAAGTCCAGCATCTGTAACATATTCGAATTTCAACGTGACTTTCTTACCAGCAAATTCGCTCAGATCATATGATTTATCGACCCATGCGCCTTTTGTTGATTCGGCACGTTTGTCACCATCTGTATCTTGATCACCAATCTTATCGATGACTTTCGATTGACCACCAGCAGTCGCCGTGACTGTCAAGAAGTCATAATCGAATTCAACATCATAGAGTGCTTTGAAGTCGAACTTCGCTTCTTTTGCATTCGTCAAATCGAACTCTGGAGATGTCATTGACGTATGCAAATCATTGCCTTTCGTGCTGTAGTAATACTTTTTACCGAATGCTGGATCGATTCCTTTTACCGGTTTTTTCGGTAAGTTCACTTTAATGATCCCTGGATTTTTTGATTTCGTTACGCTTTGGTCGAGGTACGATGCCGTCCCTGCCTTAGTGAGCGAATCAAAATCAATCTGTTGGATGTTCGCCCAGTTTCCACCCATTACATTTTGGAAGAACTCTTTATTTTGTGGCGAGAAACTTGTTGGTTCTGTTCCTGCGACGTTACCGTTCCAGCTACCGCCACTCATGATCGACCATGAAGCAACTGGCTCGCCTTGACCTGTGTACTGTGTATCATACTCATCCGGTAATCCAAGATCATGACCAAATTCGTGCGCGAAGACGCCGACTGCACCATCTTCCGGTTGAACCGTGTAATCATATGCAGCCATTTTTCCGCCCCAGTAATTGACGCTTGCCGTCGTATCCGCTACAGGATATACGCTACCAAGTGTCCAGCGGTGTGACCAGATCGCGTCGTCACCGAGCTTACCGCCACCCGCTTCTTGTCCAGTACCCGCGTGAATGATCATCAAGTGATCAACGAGACCATCTGGTTCATTTAAGTTACCGTCACCATCCATATCATACTGATCAAATTGATCATATTCTGCTAAGTTAATGCCTGATTTGACAGCAGCATTCAATGCATCTTTAACGAGCCCGCGTGGTCCTTTTGCTCCCGGTAGATTATCATTCCCGCCTTTTGGATCATCTGAACCGTAATCCTTAGCAGTTCCTGGAACCGTTAGCCAGTTCGAAACCTTCCCGTCAACGGAATAACTTCCACCTGATTGCTCTTCGTAATATTGTTTGAATGTCTTTACTTTTTCTCCATTGAAGAGTTTGAATTCCTTATCACCAAACATTAAGTCTTGATAATGTTTTTGGTTGAAGTCATTCGAATACATATATCCAGGCTCCTGCACGACGTTATTATGCTTGAAGTCGCTATATTCGACGAGAAGAACGAGGACTTTATCCGTCCGTTTTGCTCCGTTATAGGCAGCCTGTTTCGCTTTATCAACTTTGACGAAGCCATTCGGATTGCCTTTTTTATAGTTGTCATGCTTTTTCTTTAATTGTTTAGCCAATTGATCTTTCTGTTTCGATAAGAAATCTTTTGTTTTCTTATCGAATGCGGCTTCTTTACTTGATTCATGATGATCATGATCGGCTGCCGGTTTCCCATTCGCCTTTTTATCAAGATACTTTTGAACGGCTTGTTGCTTCGTCGCGGCTGAAGCTGCTTTTGAAATGACCCCACGTTTTTCAAGCACTTTGACTAAACGATCCTGATCGACCGTATTTAAGTCCATTGGTGCACCAGAGGCTGCTTTTTCTGCTGCTTGTACGGATTTTACCTGCCCACCAGGTAAGACCGGACCGACAGCAAAAGCAGCTGCCGTAATTCCAGACAGTACGGCTAAGCTAAGCTGTTTCTTTTTTCCCACGTGAATTGACCCCCTATGTAGTAGTGAAAAGTAAAAGATTAATATACTTTTCTGAATATTCAAATCTTAGTTTATTTTACTTCCTTAATCAATCTTTTCTAAGATAATTAGTGCTTTATGACCATACCTATTTTTGAGTATTAATTTCAAAAGTTTTTCAAAAGATTCTTTCACCTTTTTTTCAAAAAAACATCCTTCCACCGTTTTAGAAAACGGTACGCTGAAAGCACTCTAACTCACTAAAGGGAGGATATAATGAGCGCTTTACAACGTTTTGAACGCCACTTACTAAGAAACTATCTGCTCGGTTCATTCATCGCGGTGTTCGGCGTCGGGTGTCTGTTTATTTTTGAGACCCTTACCTTCACGAGGAATGAACAGTTGATTTTAATGGGTATCATGGGTTTATCTGTCAGTCTGATGTTCTTACTCGAATATATGATTTATTCTCGGCACATCGGTGCCTTACGACGCTTCTTCCAAAACGAGATTCCTTCACTCGCCTCTTTCCAAGAGGCTTATCAAACGACCCATCACTTTCCGGTTCTGACTGTTCAACGCATCATGGGACCACACTTCTTAGGTCTCTCAGTTCCCGCATCACTCCTGACAGCACTCGCAATCTCTCAAGAGTGGTTAAAGATGCCGTACTACTTGATTGGTCTCGCCTGTTTTGGTGCTGTTCTCGTCGCGATTTTACACGGTCTGATTGAATTTTTTCTAACCTACCGCGTTACGGAGCATATGCTCCTCACGTTAGAGAAGTATGCCTTCGAACATGGCTTTGATGTTCCAAGAAAAACGACGGTCGTCACGTTAAAGCAAAAAATGCTGATCAGCACATTGATTATCGGTGTTTTTCCGATCATGCTGTTCGTGCTCGCCTCAGCCGTTCAATTAACGGAAAATGAAAGCCTCCGCTCTTATTGGAGCTGGTCGACGCTTATTTTAATCGTCATCTTATCCGTCGCGACGTTTTGTAGTCTTCTTCTTTATGAGAACATTCGAAAACCGATTGCGATTCTTCAACAAGGCATTCAAGATGTTGAAAACAATCGTCTCGTCTCGTTACCGAATCCGTATTCTGATGAATTCTCGCACCTCGTCTCTGGTTTTAACCTGATGATGGAAGGAATCAAAAAACGCGATGAACAAAATGAGCAATTGCTGGACAGTCTGTTTACGTTATTTGCCGCAACACTTGATGCCCGCGATCCTTATACGGCAGGACACTCGCTTCGTGTCGCTGCTTATTCAGTGGAAATCGCTACGGCTGCCAACCTGCCGTATGAACAAATCGAGCTATTACGCAAATCAGCACTATTGCACGATATCGGAAAAATCGGCATTCGCGACGATGTGTTATTAAAAGAAGGTCGCCTGACTGACGAAGAATTCCAGATCATTCAGCAACACCCCGTCATCGGTGTGCATATTCTATCCCAAGTTCAGCTGCCAAAGACGTTACAACCAATTCTTCCTGGGGTAAAGTACCATCACGAACGCTATGACGGAAAGGGGTATCCGGAAGGACTCGCAGGAGAGGACATTCCACTCTTCGGTCGGATCATGGCGATTGCTGATGCCTATGATGCGATGACATCCGACCGTCCTTATCGTAAGGGAATGCCAGTGGAAAAAGCTTTATCCATCTTAGAAGAGGGCATGGGTACGCAATGGGACGCCACCTTTACGCATCTTTTTCTAGACTTGAAACGTTCGCCGATTGAAGACGTGTCGTAAATACGGAAAGGAGTTTCTCATGCATCCTAAAATCGTGGAACGTCATGAATTTTATTTTGTTGGTCTTGGACTGACATGTGAAGAAAACGAACTGCATACGTTGATGCCGGAACTCTGGCGTGAATTTTCAAGACGCTCACATGAGATTCCTGCAAAACCAGATAGCTATCCGCTCGATATCTCACTCGAACGAAACGGAACCAAATACTCGCAATGTGTCGGATATCCTGTCTCGTCACTTGACGATATTCCAAAAGGAATGAAAGGTCACCGGATTCCTGCTGCTCGTTATGTCTTTTGGAAACATGAAGGACCGGATATTGAAATTTGGAAGTCATTTGAGAAAATTCAGCGCTTTGCCTCGAAACAAGGGATTGAACTTGATCCTAATGACTTTAAGATTGATGAGACTCGGGACGATGTCCACCATCTCTACCAACGGATTCGTTGAACCATTCGCTTGAATGGTTCTTTTTTTGCGTTGAAATATCTTTCATACTTAATAATTCAGTACAGGTACTACGGACTATATTCAGAAAATTCGATTTAATTCGAATGACTTATTCTCGCTTTTTTAATTCTTTGGCATAGTTAGACTCAACCCAAACAAGGAGGCGATTTATTTTGAAAAAGTTTCTCGCTACATCGCTTGTCGCAAGTGTACTTGTCGTTCCTACGGTCGTAGGTGCAGAAGGTCTTCAAGCTGGTAAACTCACGAAAGCTTCGTCAGAACCAGCTGCAACGATCGTTAAAGATTTCGTGAACAAAAAAGGTGACTTTGCTGTTCAGAACGTCGAAAAAGACGGATCTTCACAGATCGTACGTCTCCAACAAGAAGTGGATGGCGTCCCTGTCTTTGGTAGTGTCGTCGTCGGGAACGTCGCGAAAGACGGTACTTTGAAAGCAGTCGTAAACGATGCGATCAACGTCAAAGGAAAACCAGGTCTCGCGAAAAAAGCAACGCTCTCTGAAAAGAAAGCCATCAAACTTTATCAAAAAGCAATCAAGGCTTCTGAATTCGAAGTCGCTCCAAAAGCAGAACTCGTCATCTATCCAGTAAAAGATGATGCTGTCTATGCATACAAAGTCACATCGACAGTTCTCGCTGGTAAAGAACCATCACGCTGGACATATTTCATCGATGCAAACTCAGGTAAAGTACTTAATAAGTTCGACCAACTGGCACATGCGAAGCCAGTCAACACAGTTACGGGAACAAATGCAGTCGGTACAGGAACAACAGTTCTTGGCACGAGCGCATCATTTAATACAGTGAAGAGTGGCTCGTACTACTATCTTCAAGATTCAACTCGCGGTAAAGGCATCTACACATATGATGCGAAGAACCGCAACACACTTCCAGGAACACTCTGGTCTGACCTCGATAACAAGTTCAATACGACATATGACCGCGCAGCTGTCAGTGCGCACGTCAACGCTGCTAAAACATATGACTTCTACAAGAACACATATGGTCGCAACAGTTACGACAATGCAGGTGCTGCTCTGAACTCAACGGTTCACTATTCAACGAGCTACAACAATGCATTCTGGGATGGCACGAAGATGGTATACGGTGACGGTGATGGTTCAACGTTCACATACCTCTCTGGCGCACTCGACGTCGTTGCACACGAATTGACGCACGCTGTCACAGAATACACAGCTGGTCTCGTATACCAAAACGAATCTGGTGCAATCAACGAAGCAGTTTCAGATATCATGGGTACGGTTGCTGAATACTCAGTCGGATCGAACTTCGACTGGCTAGTAGGAGAAGACATCTACACACCAGGAGTCAGCGGTGACGCACTCCGCTCGATGTCGAACCCAGCAGCTTACGGTGATCCAGATCACTACTCTAAACGTTACACAGGTACACAAGATAACGGTGGTGTCCACATCAACTCTGGTATCATCAACAAAGCCGCTTACCTCCTCGGTAACGGTGGAACGTTCTACAACGTATCTGTCACAGGAATCGGCGTGCCGAAACTCGGTGCAATCTACTACCGTGCTCTCAACGTGTACTTGACTCCGAACTCGAACTTCAGCTCACTCCGTGCAGCAGTCGTTCAATCGGCGAAAGACCTTTACGGTTCAACAAGTGCAGAAGCAACAGCTGCAGCGAAATCATTTGATGCAGTAGGCGTCTACTAAGAAAATCTCCTCCCAAAGGATTTTCATATTTCCTCCCGAGTGTCGGACTCGGGAGGTTTTTTGCGCAAAAAAAGACGAATTCGCTTGAAGCAAATCCGCCGTTCATTCATTCTTGTCCAGGATCACGCGCAAGACGTAAACGCATCTTTCCGTTATCCGGGAACACTTTTAGTTGTAAAGATTCTCCCTCGTACCACGTACCATAGCTCGTATCGACGACGGGTTCACCCAGTGTCGATAATCCACCAGTCGAAGCATTCGTCCAGTCAATCGCTTCAATGATTCCATCCGAGACGACGAGCAGATATCCAGCATTCGAGAAGTAATACGTATTGACCGCGTCCTGTTGCGTATTACCAACAGCACCATATTTTGCTTCGAAGTCAGCAATTGGTTTTCCGAGATACTGCTCCGGCTTATCAATCGGTTGGTTGGCAACTGCTTGCGAGAGTGCCGTAAGGACTGCTTTATCTGATGTTCCTTTTGGTGCTTCTAATCGGACATCGGTCTCAGGCAAATACCCTTCGATACTATCGTTGAGTTGCAAGTGGACCATTCCGTCTTTTGCATCCAATACCTCATAGACATCACCTAAATCTGCTTTATAAATGACACTACTTCGGCTTGCATCGCGATAGACGTTCGCGAACGGACGTGTCACCCAAGCTGCTTGCGCATACTCTGCCGCCTTTTTCTTTGATTTCTTCTTCTCTTTTTTCGCTTCTTTTGGATCCTTTGTCGAGGCTGCCTCTTTCTTCGACTTTTCGTTTTTCGTTGCTTGATCCGTCGTTTTCGGCTTCTCAAGCGTCGATGTTGCTTGAGAGGCATCGTTATTCGTCAACATATACAACCAGCCACCTACGATGAATAGCGTTGCTAAAATACCGCCAAACGCAATCCCTCGGCGATTGCGTTTCTGTCTCCGTCGTTCTTGTCGAGACTGTCGTTCTTGTTGGTGTTCACTCATGTATGGTTCCTCCTGAAAAGTCGACACAGTTTTTCCCCACTATACCACCAATGTTTACTCGAAATATTTAAATTTCGATGACAGTTCGACCACGATGACGAGAAGTCAGCAGAGCTTCTGCGATTTTAGGTAAGTCGTTCAGTTTTTTGACGTCGACTTCTGGTTCAAGATCGACGCGCCACTCATCCGCCAGCCGTTGCCATAAGATCTCTCGATATGCAATTGGTGTTTGTACCGCATCGATTCCAATCAAACGAATGCCACGCAGGATGAAGGGATAGACTGTCAGCGTCATCTCTGCCCCACCGACGTTACCACACGTCGTCACGACACCACCATACTGTACGAAGCGAATGACGGATGCGAGCAATGGACCCCCTACCGTATCAATGACACCTGCATACGTTCCTTTTTTTAATGGACGGTCTGTTTCTTCTAAGAACGTAGTGCGGTCTAATACCTCCGCCACACCTTTTTTAAGTAATCGTTCTTGTTCTACTCGTTTCCCGGTTACGGCGTGTACTGTATAGCCTAATCGAATCAGTAAGGCGATCGCAATCGTACCGACACCTCCTGTCGCTCCAGTCACAAGGATGGGGCCTGTCTCCTTTGAGACAATTCGTGATAGTTCATCGACTGATTGCGCTGCTGTCAATCCTGCCGTTCCATGTCGCATCGCTTCTAATGGGCGAATGGATTCTGGAAGTGGCGTCACCCAATCGGCTGGTACGCGTATGTATTCTTGAAATCCGCCCGAGGTATTCATTCCAAAATCAAAGCCATTGACGACGACCGCTTGACCGCTTTTAAACCGTTCATCTGTCGTTTGTTCGATATATCCTGCTGCGTCAACGCCTGGTGTATGCGGATAGGATTTCGTCACCCCTCGATTACCCGACATCGATAAGGCATCTTTATAATTGACACAGGAATGCGTGACACGAATTAAGACGTCTCCTTCCGGTAAATCATCGACTTGTTTCGCCTCAACCTTCCCTTCATAGTTCCCATCCACCTCTCGTACGACGAATGCTGAAAAAGTGTGTTTCATGATGTCTCTCCTTTCTCTTGTGCTTCTCTATACCCTGTTGTTTCCATCGACACACTAAAAATCCCTGTCGTTTCTCAAAGAAACGACAGGGAACGGGGACGGAAAAAACATCAGCGTTCCATAGGTGGTCAAAGGTAACAGGTCAGTCTGTCAATGGTTCATGGTCATCGGTTTGCCGTCGCCATCTCTTCTCCACAGAGGAAAATTGAGGTCCGTCCCCTCTCCTTGACATGGAGTCTCACCACGTCAAGGAGTTACATATAACGTCCACCATCAAAGTCAATTGTCGTTTGATAGTTCGCGGCATTGATCGCATTCGATACTTTGTGTGCTTGCCGTTCCACTTCCTCCGCTTTTAAGCGATAGGCATCTGGATCGAATAAGGCATGACGAATGATCGTCGTCCCTTCAAATCCGTATTGGAACTCGCGTTTTGGTCGACTTGCGAGCATCTGATAATTTTGTGCCTTTGCCCGCAATTGGGTCGCCCACTCGATTGCTTCGACGAGCGGCATTTCTCCTTCATCCGTCACGATGACAGTTTCTAGATTCGCCGCGTAGACGAGACGATCCAAGACTCGCATATCATGACGCACGATGTCCATGGCGGATTCGACGTCGGTTAAGCTCCGGCCTTGTTGTGCGGGGAGTGCTTCTCCCTTTTCTAAATCAATGAACGCTACGCGCTCCATCTCTTCAATCAGCTGATCAAGCTGTTTCCTCAGAATACTCTTTAATTTCACGGCATCTGCTAGGTACATCATCAACTCCCCTTTCCTGTTCCATTTACGTCATTCCTTTCAAAAGGTTTCAATCAAACTGATGGACGAAGGCTCCGAATTCCCCCTGAATCGTTTGCTTGTCCATCTCCGATATCGTAGTAGCTCGGTCTGTATAGCGTTCTAAGAGATAGGCTTTTATTAGGACATGTGACGGTTGGAATCCGATACGCAGGCACCATTCCTGAAGTGTTTCTGTATCATGTCGCCGTAAGCGGGTCGGGAGTATCTGATTGAACTGGATGAGTTGTTTACGAATCCAGGCATTTGGTAGCTCGATCGAGTTCTCTTTTATAACAAAGTCGTTGTCTAAGGACTGTAACGGGGTGTCAGTTCTGATCGAGTCCTCATCCTGTTTCTTGGTCTTTCGACGTTTCCGCCAAACGATATAGCTTATGATGAATAGAGGTAGAACAATCAGACTCATCAGTAACATCGATGAGGACGATTCCCCTTTTTCATTTATACCTCGCTTAGCATTTTCAACCCCTACAACGATGAGCTTATTCTTTTTCGGTTTGAGGTCTTTCTGCTTTTTGGGCTTTTCATTCGTGTCCCAAACACGTAAATCTTCGTCATTCTTCGTCTGCTTTTTAGGCAACCACGAAAGAAATGGAATGTTTAACAGCTTGCCGTTTTTCTTGCAGTTCGGTTTACACGATCCGTTCGTTTCGACTCCTGACATCTTTATCGCTTGTGGCTTCAATGCTTGAAAAGCCGCTTCCGTAAGCGGCTTACTGATCCCTAATATCAGCAAAATCAATCCGATACCAATTACGAGTCGTTTGCGAAGTGACATCAAAAGCCCTCCTTTTTATAAATCCATTATAATCCAACTGTATAGTTTTAGTGTATTTTTATGGATGTTATGAAACAAGGAATGATTGTTCAACTAGAGGGGAAAAGGTAGACAGACCTATTCAGAGAGGAGAACTATTTCATGTTGAAACTCGATCACACGCATGATCCGTATCAAAATGCGGCGCTGATTCAAGAATACGTTGAAACATCAAGCAACGAACAGGCTGTTCGACAAGCAGAACGACTACTACACGATAGTACATTTATTGCACCACGACGTGATCCTAACCTCAGTCGAACACTTCGTTCGATGATCTCACCGTTATTTTTGACAAACCGTGATAAACATATTTTACCGCTGACACCAGCTTTCGTAACGCCACACGATGAGATTCGACCGAGTTGGTTCGGGCGGCTCAATCATGAGTTCGAACGTTTGATCATTGAAGTCGAAATCGTTGATATCACTTCCTATGGTGCGGTCGGTGATGGACAGACGGATGATACACAAGCGTTCATCGAAGCGCTCGGTGAGGGACATCGACAAGTCCATGTTCCAGCCGGTACGTACATCGTTCGAGGAATTCGTTTACCTAGTTATACGATTTTAACGGGAGCTGGCAAAGGGAAAACGATTATAAAGATGCACGATGACGCACCTAAAGGACGACGTCTTGTAACGAACCAAAATTATCTCCTTGGCAATCATCACCTGCTTGTTGAGAAAATGACGCTTGATTGGAACATCAAACGAATCGGTGACGCAAAGAAAAGTAGCACATGGGGCAATCACTCCAGTTGTCTCACATACGCACATGTCACTTATGGTTGGGTCTTTGATGTTGAAGCTGTCAATCCAGGACTCCATTGTTTTGATATTTCGACACCGTATTACAATTACAACGGGGACGGTGCTCGAGCGAACTTAAGTAGTTCATTCATCTGGTTCGATGGATTAACCGGTTACGGGTTCGGAGACGACGGGATCACGACGCATCATAGTGACCATCTCTTCATCTCGAACTGCTTTATGCATGACCCAAGTGGACGTGCCCATGCAGAAGGTTTTTCCAATTCGAACGGGATTGAAATCGATGATGGGTCACGCGATGTCTGGTTATTCAATAACGCATCAAGTCGTTGCTTCGGTGGACTTGAAATCAAGGCGCATGCGACCTCTTCTGCTGCCTCAACTGTTAAAATCGTTGGTCATTTATCAATTGATGACCACCGTGCCTTTAATTTTCGCCATATCGGGCATCATCAAGCAAGTGATCCAACGTCTCAGACGGCTTACAATATCATCGCAACACGCTTGATTGCTCAGACTCCTCAATATACGGAGCTATATACGAATTCAAAACCGCGCGCACTCGTCGTTTCCGCTTATCGTAATGTCGTCATTCATGATTTCACGGTGCTAGGTGATCCGTATTATGACTACCAAGAACAGCCAATGATCGGAATACAATATAAGGCGCGCAACGTTACGATCAGTCAGTTAAAAATGAGTGGATTTCGCCACGCAAAAACGGATATTCAAATCTTTGGTGGAGAAAACGGAGCTGAGGATGTACGCCTTCGGGATATCCGGATCGAGGATTCTGCCAAACACGGGATTACGATCGGTCCTGACATCAATCGCGTTAAGTTAACGAATGTGGCACTAAAAGGAGATGGGACGGTTGGCTTGAATGCTAAATCGGAACCGGAAATGGAACGGTTCATCGCGACCGGATTTAAAGTACCGATTCGTGCTCAGTCGACGCAAGCATGAACAAAACGACAGGATGGACTGTGGTCCATCCTGTCGTTTTCATTGGGATCGAATGTACGCGAGGACACGTGTATCAATCGCACGATCCGCTTGTTCGCGCATCTCAAAGTTTTCCGTATGAAGATATGTCCGGAGCGCTTCTTCGAAATCACCGCGATAGCCAAGTGTCAATAATTTATCCATCAACTCCGACTCTAACGCATCATCGATGGGCTTGATTTCTTCCGGCTTACTCGGTTGTAGGTAAAGTGTGTGCAATTGATAGATGCGTTCGAGTTCTTCAATTGGATTCGGGTGATCATCAACACGTAGATCAATATAGCGATCGTTGAATCCACCGTACCCGCCACCTTCCTTGACGACGAGCAGTGCTGCTGACTGCATTCCGCGTGAGTCCCCGCCTGCTGCTTGACCAGCTGCTAACGCACGCAACAAACGTTCTGCAAGCGGACCTTGCGTTGATTCAAAGACCCGTGCCATCTCTTTCACCGTATTACCGTCTACTAGGATATTTCCTTGCGCTGCAAAGTGTTTCCCGGCAATACCGCCTGCCCAGTCGTTACATCCCTCTCCCGTGAATGTCGCACTCTTGCCATTCGCATCGATGATCCCGACCTGGCGATCCGCTCGTCCTTCATCTGCTTCCGTCAATCGACGGAGCACTTCGTCCGCTGAAGCGCCTTGTTCGATCATCCGCAATCCTTCAGGACCATACGTCGTGTTTGCAAACGACTGTGTCGCTACCGCACCCACTCCTGCCTTCGCAAACGGAACAGCACTCCCGACCGCTAAAAACTTCGACTGAACGGCAACGCCCCATGCTTGTTCTTTTTCACAATACCCAACGATTGAATATGTCACTTCAGTTCCCCCTTTAGTCATTACCTATTCCGTTCGTGATAACGCTTCCCGATTCCTGCAACTGAAAAACCTTCCAGACACATGTCCGGAAGGTCGACTTCATTGAATACCGAGTGTCACAGCGAGTAATAAGGCAGCACATGCCAAGGCAATCCAAATCGCGAAGAGTTTCCAAACGAAGCGTAACCATTTCTCATACGGAATGCCTGCAATCGCGAGAAACGCCATCAAATGTGCGCTCGTCGGGAAAATCATGTTCGTCAATCCATCCCCATATTGGAATGCCAAGACAGCCACTTGACGCTCGATTCCTAATAAATCGGACAATGGTGCCATGATGGGCATCGTCGTCGCCGCTTGTCCACTTCCCGATGGAATGAAGAAATTCGTAATCAATTGCACGGCGTACATCCCGATGACGGCAAAGAACGTCGGTAAATGTCCTACGGCATTCGATAAGCCGTAAATGACCGTGTCAATGACACGACCTTCTTCAAGAATGACGACAATCGCACGAGCAAAGCCAACGATCAATGCACCGAACGTCACGGCTTTCGCCCCGTCAATCAAACTCTCGAACGTACCGTTCACACCAAGCGTAACGATTCCCGCAATCATCCCGATGATCAAGAAGGATGCGGTTAATTCCGTCAAATACCAGCCCCACTCAAAGATTCCGATCACATTGAGCGTGATCCCACCGATTAAAACCAGTAAGACGAAAGCATGACGTTTCGAAAAGCGCGAAATCGTCGTCGCTGCTTCTTCCGAACGACGTTGTTCGAGATCATAAACAAGACTGCGCGCCGGATCATGTTTGACTTTCCGTGCGTAGTTCATGACATAAAGAATTGTCACCGCTAAAAATACGATATACACAGCCGTTCGATACCCGAGACCACTAAAGAGCGGTACTTCCGCAATTGATTGAGCGACACCTACCGTAAACGGATTCAGCATCCCGCCAGCAAAACCAACCGCCGCTCCTAAACTAACGATTGCAGCTCCTGTCATCGCATCATATCCAAGGGCACGCGCTAACATGATCCCAATCGGCACGAAGATGATCGTTTCCTCTGCCATACCAATCGTTGCTCCGGCAATCGAAAAGACGAACATCGTCATCGGAATCATGATGTGCCCTTTTTGACCAAATCGACGGATTAATTGATTGATTCCCGCTTCAATAGCACCGGTTTGACGAATGATACCGAAGACACCGCCAACTAAGAAAATGTAAAAAATGATCGCAGCACCCGCTTCCATGCCTTGCGGAATTGCTTCAAATAAACCAAAGAGATTGACAGGCGCAGACTCTACCGCGCGATATGTACCATCGATGACGACAGTCTGTCCGTCTTGCTTTTCACGATCGAATTGTCCTGCTGGAAGTGTATACGTCAAGATGACTGAGATGATGAGAATTGCCATGATAATGGCGTAAGTATGAGGCATCTTGAAGAATGATCGCTTCGACCCTGGTGCATTCGTTCGTTCATTCATGATAAAAGCCTCCTTTTTGTGTCTTTATAAGAATAATGCCCTAATCAGGGAAAAACTAACAGTTTCAATGAAATGTCATATGATTGTAAAAGAAAAGTGGAATACTGCTAACTTAAAGTTTCGTTAAAAGTAGAGGCTTTGATCAACCGTGTCGCATGAAACAAAAAAAGGAAGGTATTCTAGGCCATGAACCCCGAATACCTTCCTTATGTGTTACGTCAATCTCTTATGATTATGCTTGGAACGATTGAACGTCTAATGGTTTAGCAAGAGCCGTTTGAGCAAACGCAACGAATTGTCCGAAATGGGCACTCGTGTTGTGTGCTTCAATTGCAGCTTGGTCTTCCCATTTTTCAATCATCATGAAGACATTTTCGTCTTCTGTACTTTGGAACAGATCGTAGCTGATGTTTCCAGCTTCAGCACGCGATCCTGCTACTAATGTTTTAGTTGCTGCTAAAAATTCTTCTCGTTTTGCGGGTTGTACTTCTAACTTTGCTTCGATGGCGATCATCGGAAAGCCTCCTTTGTAATTTCGTTAACTTAAGCATCGTAGCACCTCCCGATTCGTTACGCCATAAAGATGCTCGGACGATTGATGATATATAATTACGGGTAATTACAGAGGGAATTATTACTTTTTACCACATCAGAGAAGGGAGCAACGAAGATGCGTGTTGAGGTATTTTACTTTGAGGATGACGGACATATTCCGAATAACACTAATTTTCCGGTGTTGATTTATCGGCATGCATTTGAAGAACCGTCACGCATCGAACAGACTTTCCATTCACATGACTGGCGCAATAGCTGGGTGGATGGCATTTTTGATTTTCATCATTATCATAGTATCGCCCATGAAGTGATTGGTATTCTCGAAGGACATGCGACCGTCCAACTCGGTGGTCCACTCGGTAAGACCTTCACCTTGACGAGTGGAGACGTTCTCTTACTTCCTGCAGGCACAGGACACAAAGCGCTTGATACAAGTCGACACTTCCGTGTGATCGGTGCCTATCCGAATGGTCAAGACTACGACACACTGACAGGTCAAACAAGTGAACGTCCGGAAAATCTTCAGCGTATCCGCCAGGTAATGCGTCCCAAAAAAGATCCCGTCCTCGGCGATTATGGTCCCTTATTTGAGCATTGGTGACGTCTCTTTCTCTTGAAGAAGACGTTTTTGTTCAGAGTTCGCGTGGTAAACCCTACTATTGTCTCTCTACTTAAAGGAGGAATTCGATGAACGCAACAGAAAAGACGTTGATACTTGCTGCATTAAAGCAAAAAACAGTGACGTTTCCCGATCAGACGCACGTTCGGGCACTTGGACAAGGCACATGGCGGATGGGAGAAGAATCGGAGAAACATGAAGCTGAAATCGAAGCACTCCGCGTCGGTCTCGACAGCGGGATGGAACTCATCGATACGGCAGAAATGTACGGGGAAGGTGCTTCTGAAGAATTAATTCGCGACGCGATCGCTGATCGACGAGAAGAAGTCTTTCTTGTCTCGAAAGTCTATCCTCATCATGCTGGTGGGGAAGCGTTAAAAAAAGCTTGTTCCAAATCGCTTGAACGTCTCGGTACGGATTATCTTGATCTCTATCTTCTTCACTGGCGTGGCGACATTCCACTAAAGGAAACCGTTGAAGGACTGGAAGCCTTAAAACAAGAGGGTAAGATTCGCCGTTGGGGTGTATCGAATTTTGACGTATCAGACATGAAAGAACTGTTGGCACTACCAAACGGTGACCAGTGTGCTGTCAATCAGGTACTTTATCACCTCGGCTCACGCGGAATCGAGTATGAACTGCTCCCGTTACTACGCGAACATGGTATTCCAGTAATGGCGTATTGCCCACTAGCTGAAGGTGGTTCACTGCGTGATCAACTCCTGAATCATCCGACCGTCGAGGAACTCGCTGAGACACATGGTGTTGAACCGGCACAGATCTTACTTGCTTGGGCGATGCGTGAAGGTGACGTCATCGCAATTCCTAAAGCAGGACAAGCACATCATGTCGAAGCCAACGGTCGCGCCGCACTTTTGAATTTAACAAAAGAAGAGCTAGCTGCACTTGATCAAGCGTTCCCAGCACCCACAAAAAAAGAACCACTCGATATCGTTTAAGGAGGTCATTTTCATGACAAAACATGTTCAACTCGGTCAATCTAACCTATTCGTTCACCCAATCGGTCTCGGGACGAATGCTGTCGGTGGACACAACTTGTATCCAAATCTCGATGAGCAAGCCGGACGCGATCTCGTTCGTGTCGCGTTACAGCAAGGGATCAATTTCCTCGACACAGCTTTCATCTACGGACCAGAACGTTCGGAGGAACTCGTCGGTGAAGTCTGGCACGACACGGTCGCTCGAGAAGATGTCGTCCTCGCGACGAAAGGTGCGCATCAGTTCGTTGACGGAAACGTCGTCATGAACAACTCACCTGACTTTCTCCGTCAATCGGTCGAAGAGAGTTTAAAACGTCTTAAAACAGACTATATCGATTTATATTACATCCATTTCCCAGATGAGTCGACACCGAAGGACGAAGCCGTCGCTGCACTTGCTGAACTAAAAAAAGAAGGAAAAATTCGCGCGATTGGTGTCTCGAATTTTTCACTCGAACAACTGAAGGAAGCGAACAAGGACGGACATGTCGACGTCTATCAAGGAGAATACAATCTGTTTAAACGGGATGCGGAAAAAGAGTTACTTCCGTACATCGTTGAGAACGGTATGTCCTTCGTTCCGTACTTCCCACTCGCCGCTGGGTTATTGGCAGGGAAATATACGAAAGAGACGACGTTTGATGATTTACGAAAAAACGACCCGTTGTTCCAAAAAGACGTCTTTGAACAAAACCTCGCAAAAGTCGATCAACTGCGTCCGATCGCAGACGCACACGATGCGGAAGTCGCACACGTCGTACTCGCGTGGTATTTGGCACAAGATGGCATCGATGCCATCATTCCTGGTGCGAAACGCCCGGATCAGGTGACAGATACGTTGCGTACGTTAGACGTTCAGTTGTCGCAAGAGGATATCGAAAAAATCGACCAAATTTTTAGCTGATCGTTCTCTTCTTATGCAAATGAGCAGAATAGGCGAAAAATCATGCTGAACTTCGTATGATGGAGGCATGGAGGCGATTGATCATGAAGCACCATTTTCATTTAACTGCAGACTGGCCGGGAAATCGCAATGATGTCGGTCAGATCGAGACAGGTGAGTTAAAAACAAAAATTTCAATTCCGGACGCTATGGATGGTCCAGGGGTTGGCACGAATCCAGATGAGATGTTGCTTGGGGCAGCTGCTACATGCTATATCATCACGCTTGCCGCGATGCTTGAGCGTAGTAACATCCCAAAAGTCTCCTTAACGATGGAATCTGAAAGCATCGTTGATGTCACGAACGGCGTCTTCACATACGATGCGATCATTCATCGTCCGAAACTCTTATTACCAGCCGATCTGTCGGATCGTGATGTGGAGAAGGCGCAACGTCTCGCTGAAAAAGCAGAAGGTTCGTGTATGATTACGCGGGCACTGGCTGGTAATGTCAAAGTATCGCTTGAGGCTGTTGTAGAACGGGTGTCAGTTAATTTTTAATTAGAAATCAAATACTCCTTTAACTGTGCATTTTCTAAATTACAGTTAAAGGAGTATTTTTTTACTGAACTCAATAGCGATAAGGAGTCTTCAAAGAACTTTGTATCTTCCTTTTTAGCATCTCGTAAGAGGCATATTCATCTTGTCTCATTAATTTATGAATCATTCGATGGCAACTTGCACATAATAGAGCTAAGTCTTCAGTCTGAGTATCTGTTATACCACTTATACTTAATTGATTTTTATGATGCGCTTCAATGTAACCTTTCCCGATAACTCCATAAACTTCCTCATAGTTCATCTCACAAATATCACAGAATAATTGCCCAGCATGTTCAATTGCAAACTGTTCTTTTGCTTTTTTAACTACTTTTGCATTTCGTTCTGTTATGTAATGCGTAGCGAGTCGCTTTTCGCCTTCTGTATAACGCTCATCTTCCAGTAGACTTTCAGCAATGTGCGAGTTAAGTACTTCACTTTCGTCTGTATAGTAGTCTAGTTGAAAAGCAAAGTATTCTTTAAATTTGCTTTCGAAAGTATCAAACGTCATAAAGGGATGAAATTTTTCCAGTTTAAATGATTTATCTGAACCGTTCAGATCTTTTTTTAAGTTGATTACTTCATTTTGATTCAGCAATACAAATTGTATATCATCTATTCTGACTAACTCCTCCTCAGTAGTAATACAAAAAATAAGATAATCATATTCGGTTACTTTCGTATCTCGAATTCCATACATTCCACCCGTTGCCCCTCTTATTCCGATACGTTTCCCATCTAAAATTTGCTTATTCTTTTCTGATTTAAATGATACATTATATTGATCAGACAACGATTTTAACCACTCTTTTGTTAACTTTTTCATTATACTTACAATGTCTTTTTGCACGATCTATCCCCACTCTCGCTTTATTTGGAAGATTTTATTTATGATCAAAAAACAAAAAAATCAAAAGATCAACATAGGATTGATTTTAGGGATATCATTTTTTTATATCCAGTTATCCACATGTGGATAACTCCATTTATGGTATACTTATGCCACTTATCCACAAGTAGAAATGAGGAAACTTACATGTCTCGTGAACTCTATCCGATCGTCGTCAAACCAGAATGGATTGAATCGATACGAAGCGGGTATCCCGCGTTACGCAAGGAAATGTTCGAAGCCTTACAACATGTCAAAGAGGCAGGCGGACTGCTCCATCTGATGACAGAACATAAAGAATACCTCGCGACTGGTTATTTTGGCAAGCAAGAAAAAGGTGTCGGTTGGACTCTCTCAATGGACGAGCAAAAAGCGATTGATGTCGACTTCTTCAAACAACTTTTTGAACAAGCATTAGACAAACGAAACGAATTTTTTGAAGAGTATTCAGAAGCCTTCCGTATTTTTAACGGTGCAGGAGATGGTATCGGTGGTTTGACGATTGATTGTTACGATCATCATTACCTTATTACATTCGAAAATGAAGGCATCTATACATTCCGTCCACTGATTCTTGAAGCTCTTGAATCACTACTGAATTACAGAAGCATTTATGAAAAACGAGATTTCCTCGTCGATCTTCAACCCGTCAAAGGCGACGACTTTTTGAAAGGGGAACGAGGCGATTTTCCTGAAGTCGCACAAGAATACGGTGTGTTGTATGAGTACGACTTGGATGCTGGTATGCGGACTGGTTTTGACATTGCCCAACGTGAACTTCGCCGAATCCTTCTCGATTCCGTCGAACGAAAAACCGTACTTAATCTCTTTTCTGATACAGGAACATTAACGGTAGCTGCCCTTTATGGTGAGGCTGCTCAAACGACAAGCGTTGATTTCTCGACACGTAGTCGAAATAAGACAAAAGATAATCTTGTGTTGAACAGTTTTACTCCTGAGAAACAGAAGATTTTAGTTCAGGATGCGTTCGACTACATCGAACAAGCCGATAAGAAGACTCGTTTTGACGTCGTCTTATTCCATCCACCCGTACAAGTCAATACACGAACACGTCAGTTTCGGACTGAACAGGATCTCGCTCTTTGGATCCAAAAAGTCATTCATTTGGCGAATCGCGGAGGACTGCTTGCGATTACGACAGACAGTCCCGCTCTTGATGCGTCACAATTGAAAAAAGCTGTGGAGCAGGCGTTCAACAAGTTGCGTCAAAAATTTGAAGTCGTATGGGAGCAGCCGGAGCAGAAAGATTTCCCGACTCCTCCTTCCATGCCACAACTCGCTCCAAAAAGTATTCTTGTTCGCCGTAAATGACGTGTTATCTAAAAAATCCGCTACTGAATTTTTCAGTAACGGATTTTTTATATTTTTAACAGGAAATGTAAAATGAATGGAGAATCATTTTTAATGGGTTGGATATACACTCACTTTACCAAAGTGTGATGTTCGATCAAATCGTTGATAGAGATCGTTCAACGCATCGCGTTCATAGGGAATCTGCTCTTCAATCCGTATTTCAATCATTCCTTCTTTCACTAAATGCATGAGTTCTGCTAAGTGACGTTGCTGTTGTTTCATCTCCTCTACTTTTCCTTTCAGCAACGGAAGCGCGACGAACACAGCTTCAAGTGACAAGGCTTTACTATGCATCATCGTTAAATCTTGTGTCGTCCGTGTCGCGATCGAAATGATGCGTCCCCGCTCTTTTGCGAGTATGAACGATTCTTGTAAATGGTCACCACCGACTGTATCAATGATGACGTCGAATCCATCCAGATCGAGTCGTTTGAGCAATGTTTCAGCTGATTCTTCCTTATACCGGTGAACGTGAATCCCTTTTGCTTCTAGCCAAGCTGCCTTCTCGTCAGAAGAGGCACTTGCTGTAACGTCACACCCATAATGACGAGCAAGTTGAACGGTAAGATGTCCTACTCCACCCGTTCCGCCTGCTACATATACGCGGATTCCTGGGGTAATCGCGATTCGCTCTTTTAAAATTTCCATTGCTGTCAATCCAATCACCGGTAAACAACCAGCAACCTCAGCCGATACCCCTTCCGGTCGTAAGACTGCCATTTGTTCAGGCACAAGCATTTCTTCCGCTAACGCACCGGCGCGTTTTCCAAGTCCACCGCCGAATGCGACGATGCGATCGCCGACAGAAAAAGACGTCACCCCCTCCCCGATTTCAATCACTTTCCCCGTTACATCACCCTGGAGAATTCCAGTCGTTGAAGCCGCCGCCACATGTCCGAAAAACATCTTCGTATCAAGTGGATTGATGCTTGACCCCTCGATTTGAACCCGTAATTCGTACTTCCCCGCTTTTTCGGGTGTGACGTCTTTTTCTGTAAGTGATGCATTTTTTCCGTACTGATCGACTACGAATGCTCTCATGAAAAATTCCCCCTTTTTCAATATTAGTCTATCATGATTCAGAATTCTCTCACATTAGTCGTTCATGCTATGATGAAGATATCTTATGACGAGAAGGGACGTTTTTGATTTGAAACAAGAATTGATTGATCGTCTAACTACATACGTGAAAGTCGATACACAGTCGAACTATGAGAGTATGACTGTTCCAACGACAGAAGGGCAATGGACACTAGCTCGTTTGCTCGTAGAAGAATTAAAGACAATTGGCATGGAAGAAGTCACCGTTGATGATAATGGTTATGTCATGGCGACATTACCTGCCAATACAGACGCAGACATTCCAACAATCGGTTTTCTCGCTCATCTCGATACAGCGACAGACTTCACAGGTACGAATGTCCGTCCACAACTCGTGGAAGCGTATGACGGACATCCCATCACGTTAAGTGAAGTGCCATCCGTCATTCTATCGCCAACTGATTTTCCTGCACTGCATAACTACGTCGGTCACACCTTGATGACGACGGATGGGACGACATTACTCGGAGCCGATAATAAAGCCGGAATCGCAGAAATCATGACAGCCATGCATCATTTGATTTCACATCCGGAAATTAAGCATGGTCGCATTCGTGTTGCCTTCACACCTGACGAAGAGATTGGTCGTGGACCACATCACTTTAATGTCGAAGCGTTCGATGCCACGTATGCTTATACGGTCGACGGCGGTCCGCTTGGTGAGCTTGAATACGAGAGCTTTAATGCGGCGGCGGCTAAAATCGTCTTCCACGGCACAAATGTCCATCCGGGAACAGCAAAAGATAAGATGGTCAATTCGCAGAAACATGCGATGGCGTTCCACGATCGTCTTCCCGGAGAAGAGTCTCCTGAGTTCACGGATGGTTTTGAAGGATTCTTCCATCTGATTTCATTTGACGGCTCTGTTGAAAAAACGACGCTCGACTACATCATTCGTGATTTTGATCGTGAAGCTTTCGAGGGACGGAAACACTTCTTGTCTGCCCTTGTCGATGAGTGGAACAAAAAGTATGGCGCTGGTAGTGTGGAAATCGATTTACACGATCAGTACTACAACATGCGCGAAAAAATCGAGCCCCACATGCACATCGTCGATATCGCTCATGCAGCAATGGAGTCACTTGATATCACACCGATCATTAAACCGATTCGTGGTGGAACAGATGGATCACAACTCTCATACATGGGTCTTCCGACACCGAACATCTTTACCGGTGGCGAGAACTATCATGGCAAGTTCGAGTTTATCTCTGTGGATAATATGGTGAAAGCAACACAAGTCATCATTGCCATCGCTCAAGGTTTCGAACAAGCTTCGCGCTAATCAAAAAGCAGATTCTCAGCGCTGAGAATCTGCTTTTTTCACGTCTGCCATTGTTGTCTTTAAGCGGTTTATCTTAGACATATTTCAATTAGTTTTTTTCTTGTGTCGTACCGTCAGGAATCGGTAGTTGAACCATACTCCCTGATCCACTGACGAGTGGTGATTTCCCGTCCCACTTCTTGACGGCTTCGTATTGAATCATTTCTTTCGTCAACGTCTTCTGTAATTCTTTTTGTGCTTTTGCCAACCCTTGGGCTTCAATCAAACGCGCATCGGCTGCTCCTTTTGCTTCTACGCGAAGACGTTCTGCCTCTGCTTTAGCGATTTCAAGATCCGTTTTCTTTTTATCGAGTTCCTGCGACGCTTTGACACGCGCATCGATTGCTTCCTGTGTCTTTTCATCTGGTTTTGGTGCACCGAGTGCGACATCCTCGATGATGAAACCGATGTCCTTGACGTCTTCTGCAAACTGCGTCTGAATGCTCGTCGAGACGTTTCCTGATTTTTCACCGAACAGTTCAAGGACGGTAACTTTCGAGATTTGCTCACGCGACGCATCATAGAGTCGTTGTTTCAAGTAACCTTTGGCAATCTCATCGATTTCAATCGGTCCGAACTTGTTGAAGACTTTTGTCACCTTATCCGGCGAAACGGAGAAGCTGTATGTAAAGTCGACGACGATGTTCTTTCCGTCTTTAGTCGCAAGCGTCATGTTATCAAGCGATTTTGTCTGTGTACGGATCGGATACTCCGTCACCCGTGTGATCGGTGAAACGACATGCCAGCCTTGCGATAACGTCTCATCTTTGACACCGCTTGACGGGGTGTAAACGACACCAACTTGTCCGGGTTCGATTTGTTCGACGACGAACGGCGTTGTAGCAAGCAGGGCTAGTACAAGTACACCGGCGATGATCATCGATGGACGAATTTTTTTCTTCGGTTTGATTTCTCTCATTCTGAATCTCCTTTATCAATCTTTTCTTGGATATAGCGATAGAGTTCCATGCCAAGCAAAACGATGAGGGCGAAAAACAATAACGTGAAAAAGATGGCCATCTAACCCCTCCTCTAGCGAATTCCTTACTTTCTTCTACGCATCCATCTGGAAAATGTTTCATTATTTTAAATGTCCGGTTGCTTATTTTTAATTTCTGTCCTAATATGGAAAGAACTTTGCCCGCTCTACGACAGATCACGATTTGTGGTACACTCGAATGAGCACATCACTTACTAGAAACGAGGGTTCATCTCTATATGATTACAGTACAAAACGTCGGTCTTCGCTTTGCGGACCGAAAATTATTCGAAGACGTTAACATCAAGTTCACGCCAGGTAACTGTTACGGTCTGATCGGTGCGAACGGTGCCGGTAAATCAACGTTCTTGAAAATTCTCGCTGGTGACATTGAAGCACAACAAGGCGATGTCATCATCACACCAGGCGAACGCTTAGGCGTCCTTCGCCAGAACCATTACGAATACGAAGAATTCCAAGTCATCGAAACAGTCATGATGGGACACAAACGTCTCTATGAAGTCATGAAAGAAAAAGATGCGATCTATATGAAAGAAGATTTTTCAGATGAGGACGGCATGCGTGCTGCTGAACTCGAAGGTGAATTCGCTGAAATGAACGGTTGGGAAGCGGAGTCGGAAGCAGCGATGCTTTTACAAGGACTTGGCATCAAGGAAGACCTTCACTCGAAAACGATGGCTGAGCTGACAGGATCTGAAAAAGTCAAAGTCTTGCTTGCACAAGCATTGTTCGGTAAACCTGACATTCTTTTACTCGATGAGCCGACAAACGGACTCGACCTGAAAGCTGTCAAATGGCTTGAAGAATTCTTGATCGGATTCGAAAACACGGTCATCGTCATTTCCCACGACCGTCACTTCTTGAACAACGTCTGTACGCACATGGCGGATCTCGATTACGGTAAGATCCAACTGTATATCGGAAACTATGATTTCTGGTATGAATCAAGTCAGCTTGCTTCGCGTATGGCAAGTGACCAAAACAAGAAAAAAGAAGAGAAGATTAAAGAACTTCAAGCCTTCATCGCACGTTTCAGCTCAAACGCTTCGAAAGCGAAACAAGCGACGTCACGGAAGAAATTGCTTGATAAAATCACACTCGACGACATTCGTCCATCATCACGTCGTTATCCGTTCGTTGGCTTTACGCCAGAACGCGAAATCGGAAATGACCTCTTGATGGTCGATGGTCTCTCGAAGACGATCGATGGCGTCAAAGTCCTTGATAATGTCCGCTTCTCGTTGAACAAGACGGATAAAGTCGCGTTCATCAGCCAGAGCGATATCGCGATCACGACACTATTCAAAATCCTTATGGGTGAGATGGAACCGGACAGCGGTACATTCAAATGGGGCGTCACGACTTCCCAATCATACTTGCCGAAAGATAACTCGGAATTCTTCGAAGGCTCGGATAAGACCATCCTCGATTGGCTCCGTCAGTATTCACCGGCAGATGAGAGCGATACGTTCCTCCGTGGATTCCTCGGTCGGATGCTCTTCTCAGGAGAAGAAGTCATGAAAAAAGCATCTGTCTTATCTGGGGGCGAAAAAGTCCGTTGTATGCTTTCAAAAGCGATGCTCAGTGGTGCTAATGTCCTTGTACTCGACGATCCAACGAATCACTTGGATCTCGAATCGATCACGGCACTCAACGATGGTTTGATCGCTTATAAAGGCGCAATGCTCTTCAGCTCGCATGACCACCAGTTCGTCGAAACGATCGCGAACCGCATCATCGAGTTGACACCAAACGGTATCGTCGATAAAGAAACGACATACGATGAGTATTTGAACAACGATACGATCCAACAGCAATTGACAGCGTTATACGCACAATGATTTTAAAAGAGACCGGAACTGTCGTTTCGGTCTCTTTTTTGAACACGTTGAAGGAGGAATGCAATATGCGACATCGTGTATGCGCTGCGTTGATTGAAGAGCAACAGATTCTAATGGTCGAATTACATACCCCTTCCCGGACATTTTGGACGTTACCCGGCGGAGGTGTCGAGAATGGTGAAACAAAAGAGCAAGCCATCATGCGAGAAGTGTTAGAAGAAACGCATCTTCACGTCACGGTCGAACGGAAACTTTACGAGATTTCAATTGATCAAGGAACAGAGACATGTTTTCTCGTTCGCCGTGTCTTAGATAGTCCTGAACCTCGACTCGGGATCGATCCTGAACTATCGCTTGATCAACAAGAATTACGAGCTGTTCGGTTTCGACCACTGAATGAGCTGCAAAATGATTCACAGATTTCTCGTTTGCGTCGACTATCGTAACGATATAATCTTTGGATTAAATGAAAATTTAATAACCGTATTTATACTTAAAAATAGTAGTCGGTAACTAAGCTCTTTGATAATCCAAAATCGCTCGATCCAGCGATAGAAAACGAGAACGTTATCAAGGTGTCGACTGCCTATCGGTTTTACCGAGTGGTCATAAATCGTATACGAATCGATAAGATATGAAAAAACGGATTCCTCGGGGCGGGAATACGTTTTTTCATGCATTGTTCTTCTTTTGTTTCGCTGCCTCTTCTTCGACACGTTGCAACAAGCCTTGAACAATTTTCTCGTTTTCTCGTTCGCCACCGAGTGACAAGAGACTTTTCCCAACGAAGTTCACTCCTTCATTTTTTCCTGTATAAATCAACAGACAACGATCGTGTCCAAGTGGTTTGAGCGTAAACGTCATCTCGATCTTGAATATTTTAGCCAATGTGAATCCAATCGTATTTTGCTTGAAGTCCGGCTCATTCGTATAGGCTAAATCGGTCACGATATAGGTTTCGAGTCGATTACCCTGCATGTATGTTTGACGATACGTCGAACCGACGACACCCGGTTTTCGTTCAATCACCTCTTGCTGGACGACGTTTGGAATCAAACGCTGCAATCGCGTGTGATCAAACAAGTGCCATGCTTCCTCAATCGGGATATCGAGCTGTCGTTCTTCTCTCCACGTAATCATAGATCCGCCCCCTTTTCTATAGAAATACCCTGTCATCCGGTCTTGTAACGTCCGGTGACAGGGCGGGAGCAGATTCTTATTTTACTGTGCTTGTTTCAAGGGCTGCACCGAGAAACTTCGCTAGTTCGAGCATGCCGTAGCGTCCTGCAGCTGCCTCGGCATCCGAATTATAGTTCGTATTCGTATTGACGTCATACGTATAGATCGTACCTGACGCATCCTTAATGAACTCGATGCCTGCGACCGCGATTTGGTTCGCTTGGAGGAATGCTTCATACTTTTGGATGATCGGGTCATCGAAGCCTTCAACGATTTGGAACTTCATCGGTGTTTGTGGCGCTTCTTCACCAACTGGGCAGAACAAGTCGTCGATCACACATGCATCCGCTGGGCAAAGCTCAAAACCTTCTGATGTATCGACTCGAACCGCGTAGACGAACTTTCCACCTACGAACTCACAACGTGTGATGTACGGTTCTGGTGCTTGAATATACTCTTGAATCAACGTGATGCCATCGACTGGTTCGTCGAATGTCGGACCGTCGAGATAAGCTTCAAGTGCTTCAATCGAATGGAATAACTGGACGCCGAGACCTTTCCCTGCACGGTTGTGTTTCGTGATGAATGACGAAACACCGATCTCTTTTGCTGCTTGTACGATTTGATCGCGTCCGACGGCAGCCGTCGTCTTCGGTACACGAATCCCAGCCTTCCGCAACGCCGTGTATTGATTGACTTTGCTGACTTCAAGACGAAGCGCACGCGTTCCGTTAAAGACGGTCCGGTCATGCTCTTCTAACCAAGCGAGGACCCCTTCCGTCAACTCCGGCGCGTAACGATGCCCCCGCGTATGCGAAGACGCACTCATACGACTGTAAAAGACACCTTCTGGCGGCAGTTCATCTAACGGTACGATTCCTTCATTTAAGTGCCACTGCTCGTACGGCAACTTGAGTTCTTCGAGACGTTTGATGAGATGATCCGTCCATTCTTGGTTTTCGTGGAGAATATGAATTTTTGTCATGATTGTTGACCTACCTTTCGTTTCGCTTCGACCAGTGGCATTACGTCACGGGCAAAGCGTTCCATTTCTTCAAGTTGTGGTGAGAATTGTAACAAGAGCAACGTGACACCAACGGCTTCGAACGCTAGAATCCGTTCGGCAATCTGTTCTGGTGTTCCGATCAAGTTCGGTCGCAGACCACGGTTCGAGACGGAATAATCATTTCGTTCGACCTGTTGTTCGAGTTGCGATTTACTGATGAAATCTTGATAACCGGCATAACCGGCGCTGTCTTCCTTAACGTCCGTGATGCGTTGCCACTCAAGAAGCGCTTCTTCTTCCGTATCCCGACAAATGATGTAGGCAGCAAGACCGAAGCTCTCAAGCGGTGCGTGTCCCGTCGCTTCCCGGCGTACTTTCATATCATTGATTTTATGAGCTACTTCTTCAACAGTGCCTCCATGCATGACGTAGGCATCACAATGTTCGACGATCGTCCGTTTTCCGGCTTCACTCTCTCCACCAGCGTAGAGCTTAATCCCCGGACGCTGGACGGGTTTCGGATGGAGTTCTGCCTGTTCGATCGTGTAGTGATGACCGAAGAAGCTGTACGGTGACGCATCTGCCCATAGTCCTTTCATGACCGTGACGAACTCTTCCGTCCGGGCATAGCGCTCATCATGTGCAGTAAAAATACCGTTGTATTGTTTTGCTTCTTCTGCCCACCAGGCTGAGACGACATTGAGCGTAAATCGCCCTCCACTCAACTGATCGATGTTTGCCGCCATCTTCGCCGTCGTCGCTGGATTATGGAACCCGGGACGAACCGCTGTCATGATCTCAAGGCGTTCTGTTGTTGCAGCAATCGCCGCTGCCGTTGTCCATGCCTCAAGACTCGGTTCCTTGATGCCTTTGATATCGTTCAAGTTCAATTCCGCAATCAACGTCGTCGAGAAGCCGATGCGTTCAGCTGTTTGTGCGACTTGTTTCGCATAATCGAATGTTGCTGGCATCTGTTCATCCTCGACGTTACGTAACCATCCCCCAAAAATCGGTAACCAAAAACCATACTCCACTCCATCGTCCCCCTTATCATAAAAAAACGCTCTTTTCGAAGTTCGAAAAGAGCGACGGTATCTTGTCCTGTCCGCTCTTATCTTCAGAAGGTATTCCTTCCTGGAAGTAGCACCTTCCGCCATAGCGGGGTTGCTGAAGTGTCTTCGGGCCAGTCCCTCGACTTCTCTAGATAAGATGTGTTGCATTCATCGTACAGAATTCATTGAACTAAAGCAACCATTAAACCGTCTTTTCCTATCGGATTTATTTCAAAGAAAAATCCCGACGTAGTGTCGGGATTCCGGATTAATATGGTGCGACGAAATCTGATGTTGGCTCTGGTGCTTGTTCACCACGAACACGATCATAGAATTTGGCAAGCGTGACGCTGAAGTATGGTCCAACCCATAAGACAGCAAGACCAAGTGTAACGATTACAAGTAATGCCCAACCAATGAATGATAGGAAGAGTAAGAATGCTTCCATCTTGTGACCATCCATGAGTTGGCGTGAACGCGTGATGGCCTCGAGGATACCGATCGATGGTTCATCTCGAAGGATGTAGAACGTCAACAAGTAAGAGAATGACTTGATGATACCAGGGATGATTAAGAGTAACGTCCAGAGCGCGATAAAGATGAACTGAACAATGGCCAGCCCCACCACTTTCAGGAACATACCATATGGCTCAAACAAATCCGTCACTTTCGTTTCTTCGCCACGAGCAATCGACATGGCAATCCATGTCCAACCGACTCCTACTGGAATCAATAAAATCGACACCAACGATACAACGAGATCTATACTACTAGACGGCTCATCGATATCCGATCCAAATAAATTAGGAACACCCTGAATAATACTAAACAGCAGAAAAGCTAGGACTGCAAATCCCCAACGACCGCTGAGCGACTCCTTCGCTGCTTTCTTTAATTGAGATGACATGAGTAAGGTCCTCCTTGAAAAATAAGTTCTCACCTTACTCTACGGCTTAAAATTTCTAATGTTTCACTCTTTTTTCAATAATTTCCCGTCTCGTTGCTGGTTGAGCCAAGCACGCTCAAGTTGTCGTCCACATGTTAGAACGAACGTTGAACATCGAAGCGCTTCATCGCAAACGAAATGTCATGTTTTTCGTCTATGTACGCTGATATATCTCCACAGCCGGATCCTGACGCTTGTATTTCGCGACGATGACGATCAAAACCGTGATGATCACAAGCAGGAACCAAGAAGACAATTTTCCAAGATCAACGACTGCCCAGCCTCCTTCCTGATGCGGATAGACCCAGCCTTTAAAGAACGTCACGATGTTCTCCGCGATCCAAATGAAAAAGGCAATCAGTAAAAAGGATAGGACGAGCGGCATCCGGTAGATCGTCTGCTCGATCGTAAAATGAACCCATGACTTATAGAAGACAAGGACGACGAGGACCATCAATAGCCAGCGTGCATCGAAGATCCAATGGTGGGTGAAGAAGTTGAGATAGACGAGACTGCCTACGCTGATCGCAAGCCAAGGCGGTGGAAATGCTGTGAAGCGTAAATGAAATCTTCGGAACGCTTGACAGACATAACTTGCGACACTTGCATACATGAATCCTGCATACAAGGGAACACCAGCCACTTTCGTTAGAGCCTGTTCCGGATAACTCCAAGACCCAACGTTCACTTTGAACAGTTCAAGTGCTAGACCAATCACGTGAAAGAGTAAGATCAGTTTGAACTCTTCCAGCGTTTCATAACGCGTGACAAGTAAGACGATTTGGACGAGAAGACACCATAGCAACAGGAGATCGTATCGCGCGATCGGTTCAGCAGGAAGATAACGTGAAAGAGCAAGCGCTGCGAAAATCATGACGGGAAAGACGCAACAGACGGCTTCTATGTATGTAAAACGAATCAGGTGCCGGATCGCTTTCATCCTGTCATCTCCTTTTTTCTTCAGTATACGTTTCTCTTTCGACCTTCCCCTCCTTCTTAAGATGGAAAAAACGGAAAATTTCGTCTTTCTTCTTCTACTTTCCTCATGATACAGTTAACGAATCAATTATTTTTAAGAAATGAGGTGTTAGACATGACGCGTCATCGTGCTTCCTGGTTATTACGCGCTACGTTAAAGTGGGGACTCTTCCTACTCGGTTTATTTTTACTCGCTCTCGGTTCATCGATGATGATCACGGCTGAACTCGGTGTCTCGACGTGGGATGTATTACATCTTGGTCTCCAAAAGAAGACGCCGCTATCCGTCGGAACGATCATCTTGCTTGTCGGTCTATTACTCGTTTTCGTGAAGTACGCGTTAGACCGCGTCACACCGCAAATCGGAACGCTCGTCAACGCGATTTTCGTCGGTGTCTTCATGAATCTTGTTCTTGGTTCTCATCTCTTACCTTCTTTTGAGTCGATCTGGTTGAATACGCTCTGGCTGATTTTCGGTATCTTCATCATTGGGATGGGCGCTGGTCTGTATGTCGCTGTTGGATACGGGGCCGGTCCACGTGATGGGTTGACGCTGACACTTGCAGAGCGATTCGGAACGTCAATTCGTCTGATGCGGACGATCATGGAAGTCACGGCATGCGGCATCGGTTGGTTGCTTGGAGGACCTGTTTTCTTCGGTACGATCCTCTCGATTTTCCTGATCGGACCGTTCCTGCAATTTTGGTTGTTCTATTTCCGCCGGATCATTGCAGCAATTGATGCAAAAGGACTTCCAGCGTCTGAACGCCAAATTAGCTAAGTCGCCTGACTCGATATCATTCCGCGTGAATGATATCTTTTTTTATGTCAGAAGCAGATAAGTTGCGTCATCAAAATAAACACGTTATATTCGTTTACATATCAATCTTTGATACGTCAAAGGTTTCTTCGAACGAAGGGAAGGATGTGATGGATTGAGTATTTCCTGCACCGAAAAAGGACGTTTGATCTATGCACTCGTCTCCGTCAATAAGACGATTGCTCAAAAATTCGATCTCTGTACGGATGGTTTCAGTCAGACGCGAATGGACCTACTTGCTCAACTACAAGTCGATCAAACGATCAGTCAAAAAGAATTGCAAAAACGCGTCAATGTCGATCACGCGGCGGTGACCCGTCACCTCAAACACCTGGAATCGACAGGGATGATTGCTCGCGAGCGTTCAGCCGCTGACAATCGGGTGATTCTTGTTTCCTTAACGGAACAAGGGGCGACGCGCATTGCACGATTACGCGAACAAAAAGAGGAGTTCCTCGAGAACTTACTCGAAGGATTCTCTGCTGAAGAACAACGGACTTTAGCTGAGATGATTCAACGCATCGAAGCGAACGCCGAAACATTACCTAAATTAAAAGAGGAGTCGCTTTAATATGGCAACGCAAACTCAAACAGACTTCATGGAAATCGTCAAAGGACGCCGTTCGATTCGTAACTACGATACAGACGTGAAGATCTCAAAAGAAGAAATGACACAAATTCTTGAAGAAGCAACACTCGCACCTTCTTCTGTCAACATGCAACCATGGCGTTTCCTCGTCATCGATAGCGAAGAAGGCAAAGCGACACTTGCACCACTCGCGAAATTCAACCAAGTCCAAGTCGAAACATCTTCTGCTGTCATCGCCGTCTTCGGTGACATGAACGCTGTTGATCAACTCGAGAACATCTACGATACAGCTGTCGCAAAAGGGCTCATGCCACAAGAAGTACGCGATCGCCAAGTACCAGCGATCCAAGGGATGTACAGCAGCGTATCAGCAAACGACTTGAAAGACAGCATCTTGATTGACTCGGGTCTCGTCTCGATGCAATTGATGCTCGTCGCTCGTGCACACGGTTATGATACAAACCCAATCGGTGGTTACGAGAAAGATCAAATCGCGGAAGCATTCGGTCTTGAAAAAGATCGTTATGTACCGGTCATGTTGCTATCGATCGGTAAAGCGGTGGACGCTGGATATCCATCAGTTCGCCTACCAATCAACGACATCGCAGACTGGAAATAAGTTTTTTTACACTATAAAAAAAGAAAACACACACAAGGGAGATTGAATAATTATGACTACTCAAACAACAACGGACTTCATGGAAATCGTCAAAGGACGCCGCTCGATTCGTAACTACGACACGAACGTAAAAATTTCAAAAGAAGAAATGACTCAAATCCTTGAAGAAGCAACACTTGCTCCATCTTCAGTTAACATGCAACCATGGCGTTTCCTCGTCATCGATAGCGAAGAAGGTAAAGCGACACTCGCACCACTCGCAAAATTCAACCAAGTTCAAGTCGAGACATCTTCTGCCGTCATCGCTGTCTTCGGTGACATGAACGCGGTCGACAGCATCGAGACAATCTACGACATGGCTGTTGAAAAAGGTCTTATGCCACAAGAAGTACGTGATCGCCAAGTACCAGCCATCAAAGGTTTCTACCGTCCAGAAGACGTTGAAACATTACGTGATAGCATCTTGATCGACTCAGGTCTCGTTTCAATGCAATTGATGCTCGTCGCTCGTGCACACGGTTACGATACAAACCCAATCGGTGGTTACGAAAAAGACCAAATCGCAGAAGCATTCGGTCTTGAAAAAGAGCGTTACCTCCCAGTCATGTTGCTTTCAATCGGTAAAGCCGTGGACGCAGGATACCCATCGGTTCGTCTACCAATCGCTGACATCGCAGAGTGGAAATAAGCGATCTCACTCAGTCCGGATTCCTTTCATAGGAATCCGGCTTTTTTATATACTCAAAGAAAAGGAGGCGTCAGTAATGTATGATGTGACGATTATCGGAGCCGGTGTGGCAGGAATTTTCCTCGCCCATCAGCTTGTTGAAGACGGGCAACGCGTCTTACTGCTCGATGCCGGAAAACCAATCCGTGAACGAACGACAGAAGATGCGTATCTTGGATTCGCAGGGCTTGGCAAATCAGAAGGAAAGTTCAATTATGCGACAGGATTCGGCGGGGAACTCGTCTCAAAAATCGGTGAAGAGACGACACGACGACTGTTCCAAGAAGTCGATGATCTTTTATGTACATATGGTGGAGGTACAGTTGAGACCTACTCGACGCATTCCTCTACTGTAGCGTCTCGTGCCCGTCGCGCCGGTCTACATTCGGTCGAGACGACCGTCCGTCATTTAGGCACAGTACGGACAGCTGCTGTCTTCACGGCGTTTGAGGACGCCTTATTACCACGTCTCGGTGCCCGGTTCGAAACGACAATCGAGCAGATCACGAAATCAGAGCCGTTTACGATCAAAACAGCGGACGAGATCTTCGTCAGTCAACGGATCGTGTTCGCGACAGGTCGTTCAGGTGCAGACTTTACGTTGCAAAAGTTAGCGACGCTTGGTGTCACCCCACAGCGGACTCGACTTGATCTCGGGGTGCGAATCGAGACGGATGAGGCGCTATTTCGGACATTGTTACAGGAGACGTTCGAGACGAAGCTCGGTTACGACTCGCCTTACGGTCAAGCCGTCACCTATTGCATGAATCCGCGCGGACGGATCATCCGCAAATATCAAGAAGGACTCGTCATGCCGGACGGCCAAAACGTCCACGAGACGGCAGACGGCTCGACGAATCTGAACTTTACACTATTTCTCCCGCGTTATTTTTCGACGCTAGCGAAAGCGAATGCGTATGCCGCACGCATCATTGGCGGAATCAACCAAGGTGGTGATCGCATCCTCGTTCAGCGACTCAGTGATTTCCGAGCATCGCGAGCGACGGCAAACGATCAACTGAGTCGTAACACCATTGTCCCTTCCCTAACCGCGTCCCCCGGTAATTTGCATGCAGAAGTGCCTACAGAAGACCTGCTCGTCTTAGAAGGGTTTTTAGAGCGCCTTGAGCAACTCCTTGAAGTGGAACTTCCGGGAGATACGTTGCTTTACGGATTAGATGGCAAGTTTTACGCACCGATGCTTGAGACGTCAGAGACGTTTGAGACGACATGTCCCGGTGTCTATGCGATCGGGGATTGTTCCGGTGCCACACACTCGCTTGCCCAAGCAGCTGCTAGCGGACTCCATCTTGGACATGCCTTGACGCAAAACAGCCGGTCCCTCTTCGCTTAAGCGGAGAATGACCGGCTTGTCTTATTTCTTGAATGCTTCGTACACTTTCAATTGTTTCCCTTTGACCTTCGTCGTCTTCATCGCCCGGAGGACAAGCGGACCTTTCCCGTTGAGGATATCGACATACGTCAACGTATCCTGAATCGAGATGATGCCGATGTCGTCTGCTGTGACGCCTTCAATCTTCGCAATCGTTCCAACGAAGTCGACGGCACGGAGTTTTTTCTTCTTCCCACCGTTAAAGAACAATTTCATGATGTCCGCATCAAGCTGTTCCGTTTTCGAAGAACGCGTATCTTCCGTCGCCATTTTCTCTTCGAATGCATCCGCTGTTCGCATCAAGTCCTTTTCCGTTGGTGCTTGGCGACGTGTCAGTTTCCCGTGATACTGCTCGATTTCCTTTAGGCGACGTTCGTCTGCCGGTGTGACGAGACTGATTGCTTGTCCGGCTGCTCCTGCCCGCCCCGTCCGACCGGTCCGGTGAACGTAGCTTTCTCGTTCGACAGGGAGATCATACTGGATGACGTGCGTGATGTTCTCGATATCGATGCCGCGTGCTGCGACATCTGTTGCGACAAGAATTCGGAACTTCCCGGCACGGAAGGCTTTCATCGCATCGAGTCGATCGTCTTGTTCCATCCCACCGTGAATTGCTTCAACTGGATAGTCATGGGCGCGTAGACCATTCGCGACGAAATCAACGTGTTCTTTCGTCCGACAGAAGATCATGCAACGATCCGGGTTTTCAGCGACGAGGACATCTTTTAAAATGGCGAACTTCGTCTTGTCCGTCACCGGAATATAACTATGCGTAATCGTTGAGACGACGGTCTCGCCCGCTTCGATTCGTTTTGGTGCCTCCATGTAACGATCACTCAACTGTTCGATGTCTTCTGGGAAGGTCGCAGAGAATAAGAGTGTCATCCGATCTTTTGGTAACTCGGACAAGATAGCGTCGACTTGATCGAGGAAGCCCATATTCAGCATTTCATCGGCTTCATCCAAGACGACGTAACGGATTTTCTCAAGCGATAGCGTGCCCCGCTCGATATGATCGCGTACACGTCCCGGTGTACCGACGACGACGTGTGTCTTTTGTTTGAGTTCCGTGACTTGTCCACGGAACGGTTGCTTGCCGAAGACGGCCGTCGCTTTGATCCGCTTATAGCGTCCGATGTTCATGATGTCTTCTTTGACCTGCAAGGCCAGCTCACGTGTTGGCGTCAAGACTAAGACTTGTGGTTTGTTTTCTTCCCACTCGACGAGTTCACACAGTGGGATCGCAAACGATGCCGTCTTTCCGCTCCCCGTCCGTGATTTGACGATGACGTCTTTTCCGGATAATACGACGGGGATGACCGATTGTTGGACTTCGGTTGGTGTCGTGTAACCGAGTTGCTCGATCGAATCGAGAATCGGTGTGCTTAAGTTAAAATCATTGAATCGTGTACGTGTCATAGAATGTCCTCATTTCTTATCGTAAAAAAAGCTTCCCACCGAAACGATGAGAAGCCCAACGAATTATTTGGATGCTACTTTATCTTTTTTGATTTGCTTACTACGTAATTGACCACATGCCGCATCGATGTCTGTTCCGTGCTCGAGACGAACACCACAGTTCAAGCCGTTCTTTTTCAACGTATCGTAGAACGTCGTGATATCTTCAGACGTACTGCGCTGATATTGACCGTGCTCATCGACTGGATTGTACGGAATCAAGTTGACATACGTCAGGTGACGTTTGTCTTCGAACAGTTTTGCTAGTTCGACTGCGTGTTCTTTTTGGTCGTTGACGCCACGAAGCAAGATGTACTCGATCGTGATTTTACGGTTCGTCGTTTGAACGTAATAATCGATCGCTGGCATCAATTTCTCAAGCGGGATCGCCCGGTTGATTTTCATGATTTGCGTACGCAATTCATTGTTTGGTGCGTGAAGCGAGATGGCTAAGTTGACTTGGAGTTTCAAGTCAGCGAACTTGTAGATCTTGTCTGCCAAACCACTTGTTGAAACCGTGATGTGACGTGCACCGATCGCAAGACCATTGTGGTCCTTGATGACGTTCAAGAAGTCAACCATGTTGTCGAAGTTATCGAACGGTTCACCGATACCCATGACGACGACGTGGCTGACACGTTCTTCGTTACCGACTGCATCGAGGTGATGTTGGACGTTCATGATTTGCTCAACGATTTCGCCTGCTGACAAGTCGCGGCTCTTCTTGATCAGACCACTTGCACAGAAGCTACAGCCGATGTTACAGCCGACCTGTGTCGTAACACAGACAGAAAGACCGTACTTATGACGCATCAGAACCGTTTCAATCAAGTTGCCATCATATAATTTGAAAAGGAACTTGATTGTTCCGTCTGCTGATTCTTGCTTGACCGCTTCTGTCATCGAGTCAATCGTAAAACTCTGATCTAACAACTCAAGGCAATCCTTGTTGACATTCGTCATTTCCGCGAAAGTCGTGACACGTTTACGGTAGAGCCAATCCCATACTTGTTTGGCACGGAATGGTTTGTGCCCTTGATTCGATAACCATTCTGTCATCTGCTCAAGCGTTAATCCATAAATGGATGGTTTATTCATTTCGAAAGACCTCATTTCTTTTTCCAGAACTACAACATTCCTTTATCTTAGTAAAAATCAGCGCGTGACGCAACGTTCAAATCCTAAATGTTCACTTTCTGTAAAGTTTTTGCGCCACTTTCGATCAAATCGACAGACTCCGACGTCCGAATTGAACGACTGCTCCAGTCAAGAACACGAGACAGAGGACAAGTAAAAGAATGGAATGAAGAAGAAAATGATTCGTTCCTTCTAGTAATTGCGTCGTATTGAATAAGGAGAAGACGGATAGATAACGGAGCCACTCCGTCTTGTCACTTAGCTCCGACAGAATCGTCAAGACGATCGATAGAACCAGCACACTACCGGCAAGCGAAAAAGCACGACGTTCTTCGTCAAATAACGTCGCAACGAATAACGTAAAGGCGCCGATCGCCAAGAGTAACAATAGCGCATTGAGCTGAATCCGCCATAAGATGACGTCATTGATCGAAATATCTGTCATCCACCAGTCGGATACCATCAAGACAAGTCCATTCAGTCCTACGAGAACCATACTTGCGATACCCATGACGATCGCGACAGCAAACGTATACGCATTCCGGGTGATCGGGGCTGCGAGATAGACGATCAGCTCTCCGTTGTCGATCGGTCGCGCAACGAGGCGCGCTGCTAATGAGAGCAAGAATAGACTCGCAATGACTTGAAAGATCAATCCATAATAGTTCCCTCCGAGCAGATCCAGTACATTATCGAATCCCGTCACCTTATCGTATTGAAATGCTTTTAAGACTTCTGGAGGTAACGCTTCTAGTTTTGTTTCTAGTAAACCAGTCTTCATCATCGATGGATAAAGCAACGCAAGCATCAATAAGTAGAGACTCGTTCCAATCGCATAAGCAAGCACGGGCTTTCTGACCTGCTTGAATAAAGAGCGGATCAACAATATCACGACGATTCCTCCTCTCCATAATAATGCAAGAAGACCTGTTCTAAATCATCTGCTGACGGACGAATCAGCCGTACATCGTACTGGGTTAAATAAGCGATCGCCTGATTCAAGCTCAGCGTCTCATCCGTTTGAAAACTGACTTCCAGCCGCTTCGGTTCAACACCGACTTGCATCGCGAACTGTGCTGCTTCCACCTCCGTTCGGAAGACGATCGTATACGTCTTTCGACTCGATCGAACCAACTCATGAATATCCGATTCGACGATGATGCGCCCTGCTTTGATTAAAGCCGCTCGATCGCACGATTTTTCCATCTCCGGAAAGTGGTGTGAACTCATCAGAATCGCTTTTCCAGCATGCTTCTCCTGTTCGATCCACTCTAAAAAACGCTCTTGCATCAAAGGATCAAGTCCACTGGTTGGCTCATCAAGTAGATAGACCGGTGCATCTTTCATGAAGCAACCGACAAGTGCCAGTTTTTGTTTCATCCCTTTTGACATCTTGCGGATTTTCGTCTTCGTCTCAAAAGGAAATCGTTTCAACAACAGTTGTCGCCGTGCCGGATTGCTACCGTGTAGTCGTTGCATCAAATCCAGCATGTCTGCTCCCGTCATGTCTCCAGGTAAACTAATCTCCCCCGGCAAATAACCGACCAACTGCTTCACCTCTTTACTTTGCTTCCAGCAATCAAAGCCACCGATCGTCGCCCTTCCATCGTCCGCAACCATTAGTCCCATCAAATGTCGGAGTGTCGTTGATTTTCCAGATCCGTTTGGTCCGATGAAACCGAATATCGTACCCGGATCAACTGTAAAACTGACATCGAATATTCCACGCCCCGGCGCAAATTCCTTCGTCACATGCTCCAAACGGATCATCATCCGACCTCCCTATTTTTTATTTCTTTCCTCACTGTATTCATACCCGTTTTGAAGCAGTTTGTTCGGATCAAAGCGATAGATGACGAACCGCTCGTCATGATTTTTTTCATAGAGGTCTCGTAATCGAATCTCATCGATTTGCTCGAATACGGTATGGCGCTCCAGGTACTCCCGGTATTCATCGGTCGGGTAATACAAGATGAGATCAACCGAACGCGGGGAACGTTCGACCGAACTTAAAATGTGATCGATCACTTTCATGAAAATTTGTGAAGAGAATGGATTAAAGAAATAAAACTTATTCGCCTCATCCGGAATGGTATACTGCTCGGCATACGTCTGTTCGAATCGCAAACTTCCGGAACGCCGCTTCCTTCGACTTTGGTATTTCGCCATATTCCGAAGTGCGTCCTCGTAAAATTGTCCATTCATCTCGATTCCGATGACGGAACAGTCGAATCGGTCATGTAAGTAAAAGTTTAAACGCCCTTTCCCACACCCGAAATCGATGACAGTATCCTCTTTTTGAAACGGATAGGTTTCGCATAATTCGCCGAGTGCCGCATAAGGCGTCGGTTCATAGCGATTGTAGTGACTAAACACACCATAAAGGTGTTGCATCTCAATGGTCTCAATTCGTAATCGTTGATCATATTCCTGTTCATTCATCTCTTTTGTTCCTTCTTTCCGGCATTCTTTCCCTCATCGTACTATACTGAAGAAGTACGTTGCTCGTTTTTTGAAAGGGGATTTTATGATGATCGTCGTTACGAACCGGATTAAAGTCAAAAAAGGGATGGCTGCAGCTCTCGCTCCTCGTTTTACGCGTCCAAGTGGACTCGATACGATGGACGGATTCATCCGCGTCGAGGTCTTATTGACGCAAAATATCGAAGAACACGATGAAATGAACGTCAACATGTACTGGGAAGACATGAAGAGTTTTCAAGCATGGCGGGAGAGTGACGATTTTAAAGCGTCACATAGTCGACCTGCGAGTAGTGAGGCAGGAGAATCGCCAATGCTCGGCAGCGAGATTCTGACTTATGAAGTCGCTTCGGTCAAAGAACGCGCATGATGCGCGAAAAGGACTCGTATCGAGTCCTTTTTTATATACCTATATACAAATAGTGAAAGGGTCGAATTGTCACAAATGGTATTATTTGTTATCATAGTGCCATTACAGAGAGAGAGGGTCCTTCATGAATTCATTAACTATATTTGAACAAGCCATTCGTAGCTTACCTGACGATCGTACGTTACGACGTGATGAATTATGGACGGACGATTTTTTATTGCAACAGGAGAACGAGCTGAACGTCTATTACTCTCCGATTGGCGAATATGTCAATACTGAAGCAAAAGTCGTCATCATCGGGATCACACCAGGTTTTGAACAGATGCGAATCGCTTTCGAAGAAGCGACGGATGCCCTCCATCATGGTGTTTCATTAGAAGAGACGGCACGCCTCGTCAAATATACAGCAAGCTTTGCTGGAACGATGCGACGTAATCTCGTCCAGATGCTTGATACACTCGAGCTTCCAGCATTACTCGGAATTGAGACGGCTACTAGCTTATTCCATCAACATCAGAAATTATTGCATCCAACGTCACTGTTAAAGCAACCCGTCTTTTATCGCGAAAAAAATTACTCGGGTCATCAACCGAAGATCAATCGTAGCCCTTTATTGAGGCACTACGCGGAAGAACACTTCGTCGCTGAGATCAATCAGTTACAAAAAACAGCGTTATTAATTCCACTCGGTCGGGTCGTCGAGACGCAAGTCCGTGGATTGATTCATGATGGACGAATCGAACAGCATCAGCTTCTTTCCGGATTCCCCCACCCATCTGGCGCGAACGGTCATCGAAAAAAACAATTCGAGGAAAACCAAGCCTATTTGATGAAACAGCTCATTCAACATTTTGCTGAATAAACAACTTTATCTTAAATTATCAGAATATATGGTTGAATCGCTTCTGAAATACATGATAAAGTGTCCATAAGAACAGAATATGACTATTCTATCGATGAGGTAGAGGCGCGATTTCAATCAGTACTTGGTCCGAGGATGACAACGAAGACGACTACAGGAAAGGTGACATCGCCGAAATGACAGTATGTGTCGAGCATATCGTCGTTGGTCGATTCGGGAAACACCCGATCGATTGCCATACATAACAATTGTATGGAGCGCTCCAATTCGGCTAAGAAAGACGCATCCAGCGAGGGTGTCGGCTTTGTTGCCGGTGCCCTTGCTTTTTTTGTGCCGCGGGGTCTCATCTTTAAGCCATTTATTAAAGAGGAGGATATTTTTCATGGTCAACTATTCAGATTCCATCATTGCCCTTGTACCTGCTTTACTAGCTATCTTATTAGCCATCTTTACCCGAAAGGTCGTTCTTTCGTTAGGTGTCGGCATTCTCGTCGGTGCCCTGTTACTCCACCGTTTTAATCCGATCGATACGGTAACCTATCTCGGCAAGAACATCTTAAGTCTCTTTTGGGCAGACGGTGCCTTGAACGAGTGGAACGTCTTATTGCTTGTCTTCTTGTTATTGCTCGGCGTCCTTTCCACGCTCATTCAGACATCAGGTGGCGCTCGTGCCTTCGGTGAATGGGCTTCTACTCACGTCAAGACAGCGCGTGGTGCACGCTTAGTTGCCTTCGGACTCGGTATCTTGATTTTCATCGATGATTACTTCAACAGTCTCGCTGTCGGCAACGTCAGTCGTCCGTTAACGGATCGCCGTGGTGTCTCACGTGCGAAGCTTGCCTATCTGATTGACTCAACAGCTGCGCCTGTTTGTGTCATCAGTCCGCTTTCGAGTTGGGGCGCATTCATCATCTCCATCATCGCCGGTATCTTAACGACGCACTCGATTACGGATTACTCAGCGTTTAGTGCTTTCATGATGATCGTTCCAATGAACTTCTATGCGATTTTTGCGTTACTTTTAACACTTTACATCGCTTACTCTGGCGTCTCTGTCGGACCGATGAAACAGCATGAACGCCGTGCCGCGAATGGTGAACTTTTTGATGCGTCAAAAGGAACACCGATGGGGATGGCAAAAGAGGTCAACGAACATACGAACGGAAAAGTCCGGGATCTCGTCGTTCCGATCGTCGTTCTCGTCATTGCTACGATCAGTGCGTTGCTCGGAACAGGTGCTCAGGCACTTGCAGCCGACAATCGCCCGTTTACTTTAATTGGAGCATTTGAGGCAACAGACGTCACACGTTCACTCGTCGCAGGTGTCGTCATCAGTTTAATCGTTGCTTTCCTGATGCTGATCGGACGGAAAATTCCGGGCCGCGATTACCGTGCAAGCATCGTTGCTGGTATGCGTTCGATGTGGCCAGCAGTCGTGATTCTGTTATTTGCTTGGACGATCATCGCTGTTATCGGTGATATGAAAACAGGCGATTATCTCGCAAGCTTCATCAGCAACTCGATTTCTGCTTCGTACTTGCCGTTCTTATTATTCTTGATTGCCGGCTTGATGGCATTCTCGACAGGAACAAGTTGGGGCACATTCGGGATCATGTTGCCAATCGGTGCGGATCTCGTCATGGCTGTCGATGCTTCACTCTTGTTACCGACGCTTGCTGCTGTTCTTGCTGGATCTGTCTTCGGTGACCATTGTTCACCGATTTCCGATACGACGATCCTCAGTTCGACAGGGGCTGGATCCCATCATATCGATCACGTTACGACACAATTACCGTATGCGCTAGTCGGTGCCGTCACTGCGGCAGTCGGTTATTTAGTCATCGGTTTCACGGAGTCTTCGGTCTTCGGTTTCATCGGAGCTCTTGTCACATTCGTACTCTTCGTCGTCGTCTTGAACGTTCTCTCGAAAAAAGGAGAAACCGCTTCGGATTTACAGACGGATTAATGTAATTCTTTACGAAAAAAGGCATTGGATACGCGCATCCAATGCCTTTTTTATATCTATTCGTTTCACACCATCAATAAACACACATCATTCGCGAACGCTACTGGATCCTCGAGTGGAAGTCCTTCGACAAGTAATGCTTGTTGATACATTAGTTTGGTATAGCGCTCGAATTTTGAACGATCGTTTTGATACGCCGTTTCAAGAGACTCGAACACTGCGTGTGACGGATTCAATTCAAGAATCTTGACCGCTTCTACCCCTTCATTATTCGGCATCGCCTTCAGAATTTTCTCCATCTCGATCGAGACAGCGCCGTCCGTCGCAAAGCAGACAGGATGCGATTTTAGACGTGTTGAGGCTTTGACTTCCTTGACTTGCCCACTTAGCACTTCCTGCATGGCTTGAAACATCTCTGCTTGTGCGTCCGTCGTCTCCGCTTCCTCCGCTTCAATCCCTAAATCGCTACTCGTGACCGACTTGAACGTCTTCTCGTTGTACGTCACGAGCATCTGGATCGCGAACTCATCGATCTCTTCCGTGAAGTACAAGATATCATACCCTTTATCACGGACGAGCTCGGATTGTGGTAATTTATCCAGACGATTCGTACTCTCACCAGCGGCGTAGTAAATATGTGCCTGATCTTCCGGCATCGCTGCGACGTATTCTGCGAGTGTGATCAACTTCTTTTCCTTCGCCGAGTAGAAGAGGACCAGATCCTGCACCTGTTCTTTATGCATGCCATAATCATTATACATACCGAACTTCAGCTGGCGTCCGAACGCTTGATAGAATGTTTCGTACTTCGTGCGATCCTCGCGCAGGAGGGCTTCGAGTTGTGTCTTGATCTTACTTTGGATATTTTTCGCGATCAATTTCAATTGACGATCGTGTTGCAGTAACTCGCGCGAGATGTTGAGCGATAAGTCTTCCGAGTCAACCATCCCTTTGACGAAACTGAAGTGATCCGGCAACAAGTCGCTGCATTTTTCCATGATCAAGACACCGTTGGCATAGAGTTCAAGACCCTTTTCAAATTCCTTCGAATAATAATCGTACGGTGCCTGCTCTGGAATGAATAAGATCGATTGATAACGAACAGCGCCGTCGACACTGATATGAATGTGTTTCGCTGGTGTGTCGAAACCATAACGCTTCTCTTGGTAGAAGTTCGTATAGTCCTCGTCTGTCAATTCCCGTTTGTTCTTCCGCCAGATCGGCACCATGCTGTTGATCGTCTTGACGACTTCGACCTCTTCCGTCTCGTCACTGCCTTCGATCGGCTGACGTTCGAGTTCCTTCATCTCGATCGGATAACGAATGAAATCTGAGTATTTTTTGATGATACTGCGCAAACGATACGTCTCGAGGTATTCGTCATACGATTCTTCTTCCTCGTTCGCCTTGATGTGGAGTGTAATCTCCGTTCCGACGGTTTCCTTGTCGACTTCCTCGATCGTATAACCTTCGACACCACGCGATTCCCATTTATAAGCGACTGCACTGCCGAACGGTTTCGTAACGACAGTGACGACGTCTGCGACCATGAAGGCAGAATAGAATCCGACACCGAATTGTCCGATGATATCATGACCATCTTGTGCTTCATTCTCTGCCTTGAAGGCAAGCGATCCACTTTTTGCGATCGTACCGAGATTCTCTTCTAGTTCTTCCTTCGTCATTCCGATTCCCGTATCACGAATGATGAGTTGACGCGCTTCTTTATTTGGTTCGATCGTAATTTTGTAGTGTTCCTTTTCGAACGAAATCGTCTCGTCCGTCAATGCTTTGTAGTACATCTTATCCATGGCGTCACTTGCATTCGAGATCAATTCGCGCAGGAAAATCTCCTTATGCGTATAGATGGAATGAATCATCATCTCCAGCAATCGTTTTGATTCCGCCTTAAATTGTTTCGTTTCCATGCTCATTCTGCCTCCTCTTTTTTAGCACTCATTCGTATAGAGTGCTAATTCATCTCCTATTATTAGGGAGTTCGAAATATCTGTCAATCTTCTTTCCCGCTATTTTTTACGACTTTTTCACGGACGATTTTTCCGATTTGACGTAAGTGTTCTGCTGACCCGTAGGTGCCATGGCTAACGCCGTTTTCATCCTTTCGATTACCGAGACCGATGAACTGCTCACTCGGTTTGAAGTGGAGTCCGACGACGGGTACCTGAAATCGTGACGAGAAGCCAACTTGAAAAATCGCGTCTGGATAATCCGTTGGTCGATAGGTTGTCCAATCGATATCTGGTTCGAGCTTCGCAAATCGTCCCGTGTGCTCCTTACCGAGCAGGATGATTCCTTTTATCGAAAACAGTTCAAGCAGGCGTAACAAAAATGTCTGACCGAATGGACTATCTTCCAACACGCTGCGTTCTTTGATCGCTCCCATGTAATGGTGTGTCGGAAACGGGAAAAAATCCAAGTGAATGACTGGATCAAACGTCTTTTCGTAAAACGACGCACCGAGTCCGTTCAAGAATCCTTCGAGCTTACCGCCACCAGGTCGACCGAACCAGGTCCGGTACACATTTTGTTGTTTAAAGTAACGATTGAAGCGCCGGATTGAATCTGTCAGCGTCTCCTCCTGGAGATAATCCTCCCATGACATCGACTTCGGACGAATAAAGAGCGGACCGGTCTCGTCGAATCGTAATGCGCCCGTCCGGTCTAAAAACTGCGTTCGGGATGGGTTCGTCGCGATCGTCACCCAACTGCTACGCGTCGCATCACCAAACCAAAGGACAGGTGTCGTTTGATCAATCAGTTGATCTGCGAAAGTACTTTTCTCGAGCGTCATTTGATACTCGACAGCTTCCTGTAATAATTTTTTAGCAAGTTGCCATTGATCGGATGTCAGCGTTCTCATCTCCCTTTTTACAGCGATTATGCTGTTGTAGATGTACCCCTTATCTTCTATTACTAGACGCATCGATGGGTTTAATCTCCATTTCTCCGGGAATGTTTCATAAGGTGAACGATACGACTTAGGAGGGATTTAGCAATGGGTAGACTGGATCAAAAAATAGCTGTCATTACCGGCTCGGCAACAGGGATTGGACAAGCGACTGCGCTTGTATTCGCAGAACAAGGAGCAACGGTCGTTTGTGCCGATGTCTCACTTGAAAAAGCACAACAAACAGTAGAACAGATTACACAACAAGGCGGGAAAGCGGAAGCCGTCCATGTTGACGTCTCAGACGTCGAGAGTGTTGAGCAACTTGCGAAGCATGTCAAAGAGACGTACGGTACGGTCGACGTCCTCTTCAACAATGCCGGAATCGATGAACAAGGTGGGAAAGTCCACGAGTATCCAATCGATCTCTTCGACCGGATCATCGCTGTCGATTTACGCGGTACATTCCTCGTCAGTAAATTCTTGATTCCACTCATGCTGGATAACGGTGGTTCGATCATCAATACGTCATCGATGTCGGGTCGCGCAGCTGACTTGAACCGGTCTGGTTATAACGCGGCGAAAGGCGGGATCGCGAACTTCACTCGCGCGATGGCAATCGATTACGCGCGTCATGGCATTCGTGTCAATTCGTTATCGCCAGGAACGATTGAAACACCACTCATCGATACACTCGTCGGTGAAAAAGAAAAAGAACAAGGCAAACAGTTCCGCGATGCGAACGCCTGGATCACACCACTCGGTCGACTCGGTAAACCACGCGAGATGGCAACGGTCGCCCTCTTCCTTGCTTCTGACGACAGCTCGTATGTCACAGGTGAGGACATCACGGCGGATGGCGGCATCATGGCTTATACATGGCCGGGAGAGATGTTAATCGATTCGAAGTGGAAAGACGAAGCAGAAAAAAGTGAATGAGCAATGCGCGGTGTAACCCTTTGGTTGCACCGCTTTTCTTTTACCTCAAGACGTTCAGTACCGCAAATTATTTTCTGAATTAGTTTACCTCCCTGAAGTATTTTTATCAGGGTATAGGACAGGTAAAGGGGGAAAAAATCATGCAAACAGCGATTGCTTACTTACAACAGTGTCTTCAAATTCCAAGCGTCAATCCGATGGACGGAGAAGAAGCCGTCGCACGTTACGTATACGATGTACTGGTCGACCATCAGATCTCGACAGAATGGATTGAAGTTTCACCAAAACGAATTTGTCTCGTCGCGACCGTTCCTGCGAGCGAAGATGTTTCACGTCCTGCCGTCCTCGGTCTATCTGGTCATCTCGATACGGTTCCAGTTCAAGGAGACGGCTGGACGAAAGATCCATACGGCGGCGAAATCGAAAACGGCCGCATCTATGGTCGTGGGGCTTCTGATATGAAATCAGGTGTTATGGCAATGGTGCAAGCACTGATTCAATATAGAGAACGTCAAGACCGACCAAACACTATCAAACTTCTGATTACATCCGATGAGGAGAATGGAATGACGGGTGCTCGTCATTTGACCGAACAAGGACACGCGGATGATTTAGACGCTTTACTGATTACAGAACCAACAAGCGGAATGATCGGTTATGCACAAAAAGGTGTCGTTGGGATCGAAGTGACATGTCGTGGGAAAAGTGCACACAGCTCTGCCCCTCAACTCGGACGTAATGCGATCGATGACGTCTATCGCGTCATCCAGGAAGTGAAGTCGGAACGCTTCTCGATTACGGCGAATCATCATCCGGCGCTTGGTCCGGTCGTCGCGTCAATCACATCCATAAAAGGAGGCGAAGGACCGAACGTCGTTCCGAGTCAGGCTTCGTTTTATATGGATATTCGGACGATTCCCGGGTTCGATCGAGCGGACGTTCTTGCTGCCTTTACAGCTATCGAACGTCGTCTTGTAGCAGAAGATTCCGAGTTTGATATGAACGTGACCGTCATCAAGGATATTCCTTCTTGTGAAACCGATGAACAGGCGCCTTTCTTGCAACAGGTCGCGGATACGATGGAGCAGGTTAGCGGCGTGACACCACGAAAAATCGCTATTCCAGGTGGAACGGATGGTGCGATGTTCAGCCAAGCGAAAAAGTCATTTCCAATCGCAATCGCTTCATTCCATGATTTCCGTCTCGCACACCAAGTGGATGAATCGATTCCGTTATCCGAATATGAAAAAACGATTGCGTTTTGCTTCAACTTGATCAACACACCATTACATCAATCGCCCCCATCACATAAAAAAAAGAAGGAACGACATTCGATATTGTAACCGAATGTCGTCCCTTCTTTTTGTGTTAGCGCCTTTCATCAGCTGATTCAGTAGACGCCAAGTTGTGCTAACGCCTCACTTAAATAACTTTGATCACTGCGAAACTGGTGACTCGTTTGTCCGTCAGACCAACTGATGAAGACACGACCAAGTCGGTCATAGCGTAAGTGGAGACGAATTACTCCCTGCTCGAATACGACTTCACCGTGTAACGACTCATGGACGTGAGCAAAGTTACGGATGAACGCATCATATTGATTGAATGTAACTGAAAACTGGTGTTCACTATTCCGCCCTACCATCTGAATCGTTAGTTCTTCTTGCGTTGGATGTACGTGTAAGATTTCCCATAGTACACTGCTTTCTTCTCCTCGAAACACGATACGATGCTTCATTCGATTTCCACCTCTGAGCCACAGGATATTTACTAGTACTTCTCGAAAGTAACCCATATCTTCTTCATCCGAAAGGAGTCTGCTTATGCCTGATACGCCAAAGACAGGTCCTACCGAACAGTCCGTTGATGCCTTTCTGGCACAAGTCGAACCGCCGCAACGTCAAGCAGATGGTATCACACTACGTCAGTTCTTCGAAGATGTCACGGGATATGAAGCCGTCCTTTGGGGTTCATCCTTGATTGGTTTTGGTTCCTACCATTACCGCTATGCCTCCGGCCGAGAGGGCGATAGCTTTTATGTCGGCTTTTCTCCGCGGAAGACGAACCTCGTCCTTTATCTCGCACTTGGTGAAGACGCAGTCTCAGAACGACTGCTTGCCAGTCTCGGTACGTATCGACGCGGTAAGTCCTGCATCTACGTCAAACGACTGACTGACATCGACTTAGGCATACTTCGGGAAATGATCGAGCACTCGATCCGCACGTTAAAAACCATGTACCCCTCTTGATTTCAATCAAAAACAGCCGAAGCGAATGCGCTTCGGCTGTCTTGTTATCGAATTAATGTCCGCCTTCCGTCCGATCGATATGGCGAATGTGTTTGAGATTGACCCCGATGATGATGACGGATAAGAGGACGAAGCCACTTCCGACATAAAACGGTAGATTTGTGTTGAAGATTTCAGCCAATTTACCGGCCATGAATGGCGCGATGGCTGCCCCGAGAAAACGTAGGAAACTGTATGCCGCAGATGCTGTCGAACGTTCGACAGGTGCTGCATCCATGACAGCTGTCGTGATGAGCGTGTTGTTATTCCCAAGCACAGCTCCCGCCAAGATGACACAGACGATGACGACGGCTGGAGTTTCCGTGAAGATCCCCATTAACAGAAGCAAGATCGCGAATGTGATCAACATCATGATCATCGCTTTGATCGTTCCGAACCATTGTTTCAGTTTCGGAGCCGTTAAGACTGATGTGATCGCAAGCAACATCCCCCAACCGAGGAAGACGAATCCGAGTCCTTTCGCTGGTAGTTTCATGACGAATGGTGCATAAGCCATGATCGTAAAGAAACCAACGTTATAAAGCGCTGCAACGATTCCGAGTGTCAGTAATGAACGATGTTTCATCGCTTGGAACGGTGCTTTTAATGATAACTTCTGTTTCGGTGCAGCAGATGCTGCTTGTTTTGGCATCAAGAAAAGTAAGACAAGAAACGCGATGATCATGATCGTCGCAACACCCATGAATGGGGCGCGCCATGTGATCGAACCGAGCGTTCCGCCTAATAGCGGTCCGATCGAAATCCCAAGACCAACGGCTGCTTCATATAAAATAATCGCTTTTGCTGTTCCGCCTGATGACAGCGAAACAATCGCAGCAAGTGCTGTTGCGACGAATAAGGCGTTCCCAAGTCCCCATCCACCGCGTAACGCGACGAGCGTCCAAATGCTGTCTGCTTGTGAAGCAAAACCAGCAACAGTTGCGATGACGGCAATCCCGAGCATCAATGTTCCTTTTTGACCAATCCGTGATGAGATCGCGCCTGTAATTAACATCGCGAATGCCATGACGGCGTTATAACTTGTAAATAAGAGCGTTACTTCACTTTTGGACGCTTCTAAATTCTCAGCAATCGTCGGTAAGACGGGATTGACGAGCCCCATTCCCATGAATGCTGTGATACTGGCGAAAAAGACTGCCCAAACAGCAACCGGTTGATGGAATAATCCATGTTTGCTTTCCGCTAATACCGTTTCCGGCTCAAGCGTCGTTGTTTTTTCAGCAAGTGCCATAGTGTCCCTTCTTTCTATTGGATGTATTACATGAACTGTTTAAACGAATGGCGGATGACGTCACCTCGACTAATGATCCCAACAAGACGTCCTGCCTTGAGGATTGGAAGCTTTTTGATCCGTTTTGCGCCGAGTGTCGCTGCAATCTCTTCCATTTCTGTGTCAGCGTCCGCTGTTACGACTTTCCGGCGTGCAAGTTCCATGACAGGTCGATTCAAGATATGACGAATTCGATCTTCATAATCTTCTTCGTCTCCTTTAATGACATCTACATATAAGAATGTATCGACGATGATGTCCTTGTGTTTTCCGATCGCGCGCATGATATCTCCGTCACTGATATAACCGACGACCTCTTGCTCGGCATTGATGACAGGTACGCCGCTAATACCAGATTGAATGAATCGTTCGATGACCGTACGAATCAGATCTGTATCGTTTACCGTAATGACCTCTTGTTTCATCGACTCATAAGCTTTCATCTGAATTCTCCTTTGTCGTTCGTTTCTCATCTACTAAAGTTGTATGATACAATTAAAAGAACAAAAATAATTGTATAATACAACTACAACTCTGTCAAGCCTCCTGCTTTTCGCATTGACAGCTTATTCACATTGGGTAATCATGAGGGACAGAGAGACTTTTTTGAAAGGGGAGATACCCGATGTCTCAACAATCACTCGAAACCATTGAACTCGAGTTAGCGATCCTGATCCGGCGCTTAACGACGGCGACGGCAGACAATCGTAATTTGGACCGTGCTTCTTATCTCTTACTGCGACAATTAGCGGATTCCGGCAAAGTCGGTGTTAAAACACTTGCCCGTGAACTTCAGCTCGATGTCTCGACCGTCAGTCGCCAAGCAGCGGCACTCGATCAGAAGCAACTCGTTGAAAAAGTAAAAGATCCGACAGATGGGCGAGCCTTTTTCTATCATATTACAGATAAAGGACAACAAGAACTCACCATCTACCGAACCGCACGTCTCGCGAGCATCGAACGTCTACTGACAGACTGGCCAGCGGATGATGCAGAAGATTTCGGACGCCTATTGCAACAATTCAATCGCGCCTTGCGCGAACGGTAATGGAATTACACCATAAAAAAAACGGACGCGAAATCGATTGATTTCGTGTCCGTTTTTTCGTCATCATTCATCACATATGAGAAACCTGGCAAACCGAACGAATTTGCGCGATATGTTCCGGTGAAGTTCTACAACAACCGCCAATCAATCGTGCTCCAGCTTCATACCATGTCTTTGCGATGGCTTGGAACGACGTACACTGATTATTCGTACCTGACCATGTCTTTGCGACCGGATCATAGACCTCACCAGAGTTCGGATAGACGATGATTGGCACATCCGTCAACGCCTTGACGTGACGGATAAAATCGGTCGCGTAAGATGCTGGAAAACAATTTGCACCGATTGCTGCGAGCTGTGGATGTTGTCCGACCGTTTCAATACACGTCGCAAGTGCCGTTCCTTCACTAATGTGCGTCGCATCTTGAAGCGAGAACGTCAGCCAAGCAGATACTTCCGGGAACGCTTCGAGAATCCCGAACAACACGACAGCTTCCTCAAGCGACGGAATTGTCTCGAATGCCAGCAGATCAGCCCCCGCTTCAATCAATGCTTCGATGCGTGGTCTGTGGAAGGCTTCTAGCACATCTGCTGACACACCATAATGACCGCGATACTCAGAACCATCTGCTAAGTAGGCACCATAAGGACCAACTGATCCCGCGATCAATGCGGCACTCTTTCCGCTACGCGTCCGTGCATCTTGCGCTAAGGTAACCGTTTGTCGAATTAACGCTTGTGCTTCCTCGGTCGTGATGTGACGTTGCTTGAATCCTTCGATACTTGCTTGATAGCTTGAGGTGATCGCAACATCGGCGCCCACTTCAAAGTAATCGTGATGGACACGCTCAATCTGTTCCGGTGCTTCAATTAAGAGGCGTGCCGACCAAAGTGGATCGTTCAGGTCGAATCCCTTTTGTTCGAGTTCGGTCGCAAGGGCACCATCTAAAATAAGAAAAGGAACTTCCTGTAATCGTTGGTCAACTGGATTTTTGATTCGGGACATCTTCAACACTCCGTTTCTGAGAAGAATTCGTGAACGCATGAACGACATAACAGATCACGATGAATGGGATACCGCAATACAAGGCGACTCGTTGCGTCGGATCAAATCCGATACCAATCAGGGAAATCAAACAGACGACGAAAGCGGCGATCGGTACCAATGGAAAGAGTGGTGTACGATAGACCAATTCGTCGACCATATGCCCTTCGCGGAGGAATTGTTTCCGGAAGCGATACTGCGCAACGCTGATACTCATCCAGACGACGACAACAGCAAGACCGGAAATCGAGACGAGCGCGATATAGACACTTCCTGCTGCATAGATGCTAGAAAGCAAAGCAAGTCCTCCGCCAAGCATGCTGAACAATACAGCTCGAAGTGGAACCCCACTTGGTGTCACCTGGGCGAAGAAGCGCGGAATCATGCGTTCGTTCGCAAGCGACCAAAGCATCCGGGAGGCAGCGTAAAGCCCAGAGTTCGCTGCCGATAAGATCGCTGTCAGAATGACGAAGTTCATCACGTCTGCCGCATACGGAATCCCGATTCGTTCAAACACCGCAACGAATGGACTTTCGAGCACGCCCTTCCCTTCCGTTGGCAATAAGACGGCTAATACGATGATCGTACCGACGAAAAAGAGGACGAGTCGCAAAATCGTTGTTCGGATCGCAAGCGGAATCGTCCGCTTCGGATCGACCGCTTCACCCGCTGCGACGCCGATCAATTCCGTTCCTGAGTAAGCAAAGTTCACGGCAAGCATCGTCATGAAGATCGCAAATGCCCCATTTGGAAACAATCCTCCTTCCGTTAAGGAAGAAAAGAATGGTGCCGGGCTACCATCTTGTAATGGGATGAAGCCAACGATGGCTCCCGCACCAAGTAAAATGAAAGCAATGATCGTTACGACCTTAATGGCGGAGAACCAAAACTCGACTTCAGCAAATACGCGGACCTTCAAGACGTTGATACCAAGGATCATCGCAGCGAATAATGCACTGAACACCCAGACTGGAATCGACGGGAACCAACGTTGCATTAAAATGCCTGCTGCCGTGAATTCTGAACCAAGGGCGACCGTCCACGTCAGCCAGTAGAGCCAGGCCACCGTATAACCGGTACCGGGTCCGATATACTTCGTTGCGTACTTATGGAATGATCCGGTTTCCGGCATGTGTACAGCGAGTTCGCCAAGACTTAGCATGACTAAGTAGACGACGACGGCTCCTATCAAATACGACAAAATCGTTCCGACACGTCCCGCTTGTTCCAACGTATAACCTGTACTTAAAAATAATCCTGTTCCAATGACGCCTCCTAACGACAGCATGATCAGATGACGTGATTCCATCTTGCGTCGAAAAGCTCCGCTCGTTTTCATGAATCCATTTCCTCCTCGTTCCACCTATTTCAAACAAAAAACGCATCCTCACGGATGCGTCGGTCGACAATTCGGAAATCTTATCGATCGGGTGCAACACCCGCAGGAATTAGCACAGTATCTTTCGACCTGTTGCTGAGGTTTCATAGGGCCAGTCCCTCCACCTCTCTGGATAAGTATGTAATTGTTCCTAACCCTATCAAGTCTTTTCCGAATTGTCAACGCAATTCAGAATACTCCTATTAAAAAACATTCCGTATCGTAATGATCTGAACTGCTCCCTGTCAAGTAGACAGGACAAATAATAAAAATCCTTTAAACGGCTTGCGCTCTGTATTCTAATGGAGCCAAGCCGTTTAATCGTTGTTGGTATCGTTCTTCATTGTAGAAGTAAAT